>Ga0315900_10006717_pt1 | contig 15302 bp, 30 predicted proteins | sample LakEriMetagenome_FD_203521 | JGI IMG/M metagenome (GOLD analysis project Ga0315900, IMG submission 203521) | Freshwater fungal communities from buoy surface, Lake Erie, Ohio, United States - Buoy 12 MA114 | ecosystem: Environmental > Aquatic > Freshwater > Lake > Lake biofilm | place: USA: Lake...
ATGCTCATCAAAGAGCATAAGATCAAGATGCAAAAGCTGATCAGGTCCTATCTCAGGACCATCAGAACAATCGAGCAAATAATTCAAGGCGAAATAATATGAAGAAGAACACATTCATACCGTTAAGGCTTCCACTGGTAAAGCAGATCCGCTGGTGGAGAAAGCAGTCAATAGAGAATGACAAAGGAGGCTCATTTAATGTGGAACTATACCTCGCTTATTGTGAGGCTAAATTCAAATAATATGAGAATAGTTTTAAAGCAAGAGAATGGTGATGTATACCAATGGGTGAAAACTGCTCTTAAATCGCAGGAAAAGACCCTTACAAGGGTATGCAAGGAGATGAACATCGGGTATATCTCCACATATAAGAAGCTCAATGCTTCATTCGTTGATTATGAATGGCTATGTGAGTTCTGTTCTGAGGCAATACCGGGAGAGGAGGTAATTTTAAACATTGAAAAATGAGATACGTTAGAAGGTACATTGATTCCCTGATAAAGATACAGCAGGAATCTATCAACAGATATGAGAATATGACAGCTCACAGCCCTGCAATGGAGGCCTATATCGAGAACCAGGTACGCAACAAGCTGGAACAAATAGAAATGCTTCGCAGTATTGTCAAGCTAATGGATGAGATCGAGCCATGAAAAAGGAATACAGGAAGCTATCCCCGGAAGAGATCGATGAGATCTATCTCACCTTCAGGAAGCACAGCATCTCAACTCTTGCAGCTCAGTACGGGTGCAGTATCACACAGATGAATAACATATATTCGCAGTGTATCCACAGGGTAAAGCAGGAAAATGCCCTCAGAGAGCGTATGCCTGAGTATAAGTACTGGAATACTGAAGAGGAGATATTCGAGGCGTTAGAACTTAATTATTCACCAGATCAGCTCAAAGGATGGGAGCTGAAGCAATTTAATAAACTATGAAAAAGAGAATACAAACTTTAATTACATGGATCAATGAAGTGAATCCAAATTTAATAACCGATAAACTACAAGACAGATGAAAGATTATCATGAATTTTTAGAATCTAAAATTGTGATCGCTAAAGATTACGGAACTGAAATTGAAATTTCAGATATCAATGAAAAGTTACTACCTCACCAAAAGGATATTGTTCACTGGTCAATAGCTGGAGGGCGCAGGGCTATTTTTGCAAGCTTTGGTTTGGGTAAAACAATGATGCAACTTGAATTAGCTGTTCAGGTTTCAAAGATTACAAATAAGCCTTTTCTAATTGTGATGCCGTTAGGCGTTGTCGGTGAGTTTAAAGATGATCTTAAATTTTTATATCCTGAAAAACAGATCAAGTATATAACAGATGATTCTGTAATTGATTCAGTTGACATTAATACCATCTACGTTACCAACTATGAAAGAATCAGGAAAGGTGACGTAAAAGCAGATTATTTCGGAGGTGTTTCCTTTGATGAGGCTTCAATTCTTAGGAATCTCAAAACAGAAACAACGAACTACGTTTTAAAGCATTTCAGTAGCGTTAATTACAGATTTGTTGCAACTGCAACTCCTACCCCGAATGATTTTATTGAGATATTGAATTACGCAGATTATTTAGGGGTCATTGATCGAGGTCATGCGCTTACTCGATTTTTTCAAAGAGATTCAACGAAAGCTGGTCATCTTACGCTTTACCCGAATAAAAAAGAGGAGTTTTGGAAATGGGTATCTACTTGGGCGGTGTTCATTAACAAGCCTTCCGATCTTGGTTACGATGACACAGGATACCTACTTCCTAAATTGAACTTCAATGAAATCCTGGTTGAGAATTTGACAGATGGCGAAATATTTAATAAGAGAGGTGAAAGAGTATTATTTAAGGACAATACAAAGAGCCTTGTAGATGTTAGCCGTGAAAAGTCAGAGTCGATTGATCTTCGAGTTAATAAAGCATTCGAGATAGTTGAAAAAGAATCAGAAAAGAATTGGATTCTTTGGCATCATTTGGAAGCTGAAAGAAATACTATTGAACGTAAATTTAAATCGTTCAATATTAAATCAGTCTACGGATCACAAACGAATGCAGAAAAGGAGAATCTACTAATTGACTTTAAGCATTCAAAATATCAGATTCTTTCTTCAAAACCTAAGATCGCAGGATCCGGATGCAACTTTCAGCATTCATGCCATAACATGATCTTTGTCGGAATTGATTACAAGTTCAATGATTTCATTCAGGCAATTCATAGATGCTACCGATTTAAGCAAACCGAAGAGGTAAATGTTTATGCCATCTATACCCAGAATGAGCAGGATGTATTGAAAGCTCTAAAAGAAAAGTGGAAAAACCACATTGAACTACAAACTGAAATGATTAACCTGGTACGTGAATACGGCCTTAATACAGATAAAATAAAAAGCGATATGAAAAGACAAATTTTTAACAACCGTAGAAGTTCTCAAATTGCAGGATGTACGGTATTCAATGAAGATACGGTAGTAATTCATCAGGAACTACCGGACAACTATTCTGACATGATCCTGACTTCAATTCCGTTCGGGGATCATTACGAATATTCTGACAACTATAATGACATGGGTCACAATCATGGAAATGATGAGTTCTTTAAACAGATGGACTTTTTAACTCCTAACCTTTTGAGAACTTTAAAACCGGGCAAAATTGCAGCTATCCATGTGAAAGATCGAATCCGTTACAGTTATCAAAATGGCACATCATTTACAACGATTGATGATTTTAGCGGAAAAACAGTAGCTCATTTTATTAAGCATGGCTTTTATCTCATCGGAAAGATCACAGTTACAACAGATGTCGTTCGTGAGAATAATCAAACCTACCGTTTAGGATGGTCCGAACAATGTAAAGATGCGACAAAGATGGGCGTGGGTTTACCTGAATACATTTTGTTATTCAGGAAAGCACCTACCGAATCAAATAATGCTTATGCAGATGAGCCATGCACAAAGACAAAAAAAGAATACACAAGAGCTAATTGGCAATTAGATGCACACGCATACTGGAAAAGTGACGGTAATAGATTCTTTTCTTCAAAAGAGCTTCTTCAAATGGATGTAGATAGAATTGTTGGATATTGGAAAAAACATAACTCTGAAAAAATATATTCATTCAAAGAGCATCTGAACATTTGTGAAACACTTGAAGAACAGGAAAAGCTAAGCGCATTATTTATGACCTTACCGAATCATTCAAATTCAGAAATGGTCTGGACTGATATTAATCGTATGCTAACCCTGAACGCAAATCAGGTGAACAGAAAGAAGGAAAAGCATATCTGTCCATTGCAGCTTGATCTAATTGAAAGACTTATTAATAGGTTTACAATGCCCGGAGATTTGATCGATGATCCTTTTGGAGGTCTTTTTTCAACTGCATACAAAGCAATAGAAATGAATAGAAAAGCTGTTTCAACTGAATTGAATCCTGAATATTATGATGATGGTCTTTATTACTTGAAAGCTATCGAGTATAAAGTAAATGTGCCTACATTATTTGACATTCTATAATATGCAATCTAAGCGAAACAGCCTAATCGAGAGCGTGACCAATACTGTAGTGGGGTTGGTCACCTCTTTTGTAATTCAGTTAATCATTTATCCTGCATTGAATATTCCAGTTACCATCGGCCAGAATATTATCATTACAGCTGTATTCTTTATTGCTTCGATCGGTCGAGGTTATATCATTCGCAGGGTATTTAATCGAATATCATGAAATCAATAATTCTAATCATTATCCTTGCACATCTTCCGGTGCAGGATCTCAGGAAGCAGAGAAAGGAAGAAGTACGAATCATTAATCCTTACAGTTATGAGTTGGACAATAACATTCAGAAGTAAGTACGGCAACAGGTGGACCGTGGAAACTATCACCGTCACAGCCGATACACGGACAGAGGCCATCCGTAAAGCAGACAAGTGGCCGGGAGTAATTATTAAAGTGGAGCGTAATTCAGAGTAAACTTTTCACACCTTTCACACCTTTTCACACCTAAAAATAGAGGGGTATACCTATAAAAAAAAAGTAAAGTTTCAAAATAGGTGTGAAAAGTGTGAAAATTGCTCGTAGTAGGCTTGATATTCAATAAGTTACAAGGCTCTCAGGTGTGAAAATTAGTGTGAAAATGGTGTGAAAATGGTGTGAAAAAATAAGAATTTGCAGGTATTTAAATTCTTTGTATATTTGATAGTCCAGTCGTGCGGACAATAGGATATTTATGATCCACCTGAGTAGAGTTGCACGACCTCGAAAGGGTGGATTTTTATTTTTGTATGATAGAGCTAACGCATTTAAATAGACTAATCGACAGTGGATTCTCACTGATCTGTATCGGTGAAGGGAAAAGACCGAATCATCCATGGAAGGATAATCAAACCAAAGCATTCAGTAAAGAGGAGTTTGCTTTCGTTTACAATGATCCAACTACCAAAGGCTATGGAATAGTCACAGGGTTCAATGGGCTTGAGGTTGTTGACATTGATCTCAAGATACTTCCAACTCTTCAGGACCAGCAGGACTTTTGGAATGAATTCTACTCTTTGCTATGTGATAATATTGCAGACTTCGAAGAGAAGTTCGTGATTTACAAAACAATTAACAACGGGTACCATATCCTGTACCGATGTGAGCAGATCGAAGGGAATAAGAAACTCGCAAAGCTCAAAGGTCACAAGGAAGCTATCATTGAAACAAGAGGTACCGGAGGATATGTGTTCATCTATACAAAAAGAGTATCAAAGAACGGATATACAGCGGTTCAGGAAGTATCTCTTAAGGATAGGGAGGTACTACTGAGCATCTGCAGGATGTATGATTACAAGGAACCTGTTAAAGTAGAAGAGCCGAAAACAGAATACAATGAGCAGGAGATCACTCCTTGGGCTGACTTCAACAACAAGAATAATGTTTGGGATATTGTTCATGATGAGTTCGAGATAATAAGATCCATCAGAGGCAAAAAGATAATCAGAAGGCATGGAGCATCTTCAGAGCATTCAGGATATATCTATGATGACAGCGGGCTGATGTACCTGTTCAGCACAGGCACTCATTATCCTCATGAGGCTCCTATCAATCCATTCCAAGCATACACATACCGGTACCATCATGGTGATTTCTCAGCAGCTGCAAAGGATGTTTACTCCAAAGGATATGGAACCAGGATAGTGAAACAACAAGATCAACCTGAGACTATTCAGATAGATCAGCAAATGATGGAATTTCCTTTGGATATCTTCCCGGAAGCAATACAGAACTATCTCATCCAGTGCAATACTACACTGAACTCATCCATTGATTACATGGGATGTTCAATGCTTTGGATGCTTTCATTGATAGTAGGAAACTCTATAAAGGTTCAGGTAAAAACAGGATGGGTTGAGGCTGGCATTTTATGGATTGCTCTTGTAGGAAGGCCCGGAGTAGGTAAGACTCCAAACATTAACAACGTCATATTCCCTCTTCAGAAGGCCAACAACAATGAGATCAAGAAGTACATTGATCAGATGGATCGTTTTAAAAAGTATCAATCCCTTGACAAAGGTCAAAAAGAGGTATCTGAAGAGATAAGTAAGCCTTCAAAGACTCAGTTTATTGCATCTGATATCACCATCGAAGCATTGGTTGAGCTACATGAAGAGAATAAAAATGCTGTAGCTGTATTCAAGGATGAGCTTGCAGGATGGTTGAAGGACATGAACAAGTATAGAGCTGGTTCTGATCTTGAGTTTTGGCTATCTTCATGGTCCAATAAGGGAATAGCTCTGAATAGAAAGACAGCAAAGAGCTCCTTTGTTGAATCTCCTGTTATTCCTATTCTCGGAGGTGTTCAGCCCGGTATATTGAATCAGTTCTATACTGAGGAGAATAAGGATAACGGATTCGTTGACAGGATTCTCACTTGCTTTCCTCATTTAGATGTCGAAGGATACAATGATAATGAGATGGACCAAACAGCTCTTGAATGGTTTGAGGCTTTCATTATTAAGCTGTATAGGACTATTAAGGATAAGGTGATAGATTATGACTTCGATATGGAGATACAGTCTTTAATCGCAAAATTCTCACCTGAAGCAAAGGAGCAATGGAAGAGAATATTCAATGAGATCACTGAGATACAGAACAGCAATGATGAGAATGAGTACATGAAGAGTATGCTTCCAAAACAAAAGAGCTACATTCCACGCTTTGCATTGCTTATTCATGTACTGGACTGCTATTATTTTGATTCCGGGAATATTTATCTGAGCAATGTTTTGAACATCTCAGAGGATAGTATTTTGAAGGCTGAAAGGCTCAGTAAGTACTTTATCAATATGGCTAAAAAGATAAAGATCCAGAGCAGTGAATTTCAAACGATGAAAACAATACTTAAAGAGATGCAAGGAGCATCGAATAAGGAGAAGACATTAGCAGTTCACAAGATCAATCCTGATTTTAACAGAACGGAACTGGCAGAGCTACTCAATGTGACCAGGAGAACAATTATTAACTATCTAAAAGAGGCATGATGACTTGGGAAGAATACAAATTAAAATACATTTCTGAATGTGAAGATCATTTAGAAGTTTGGGTATATGATATTAATTCTGCTGGAACTTATCAGTTAAGAAGTCAATGCCAATCATGCGGGTATAGTAACCGTAAAATTCATAAGCAAAGTGAATTGAATGATTTCAAGATAAAAGCAAAATTAGGTCAGTTGCCTGAATATTCATCAATGAGGTCTGATTCGGTTTATAATACTTATTATGATTACATTAGTATAATTCATGAGAATGAAAGGTCTCATAAAAAGAATCTTTGGTTTAGTGAACATAATGAATATCTTAATTCAGAAGAATGGAAGAGAAAAAGAATTAAGATATTGGAACGTGATAAGCATTTGTGCCAAGGATGCCTATCAAGGCAAGCTACAGAAGTACATCATATAACGTATAAAAACTGGAAAAAGGAATTCGCTTTTGAATTACTTTCTTTATGCAGTCCATGTCATAAAAGATACCACGAAAATGATTAAGATATGACCCCAAAAGCAAAAATACTCGCATCTACTTCTATGCTTCCGGTCCTTGCGGACTTCCTTGAGGACTGCATCGAGGATGGCCTGATCCGATTCAAGGTAAAGCAGGAAGCAACGAAGGTGATCTCTCACATCAGAGAGATGGACAAGCTCTTCATGGATACAGCATCGCAGGAATCAGTACAGCAACAGAATGACATCCAGCTGGCATTCAGGCAGTGGATGGAGGAAGGATTTAAAACAGAGGAATAATGAAAGCAAGTGAATTAAGAATCGGGAATTGGGTAGGAATGCAATTTAATTCATGGTGTCTATATATGGATACTCAAATTAATGATAATGACATGATCAAAATAATAACTGAAGAATATGATTTCTTTGAACCAATCCCCCTTACCGAAGAATGGCTGTTAAAGTTTGGATTTGAATATATATCAGATTATGAATCATACATTAAAAAATTTAATACAGAGCATCATTCTGATGGAGTAATAATAAGAAAGAATGATTTTGTTTTATGCGATATTGATATAAGAATACAACTTAAACACGTCCACCAACTACAAAACCTATATTTCGCACTAACAGGAGATGAACTTAAAATTAACGACAAATGAACCGAGAAAACAAAGCAATGCTTCAACGTATGGAGCGAGAACAACAGCGAGCGAAGTATCCCAATATGCCGGAACACGCTCTTGCAGGAACCAACTGGCAGGATAACTCAGCGAATGCACTGACCAAGAGCATCATCGGGTTCCTGAATATGTCAGGACACTTCGCTGAGAGGATCAACACTCAGGGAACTTACCGACAAGGAAGGAAGCTCAAAGTAGGTGAAGGCATCAGGCAGATGCCGGGTAAGTACACTCCCACTACAGGGGTGAAAGGTTCTGCGGATATTTCTGCCACAATTAGAGGCTTGAGTATTAAGCTGGAAATAAAATACGGAAAAGACAGAATGTCAGAGGCGCAGAAAGAATATGCACAGCGTACTGTTGCAGCTGGAGGCATCTATTATGTAGCTCGTGACTTCGATAGCTTCAAAGAGTGGTATGATCAATTAATTGAGAAGATATGACTAACAGAGAACATCGTGCTTTAATGCCGACTAAAAAAGAAATATCAGATTATTGGGGTATTCCTGATGATATGTGTTGGGGATGTGGGTTTGATTTACAATTAGAAAGATGTCATTTATTAGCAAGATGGAATGGAGGTACTTTTAAGTGTGATAATTTAGTTTTACTTTGTAAGTTTTGCCATAATCATTTACAGGAATATTGGAGCAATTCAAAAGAAAAAGCTGAATTCATAAAAGAAAAAATAATTGATGGTGCTCCTTTTATGCAAATTAGAATTCAGTTTGAATTATCTAAATATAACTTGCAATTAGAATATGATCTCACCATTACCTGACATCTACCTGACCATCAAGGGCCAGCAATGGAAGTGCATCGGCACAGCTGACACTGATGAGGGGGTCATTGATACGCTGAAGAATGAAAGCACAGGAGAGATCAGGACCATTGAAAGAATGAAACTTGTCACATATTTAGAAAAAAATAAGACAAAAGAACAACAATTAAAGAAAATAAATGTATCTTTGTATTCAAGTAATAACCAAATAAATCTAAATTTATGAGCAGAAAAGAGCAATTTGTAACGGTTTCAGAGAAACCAGCAGAGAAGTACCTTGAGTGGGCATCAGAACAAGGTAAGTTCAAGTATTATGACAAGGCAAAAGGTGAGAATATTCTCATTGATCTACCGAGTTTCCTTGTCCTTGCACAGTATCACACCGTCAAGGGATGGAATGATGCTTCACAGTCGGCTATATGGTCCAACGAAGTAAAGATCATCAGCACTGAAGAGATGGAGGTCAAAGCATTCAAGGGTGGAGTGATCGCAAAGGGTGTATACAAGGACATCAAAGAGAGAGTACAGCAGGCCGGAGGTCACTATACGAAGTCCATCTACATAATGGTAAATGTAGATAGCGGTGAGGTTTGGAACCTTCAGATCAAAGGTGCTGTAGTTCAGGAATGGGGTGAGGTGTTTAACAAATGTCAGCAGAGATTCGCGGATGAGTGGGTAACACTTGACAAGGTGGATACTCGCAAGAAGGGAAGAGTAACGTACACCGTTCCAGTATTCAGATTCAATGGAGTTACTTCCGATGAAGAAGCTGCACAAGCTGATGCAGCATATGACAAGCTACACGCAGCCCTGAAGATGAGAGCTGATGAGCGTAACTCTGTCAATGATGCTGTTAAGAATCTTGATGCAAAGCTCCCGGCTGATCCGTTAGATATCAAAGGGAAGGTAGGAAATATTGAGGGCAACTTCATTGAGGATGCCATCAGTGATATGGACGAAGACGATCTACCGTTCTGATGGGTTACAACTCAGAACTGTTCCTCCATCTGCGGGATGCAGAGGTGAACGCAGAGAACTATGTGCATTGTCATCAGCCTCAGATTACTGAGGTTGATTACATCACACTATACACGGTGATCACATCGGGAAAGGTAGTGAAGGAAGTATGGTCGAATAGGTTTCAGGCTGATGTAGTCTATCCTGGTTCATCTAAGGAATATACCTATCAAAAAGATCAGCTCCGATGGATGCCAAAGGAAGAGAAGTTAAAATACATTCATTTGTTTGAGTCATGAATCAAAGACAAACATTAACAGAATACACCCGTAAACAGATACAGCATCATCTTGACCATTCGGGCGAGGGCATCACAGCCTTCGCTCACCGGTTAGGGATGACGAGTTCCCGGATTAGAGGCTTCCTTTTGGGGGCCTCATCTCTGAGACTGGATACAGCTGATAAGATCCTGAAAGCTATCGAGAAGTAACATTTCATTAAGTGATATGTGGTAAAAATTGGGACTTAACTTGAATAGAAATGAAATGAAATTGGGAACAAAGATGGTTGTCGATTGGGATATGTACAAAGAGATGGAGAAAGAGAACATAATAAATTTTGCTATCCAATGTATGTTTAGCACAAAAGATATTGGTTCAAATTTAAAAAATGATTTTTTTATCAAAAAATACAACGAAATCTTTAAATCAGAGTAAGATGAAAGCAAATGAACTTAGAATTGGAAATTTAGTCAATTACAATGAGGGAGGGATTTTTAAAGTGATTGGTATTCATGAATTCGGAATAGATTGTGAAGATGAAATAGAAACTACTTACATGGAGTATGAAAATTTTAAACCAATCCCACTAACAGAAGAATGGTTGTTAAAGTTTGGGTTTGAAGAAAGAATGTTTGGTTGGTGGTCAGATGTTTTGTTTTTAAGAACAGAAAACCGAAACGGTTATTTTTATGATTGGCAAAAAACGAACCAAACAACAGGAACATATATAGAATATGTCCACCAATTACAAAACCTATACTTCGCATTGACTGGTGAAGAACTAACCTTTAAATCAGAGTAAGATGAAATGGAAAAATGAAAACCCTAAAAAAATAGGAGAATACATTTGTAGAATGGACAACGCATATATAAAAATGTGCTATTGGGATGGTGATGAGTGGTTAGATATGTGGGAAACAACACTTAAAGGAGTTGTAAAACAATGGATGGAAATACCTTATTAACCTTTAAATCAGAGTAAGATGAAACAGACAGCAGTAGAATGGTTAGTAGAGAAACTAAAAGAAAATCACGGACTTAGAATTGATTTGTACGATGAATTTGAACAAGCCAAACAAATGGAAAAAAATAATCTTTATGAATGTGGATCTTTTTGGAGGGGCAAAGAAAATAAAATTGAAAAACCATTTTTTGAACAATACTACAACGAAACCTTTAAATCATAATGAAAGCAATATTTGAAACTGATGATCCTAAAGAGATTATCCAGTTGAGCAAGGCATCTGATATGGCATCTTTCATCTGGGAGTTAACACACAACGGATGGAGGGTATTCAAGGATACTAATTATGATTATCATCCTGCGTGGGAAAGAATCAATGAACTCCTTGAAGAATACAATATCAATCCTGATGAGTTGATTTGATTTTTTAAGTTACTCATAGGTAAGTTACTCTATGGTAACACTTGTATAGACGCCACTAAATGTGGCGTTTGTACTTTGTTATTTTTTCACTATATTCACACCCATGAAAACAAGGGCAGACATCCTGAAAGATCGCATCGAAGAGCTCAAAGCTCAAGAGGTACTTACAGAGTGGGATCATGAGGAGAAACTCGAAGCAATAGAGCAACTCGAAGAGGAGTTGTTCGTCATTGAGAATAGCTGATGAACCTAACCCATGACCAGATCACAAAATACTACGGCTATGCTCAGAGCATTGCTGGTGATCTCGGCCCTGATCTCTTCCATCACATCCTGTGCGAGCTCCCCGATAATATTCAACACATGGATGCTTATATCTTCAAGTCCATGTTCAATGCATGGATCAATAACAAGAGCTCATTCAATAAGCTATACAGGATCCCGGACTACATCGATCCATCTGATCAGGAAGAGATCATTCAGAATCATGCAAAATACGATTCATTCCTGCTTCATAAGATACTCCTTGATCTTGAGATCGAAGGCTTTGATACTGAGGTACTGCTGTACAAAGAGGTGAGATTAACATCTAACATTGTCAAGGTCAGCAAAAGAATAGGTGTGAATCGCAGAACTATCTCAAAAATAATTAACTTTATAGAAGATGAAATACGTCACAGATATGCTGATATGGACTCCTGAGCTGATGATCACAGGTTGGTTCATTGCTTACATCCTTACTCATGAGGTGAATATGTCCTTTCGTATAAAGAAAGCTATCGGAATATCTCCGACTGAGTACGTTAAATTACTCGACTGCGCTCCATGTATTACATGGTGGGCTACATTAATTTTCACCTTTGAACCTGTCACAAGTGCATCAGCATACCTTATTGCGACTCTAATAGATAAAATAGAATCATGATACTATCACAAGAGGGAATGACATCCCTGAATGCAATTAAAGAGAAAGTACTGCGCAGAGCTGTTGACTTCAATAAAATAGAATTCGCTCATCTGTCAGTTGTATACTATGAGGTGACTCAGCTATCAAGGGGTAAAGGATTGACCCTCTCCAAAGGATGTAATGGATGCATCCCTTCAGCGGTGAATATCGTCTACAACTACCTACAGCTGACAACACCTGAAGAGATAGCACCGGAACCGATCACAGTTCAGATCAGCGAGTGGAATGATCTCACAAAGCGTGAGCTGTGGGAGCAGCTCAGGGAGAGAGGTCTTGAAGCACCAGCAACAGCTAATAAGAAAACATTAATCGATATCCTCAATGGAGCAGCAAACTAAAGACCCCCGGAAGGAGTTCTTCGCTACTATCGGCTACTCTCTGATCATGGAGATGAAGCGTAACCGTAAGTTCAGAAGGCAGATAGAGAAGACCGACTTTGGAAAGGCAACAAAGAGATATCTCATTCAAACATTTGGTAAAGATGCCAACACCGAGGAGGACGGAAACTAAGGAGGACTGGATAGATCGCTGCATGGGTGACCAGGAGAGCGTGGACACTTATCCCGATGAAGGTCAGCGGTATGCCGTATGCCAGTACAAGTGGGAGCAGTTCGAGCCTATTCAACACATCTCATTCGATTATGATGGGGTGCTCACTACAAAGAAGGGAATGGACCTCGCTCTGAAGCTCAGAGATAAAGGTCATGTTCTGTATATTATCTCTGCAAGGTCACATAAGACACTACTTAGATCAAAGGCACAGTTATTAGGAATACCTAACAGCAGAATTTATGCTACAGGATCGAATAAGAATAAGGTGGCAACGGTAATTAAGCTCAAGCTAAAGAACCATTATGATAATAATTCAGCTGTGATAAAAGAGCTGGGTAAGGTTGGTAAATTGATTTGATATGGGAAGACCTTTTAAGGATATTGATACTGACAGATTGACGGAGATCGCCATGGAGTATTGTGATGAATGTATCAATAATCACAATGAAGTGGCTACAGGTTCCGGGAAGATAGTTGAAGTAAGGGATCGACATATCCCTACTATCAGATACTTCCTGCTTCATTGGATAAGAAGAAAGCATCCTGATTTCTATATGCTCAAAAGGACTCAATTCTACGGTGCATTGAGGGATGAAACACACCCCTTATCGAACACTATAAAAAGCATTGACGATGATTTCAAGGCACTTGCAGAGGATATTGTAGCCAACGAAGGGAAGGGTATTTTCTATGCAAAGAACAGACTCGGAATGCATGACAAGCAACACATTGAGCAGAAGCAAGTAGAGAAGTTCGACTTCGATGAGTAACACCGTCAAGGGATATAAACCACATGGCAAGCAGAGAGAGATCCACAACAGCATCAATTCAGAGGATGCAAAGTATTATGTTCTCTGCATAGGCCGTCAATGGGGTAAGACCCTGCTCTGCATTAACCAACTACTATACTGGGCCATAAACAGCAAAGGGTGCAATATCGGATGGGTATCTCCTATCTACAAGCAGTCAAAGAAGGTTTACAATGATCTCAAGAAAGCTACTCAGAAGAGTGGATACTTTACATACAACGATTCAGAGCTCATCGTCAAAGGGTTCGATTCTCAGATCACATTCTATTCAGCTGAAAGACCTGACAACATCAGAGGTAACACATTCGACTTCTTAGTTCTCGATGAGTTCGACTTCATGAAGAATAACACTTGGGAGGAGGTGCTACAGCCTACGGTCCTTGTAAGGGGTAAGAAGGTGATCTTCATCTCAACACCCAAAGGAAAGCGGATGATGTATAAGTTATCCCTTCTCAGGCATCAGGATGAGAGGTACCGGTTCTTCAGGTTCAGTTCCTATGATAACCCTATGATCGATCCCCGAGAGATTGATAGCATCCGCACAAATGTTCCTGAGCATATCTTCAGACAGGAATACCTTGCTGAGTTCATCGATGGTGCAAGTGGTCTATTCAAGAATGTCAGGGAGTGCATCGGCAAGGCATCCCCTTCCGGGAAGCTGTACGCAGGGCTTGACATCGGAAGAGCTGATGACTATACGGTGCTCACTATCGGAGATCGCAATGGTGCCATCTGTCATGTGGAGAGATGGAGGCATGATGACTGGTCCAATATCATTGATAAGGTGGCAAAGGTGATAAGGCAATACAACTGCGGGACCTTTGTCGAGGTCAACAATCAAGGGGATGTGTTCTTTGAGATGTTGCAAAAGAAGGTAGGGAACCTTGCACATCCCTTCACTACCACATCGAAGAGTAAACCCATCATGATCGAAGACCTTGCTGTGAGCTTTGAACAGATGGAGCTGGTGATCCCGGATGAGGAGTACCTGATCGATGAGCTTGAAGCGTTCACCTATGTCTTCGATCCAAAGAGCAGATCAGTAAAGTATTCAGCTCCTGAAGGCATCCATGATGACACGGTGATGTCGATGGCATTGTATAACCAGGCACGAAAGAATCTACCTTCAAAAGGTAAGTATTTTGCTTCTATTTAGTATCTTTAAAAGAAGAAGAAGATATAATAATAATAATAATAATAATAGTACTAAACCGATTTAGTAAGTATGAAAGCATACAAATTACCAAAGACATCGGCTGATCTGAGGATAAAGCATTTCCCTCACATGGCATCGGCTGATCTTGAGAGCCTGACGGGCATCATGGAGAGGGCTGATTTTGTAGCTGACTTTCTCGGGATTTCCCGGAAGAAGGCATACACTATCGATGCGATGGATATTCAGCGGATGTGTAACCATATCATCGAGCTGTATGCCGACATTCATGTGGGTAACCCTGCAAAGGAGATAACCCTCGGAGGGAAGGGTTACGAGATCATCAATCCTGAGAAGGTAGGGGTGGCATGGCATGCTGATTTCTCAAAGATGGATATTAACAGGGATCCTGTTCAGTTGGCCTGTATGTTCTACTTCCCGAAGGGTGCAGTGTATGGTGATGTGGATGAGAATGATAATTTACTCAATCCTATTCGGGAGAGGTACAATGACTTTGCGGATCACATGGAATTGAAAGTATTTTTGGAGGCTTGCGCTTTTTTTTTGCGAAAAGCAGAACGATCAATGAGGCTATCCACGGTAAAGCAAATGACAGTAGAAAGAGTGACAAGGTCGCTGCTCCTTCTCGGTATCAGTGGGAAGAAGTATTCGACATCATCGCAAAAGAATACTATGGAGGAGACTGGAACAAGGCCATGAAGCTGAACATCTATGCTTTCAATC
>Ga0315900_10006719_pt1 | contig 15301 bp, 9 predicted proteins | sample LakEriMetagenome_FD_203521 | JGI IMG/M metagenome (GOLD analysis project Ga0315900, IMG submission 203521) | Freshwater fungal communities from buoy surface, Lake Erie, Ohio, United States - Buoy 12 MA114 | ecosystem: Environmental > Aquatic > Freshwater > Lake > Lake biofilm | place: USA: Lake...
TTCTTCTCCTTTTAACTCTTCTTGTCTTTTTTTTTCTATATCTTCAACAGTAGCAGGAGCAACCTCTGTGACAGGTTCTGCTTCAGTAGGAACTTGTCCTATAATCTCCTCTCCAGTATCTGATATAATATTTCTTTGTCTTGCAGTAGTTTTTACTTGCTCTACCTCTGCATTTAATCCTGCATCATCTGTAATAACATTTACATTACCAGCAGCTACTTCAGCTTGAATTTCAGGAACACTTATAATATTCCTTACGCCATCAATAGTACCTGTAAACGCAAGTCCTGGCTGTAATTCTACAGTAGCTATAGGAGTCTTACCGCTAACAATCCCTTCAATCTCTTTTTCTTTTGCAGTAATCTGTGTCTGCAAAGCCTTTCTTACGGATGGGTCTGTAACAGTATTCAAATTAGTATTAAGGTCTGCAAGTTCTTTACTAAGAGAAGTAAACACTTGCGTCTGTTGTGGATTAAGACCTATCTGCTGTGCGTCTTCAATAATCTTAGCTACATCAGTAACCTCCTTCATTCCAAGACCTAACGTATCGTCATCTACACCATCTGAAAGCGCCTGTATCTGTACCCCTGCCATTGCAGCCGCTTCTCCATTTGTAAGTATGGTAGTAGCAATAGCTTGAGTGCGTATGCTAGGTATATTCTTTTTATCAAACAAAGCTTTGTAAGCTCTTCCTAAAGAGATACTACCACCTCCTAAGATACCTGCCGATACAGCACCTTCTATTTGGGCATTAAATGCCTCTTTAGAGCCAAATGCTCTACCGAATGTATATTGCGCATCAGGACCAGTAGACATCTCAATAGCTGTCTGCCAACGTTCCGTAATACCTTCTGCAAACATACCCACTCCAAGGTCTTTAGCTTTCTCCTTCATAGTCCCTTTTGCTACCTTTAAAGGAGAGAACATTCTTTGGAATAGTATATCAGAAAGAACAGCAGGAGCATTTTTAATAAATGTCTGACCGCCTGCAAGGCTTGCGGCAGTTAAGTCTCCTGTATTAGAAAGAACTCTCTCCATCACTCCTCCACTATTCTCTACGCTTTCAGACAAGAAAGACACGATACCACCCACATACGGATTTCCAGTAAGTGCTGTCGTCATCATACCTATAGCCATCGTAGGGGCTGACTGAGCGAGCGATTGCGCCCAGTATCCAGGCTTCATCCAGTTCTGCTCTAATGGAAGCTTCTCCATACTATACTTAACCTCTGTAGATTTGCCAGAATACCTCATCTCGTCAATGAAGTCTGCATCATATCCTAAAGCATTAAGTATAAGCGCTGTTTTGTTTTTGAAAGCACCAGCAGCAGAAGTAAAAGTATCTCCAAGAATCTTACCTGTAACAGCTGTACCTAATATACCAGGCATTCCTGACATATTAATCATAGCCTCTGCATAGGCTGTAGCTTCATCTCTTTTTGATTTTACACCTTGCTCAATAATAGAGCCTACTTTCGCATTAAATTCTTCAGAAAGTTGTTTGTTCTTTGTTGCAATCCAACCTTGATATTCTTTATTTAAAGATTCATTATTCTCTTTATATATTCTTTTTATAGCGCTATTTACCTTATCTACCTCAATTTTAATATCTGCCGCCATTCTATCTGACACTTCCTTGAACTTAGGCATTACATACTGAGCATACTTTTGGCTGAATACCTCTTGCGTTTTATTATTTAGTTGTTCTTGGTTTGCTGTTGCGTATGGAAAAGATAATTCAGGGAATTGCTTAATCGCTTCGTTTTGAGCCGTTCTCCAGTAGTTTCCATATTCTACTCCTATATTTTCAATCTCAGGAGTATATCTTTGTTTTATACCATCTACCTTTTCTCCTAAAAGCTTATCTTGTACCTTTATTTGATTTTGTAATTTAGGTGCATTCTTAGCTTTTAATTCTGTGAGATAACCTTGTATTTGCTCTCTAGTCATGCCTGCTGGCATAGCATTGATAATCTTATCTCTGTTTTTATAAATTGAAAGAACAACATCCAGGCTGTCATCAGAAAGAACTCTGCTACCAAAGAATGCCTTCATGTACCTTCCGCCATTATTCCCTTTTGCTCCTATAACTTTGTCAAGTTCTTTTCTTACTAGTCCTGGGTCTATAATATCTTGACCTGCTGAGTTCTTAGTGATAAACTTGTTTACCTTGCCTCCGTGCTTTATAATATCTTCAGGACTTCCGAATATATGGTCTGTTAATTTCTGAAACATCTTACCATCTGCTATCTGTCGAATGGTTTGATTCTTTAATGCTCCAGACTGAATTTTATTTTTTCTTGCACTTTCTTTTGCAGCATCTGCCTCTGCCTTTGTTGCATATACGTTTCCTGATGTATACCCACCCATTCCAGTAACCATACTCCCTGCTACTACATAATTAGCTCTTTCAGCTGTCTCGAATGTTGCGTAATTCTTGAATCTATTTTCTGCTTCTGTTAAATCGCCTAAAAATACAGGCGGCTCTTCTTTTTGACTTGGTAAAACTTTTTGCTCTTTTACAGTAGTAGGCCTTAATTGACGTTCAGTTTCAGCGAACATTCCCTGTTTTTTTTCTACTAATGCAGGAGCTGGAGTCTCTACAGGAGCAGGAGTTACAGTTTTATTAACTGGCTTAACTGGTCCATTTGCAGGTAAGCTATCAAATAAAGGTTGTTGAGATTGTTCTTGACCTAATTCTTCTTGGGTGAATTGTTGTTCTGCCATGTGTCAAATATACTAATATTTATAAATGTGATGTATGTATTATGTCAACAGATATAGGGGTATTTTCCCTGCACTTAGTAGTGCGGTTCAAAAAAGCGTGAGTTATTGCTTTTTAGCTCATCCAACCAAAGACTCCCGACCCCTGCTACTCCAATACCAACCAAAGAACATCGTGGCTAGTCAGTATCAGTAATTCATCATCGGAGGAAACAGCTTTTGCCAAGACATTATCATGTGCAGGTACTCGGTGTCAACCCAGAGACAGAGCGAGATATTTACTGTTCCTATACCTAATAGTCCTATCACAAATCATCCCTTCAAATCAACTACTAGTTATCTTCATGGATATGTTTCATTGTACTCATGTGGGTGAAACACGGAAAAGACCACAATTAAAAAACCCTTGCAGGGAGCAACTACAAGGGCTAATTTAAAAGGGTCTTATCCTTAAAGATTAACCCGAATATGTATTGCTCCTACCTATTCGGATTCTCTAAGACAAAACTATAACAGCTAATTTAATATTCCAAATATTTCTTTAATTATTTTAGAAATTCATTATAAATTCACTTTCTGCTTCCTGGATAGCTGTCTTTTCCCCCATAGCAGCATTGATGGCTTTAAGTGATTCAGGACTTGTTTGAGGCTGTTTAGCTAAATTAATAAGCTCTATAACTCTTGATTCCAATCCAGGCTTATCAGGAGACAAGTCAAATATTCTTATACCTCTTTGAAACCAAATTCCTGTTTGAGGGTCTTGCCAAATACCTTCTTGGTCTGTTCCTGTAAAAGTATTAGGGTCTATAACATTTAATGACTTTCCTTTTATTTTCTTAGCATACTGCTTTGCCTCTTTAGGGTCTGTTATTGTAACAAATCCTTTTTCATTGTCAGAAGGTTTTTTAATAGGAGTGTTAGTAAGCAATCTAGCTTGTTTTGTATTTTGTTCTACCTGAAGCCAAGCAGGAGTAGCGGAAGTAATAGATTGATTACCAACTGTAATCATAGGATTTACAACATCCATAATTGCTCTTGCATTAAAGTTTGGTGAGCTTATATTCTGTGTAATCCATTTATAAATAGGCTGTCCTTGAGTCTTTTGCTTTTGGTTCTGCCACCAAGCACTAAATCTTCTTTGAGACAGAATCATATTACCTACAGAAGTATCAAAGTCTTGCTTAATCTGCATCGGTAAAGTATTCTTTAAAGCCTTATAAGCGCCATATTCAAATCCATTGCTTATTCCTGCTGTCTTATCGCTCTCATCAATAGTAACCTTCTCCTTTATGCCAGCAGCCTCATAAACCTTGTTAAAGCTTCTAAATTCAGCATTAACCCTATCTTTCTGCTCAGGTGTAAGCATAGACCATTCTTTCTCTAGCTTGTCGGTAGCATCCCTCTCTTTATTCCTAAATGTACCTGCATACATATCAATAACAGCTCCAGGTCTTCTCATCTGTATAGTCTTAGACTGAATAACAGGAGCGCCAAGATTAAAGCCAGCTAATTTTGTAACAAACTGATTCGTCTCTACGTCTACCTTGTCTACGCTTTCAATATTCTTCTGCAGCTCTACCTCATCGAATCTAGAATACTTTTCAAGTTCAGGAATGTCAATTTCGTCAATACCTATTTCTCTTCCATCTGCAAGTTTCTTTTTATATCTTCCCCTATTAGGGTCATCTAAAGACAACCTTTGAAGTCTTACAAGCTCCACTGAATCATCAGACATCTTTTCTTTATCTGCGTTTACAGAAGCGTAAGTATCAAATCTAAGCTGCTTCTCCTTCTCATTTTTAGACCTTTGCGTTTCATATAAGAAGTTAGATTTAAGCTCATTAAACGTCTTATATTCCTGAGTTCCTGGCTGTATTTTACCACTATTTTGAGAATAGTAATTAGTTACATCATTATAAAGTCTATTAAGATACGGAAGGTCTTGAGTTCTACCGCCTGCCCTTGCCGATGACAGTTCTGCAATAGCCTTATCTGCCTCTTTCTTAGCCTCCTGTTGAGCTTTTGCTTGAGCAGCAGCTTGAGACTTAATAGTGTTGTAAGTCTTGCTCATATCGAATACCTGAGCTTCAAATGCGCCTACTGCGGATGGTATCTGTCTTACTTCTGCCATAAATTAAGGATTAGTTAAGCCTACTAAACTATTAAATACTTGTCTTGATTGAGTTGTTGCTGGATTTCCATAAAACGGAAATGCAGGAGGAGTCATTGACTGCATACCTGGCACACCTGTAGATGCGTTAAAATTAGTAGCGCCAGACATAGCTCCGTATGGGTTATCAAATCTATTACCCATTATAGCACTCATTCCAGATATATTATTTCTTTGACCTGAAACTCCTGATGTTGCTGCTGTTAAATCAGTTCCACCGAAATTCGCAGTCTTCCCTGCACCACCTAAAGCTCCCATTGCCATCATAGAGCCTGCCATATCCAAACCTCCCATGATATTCTGAAGTCCTGCACCTACATTAGCTCTTCTTTGCTGCTCTCTATTCATCCAAGATTGCCACTGATTAGCAAACGCCTTGTCTCTGTATTGAGCCTGTGTCATAAGAGCTTGTTGAGCGAATCTCTGATTTTGCAACCTTGTTGCAGCATCCTGAGCAGCAACAGATAATGAAGACCTATCTAATCCTGCTTGGATATTACCTATTGATGCTAAACCACCTCTTCTGTCCTGTGCAGCTCTCATCCCAAATAAAGCAGATTGTTGCGCTCCTTGTAATGCCTGCATACGAGAAGCTTCAGGCATACCAGTTTGAGCCATCTCCTGAGCCATCTGAGTAGCTTGAAATACCTCTTTAGGTATCTCATACTTAGGTTCTTCTTTTCTTCTTCCTGCTGTTAAAGCCTGAATACCACCAGCTAAAGCTTTAACTCCACCTATCGCCAAACCGATAGTTAATGGGTCTACAACAGAATGAAACAACCCATCGCTAATGGGCATTATCTTAATTAAATGTAGTATAAATCCGAACATATCAACTATTTGTTAAAGGTGATGGAATATATTTCAAAGATACAGAAATTAATCTCTGTTCAGTTGTTAATGAATTTGTTAGCGCTACCTGTGCATATAATCCCTTCATCGTATCTCCCTGGAACTTACCTCCTGCACTATTCTGGTCTCTCTTGATGGTAGCGTTAAACTTGTTCTCCTTGCTGTTAATAGTATAGGCTCCTATGGTTTTAGCGAAGTCTCCTTCCACTAGACTTGACAGCTGATTCGTTAAAGGACCAGTAGTAATCGTTCCAGTCCATAACCCATTCGCTAACTCCTCAATAGCTGTATAAGTCTTTTTAAGCTGCAATCCACCGTTAAATACCGTAGTTATAGCAGAACTCTGCTGGCTACCAAAGAAGTTATTCCTTACAGGATTATCGTGAATATACCACTGACCATTAGCTCCGCTAAATATAAACCCATTTACAAACTGCATATTTTCAGCGGCCACAAATCCATAAAAGCTCTCGAACTTCTTATCGGATTCTGAATATGCTACAATATTTATTTGTGGCAGAAATACACCAGGAAATACAAGAGACTCTTTAAATGTTCCTATAAGCATTATTACATTCCTATTCTCGTAGTTAAAACATCCATACCCATAAGAATCTTCGGATATATTAGCATTTGCCCAAGTTGCAATGTTATATGTGTCGCTTATATTTGTAATTCCATCAAGACTTACCCTTACTATAGCCTTGTTATTTGTATCTATAAAGTAATCACCGAAATCAGTAGACACCAGGCTACTTCCATATTTATCAATACCATACTCACCTGAGTAGTAGTTAGGTTTATTTAACAACCTTTCAGAAAGGGCTACCTGAGATGATTGAGCATTATCTATGATAATCTGACGATAGATAGGTATCATACCAGTCTTGAATCTTTGGAACAGCCTGATAAAGTTTTCTCTTGTTTTAAGCCTTAATATATCACCAAAACTAGCATCCGCTTCCTCGAAGTTATTAGGATAGAATCTGTTAAGATTATTAATGTTTGTACCGTAGATATACGACTGAGAAAAACGAAGCATTGCAGGATAGTACTCTTCTTTAATATCTTCATCTACAATAAGCGGTCTACCTTGGCTCCAAACAGCGCTTATGTAGTTATCTGAAAAGTTTTTATCTGCAACATACAAAGTACCTTGAACTCTTCCGGTCAAAGTGGCTACCATTACTCTAGCACGATAATAATAGTCGCCATCATTTGCAAGATTGATATAAGTATACTCTTTACCATTTACAGAAAGCTTTGACAATAGTATATTTCCTGATGTATTTGTCTCATTGACAACAGTCTCAACTACTGTAATGTAGGCTGTCCAGAATCTATTAACTACATCAAATCTAAATGAAGCTACCGTAAAAGTACTGTTGTTCGATATGGAATTACTAAAACTTATTTTATCCCCAGGTAAAAGTGAAAATGATTTTTGAGGGCTTATTATTTCTATAGTTTTAGTTAATGCGTAAAACTTAACTGTTCCTGTTAAATTATATTGACTAATTATTATTCCAGAAACAGTCTCCTGCCCATTATGCCTTCTTATTCCATCGGGGCCTGTTGAAATATCGTATCTTTCACCTATTTCATAGTAAACTAAATTTTCATCAGAAAGAACTTTAGCTGGTCTGTAAATCTCTATAACAAGTCTTTCGTTTCCTGATAAACTAATGTAACCTGTAGGTATCTGTATTGATTTTACCTTTAAATATTGACGACTACTGTGCGTTTCAACAGCTATTATAGGAAGGTCTATATGCTTATCGTTACTCCATGCTACTGTTCCATCGTTATTTAATTTCTGAAATATTCTTACTCTATCACCATCTACAAAAGTAGTAGAATTATAATTTATTACATTTTTACTCTCAGATATGTCTGCGTTTGTTTCTGTAATTGAATGGATGTCAATATACCAATAACCGTTAAGTGGAGTATTAAAGTTAATATCTGGAGAAATAACCATTAAAGAAAAGTCGCAAGATAAATCTTTTGTTCTAACTACGTGGTAATAATCAGCCCACTCTGGAGGAGTGTGTCCTATATACATTTGAGCTGATTGATTTTCAGGAAGAATAGAGGCAAGCGTTCCAGGAGTCCATTCGTACGACGTATCGTATGATGTAGTCCTGAGTACCATTGAATTATTGGTAAATACGCCATTTGTCTTCCCGTTGTTATTGTAATACGCTAACCCATATCTATATAATCCATTCCATTTTAACGTAGGGAAAGAATCCGAGCCATTAAAAGAAAATGCTCTCCTTACTGTAACAGTAGGCCTATAAAAGTGCCACCTTCTAGAGTCAGCCTCTCTCCTAACGCCATTTATTTTAAAAAGAAAAGCGCCTAAGTATAGCGTATTTGGATTTGCTCCCCCTGGTATTGGATTTATTGCGTCAGAATCTATTGGATAAAACGGCTGTCTTGGACCAGCTACTCCAACTTCTGTCCAAAACCCATATCCAAATCTGCTTGGATGCACTTGAAACTCTCTTATTATATCATTTATACCCCACCCCTCTTTAACGACAACCTTTAGTACCATGTCGTTAAATTTATAGTCTTTATAGCTATCAATACCTCCAAAATCATCTATTACAGGCCTTGTGCTGTATCCTTGAAGGTCTATAGTTATTTCATCTCCAACTTGCGGAACACCGCTAAATATAATGGTCCCAGCGTATATCTCATCTATACTACCAGAATAGTTGTCGTTATATGAAGCGTAATTAGGAAATGTTCCAGTTCCTAATGGCCCTGATAATGTAGCCGTCAAAGTACTTAATACGGCAGGAGACTTCATGTTAATAGACGTAAGCGTAACATCAAGTTCTACATCTCTATTGTATCCATCTTTTAGGCCTCCAACAACTAATGTATTGCCATTTGCTAATTCTAAAGCATTTGCCTTGTCAGGAACGTAATCAAACAGCAAGTTGCTTTCTTGCAAATCTATAGGAGTATAAACGGAGTCGTTTCTAAAAATATATGTATAAGATGTGTTATCTTGTATTTTATCCCTTTTCTTATCTAATGTATCTATAAGAAAAAAATCACTCCACTCGCTTTCTATATTCAATCTTCCAGCAATCTCTATTTTTGCTACATTTAGGTCTCCTGTTTTTACAACTATTGTTATTGAATTTTGAAATCCTCCTTGCGTATTACTTCCGTCGTCTATCGAGTTTTCCGGTATTGGCATTTTACTTATCGCACTCCATACGCTCTTCTCGTTATCGTCATAAACAAACCTATATCTAAATTGAAAAAATTTTTTATGTAAATTGTTTATAGGAAAGTCGGTATCGTTAATATAATCAACCTCTGGCAATATGCTTGGAGGTTCTTTTATAACCTCAAAGTACTCTATTATAGGACTTATAGGACCACCAATTATATTTAACGACATATACTTTTATTATATTTCTTTTATTAAACGAACAGAAAAACCACTTTTCTTGATATTTTCTACAACAGTAGCGTTTGAGTTAGTTTTACTTAAAAATGCGTTAAATGCAATATTTGCGTTAGAATCTGTAGCACTCCATAAATACGCAAAATCGCCAATATTATTAAATATTCCATTATTTAAACGCGCCCCACCTGGGATGACATCAAGTAGGCCCTCATTCGTTGCTCCTGTATTTGGAGGGTTCCATAATTTCTCTGATTTCATTTTACCTCCTGCGACCGATGTTCCACCCAAACAAGTTATTAAATTATCCCAGTCTGTTTTAGTTGGGACTCTATACCCCGTTGGAGCAAATAACGGATTACTTACAGCGTACCAGTTATATAACTTTCCATAAATAGCGTCGTTAGCTGGGTCATTATTATAATAACACCAAGCAGGAGTAGTTAATCCAGCCCAAGCTGATTCTGAAGTGACTTGAGGTATTGGCGTACCGTCTCTTAGTGTCGTTCCATCGTAATTTGCATCAGTCCATCCAAATGCGCACAAAGTTGTATCTCCAGATTTCCATCTTTGAATTGTAGTGTAATTAAACTTTAAGAGCTTCTTTTTTGGGTCTATAAAATAATACAAATCACCCTCATATTCTCTGTGTAATACTTTAATATCTTTTATAAGACCATTAGGAGATAGAGTAGAATAAATATCCCAATATCCAAATATACCATTAAGGTCTTCAAATAAAACTATATATCTTCCATTTACATTAGAAATACTAGGGACTTCGTATGATATAATTCTATGATTGCCTCCTGAGTGATTAGTAAAATATATTATCCTCTGTCTAACCTTATCAAAGAAAGCTCCGCATATCCACTCGGTTCCACCATTCGTATTAGCAGGAAAACCACCAGCAGGTCTGTTACCTAGCATATTAACTATCCCCTCTGAGCCATTACTTATATTCAAGGCATAGGTATAGTCGCCACTAGGCAACAACTCCAAAGCAGAGTCAGTATTCAAACCACCATTAAAACCTTTTATGTCTACCATAATTATCCTTTAACAGCTAATACTTCACCAGCTCTAATAATATCGTTAATTTCCCAAAGCCTTACAGGGTTAATTCTAAACTTAGCCTTCTTCTTCTCTCTCACATAATTAATCCTACGCTGCTCCTTACTCATCTCCTGAAATCTTCTACCCATCGGCTTATACTCGTGGTCTTTCCAGGCTATCCAGGAAATTAATGCTTCTTTGATGAGGATTGGAACTTTGTACTCTTCGTCGTCACGTGGAGAAGAAAGATATTCCAATATAACGTATTCATAAGGAAAGTTGTTATCTAAAAATATGATACCCTTTTCTTCATCAATACCAAACTGACCAGCACTCATCAAGAACCCACCCAACCCATAAAGATTAAATAGCGCTCCGTTATTATCGTAGTTCAAATAAACGAAGTCTCTGATGTTTGTAGGGTCTACAGGAGCATCCGTGTTGTTGGTTGTCCTTGTGCTGAAATCCATCTGATAAGATGTAAGATTAGGATTCTTGCTCAATGTAGCAATCTCTCCTTCGCTGTTAAGTACACCCACCTTTGCATAAGCCACATAATCAGAAGGCAACTTAACTGTCTTATTTGACAGCACAGTAAGCTTCTGAGTCTTAGGCATCTGATAAATATTAAACAGCATATCCTCCAAACCACGGAAAGCTATATTCCATAGCCTTCTGTAGTGAGCCATATTCAGTTCGGCTTGGGAGATATACTCCTTAACTACTTCGTCCAAGTGTATCCACCTGGCTGTTTTCATTGTATCCATTACTTAATGTCTGTACCGTCGTTACTAATGTCCTGAATACCCATTCTTGACCTTAACCTTCTTATCACTAAGTCGGTAGCAGCAAGACCGATATTATCAGGAATGTCTGTTGAATCATCGTTTATTGATGACGTTACCATTCTCACAATAGCCTTTAAATCCTTCAGATTCTTATAACTAGTCATGTAAAATGTAGACCCTTCTGTCCAGCCAAATATCTTATTTTTAGGCATTGGAAGCACTCTCATCACATCTATCTCTTGATGAGCTACTTGAATAACAGTATCTGTCAATTGACCCTCTTTGCTCTTAAAATATACCCCTGCAATGGCAATACCTCTAGGTAAACCAAGCGGAACTTGAGGAAGAGACAGATAATAGTATCCAGTATCAGAATCCTTAGATACAGTACGATTCTTAAATGTAGCATAGTACATATCGTTCATGTACGTAATGCTTTCCATTTCAGCATCCTTCTTGTATCTCTCCTCCATTACGGTAGCTATCGCCTGACCAAGCCATAACGATATTTCATTATCCGTAATTTGGGCATCATCCATCGGCATACCGTTGTAGATGTCCCTTTGTATAAGTTCAATTAACTGCGCTCTTGTCATTCACCTTGCATTTTTGCTGTTTGCGATACACGAACCAAATCAGCGTCTTTAAGATTAATACCTATCAGACCAAGCTGTATAAAGATGATTTCGTTTATTTCCTGGTCTCTCCATTCAGGATTTCTTACAACCCCATTTGCTCCTGTATTATCAAAAGTAGGAACTCCACTTACTGATACAAAGAAAGGCCATGTAATATCCTGTGGCTTTCTTACATACGTCATTATCATCCTGTCTACGTCATCGTCTCCTGTAATCATCCTAAATCCACCATCAAACTCATAGTAGTAAGGATTAGTGGCAGAAGGAGGGTCTATAACTGAATTGATAGCGCTATGAATCTGCTCATGCTTCACCCTTCTTACTCTCTTTCCATTCTCAGTATTAAGACTTAATAGTTTCAAGAAATCAGGGAACTGAGTCTTTACATTTGACAGCTCATTAACAGACTTTAAAGTTACCCTTTTGGTAAATGGCGCTAACTTTTCCTCTACCACTTGCGTCATGTGTCCACCTGTACGAGCCACTGGTCTTCCAGGTTGATACTCTTGCACCTGTCCTAAAATCCTATTTATAAATACTCTTTGGGCTGTATTGAATGTATTGACAAACTCATCAGGAGCTACATAGCCATGATGGTACTTGTTGCAGAGGAACTGTACATCCTCATATACGGTATTAGATGTAGCCATACACCAAAGATAAAAAAAAGGCCGCTGTAAAAACAGCAGCCGTAACACTAAACTATTAAAAACACGAACTTTATTTCAACACTTAAAGTGCTTCTTTCAATCTCTTGTAGAAAGCTTCAGCCTCATCTGTCTTAGACAAAATAAAGTTACTGATACTTTCTACAGCAGATTTCCCAAAAGGTATCTCAGTTATCACTTTATCGGAATCTTTCCATGTAAGATAACCCTTCTTGGTAACCACGTCAAGGATACCTGCTTCAAGGCCTTTCTTAACAAAGTACTGAGCCTTAGCGGTAGGAGTCCCTGCTGAGTTCATAAAGTAATCAGGCTTATCTCCTGCTTTGTTAGCGTACTCTACACGAATCTTAGAGATGCTCTTTTGCTCTCCATATTGGTTAGTCATATTGATTCCTAAGAACTCTGCATGAATCATCATCTCCTCTACAGAAGCATTCATTGCATGGTTAATAGCACGTAGTCTTGCTTCTTCTTTCTGAAGCTCTTTGCTTTCCGTATCGGCGCTGTTTACAAGGGTGTATTTAGGCTTCTTATTTCTAAGTCTATTCTCTTTACCATCGTAATCATCGCTGTTTAAAAGAAAGTTTAACAGCGTTCTATTCGTTCTTGGAACTCTTAAAAAGCCATTATTAAATACCACTTCCATCTTATTACGCTGCAAGTACTGAGGAGTATATCCTTCCTGCTCGTCAACAAAAATTGAGCTTGCTCCACGTACAAGGCGAATAGTTCTTACGCTTTCTGTTTCCTTGTCGTAGATTGGCATTTCATTTACCAAAGACTCATGCGTCTTAGGCTTCTGACCTTCAGGAAGTAACAGCTTAAATAGGTACAATTCAGGCTCTTTCTGTTGTTGCTTAATCTTTAGCTCTGTTCTGGCAATCATTAGCCTTAGCTTGTCTTGGTCTTCATCAATCTCTTTTAGGGGAATCTTAGGTTCTTCGACGGCCACCTCTTCTTGTAGTTTTGGTGATAATTTTTCTTCTGCGCCCAAATCTGTTAATGAATTAAGCACAGGTAGGGCTTCTTGCTTGACTTGTTTTGTTACTGGCATAAATTTATGTTTTGACAAATATAAATAAAAACCCCCGAATATGAATACTCAGGGGGGGGATTTATTCACTTAACACAAAAACAAACACCACAAATATAATAAAAAAACCCCAAGTAAAAACAAGGGGTTGCAGTAATAGAAAACAGAGTCAATCCAAGTTCTCAAAAATACTTCATAAATACATTCTTAATCAATCCATGTATCAACACTATTAAATAAAAAACCCCCCAAAAATCGAGGGGCTTTATTATGCTTAGTTAAGATTAAGCACTCAGACGTACGAAGCGGTTTGCACCGAACACACGCAGACCAGCGTAGCAAAGGTGGTGAACGTTCAGTTCAGCAACATCGCTAGTAGGATTCTTAGCGAAAGCACCAGTTTCCCAAATGTGAAGGTCTTTACCGTTCACATTGTTGTAAGTGATTTCGATAGAGTTGTAACGCTCTCCAGTTTGAGGGTCACGTCCTTGAGCCATCGGAACTACGATACCGTAGTTTTTGTACTGATGGTCAGTAGGAGTAGCACCGTAAACAGCTTCAGGAGAGAATGGTAAGTACTTCTTAATGTGGAAAGTATAACCATCCATAGTGATAGAACCGAAACCGTACATAGCAGCAGCTTCTTTGCTACCACCTACAGTACCCCAAAGGATAGCGCCAGCATCGTAAAGGTCGAACAGTTCGTCATCCAACTCTTGACGTAAGAACACGTCAGCAAGAAGGTGATTTTCTACAGAACCTCCGTTGAAGTCTAAAGCACGAGTTACTTCGTGTAATTTAGCTCTGTCAAGAGAACCAGCAGAGTAACCAACTCCAGTACCACGTCCTTCGATTTGTTGCAACAGACCGATAGTGTTTTTAGAAGTAGCTGAAGCGTTAGTGTTGGTAATATCCTTACCGAAGATAAGAGTGAACTCTTTGTTGTTCATGTAACGCTTAACAGCATCTTCCAATCCTTTGTAAGAGTAGTTATCACCAAACCAGATTTCTTCAATCATAGCACGGTCAGTAACTCTCCAGTCTTCACGGATTTCAGATACGTAGTTCAGAACTTCTTCAACGCGAGGAATCAAAGCATCTCCTTTAGAAGAAGCTTCACCTACCGCAGCTTGACCACGGAAGAGAATCCACTCGTTAGCATCCAAACGACCATCTACAGTAGCAGACTCAAATTGTTGAGTAGAGCTAAGAGGACGTACGGTTGCAGTGTGCGCACCAGCAGAAGTTTTGTCAACAGACACAACTTTACCTTGGATACCAGTAGAAGCGATTTCAACTACTTCGCCTACACGTACAGGAGATTTAGTTCCGCTGTCATAGTGAGAACCAGAAGTCAAAGTGAAAGTAACAGCAGAACCATTAGTTGCGCCAGTTACGTTAGCTTGTACTTGCACAGCTTGGTGAAGCTTACCCAAGTTCTCCCAGTGACGGATAGTTTGAGATTTAACTTGACCTTTGAATCCGAGCATTTCCAACAGCATAGTGTAGTTTTCTGCACCGTACTTGTTGATGAACTTAGGATAGTACTGAGGTTTTAAGATACTAAGGTCACTAACGATACCTCTCGTTAGACCTGCACCAGGGTTAACAAACGCTGATGGTTTTTCTGTGACTGTATTGTAAGCCATAGTTTTTTAAATTTTAATTGTTAATATTAAGTATTCGCAAAGAAATAGTCAGCCATCTCCTGCTCCTTACTCAGCTGTTCGTTAGGTTGTTGCCGCATTGTCGTATCCTGAAAGTTGGCATTTTTCAACCCTTTGATGAGTAGCGATTTCGTATTGTTTACCGCCTGACTTACGTGTGCATCAATAATCTTATTCAGATTCTCAAGCACATATACATCTTTGGCGATAGCAGTAGTATTAAAGCTACCATCTTCTTTAATGTAACGAGGCACAAAGTAGTCTTGAAGAGT
>Ga0315900_10006720_pt1 | contig 15297 bp, 12 predicted proteins | sample LakEriMetagenome_FD_203521 | JGI IMG/M metagenome (GOLD analysis project Ga0315900, IMG submission 203521) | Freshwater fungal communities from buoy surface, Lake Erie, Ohio, United States - Buoy 12 MA114 | ecosystem: Environmental > Aquatic > Freshwater > Lake > Lake biofilm | place: USA: Lake...
CGTTGGCGTGGGTTTAACATTGACTCCAGCTTGTTTAACATTACATTTGCACCGCCACAGAACTTTGCCAGCTATCGTCAAGCCGAACTAGACACCACACGTATGACAGCATTCCAGGGTTTAGAGCAGTTGAGTTATATGAGCAAGCGTTTCTTGATGAAGCGTTATCTTGGACTCAGTGAAGAAGAAATCAATGACAACGCACAGCTTTGGAAAGAAGAGCGAGATCAGCCTGAACTGCAAACACAGAGCGGACAAGATCTACGAAGCGTTGGCATCAGTCCTGCAGATTTTGAAGCTGACATTGGCACCGGTGAAGAAATTGCGGCTGTGCAAGGACAACCCGAAGGCGGCATAACAGCACCCGCTGGAGCTCCTGTGGCACCTGGTGGTGCTGCCGCTGGTGCAGGTCCTGCAGGTGGATCGGCTCCAATTCCAACTATCTAATAAATACTAGCATGATACTGTTTGAATTCTTTGACAAAGACCCTGCTGGCTACCAAGATGTTGACAAAGACAACAGCCAGCCTGAGCTGGGTCAACTACGCAAAACCAAACTCACTCTGCGTCAAATTAACAAATTGCGCAGAATGAATGATGTGCGTACCTTTGAATACAAAGAACAACTCAAAGATATCAAACGGCAGTACATGCCTCCTGCCGCACCTCCTCTGTAATAGAGGTCTTATCTCGGTAGAACATTCGTTTTCTACCACTTTTACCCCATAAACCGCATAGATTTTGGCGTGTGTCGTAAATATCACACAGAGCCATTACTTGGAGGAACCTCATGAATAAATTTGAACAGCTCATTGAATACGTCATTAACGACGAAGAGCAAAAAGCACGTGATCTCTTTCACGAGATCGTAGTTGAAAAAAGCCGCGGAATCTATGAAGAATTGATGTCCGAGGAAGAGTTAGACGAAGCTGAATCCACAGATGACGAAGACGAAAAAGCTGAAAAAGCTGGCGAAAAAGTCACCAAGGACATCGAGTACGATGACAAAAAAGATCGTAAAGAACGCATGGACGAGGAAGAAGTCGACGAAGAACTCGACGAAAACATGATGGGTGGCGATCAAGCCGCTGATCTAATTGACGACATTGAAACCGAAGAACAAGGTATTTCAATGGAAGGCGATGACGACATGGCCGACGAAGAAGGCGATGAAGACTTGGAAGATCGCGTTGTTGATCTTGAAGACAAACTCGACGAACTCATGGCAGAATTTGAAGCTCTAATGGGCGACGAAGGCCAAGAAGGCGAAGACGAAATGGATATTGAAGTTGGTAGCGATGACATCGAAACTGACGGCGATGACGAAACTGAAATCTCTGACATGGACACAGAATTTGAAACCATGGAAGGTGCAGAGTTAGAAGAAGCAATCAATTTGAAAGCGGCTCCTGCTCCAGTTAAGTCTGAAGAAGGCAATATCAACAAAAAATCTGCTGTTGCAGCCAACAGTGGAGCAAGAGGTATGGATGGCAAGCCTGTAATGAGTTCTGATACACCTGAAAAAGGTCGTCCAGCTCCTACAGCTAAAGATTTGATTAGCGATGTGCAAAATGCTCCTGCAAGAAGCACAGTTAAACAAAGTCCTGCTACCAAACCACATCTAGCACAGGCCACTGGTGTAAACACCAAGAGCCCTGTAGCTTAATAGGTTAGTTCAAGGTTATGGCTCGTTACCTAAGAGAACACCTTACTTTTGACGCCGCTCGCATTGTTGTTGAGGGCGCCGAAGGTAAGGACCTTTTTATGAAAGGTATTTGCATCCAGGGTGGAGTCAAAAACGCCAACGAGCGTGTGTATCCAGTAAATGAGATTGAGCGTGCAGTGACAACACTGAACAAACAAATCAATGAAGGATTCTCAGTTCTCGGTGAAGTTGATCACCCAGATGACCTTAAGATTAACCTAGACCGTTGTAGTCATATGATCACAGAAATGTGGATGGATGGCCCCAATGGATTTGGTAAGTTAAAGATTCTCCCAACGCCAATGGGTAATTTGGTACGCACCATGTTGGAGAGTGGTGTGAAATTAGGAGTTTCAAGTCGCGGTAGCGGAAACGTTAACGAGGCCAATGGACATGTCAGTGATTTTGAAATTGTCACTGTCGATGTTGTTGCTCAACCCAGTGCGCCAAACGCATATCCCACAGCTGTCTACGAAGGCTTGATGAACATGAAATATGGTCATCGAGTGTTGGAAATGGCCAAAGATGCTGGTGAAGACAACAAAGTACAGAGATACTTAAAAAGCGAGATCTCTCGCTTGATTAAAGATCTCAAGATTTAGGAGAAACGCATGCTAGATGCCATCAAACCGTTACTAGATAGCGACCTGATCAATGAGGAAACTCGTACAGCAATCTCAGAACAATGGGAAACAAAGCTGAACGAAGCTCGTGAACAGGTACGTGCAGAACTCAGAGAAGAGTTTGCACAACGCTATGAGCATGACAAACAAGTGATGGTGGAAGCCCTAGATCGCATGGTAACAGACGGCCTTGCCGCAGAGATCCAAGCAGTGCAAGCTGAAAAGCAATCACTCGCAGAAGATCGTGTCAAATTCAATGTCAAGATGAAAGAATCAGCCACAAAGTTCAACGACTTTATGGTTTCCAAACTTGCTGAAGAAATTGGCGAACTGCGTAAAGATCGTAGAACACACAACGAATCAATTGATAAACTTGAAAGTTTTGTTGTGAAAGCATTGGCTCAAGAAATTCGTGAGTTTGCACAAGACAAACGTGAAGCGGTGGAAACCAAAGTACGTTTGGTACGTGAAGCTCGCAAACAACTTGAAACATTGAAAGCAAAGTTCGTAAAAGAATCTGCGCAGAAGATGAGCCAATCTGTAGCCAAGCATCTCAAGGCTGAACTTAGCCAACTACACGAAGACATTAAAGTTGCTCGCGAGAACAATTTTGGTCGTCGCATTTTTGAAGCATACGCAGCCGAATTTGGTGCAACTCATCTCAATGAGAACACAGAAATTCGCAAACTGCAATCAGTTATTGCTGCCAAGGATGAGAAGTTGTCTGAAGCCATCAAGTTCACCCAGAAAGCAAAAGTTCTGGTTGAATCAAAAGAACGCGAGATTCGCATAATTCGTGAATCCAATGAGCGCAACAAGCTCATGGACGACTTGCTTGGTCCTTTAAACGAGGAAAAAGCAGGAGTTATGAAGAATCTGCTAGAAAACGTTCAAACATCCCGTTTGAAAAACGCTTTCGAAAAATATTTGCCAGCTGTGCTTGCAGATAACAAACCAGCAAAAGCTAAATCAGTGATTGCTGAAAGTGTTGTCGAAGTAACTGGTGATAAATCTGCAAAGGTTGTCGCGGAAGATCGCAGTAATGTAATCGACCTCAAACGCCTGGCAGGGCTTTAATCTTAAGAAGGAAGAAGGAGACATTATGTCACAAGAACTATTAGAAAGCCGTTGGGACGAGACCAAAGAAGCCCTCATGGAAGGTTTGCAAGGTTCACGCCGCAACACAATGGGTGTAGTATTAGAAAACACTCGCAAGTATTTGAAAGAGAACGCAACAGCTGGTTCTACAGTATCTGGTAACATCGCTACATTAAACCGTGTGATTCTGCCAGTTATTCGACGTGTTATGCCAACCGTTATTGCTAACGAGTTGGTTGGTGTTCAGCCAATGACAGGTCCAGTAGGCCAAATCCACACATTGCGTGTACGTTACGCTCAGAGCTTGACTGACAACTCAGCCGCACAGACATCTGTAACAGCTGGTCAAGAAGCTTTAAGCCCATTCACAATCGCTCAGGCTTACTCAACAGTGCCACAAGCAGAAGGTACAGCAACCAGCTATCAGGGTGCCGCTACTGCTACGCTTGAAGGCAACGGTGGTAAGCAGATTTCTGTTCAGATTTTGAAACAAGCTGTTGAAGCTAAAACACGTAAGTTACAAGCTCGTTGGACATTTGAAGCCGCACAAGATGCACAAGCTATGCATGGTATTGATATCGAAGCAGAAATTATGGCTGCTTTGGCACAAGAAATCACAGCTGAGATCGACCAAGAGATCCTCTTGTCGCTCCGCACTTTGGCAGCAACAGAGTTCACATACAACCAAGCTACAGTTTCAGGTACAGCTACATTCGTTGGTGACGAACATGCCGCATTGGCAGTTTTGATCAACCGTGTTGCTAACTTGATCGCTCAGCGTACACGTCGTGGCGCTGGTAACTGGGCAGTTGTATCCCCAGCTTCGTTGACTGTACTCCAGTCAGCAACAACTTCAGCTTTTGCTCGCACAACAGAAGGCACATTCGAAGCACCTACAAACACCAAGTTTGTTGGTACATTGAACGGTGCAATGCGTGTGTTCTGCGACAGCTATGCCAACGACAGCACTCCTGTTTTGGTAGGTTACAAAGGCGCAAGCGAAACAGATGCAGCCGCATTCTACTGCCCATACATCCCATTGATGTCAAGCGGTGTTGTACTGGATCCAACAAGCTTCGAGCCAGTCGTATCGTTCATGACACGTTACGGCTACATCGAGCTCACAAACACAGCATCTTCATTCGGTAACGCCGGTGACTATGTTGGTGAGATCGCTGTTTCCAACTTGTCATTCTCTTAATCCAAACCGGATCGAGAAGAACTCAAAAAGCACCTTCGGGTGCTTTTTGTTTGGCCGCTAAATATTGATATGATTTCTCGTATCAACATTGGACTAGGCACACCAGCACAACGACCACAGGCACCCATTGGCAATCCCATTGGACACACTGTGCCTCAGACACTGCCGTACCCAGTGGTACATAATTTAATAGTAAAAACAAATGGCTAATCCACCTCCACCATATGCAGACATCACTGGCATCAGCCGCACAGTGATGAAAGACAACGCACAAGAAACCTTGGCCAATTATGACGGCTATGCTAGACCTGCTGAGTTCACAGTTGATCAAACAACCAGCAATGTTTACATTGGCAATGCCACTGGCAACTTAACACAGGTTTGGTCTCCTGCCACTGCAATCTTTCCTGTTTACACAGTGGCACAGGCTGCCAATTTGTCAGGAGCCATAGGGCAAGCCATTTGTGTCAGCGACAGTGCGCAAGGCAGTGACCCTAATGGCATGCTGGCATTTTGGGATACCACAAACAATCGGTGGAGTTACGTACACAACAATCAAGCAGTATAAGTAAGGTCATGCAAGACTTACACTGGCGGTATAACTTTAATACTGCAGAATTTGACTTTGTTGAAAACAATTCTCGTCAGCATTATGAACCTTTGTTAAAGCATGTTCATGTACCCACTCTGGTCATTGACATCAATCTGGTAAAAACCCAAGAGCTACAGCAATACACCACAGAAGTGATAGATCGTGCATCAGCCAAGATGATACGCTTTGATCAAGTCATATTTGATGGTACACAAGATCCTTTCTTTGATTACAAGGCAAAGGTAGCAATCTTAGAAAGTTTTGCGCAGACCAAAAGTATTCCTTGCTACCTCAGCCTAAGCCAATTTGATCTGCAACAGCACACACATCTCAAAGAGATAAACTATCCCAGTTGGCTGTTTGTTTTTAAAAAACAGCCTTTGCCTGAGTGGAATAATCGACCACGTACACATTCCTTCAGCTGCCTTAATCGTAATCCCACATTCCACAGACTGGTGTTTTATACCATGATCAAACAGCGAGGATTGCTGGATAAGTTTATCTACAGTTTCTATGATCGTTGTCCATACCAAGGGCACAAGATCACTGCATATCAATATCGTGGATTGGAAAATTTGATAGGGCAAGAACTTGCTGAACAGTGCATGGCCAACATACAAGACTTTCCTATCAGCTGGAATAGCGAAACGCTGGGCGACAACGACCACTCAATCACACATCCTGCCTATCAGGATGCTTGGTGCAACATTGTAACAGAAACATCGGCCCTGGTCAGTTTCACCAGCGAGAAGATATGGAAACCCATAGCCGCTGGACAGTTATTCTTAGTGGCCGGTGCACCTGGTACCTGCGCCTGGTTGAGGAAGCTGGGTTTCCACACATTCAATGACGACTACGATTTCAAACAAAACTTTTCCAGCAGATTTGAAATGGTTGCAGAACAAGTATCAGTACACGCTGAAAACACACAGGAGTGGTGGCAACAAAATCGATTCCACATTGAACACAACTATCATTGGTTTAGATCAGGCAATGTGGAGAAAACCCTGCTTGACCCCATAGTAAATCAACTTAACCATAAATAAAAATACACAACGTAATAATGCGTTTTATGCGGATACCACCGCGTAGTGGCTAGAACCCACATCGGACTTCTTTAAGGAGAAAACAAATGGGACGTCCTCTCAAAATCCAAAAATACGGTACCGCACAAGGTATCACATATCCAAGCAATACATCGGCCAATACCCCAGCAGCCGCAGTTCCTGTTGATCAAGGTTATCCACAGTTTGGTCAGTTGACCGATCCAGTGTACTATTCATCATTGACAGCCACAAACTTCTATGGTGTAGTTGGCGGAGCAAAAAGTAGTGCGCTGAGCGCGACTTTTCCAATAGTGAAAGTAGAAGTAAACATCACTAACAGCTATTCTGGACAAACCCCTGGTGTGATCCTACGCCAAAAAGGCAGCCACAAATATCTAGTAGCAACCACAGCTTCAATTGATCCAGCCAACGCAGTGGCAGGTGTTGCTCTGCGTATCACCGCAGTTGGTGATACAGACTGGACTGCAATGGGCCTCAATGGTACAGCCGCAATCGGTACAATCTTCACAGCTACCGCTGCCTCTGGCGCTGGTACTTCTGGCACAGCTCAAGAAGTTGGTGTTTGTATATTGACCAGCGACTTGACACCAACAGCAGGTTTGATGAGCATCAGCTATGCAGTGGGTGGTGATTCTACAGAAGTTGCTGTTTCCAAGTTGACCAACAAGTTCTTGCAAAGTTGGACAGGCTTTACCAACGCCGCTGGTACGGCATTGACCACATACGGTGGCACTGGCAACAACGTAGGCGAAGTAAACTACTCAGGTGAGACAACTTACTTGGCTAACTTTTTCACAGACGATGCAGCCGCACAAGCTACCAAGTCTGGTGCTGAAGCAGATACTTTTGCTAACACCACTGGTGACATTGAATTGGCTCAAGTCGAGAAGTATACTTCTTAATCTTAAGCCTCTCAAAATCCTCACAGCTATATACTGTGAGGATTTTTTATGACCATAGCATTTGTACTGGGCAACGGACGTAGCCGACAAGCAGTTGATCCATTGGCGCTAAAACAGCACGGACCTGTCTACGCCTGCAATGCCATCTATCGAGAATTCACACCAGATGTGTTGGTAGCAACAGACATGCCCATAGCCACAGTGATACAAGAATCAGGGTACGCTCAAAAAAATAAATTCTACACTCGCAGACCTTTGCCAAATTCTGGCGCACATCGATTGTGCAAAGAATATCTGGGTTTTAGTTCAGGTCCTAATGCAGTGGGGTTGGCCTGTTTGGATGGATACACTCGTATCTACATGCTGGGATTTGACCTTGGCACAGCCGACGGCAAATTTAACAATCTCTACGCTGATACAGATTTTTACAAAAAAAGCTCTGCGCCCCCTACTTTTTCAGGCAACTGGATACGTCAGATTGCACAGATTTGCAACAAGTATCCTACCAGACAATTTATAAGAGTGCAAGGACCCGAAAGCGCACCGGTGTACGATCTAGCACAGCAAGCACCAAATATGAAATTTATGGAAATTGGTGAATTCAAAGACCTGCTAAATACATCAAAAGGCTTGCTATGACCACTTACAAACGCATCGACGGCGATTTTTATATACAAACCGTTTACCCTCCTGAGCAGAAGGTCTATATTGACACGGACACAACAGTTACCGGCAACTTGACAGTGCAAGGTAACTTGACTTACATCAACGTAACAGAGCTCAATGTCACCGATCCTTTTATCTTGGTCAATGCGTCAAACACAGGAACCTACTCATCAAATTCAGGTTTACTTACCCACAAAACCAGTTCTGACTATGCTGGTATTAGATACAATGACAATTCGGGTACATGGGAACTCAGCGTAAGTACCAGTTCTAGTGGAACCACTGGCACTTGGACTCCTATTGTATCTGGGGGCATTACTGCCGCAGGTGCCAACACAGAAATACAGTACAACGATGGCGGCGTACTTGGTGCCAATGCCGCATTTGCTTTTGACTACGCAACAAGTCGTCTAACTATTGATGGAACCGCCGCATTGGGATACACAAGTGTTCCTCCAACCAGCGTGGCCAACACTGCTACCATGGTAGCAAACATTCCAGGCAGTGGTGGAACTGGTATCTATTTCAACAACAACAGCAATCAAGATGAGTTGATCAGCAAGTCAAAAGCCATCGTGTTTAGTATAATATTCTAAGGAAAATAAAATGACGATTCAAGTAGGAAACGTAACCACATCAGCCGCATCGGTTTATACCAGTGTAGGAAATACAGCCATTACATTTTTAAGTTTGTGTAACTACACAGCAGGCAACGTAGCAGCCAATGTGTTTGTGGTACCCAACGGTGGGTCACCTAGCAACACAAACATAATCATCAACAACATCAATATAACTGTTGGTGATACCTATCAGCTGTACGCTGGCGCAGAAAAATTATTGTTAAACAACGGCGACTCAGTTCAGGTTGATGCCAATACCAACAATGCAATTACCACAGTTACAAGTTACACTTCAATCTAATGGGATACTTTGTCAAAAATCGCAGGCTACAGAGTGGCAGTTCTAGCATTGTAGTTCCGTCAGGAGATTCTGCTGATCGTCCAGAAGCTCCGGTTTTTGGCAGTTTTCGTTACAACACAGACATAGGTACACTGGAATTTTTCAACGGCACAGTGTTCAAACAAGTTGGGCTGGGTGGAGAGCTCAATGTTGATGTATATTCGGCCACAGGTGACGGCTCTACTGTTACTTTTACCATTGGCAACACCACAGCTATTTCGGCCAACGATCAAGTTATAGTATTTGTGGGGTCTATCTATCAAGCACCTACTGCAAACTACACCATTACAGGAGCAGGCTATGACATTACATTTGGATCTGCGCCACCCGATGGTGAACCCATTAACATCATAAGAAACCTGGTAGCTCCCTCCACACCCTAAGCCCATAAATACTAAAAAGGGCGATCAATGGCGATTCAACGAGTTTCTGGCAACATACTGCAGGACAACCTGCAACGTGGCGCTAATCTATCAATACAAGGTAATCTAGCCTATTTTGACGTGACCAACAATCGCGTTGGTATTCTCACAGGCACTCCTCGAGATGAGTTCAATGTCATAGGTGTGGCCAATGCATCCAATGTTCGTATTACGTCAGCCACAGCCAATGGTGTGTTTTATGCTGGCAACACTCTTCTTGCCCTGACAAATTCTGGATTTACCTACGATGGTATCAACGTTAACGTCACTGCTAACTTAACTGCTGGTAATCTCATATCTGAAGGCGCTGTCATAGGCAACGTAGAGATCAGTGGTAACTTGGTAGTGAACAATCTCACTGTGCTTGATACTCTGTCAGGCAACATTATTACAGCCACCGGCAATGTCACAGGTGCTAACTTAGTATCCAATGCTGGCATCTATAGTCAAACAGCCAATGTATCGGGCAACGTAGATGCAGGCAATGTCAATGTGGTATCAGGTGTTTATTCTTCCACAGGATTCTTCACTGGCAACGTGGATGTACTGGGTAACTTAAATGCCACCATTGGTGTGGTGTACGCAAACTCTGGTATATTCTATGGTAACTCTGTCACAGGTAACAATGCGGCATTTGCAGGCATTCCAGGATTCACTCAGTTAGGATCCAATGTTGTGATGCAGTTTGCTGGCAATGTCAATTCATACAGCCAGTTGAACTTCCAAAATATCAACAACGGAACATTGGCATCCACAGATTTTGTGGCCACAGCTGACAATGGCACAGACACTACCAACTATGTCAATCTTGGTATCAACTCTAGCACGTTCAATGATCCTACCAGTTACCCGGGTTATGGCCCAAATGATTCTTACGTCCACAATCACGGTGGCAACCTCATACTCAATCCTGAAACCACTGGCAAAACTATTTTGCTTATGGTTGGTGGAACAGACACAGCCAACGTGGTGGCCAATGTATCAAGCACAGGTGTAGACATATATGGATTGCTAGATGTTTCTGGCAACGCCTCTGTGGGCAACATACTCACTGACGGTTATTACTACGCCAATGGTGCTCCTGTAGACTTCCAACAACCAGCTGGTTCTAATACTCAGATACAATATAACTTCAACAGTGATTTTGGTGCGTCTGCTAACTTAACTTACAATCAAGCAACCAATGTCTTCCAGGTAGGATACGGTACTGGCGGAAACATCCAAACAGACACGCTCACAGTAACCGGTACAGTCACTGGTGACGACATTACAGCTCAAGGTGATCTACAGGTCAACGGTAATGCTATCATAGATGGTAACCTCACAGTTAACGGTGACTTGGTATACAATAACGTAACTAGCCTTAACATTGAAGACCCAATCATATCCATGGGTCGTGGAGCCAACAATACTCCATTGGTATCCAACGACGGCAAAGATCGCGGCGAACAACTTTGGTATTTTTCTTCAACAGAAAAATCTGCATTCGTTGGCTACGACAACTCTGCTGGTAATCTCATAGCCGCGATAGATGTATCGATAGCCAACGAGATAGTCACAGTCAACCAGTATGGTACTTGGCAAATTGGTAACCTATACGGACAGAGTGCGCTGATTACTGGCAACGTTGATGCAGCCAATATCAGCTCAACCGGCAACATTTCAGCAGTTGGTAACGTCATTGCTGGTAACTTGATATCGTCTGGTGCTGTGATTGGCAATGTTGAAATCAGCGGAAACTTGGTAGTGGCCAATCTCACAGTCACAGATTACTTCCTGGGCAACATTGTCAATATCAGCAATACTATCACCGCGTTAGGTAACATCACTGGTGGCAACTTGATATCAAATTCCAGCGTGTCTGCTGGAACCACGGTCAATGCTACAGGCAACGTTACAGGCGGTAACATAGTAAGTAATGCCGCAATCAGTGCCGCAACCACAATCACAGCCACAGGTAATATCACTGGTGGCAATCTGGTAAGCAACGCTAATATATCAGCCTTCAACGCTGTGTTTGCCAATGGTAACATCACGGGTGGCAACATCATATCCAACGGATTTGCCAGCGTCGCAACCACAGTATCGGCTACTGGCAACATCACAGGTGGCAACTTAGTATCTAACGCTGCCATTAGTGCCGCAACTACCATTGATGCTACCGGCAACATCACAGGCGGAAATTTAGTTTCAAATGCTTCTATCAGTGCCGCTACAACTGTCAATGCCACTGGTAACATCACAGGCGGCAATCTTGTAAGCAATGCCAGCGTTTCTGCCGCTACCACAATCAGTGCCACAGGCAACATCACAGGTGGTAACTTAGTAAGCAATGCCAACATATCAGCGGCATCATTTATATTTGCCACTGGCAACATTGTGGGTGGCAACATTATATCCAACGCAAGAATAGTTGGAACCACGCTTGACATCTATGGTGATGGGTTGATTGCAGGTAACTTAACAGTACAAGGCAACCTGACCTACATCAACATTGATGACTTGCGTGTAGAAGATCCTATCATCCAGTTAGGCGGTGGAGCCAATGGTAACGCATTGGTTACCAATGACGGTAAAGATCGAGGCACTTTGCTAACCTACTACACCACTGGTCCAGGCAATGCATTTGTGGGTTGGGACAATCCGTCTGGCAATATGATCATTGCCAATGATGTATCTATAGCCAATGACATAATCACAGTCAACTCGTTTGGCACATTAGAAGCCGGAAACATATACGCTGAATCGGCTGTGATTGTTGGTAACGTTAGTTTTGGTAACATATCGACACCAGGACAAATCAACGCTACTGGCAATGTCACAGGCGGTAACTTAGTAAGCAATGCCAATATATCAGCGGCATCATTTATATTTGCCACAGCCAATGTGGTTGGTGGTAACCTTGTAAGCAATGCCAACATATCAGCAGCCACAGAAATATTTGCCAATGGCAACATCACTGGTGGTAATTTGGTGTCCAATGGTTTTGTCAGTGTAGCAACCACTGTATCCGCCACAGGCAACGTCACAGGTGGAAACTTAGTAAGCAATGCCAACATATCTGCTAGTAACGCAATATTTGCCACTGGCAATATCACGGGTGGTAATGTTGTAAGCAATGCCGCAATCAGTGCTACTACAACTATTTCTGCTACTGGTAACATCACAGGTGGCAACATTGTATCCAATGCTCTAATTACCGGATCCAATGTACAAGTCACATCGCTTACCACCAATCGAGTGGTGTATGTTGGCGCAGATGATTATCTAGTTGATTCAGGTAACTTTACGTTTGATGGGGGCAATGCCAACATCCAGGGTCAGTTAATTGTTGATAACTTTACTATTGATGGTACAGTAATTTCTTCCAACGCCAATGCCACCATCCAAAGTTCTAGCAATGGAAACATTGACATAACTCCCAATGGTACCGGAGTGGTTAATATCAACAACATAGCCATTGCCGACAACACTATCAGTTCTACCACAGGCAATATCATTGTGGATCCAGCTGCCAACATTGTGTTGCCAGATGAATTGGCCAATTCAGTGTTGTATCTCACTGCTGGTAAAGAAATAGAAACTTCCTCAAATTTAACTTTTGATGGAGCCAATCTAATACTTTTAGGCTCAGCCAACATTGACAACATCCGCGTTGATGGTACTACAATAACATCCAATGCCAATCTTTCTATCACAGCAACGTCTGGAAATATATTACTGACTCCAGGATCAACTGGTGTAACGCAGATTAGTTCAACCACAGCACTCACAATGCCTGTGGGCAACACAGCACAACGTCCTGCTTCTCCAGACCAAGGTGCTGTGCGTTTCAACAGCACTAATCTTGTGTTAGAAGTTTGGGACGGCACACAGTGGGACGTAGTCGGACAAGATCTAGCCATACTTACAAGTCAAGTTATCAATGGCGATGGATCTCAAGTAGCGTTTACTCTCAACGAAATCACAACATCTTCGGGTATTCTGGTCAGTATCAACGGTGTGAGCCAGATACCTGATGTGTCATACGGTGTCACCAGCAATGTAATCACATTCTCTGAAGCACCACAAGTATCAGATGCTGTTGAAGTACGTTTCTTGACACAGTTGCAAACTGTAACAGAAATTACCAATACATCAGGCAACGCCGCAGTTGGTGTGTCTGCCACAGCATCTCAGGTCAACATTACGGGTAATTTGTTGCCCACAGCCAATGTCACTTATGATCTTGGCAGTTCTGCTCTGCGCTGGAAAGACGGCTATTTTAGCGGAAACTCTATCACACTGGGCAACATTGTACTCAAAAATACCACCGGAAATACTTTGGCATTCTTTGGTCCAGATGGTACTACTCCGGGTACATTGAGTTCTAACAACGTTGATACTACCAGCATTGCCAACGGTACAAGCAATGTACAAACATTAAGCTCTGGCTCAGTCACAGTCAGCGCCAATGGCAACGCCAATGTTGTAGTTGTTGCCAACGGATCTGTCACAGTCAAAGCAGACATATTGAATGGGCAGGCCAACGGAGTGGGCAATATTGGCTCGTCAAGCACGTATTTTAACACCGTGTTTGCCAAAGCTACATCAGCTCAGTATGCAGACTTAGCAGAACAGTTTGAGTGCGATCAAGTCCACGACACAGGCACCGTAATGGTGTTTGCTGGTGACAACGAAATTACAAAATCAACGCAATATGCAGATCAACGACTGGCAGGTATTATATCCACAGATCCTGCCTATTTAATGAATGCCACACAAGCCAACTCTGTGCCCATTGCCATGGCAGGGCGAGTACCTTGCTGGGTCGTGGGTCCAGTGGCCAAAGGCGATGTACTGACCACTAGTTCCACAGCAGGACACGCTGAAAAACTTAAAAACACAGATTGGCTACCGGGTGTTATAGTGGGCAAAGCCCTGGAATCGGCCCCTGCAGGCAGCCATAAAATCATGGTTGTAGTGGGTGCCTGGTAAAAAACCACACACGAAACTATTTTTTAAATCGCCGCTAAATATAATCATAAAGCGGAGCGACATGATTTATGCCAATTACACGGATTAAAAACAACCAGGTTACTGACTCATCAGCCGGTAATCTTTACTTGGGTATTAACGCGGCAGCCAAACTGCAAGACTACTCAATCACGTCTGGCAAAATTGCCAACAGTCTGGTTTACGGATCAGATCTTACTGTTACGGGCAACTTAACGGTTAACGGTCAAACTACAACCATTGACACAGTCAGTGTTGTTATTGAAGATCCCATACTGTATTTGGCGGCCAATCAAACAGGTTCGCCGAGTCTAGACATTGGTTTTATTGGTGAACGTGGCACAAGCCAAAACATCGCTTTTGTTTGGGACGAATCCGCAGGCGAGTTTGTCACTGTTTATACCAATGACACAACAACTAATACCACAGTCACTATCTCCAGCTACGCTGATTTTCATACCAACAATGCCAACATTGGTGGCAACATCACAATCAACGGCACTACCAGTTTGGTGGGCAATATCACCAGTGCGCTCAATGTCACTGGAAACTTTAGAGCAGGCAACATTGGTACTGCTGGACAGATCGCGGCCACTGGCAATATAACAGGTGGTAATTTAATTTCAAATGCAGCCGTACTAGCCACAGGGTTGATATCATCTGGAACTACCATCAGCGCCACTGGTAATATAACCGGCGGCAACTTGATTAGCAACGCAACTATATCGGGCGTGAATTTTGTTTCATCTGGCAACATAAATGTCACAGGCAATGTTGATGCCAACAACGTCAATGCCGTCAATGATTTAACTGCTGAACATATCTATACCACAGGAAATGCATACATTGGTGGCAACTTGATCGTTTCTGGTAATATTTCTTATCAAAACGTTGAAGACTTGCGGATCGAAGATCCAATCATCATCATGGGCACTGGTGCCAACGGCACACCACCTTCTACTGATGATGGTCAGGACCGTGGTATCTTCATGGAATACTATACCACAGCCTGGGGCAATGCCTTTATGGGCTGGGATCGCAGTTCAGGCAACATGATTGCCGCCGC
>Ga0315900_10006721_pt1 | contig 15291 bp, 14 predicted proteins | sample LakEriMetagenome_FD_203521 | JGI IMG/M metagenome (GOLD analysis project Ga0315900, IMG submission 203521) | Freshwater fungal communities from buoy surface, Lake Erie, Ohio, United States - Buoy 12 MA114 | ecosystem: Environmental > Aquatic > Freshwater > Lake > Lake biofilm | place: USA: Lake...
CGCAGCCGCCACGCCGCCGAGGCGGGGGGGTTGTCCGGCGCGCCGCTGCTGGGCAAGGCCGATGCGTGCCTCGAGGCCTTCGCCCGCGTGCTGCGCGGCCGCCTGCCCATCGTCGGTTGCGGCGGCGTGTCGACGGGCGAGCAGGCCTACGGCAAGATCCGCGCGGGCGCGAGCCTCGTCCAGCTCTACTCGGCCCTGGTCTACGGCGGGCCCGGGCTGGTGGCGACCATCAATCGCGACCTGGCCGCACGGCTGCGCAGGGACGGCTTCTCGAGCGTGAGCGAAGCGGTGGGCAGCGGGTTGCGGTGAGGCGGCCTCAACGCGGCGACAGGCGGGTCATGTAGATCCCCACGCCGACGATGATCGCCGCGCCGGCGAGCAGCCAGGCGTCGGGCCAGTCGCCCCACACCACGATGCCGACGAGCAGGGCCCAGACCAGTCCCGTGTACTTGAATGGCGACACCAGGGCGGCGGGCGCCAGCCGCAGGGCTTCGATCATCGTCCACTGGGCCGCGACGTAGAACACGCCGGCGAGCAGGAACCACACCGTGGCCGGGGCGGTGACCGGGACCCACTCGAAGGGCATGGCCAGCAGCCCGCCGGCACCGACGATGGCGGTCGACCAGAACAGCGTGGAGATCGAGTGGTCCGTGCGCGACAGGCGACGCGTCACGATGTCGCGCATCGCGTTGAGCAGGGCTGCGCCGATCGGCAGCAGCAGCGCGAGGCTGAAGGCGCCGCTGCCCGGCCGCACGATGAGCAGCACGCCGACGAAGCCCGCCACGATCGCGAGCCACACCCGCAGCGGCACCCGCTCCCCGAGCAGCGGTGCCGAGAGCAGGGCGACGAACAGGGGGCTGGCGAAGACGATCGAACTCACCGTCGCGATCGGCAGCAGGTGCAGGGCGGTCATGATCGTCCAGGTGCCGGCGAGCAGCAGGGCGCCACGCATCGCCTGCAGCCGCCAGTGGCCGATCCGCAGCATGCGGGGCCCGCCCAGCGACAGCGCCCAGGGCAGCACGATCGCCAGCGCGATGGCCTGGCGCACGCCGATGACCTGCCCGATCGGCCAGGTCTCCATCAGGTGCTTGGAGATCGCGTCGCCCAGCATCAGGAACAGCGCTGCGGCGCACATCGACAGCACGCCCAGCCGGTGCGAGGCGCGCGCGCTGCGCGCCGCGGTCGAGCCCGGCGCGTCGGTCAAGCCGCCGCCCTGCCCGGGGTCACGTGCTCGAGCGCTGCATGGATGACCTCGAGCCCGGCGCCGCGCCGCGGCGCGCGCTCGCTGAGCGTGCGCCGCCAGCCACGCGCCCCGGGCACGGCCTGGTACAGACCGAGCAGGTGGCGGGTCATCGCGGACAGCGGGGTGCCCTGCGCGAGCTCGCGCTCGACGCAGGGCAGGTACTGCGCGATCGCGCCGGCCCGGTCCGACACCGGGGCCGCCTCGCCGAAGAGCGCGGGGTCGACGCTGGCGAGCAGCCACGGGTCGTAGTAGGCGGCACGCCCGAGCATCACCCCGTCCACGTGCGCCAGCTCGCGCTCGCAGTCGGCGATCGAGGCGAGGCCGCCGTTGATCACGATCGTGAGGTCGGGCCAGGTGCGCTTGAGCGCGTGCACCACCTCCGGCCGCAGGGGCGGGATCTCCCGGTTCTCGCGGGGGCTGAGCCCATCGAGCCAGGCCTTGCGCGCGTGCACGATCAGCGTGCGGCAACCCGCGGCCACCACCGCCTCGACCAGGCGATCCAGCCGCTCGGTCGATTCGTCTCGGTCGATGCCGATGCGCGTCTTCACGGTCACCGGGATGTCGACCTCGGCGATCATGGCGGCCACGCCGTCGGCGACCCGCGCGGGCTCGGCCATCAGGCAGGCACCGAAGCGACCGGACTGGACGCGGTCGCTGGGGCAGCCGACGTTCAGGTTCACCTCGTCGTAGCCTGCGTCCTCTGCCATCCGCGCGCACGCGGCCAGCTCGCCCGGCTCGCTGCCGCCCAGCTGGACGGCCAGCGGATGCTCGGCCGGATCGTGGCGCAGGTGTCGTGCCGCATCGCCATGCAGCAGGGCGCCGGTCGTGATCATTTCGGTGTACAGCCGTGCCCGCCGCGACAGCAGCCGCAGGAAGCGCCGCGCGTGACGGTCGGTGAGATCCATCATCGGCGCCACGCAGAAGCGGTGCGGGCTGGGGACGGCGGGCACGGGCGGGGCGAGGGGCACGAGGGGTTCCTGGGGGCGGCGCGCTCGATGCCGCAGAGCGGCGGGGCGCGCGGACGCGAAGCGGCATCGGACCGGCTGCCGAGTATCCCACCGACGGCGACCCTCGCGTTCGACCGCGTCCCCTGGCCGTACCCTGCGCGCGCCCCGCGGTCGACGCGCTACCATGGCGCGGGTGGCGCCCGTGCCCGGGCGCGACTGCCGCACCGCGACCGCCTACCCACGCACCGAGGGGCTCCGATGATTGCCGCCGATACGCTCGACCATCTGCGCTCGCTGCTGGGCGAGCGCCTGCAGACCGCCGCGTCGGTTCGGGAGCATCACGCCCGCGACGAATCCGGCCATCCCTCCGCGCTGCCCGATGCGGTCGTCTACGCCGAATCCACCGACGATGTCGCGGCCATCCTGGGGCTGGCGAACCGGTGCCGGCTGCCGGTAGTGCCCTTCGGTACCGGCACCGGGATCGAGGGCGCCGCGATTCCGGTCCGGGGCGGCCTGTCGCTCGACCTGTCGCGGATGAATCGCGTGCTGGAGGTCAATGTCGACGATCTCGATGCCCGCGTCGAGGCGGGGGTCACCCGGCTGGCCCTGAACGAGGCCGTGCGCGGCCACGGACTGTTCTTCCCGATCGATCCGGGGGCCGATGCCTCGCTGGGCGGCATGGCCGCCACCCGAGCCTCGGGTACCAATGCGGTCCGCTACGGCACCATGCGGGAGAACGTGCTCGGACTCACGGTCGTGACCGCCGCGGGGGAGGTCGTTCGCACCGGGGGACGCGCGCGCAAGTCGTCGGCCGGCTACGACCTCACGCGACTGTTCGTCGGCTCCGAGGGTACGCTTGGCGTGATCACCGAGGTGCACCTACGCCTGTACGGGATGCCCGAGCGGATCGCCGCCGCGGTGTGCGCGTTCGACACCCTCGAGGGGGCCGTGCGCAGCGTCATCGAGACCATCCAGGCGGGCATCCCGGTCGCGCGCATCGAACTGCTCGACGAGTTGCAGATGCAGGCGAGCATCGCCTACTCGAAGCTCGAGGGGCTGCAGCCCCGGCCCACCCTCTTCTACGAATTCCACGGCAGCGAGGCGGGTGTCGAGGAGCAGGCGAACGCGGTGGCCGCGATCGCCGAGGCCCACGGGGGTGGCGCGTTCGCCTGGGCGCACCGCACCGAGGAGCGCAACCGGCTGTGGAAGGCGCGGCATGCAGCCTACTACGCGGCGCTGGCGCTGGCCCCGGGGTCGGGCAGCCTGGTCGCCGACGTGTGCGTGCCGATCTCGCGGCTGGCCGAGTGCGTGCTGGCCGCGCAGGCCGACGCCCGGCGCGAGGGCCTGCTCGCGGCGATCGTCGGACACGTCGGCGATGGCAATTTCCATGTGCTCTACCTGATGCGCGACGAGCGCGAGCGCGAGGCGGTCGGACGCCTGCATGCATCGCTGGTCGAGCGCGCGATCGCCGCAGGCGGCACCTGCACCGGCGAGCACGGCATCGGCATCGGCAAGCGGCGCTACCTCGAGCGCGAGCACGGTGCGACGGCCGTCGGGCTGATGCGTGCGCTCAAGTGCACGCTCGACCCGCACGGCATCCTCAACCCCGGCAAGGTACTGCCGGAGGTCGACGCGTGAGCGCGCCGCCCTCGGGCTGCCTGCTCTTTCGCGGCGGTCGGCTGATCGACGGCACCGGGGCACGTGCGCGGCTCGCCGACGTGCTGGTCGAGGACGACCGGATCGCTGCGGTGGGGGAGATATCCGGGGGGACGGGCGCACGCGTGATCGACATCGAGGGACTCGTCATCGCCCCCGGGTTCATCGACGTGCATACCCACGACGACCGCCTGCTGCTCGCGGAGCCGGCCATGGCCCCGAAGGTGAGCCAGGGCGTCACCACGGTGATCGTCGGCAACTGCGGGCTCTCGCTCGCGGGCCTGGTCACTGCCGGCCGCGCGCCCCCGCCGCTGGACCTGCTGGATCCGGCCGGCGGCGGATTCCGATTCGAGCGCTTTGCGGAGTACGTCGATGCGCTGGCCGCCCGCCCTGCGGCGACGAACGTGGCGATGCTGGCCGGCCACAGCACGCTGCGCGTGGCGGCGATGGGCGGGCAGACCGATCGGCCCGCCAGCGCCGAGCATCGCGCCCGGATGATCGCGGCGCTGGACGAGGCCATGGATGCCGGCGCGCTGGGGCTGTCGACCGGCACCTTCTATCCGCCGGCTGCGGCGGCCGACACCGGAGAGCTGGTCGAACTGTCGTCGCGGGTCGCCGATCGCGGCGGGCTCTACGTCACCCACATGCGCGACGAGGGCGACCGCATCGACGCGGCGATCGCCGAGACGCTGCACATCGGGCGGGCGTGTGCGATGCCGGTGGTGGTCTCGCACCACAAGGTCGCCGGCACCCGCAACCACGGGCGCACCGAGCAGACCCTTGCGACCCTTGCCGCGGCCATGGCCTGCCAGCCGGTGGGACTGGACTGCTATCCCTACAGCGCGTCCTCGACGATGCTCGATGCAGGACGGGTCGGCCTGGCGAGCCGGGTGCGCATCGCGTGGTCCGCACCGCACCCCGAGGTGGCCGGTCGAAATCTGGACGCCGTGGCCGAGGCCTGGGGAGTGGACGTCCAGGAGGCCGTGCGGAGGCTGCAACCGGCCGGCGCGATCTACTTCATGATGAGCGAGGCGGATGTCCGGCGCGTGCTCTCCTTTCCGCACACCATGATCGGCTCCGACGGGTTGCCGCACGACGCGAGTCCCCACCCCCGACTCTGGGGTACCTTCCCGAGGGTGCTGGGACACTACGCGCGCGACGTGGGGCTGTTCGCGCTGGAGGAAGCCGTTCGGAAGATGACCGGGCTGCCGGCCGAGCGCTTCGGGCTGCAGGGGCGCGGGAGGCTGGACGTGGGCGCATGGGCGGACCTGACGGTGTTCGATCCCGGGTCGATCATCGACCGGGCCACCTGGGACCGACCGACCGAGCCCGCGGCGGGCATCCGCATGGTGGTGGTCAACGGGCGACCGGTGTGGCGCGACGGCGCACCCACCGGGGAACGTCCCGGCCGCTTCATTCGACGAGGCCTGGCGGCCGGTGCACGGCGCGAGTCCGTGCCGGTCGCGGCGCGGGCCTGAACGGGAGGGAACAGCGTGTCGGAGCGCACGGACGTGGCGGCGGCGGAGCCGTTGTATTTCGAGGACATGCAGGTCGGTCGCCACTTCAACACGGGCAGCATCGTCCTCGAGGAAGCCCGGATGATCGAATTCGCCCGCGAGTTCGATCCGCAACCCATGCACACCGATCCCGAGGCGGCCGGGCGATCGATCTTCGGGGGGCTGATCGGCAGCGGCTGGTACACCGCTGCGCTGACCATGCGCCTGGTCATCGGTGGCGAAATGAAGCCGGACGAGCGCGGCCGCGTCGGTCTTGGCATCGAACTGCTGCGCTGGCCCACGCCCACCCGCCCGGGGGACGTCCTGACCGCGGTGACCGAGGTACTGGAGGCCAGGCCGTCCGCCTCGCGTCCCGACCGGGGCATCGTCAAGTTGCGCACCCTGACCTACAACCAGCGGCGCGAGGTGATGCAGGAACTCGTGGCCAACGTGCTCGTGCCCAGGCGGCCTGCGGGCGACCCGCCCGGCGCCTGAGGCGCTTCGGTTCGCGGCGCAGGGCGCCGCGGGATTTCGGTCGGGTGCCCGGTCGCAGGCCGTCCGCACGGGCGATCGGCGTCCGCCCCGTGTCACCCGGGCAACAGATCCCGTCCTGCAGGCCATTCGCGCCGGTCATCGACCCTACAGAACCCGACCGGACAGCCGTTACTCCTGTCGGGCGGCGAGTGCTGCCCGCAGGCCGACCCGCGGGGCCAGCCGGATGCAGGCGAGGATCCGCTCGCGCGGGCCTGCGCCGCCCCCGGTCCGCACCCGCGGGGCACGGCCTGCGCTCCGTTCGCCCGGGCGGGGCCGCACGCCTGCCGCAGCAGTCCGTGCGGCACCCTCGCTCTCCGCCGAGTCTCCGCCATGCCCGACATCCCGCTCCCCCGTCTCCCGGTCGAGCCGAAGAACGTGCCCGACACGCGCCCGTGGTTGACCGTGCTGGTGGCGGACGTGAGCGACCGGTCCGCGCTGTTCGCGCAACTCGGCGACCAGAAGGCCAAGGCCGCGATTGCCCGCTGCCTCTCGCAGGTCACGCGCGTCCCGCCCCGCTTTGGCGGTCGGATCGTACGCGCCACCGGCGACGCGCTGATGTGCGTGTTCTCCGAGCCCGGCTCGGCCGCGCTGGCCGCCGGCCGGATGCAGGCCCAGGCGGCCGATCCCGACGACCCGCGCCTCGGTCTTCACATCGGCATCCACCACGGACCGGTGACCGCCGACGGGATCGACCTGTTCGGGGACACCGTGAATGCGGCCAGCTACCTCACGGCGGTGGCCGACGTCGGCGAGATCGTTGCGAGCCAGGGGGTCGTGGATGCGATGGCGCCGGCGATGCGCAGCCTCGCCGGCCCCCTGTCGCGGGTCGTCCTGAAGGGCACGCCGGGGGAGACCACGATCTACCGCATCCAGTGGTCGGAGGCCGACGCGCTGGTCACCCACCCGCGCCCGCTGGCGCCGGTGCGCGTGGACCCCGATCCGGGTGCGCTGCTGCTCGAGTGGGGAGGAAACATCCGGGTGGTCGATGCGGCGCGCCCGGTGGTGCGGATCGGGCGTGCCCCGGGCAACGACCTGGTGATCGATCGACCGAACGTGTCGCGCGAGCACGCGCTGGTCGTGCTGCGACGGCTGCGCTTCCACGTGATCGATCGCAGCGTGAACGGCAGCTGGCTGGTGGCCGGCGACGGGGCGATCAGCGAACTGCTGCGCAGCGAGGCCGCGCTGCCCGGCGCGGGCCTGCTGTGGGTCGGGTCGCGTCCGGGCAGCGAGACGGGGCACTGCGTGCGGCTGCGAATGGACCGCCGCTCGGCCTTCCGACCGCGCGCAGCCGAGCCTTCGCCGGTCCGCGCGGTCCGCGAGGTCACGGTGCGCTGATCGGCCCGGTCGATCGGCGCACACGAACGGCTCCGAGGGCGATCAGGTCGCCGCGGCGGCCCTGGCGACCTCGTCGGCGCGAGCGAGCTCGCCCACCTTCCACGCCAGGCCGACCAGTCGGTCGATCTGGGCGGACGGGAGGATGTCCTGGGCGAGGCCCCGGAACTTGCGCTCGATGTCCGCATCCGAGAGCGGACGAGCCAGGCTGCCGATCGCGTTGTCGACGCGACAGGTGAGCACGCGACCGTCGCGCAGGCGGATATCCACCTCGGTCTGGTCCTCGTGCATCGAGTCGTCGATCGTCGCGGTGACCCGGTCGCGCAGCGCGACCACCTTCGGGTCGCGGACCACGGAATCGCTGTATTCGCGCTCGCCGGCCGCCCCGTGGATGATGCCCACGGCCGCGGAGTGGTAGACGCTGAACTTGCCTTCGAGGCCGGTGCGCGGCGTCTTCTTGCCGGTCAGTTCGATCACCAGCGGATGGACGCGTGCCTCGATCGATTCGATCTCCTCGCCCGTGAGGCCGTGGGCCTCGCGCAACTGGACGCAGGCATCGATGATCGGGTGGATCACGATGCCGCAGGCGAACGGCTTGTAGGTGTTGATGTCGATCTCCCAGCTCTCGCCCAGTCCCGAGGTGATCTGGGTCGGGTCGAAGCGGGTGGACATCACGTGCGCGAAGCCGCGCGGGGCCTCGATGCCGCGATCCGAGCTGGTGAATCCCTGTGCGCCCAGCAGCGCCGCCATGAGGCCGTTGCGCGCGGCGTTGCCCGGATGGAAGGGCTTGCACATCGTGCCGAACATCTCGCGAAGTCCGGAGGACTGGGTGGCCGCGATGCCCAGCGCCCAGGTCATGCGCTGCTCGTCCAGGCCGAGCAGTCGGCCGCAGGCCGCGGCCGCGCCGAAGACGCCGGCGGTGCCGGTGATGTGCCAGCCGCGGTCGTAGTGGTCCGGGTAGACCGAGTTCCCGATGCGGCACTCGACCTCGACCCCCAGCGTGAGCGCATGGATGAACTGCTCGCCGGTCACCGGCCGGTGCTCCGCGAGGGCGAGGATGGCCGAGCACACCGGCCCCGCGGGGTGAATGATCGTCTTCAGGTGCGTGTCGTCGAAGTCGAACATGTGCGAACTGATGCCGTTGAGCAGCGCGGCGTGCAGGATGTCGAGCCGCTCGCTTCGTCCGAGCACCGTGGCCTGCGCGGGGCCCGCCATCGGCGAGAGGGCGGCGATCGCGATGTCCATGGCCTCGTGACGGGCGCCTCCGACCGCGCAGCCGAGCCAGTTCACGAAGGTGCGCGTCGCGTGGTGGCGGGTCGGCCCTGGAACGTCCGAGGGCTGGGAGGCGGTGACGAAGCGGGCGAGGGTGCGGGTGACTTCGGCGGGCTGCGCGGCGTTGCTCATCGCGGTCTCCAGGGACGTTTCCGGCCGGCGCGGCCGGAGCGCCGCGCAGGTCGCGGGGCGCAAAAAAGCCGCGATTCTACCGAACCGCGGCTCCGGGGTGAGTCACCGCCTCCGCGCCCGGGCGCGGGGGGGGCTGCGCGCGAACCGTCGCGATCCGCGGGCAGCGCCGCTTCAGGCCGCGGCCTTGGCCTTCGCCTTCGCCTGGTCCGGGAACTGGGACACGGACATCGTGCCCTCGGGCACGCCGTCCTCGACCGATTCGCCGGGCGGGAAGTTCAGTTCGATCTTGTTGCCGACCGGGTCGACCGCGAACAGCTGGTAGCCGGCGTTCTTGACGTTCTGCTCCTCGTAGGGAACGCCCATCTCCTTGAAGCGACGTCGGTACTCGTTGACGTTGGAGACCCAGTAGGCGGTGTGGTCGTAGCCGCAGCGGGAGTGATCGATGCCCGCCCAGTCCTCGGGGAATCGCACCACCACGTGGATCAGCGGATGGTCGCCGTCGTAGAGCCAGATGCCGCGCGAGGCGAAAGGCGGCCGGTAGCCGATCTTGAAGCCGAACAGCCGGCCGTAGAACTCCTCGATCTTCGGCAGGTCGGACTCGCGGCAGCCGAAGTTGATGTGGTGGATGTTGACTGCGCGATTGTTGCCGGGACTCTCCACGTCTGCCTCCCCTGTCGATGTGGCGTGCGCCTGATGGCGTCGAAGCCGGACCCGTGCACTCTACTCCCGTGCGGGCCGCGGCTCAATCGACCTTGATGCGGGCGGCGCGCACGACCTTGGCGAGCTTGTCGATCTCGTTCCGGATGAGCGTGCCGAACTGCTCCGGGCTGCTCGCGACGATTTCCGCCCCCACCGCGCCCAAGCGCTCGCGCGTGTCCGCGAGCTGGAGGATGCGCGCCAGTTCGCCGTTCAGGCGCATCACCAGGTCGCGCGGCGTGCCTGCCGGCATCAGCATGCCGTTCCAGGAATTGTTGGAGTAGCCGGGCAGGCCGGACTCGGCCACCGTCGGCACGTCGGGCAGCACGGGCGTGCGGGTGGCCGTGCTGACCGCCAGCGCCCTCAGCCGACCGCTGCGCACGTGCGGGGTCGCGCTGATCGTGTTCTCGAACAGCATCGAGATCTGGCCCCCGAGCAGGTCGGCCAGCGCCGGGGCCGCGCTCTTGTAGGGCACGTGCACCATGTCCAGCCCGGCCATCTGGCGGAACATCTCGCCCGAGATGTGCCCGAGGCCGCCGGAGCCCGAGGATCCGAAGGTCAGCTCGCCGGGGCGCTTGCGCGCGAGCGCGATCAGTTCGCGCACCGACTTCACCGGCAGCGAAGGGTGAACCACCAGTACGGCCGGCGAGTTGGTGAGGTGCATCACGGGCGCGAAGTCGCGCACCATGTCGAACGGCAGCCGGTAGAGGGTCGGGTTGACCGCGATCGTGCCCACGGTGGCGATCACCCAGGTGTAACCGTCGGCGGGCGCCTTGACCGCCTGCTCCATGCCGATGTTGCCGTTGGCACCCGCGCGGTTCTCGATGACGATCTGCTGTCCCCACGACTCGGTGATCTTCTGGGCGAGCAGGCGAGCGGTCTGGTCGGTCGGGCCTCCGGGCGCGAAGGGCACGATGAACCGCACGGGCTTGATCGGCCAGGCCGGCTGGGCCAGCAGCACGGTTGGCGCGGCGGCCAGCGCGACCAGCACGCCGACGCGGGCAAGGGCCGAGGGACGGACCCGGGACAGGGGCATGGGCAGGGGCATGTCGACACTCCTCCGGACAGGGTCGGGCTTCGTGCAGCCCGGTCGCCGCGCACTGTAGCGCGCCTGTGGCCCGGAGGGGAGCGGGCGAACTCCGCGGGGCCGCCCGCCCACGCGCCGGCGCCGCGCCGCGGCCGCGAGACGCGTTCAGCGCGGCGTAAAGCCTGCCCGCTCGATCTCTGCGCGACCCTCCGGCGAGGCCAGCACGTCGAGCACCGCCTGGCCGAAGGCGCGATTGCCCTTCGCCGCCAGCCCGGCGCCGTACGCGGTGATGACCTGCAACGAGCCGGGCATCTCGGCGATCAGCGTGATGGTCGGGATCGGCCGGATCTCGCTGATCTGGGTCACCCCGATCGAGCCGGCCAGCCGTTGCTCGCCCAGCCAGGTCATCGAGACGTTGCCGTTGGGAAAGTGGCGGATCCGGTCGGCGAGTTCGTCGCGCAGACCCAGTCGACGCAGCGCGTCGTCGCAATGGCGCCCGGCGGAGGCGATCTGCGGGTCGGGATAGACGACCAGGCTCGCGGCCCTCATCGCGGCGGCGAAGGCCTGCTCGGTGGAGACGTCCGGCGCAGGATGGCCGAGCGGTACCACCACGCCCATGCCGACCTCGCCCAGCGTGCGTTGCGAGCCGGGCACGATCCACCCCGAGCCGGCCAGTTCGTCGAGCATCGCGGGCGTCAGCAGGATCGCATCGGCGCTCTCGTCCGCGAGCACGCGCGCGCGCTGCTGCCCGACCGCGCCGAAGGTGGCGGCGACCTTCGCGCCGGTTGCGCGTTCGATGGCCGGCACGAGCGCGGTGATCACCGCCTGCATCGCCCCGGCACTGATGATGTGGACGGTACTCATCAGGCGGTCACCTCGTTGACGAAGCGCTCGCCCTTGAGCCAGCGCTCGACGTTGCCCAGGAAGATCTCGGCCGCGCGGCGCTCGTTGCCGTCGGAGGCCGAGGACTTGTGCGGGGTGCAGATCACGTTGGGCATGTCCCACAGCGGCGAGCTGCCCGGCAGGGGCTCCTGCTCGTACACGTCGAGGTAGGCGCCTCCGAGGTGCCCGGAGCGCAGGGCCTCGATGAGGTCGGTCTCGACCACCACCGGGCCGCGAGCGACGTTCACCAGGCAGGCGCCACGCCGCATCAGGCCGAACCTTCGGGCATTCATGAGCCCGCGGGTCTCGGGCGTGAGCGGACAGCAGAGCATCACCCAGTCGGCGGTGGGCAGCAGGTCGTCGAGACGGGACGGGTGGACGATCTCGTCGACGACGTCGCCGTCGCGCCGCGGCGAGCGACGCACGCCGATCACTCGCAGCCCGAGCGCGCGGGCGATGGGGGCGGTGTAGCCCCCGATCGCCCCGACGCCGACCATCACCATCGTCTGGCCGCGAAGGTCGTGCGGAGCCTCGGCGTCGCGCAGCGCATGCCAGCGGTGCTCCCGCTGCGCCTGCTGCCAGCGCAGGAAGCCGCGCGAGAGCATCAGGATCGCGCCGATCACCGTCTGCGCGATCGGCTCGGCGTGGGTGCCGGCGCCGGTGGACAGCCGGATGCCGCGTGCGAGCAGTTCGTTGTAGATCGGCCGGTCGATGCCCGCGCTGGGGATCTGCAGCCAACGGAAGGCGCTCGCCTTGTCGATCGCCGAGAAGAAATGCGGACAGGCTTCGGGCACCGGCTCGTAGTGGCCCGCGTGGGACATCGAACCGAAGCGGATGTCGCGCGAGAGGAAGGCCGCATCGACACGCGCCGCAGCCTCGTCGGGCAGGTACTCGACCTTCGTGCTGATGGGCAGCAGTTCGAACGTGGTGCCGGCGGCGGCGGCGATCGCGTGCAGGCGCGACCCGTAGTCCTGGATGAAGCCGGGCGAGAGCATGATCGTGGGCATGGAGGGCTCCGGTGTCAGGCCTGGTCGGCCGGTGGCAGGTAACGACGCTCCCATTCGACGATCTCGCCGAGCCTGATCGCGTCGTTGTATTCCTGGAACGAGAGCATCCGGTCTCGCACCGGCATCGTGCTGCCCTCGGTGCGCAGCGCCTCGAGCGCGGCGCGGATACCGAAGCCGGCCGCGTAGCGGGCGAGCCCGGGGTAGATCGCGAGGCGGAAGCCCAGTTCCTCGAGCTGCGCGGTGGTGAGCTTGCCCAGCGGTCCGAACTCCTCGACGTTGACCAGCGCGGGTGCATCGACGGAGGCGGTGATGCGACGGGCGTCGTCGAGCAGCGTCGGGCTGGTCTTGGTCTCCACGAAGATCACGTCGGCACCCGCCGCGCGGTAGGCGCGCACGCGGGCGATGGCCTCGTCGAGCCCGTGACCCGCGGCTGCATCGGTGCGCGCGATGATCAGGAAGTCCGGGTCGCGCCGCGCGGCGACCGCAGCCTCGATCTTGCGTGCATGCTCGAGCAGCGAGACCACGGGGCGGGCACCGGGGATGTGCCCGCACTTCTTCGGCATGACCTGGTCTTCGAGATGGATGGCCGCCACGCCCGCGGATTCGAATTCCTCGACCGTGCGGCGGACGTTGACCGCGTTGCCGTAGCCGGTATCGGCATCGCAGATGAGCGGAATGTCGACCGCTGCCGCCGCCCGGTGGGCATGTTGGGCGAACAGGGTGAGGTCGATGAGGCCGACATCGGCCCGTCCCAGCAGCGAGGCCGATACCCCGTTGCCGGTCATGTAGACGGCTTCGAAGCCGGCCATCTCGGTGAGTCGGGCGCCGTAGGCGTCGTAGATGCCCGGGGCGATGACGAGGGGACCGGACGTGAGCCGCGCGCGCAGGCGGCGTCGTGCATCGGGGGCAGCCATCAGTCGACCTTCACGTTCGCCGACTTGACGATCTTCGACCATCGCGCCAGCTCGGACTTCACGAGGCTGGCCAGATCCTCGGGCGAGCCGCCGACGGGGATGGCGCCCAGCGAGGCGAAGCGCTCGCGTGCCTCGGCGGTCGTGATCCCGCGCGCGACGGCGCGCGAGAGCGTGTCGACCACGTCGGCAGGCGTGCCCGCCGGTGCGAACACCGCGTACCAGTTGGTGACTTCCCACCCGGGCAGTCCGGCCTCGGCTGCCGTGGGCAGTTCGATGCCGGGCACGCGTTTCGCGGTGGCCAGGGCCAACGGCCGCAGCTTGCCCGCCTTGATCATCGGCAGCGCGGGTGCGTACTCGATCGACATCCACTGCACCTGGCCCGAGACGACGTCGGCCATCGCCGGGCCCGCCCCCTTGTAGGGGACGTGGACGAACTGCGTGCCGGTCATCGAGCGCAGCATCTCCGCGGCCAGGTGGTGGATGGTGCCGGTACCCGAGGATGCGTAGGTGAGGCCGGGACGGGAGCGGGAGTACTGCAGGAACTCCTGCAGGGTCGAGACCGGAAGCGCCGGATTGACCACCAGGACATGCGGCACGAAGGACACCACCGAGACCGGCGCGAAGTCGCGGATCGGGTCGTAGGGCAGTTTCTGCAGCACCGGGTTGATCCCGTGCGTGCCGGCTGCCCCGAGCAGCAGGGTGTGTCCATCGGCGGCCGCACGCGCGACGAACTCGGTGCCGATCACCCCGGAGGCACCGGCGCGGTTCTCCACCACGGCCGGTTGCCCGAGCTGCTCCTGGATGGCCTGGGCGGCGATCCGGGCGTTGAGGTCGAGTGCCCCCCCTGGCGCGAAGGCGGCGACCATGCGCACGGTGCGCGAGGGGAACTTCGCGCCCTGGGCGAGGCCGGTGGCGGGAAGCAGGGGGGCGAGGGCACCGGCAGCCGCCAGACGGAGGGCGGCACGCCGGGCGAGGTGCGTGCGGGGGTGCTCGACGGGCATCGGGGTTCTCCTGCGGCCAATGGCGGCGACAACCCTCGTCCGTGTGGCCGACTGCGTGCCGACGCGGTTTCGGGATCGACGGCTGCGCCGCCCCGCGGGCGCGGGTACCGGCGCGGTCGCCACCGAGCGGATGCGCCGACGGGGGGCGGCGCGGGTGGGTGATTCCGCCGGCGGCGGGCGCCTGCGGGACTGGGCGGATTCGCCGGCGCGTGCCCGCGAACCGCCCAGAGCTTACTTCACTGTGCTGCGGGCCGCCTCGATCGTCTCCCACAGGCGCGAGGGCGAGAGGGGCAGGGATACCGGGTTCACGCCGAACTCGCGCAGCGCGGCGGCGATCGCGTTCACCATCACCGCTCCGACGACGATGGTCCCGCCCTCGCCCGCCCCCTTGGCGCCGATCGGGTTGATCGGCGACGGATAGGCTTCGAACGTGAGCCCACGGATGCGCGGATAGTCGGTGGAGGTGGGCAGGAGGTAGTCCGCAAGCGTTCCGGTAAGCATCTGCCCGTCGCCGTCGTACACCATCTGCTCGAGGCACACCCCGCCCATGCCCTGCACCGTTCCCCCGATCAGTTGCCCGTGCACCAGCAGCGGGTTGATCGCGCGGCCGACGTCCTCGACCACCAGGTAGTCGAGCAGCTCGACATGGCCGGTGCGGGGGTCCACCGCCACGTGGGCGCAGGCGGCGCCGTAGGCGTAGGTGTGGTGGTGGTTCGCGAAGCTGCCGTCCACGCCGATGCTCTCGTGGCGTGCGAGTTCGGCGAAGCTCATCGCCCGTCCGCGCGGCGATCGCGCCTCGGTACCCGCCAGTTCGACCTGTTCGGGCAGGCACTCGAGGTAGGTGGCCGCCAGTTCGCGCAGCGCGGCCTTGAATTTTCCGGCCGCATCGACGATCGCCGAGCCGCCCATCACCGTCGAGCGCGAGTGGTAGGACCCGAAGCCTTCGGCCAGAAGGTTGGTGGAGCCGTGGAGCATGTCGATCGCCGACATCGGGACGCCGAGCGCGTCGGCGGCGATCTGCCCGAGAGAGGTCTCCAGCCCCTGTCCGACGGAGGTCGAGCCGACGATGAGGCGGATGCGACCATCGCCGGCCAGTTCGATGCGGGCGTTCTCGCGCGGCCCGGCGGCTCCGCCCTCGATGAAGCAGGCGCT
>Ga0315900_10006724_pt1 | contig 15286 bp, 15 predicted proteins | sample LakEriMetagenome_FD_203521 | JGI IMG/M metagenome (GOLD analysis project Ga0315900, IMG submission 203521) | Freshwater fungal communities from buoy surface, Lake Erie, Ohio, United States - Buoy 12 MA114 | ecosystem: Environmental > Aquatic > Freshwater > Lake > Lake biofilm | place: USA: Lake...
TTGGTGCTCGGGCCCGATGGCGCCGTGCTTGCCGAGTCGGCCAACCGCCGTGAGGCGCTCACCGATCCCACCGCGCATGCCGAGGTGGTCGTGCTGCGCGAGGCGGCGCTCGCACTCGGTGACACCCACCTCGTGGGCTGCACCCTCGCCGTGACGCTTGAGCCGTGCCCGATGTGCGCGGGCGCGGCACAACTGGCGCGTGTCGACCGGGTGGTCTTCGGAGCCTGGAACGACGACTACGGCGCTGCGGGGTCCGCATGGGATCTCCTGCGCGATCGCCGGCTCTCGCATCGGCCCGAGGTCGTCGGGGGAGTGTTGGCGGATGAGTGCGGGGCCGTCGTGCGGGAGTTCTTTGGGCGCTTGCGCTAGTCAGCCGGGGCTACCAATTCGACGCGCCGGCCGCGTAGTCGCGCGCTCTCAGACGAGGGTGCTCCTTGCACGCGCACGGTGATCCGCATGCGATCGGACCGGAAGAGATCGCGCGAGTATTCAAATGTGCGCCCCTGCTGATCCTGGGTACGCCGCGTGATGGACAGGAGCGGTGCGCCCAGTGGCACGGACAGGATCGACGCCTCGAGGGGTGAGGCGGCGACCACCTCGATGTGCTCCAGCGCCTCAGCGGGGCGCAGGCCGTAGGCCGAGTCGATCAACTCGTAGATCGAGCCGCTGATGTCATGCTCGGGCAGCCCTGGCACGAGTTCGGCGGGGAAGCGCGCGTGCTCCAGGGAGATCGGCGAGCCGTCGGCGAGGCGAATACGGACCAGGTCGACGACGAAGTCGTCAGGGGCGAGCCCCAGCGCATCAGCCGCGTCAGGTCCTGCGACCGTGACGCCCACGCTGACCACGCGAGACCCGGCGGTGAATCCCTGATCTCGCAGCAGTGCGGGTACGCCGACGATGCGCGAAAGGTCGCGATCCACCTTCGTGGGGGCGATAAATGTGCCCCCACCGCGTCCGGGTACGCGCCGGATGACTCCCTCGGCCTCGAGTGACGCGAGTGCCTGGCGCAGCGTGGACCTGCTGACCCCCAGGGTGGCGGCCAGGTCGCGCTCGGCACCGAGACGCTCACCTGGCTTGAGCGCCCCCCGCTCAACCATGGTGACGATGCGGAGTTTCGCGGCCTCCGCGGTGGATCCCATCGAGGGGGGAATGTCGGGCTGAGTCACGTGAACTACATCGCCTCAAGTGCGGCGAGCGACTCGGGGAGGATTTGGCCGCCGTCGACTACCAGCGCCTGCCCGGTGATGTAGGCGGCCTCGTCGGATGCGAAGAAGAGGGCGGCATTGCCGATGTCTTGCACGCTGCCGAGTCGGCGCTGCGGGATCGACATCTCCATCGAACGGATGTAATCCTCGCCGAGATCCGCGAGTCCCTCGGTCATGACGTTGCCCGGGAGCACAGCGTTGACGGTGATACCCATGGGAGCAAGCTCGATCGCGGCCGTGCGCATGAATCCCAGCTGTGCAGCCTTGCTCGCTCCGTAGTGCGACCAACCGGGGTAGCCGGTGATGGGCCCGGTGATCGACGACGTGAGGATCACTCGCCCGCGCGCGCTCTTGGCCAGTTCGGGGATGCATGCTTGAACGCTGAGGAGCGTTCCCTTGATATTGGTGTCCAGGACGAGCTCCATGTCGGTGACCGACATGGAGGCCAGCTTGGAGTCGGGGAAGATGCCGGCGTTGGCGCAGAGGATGTCGATGCCGCCGTGCGTGGCGACCGCGGCGGCGGCCATCTCGGCGCAGGAAGCGGCGTCGGCGACGTTGCCCAGGACGTAGGCGACCGAGCCGCCACCGAGGGCAGAGAGCTCCTCGACCGTGCGCTTCGCATCGGTCTCGTTGCGGCCGGTGATGAGCACATTGACTCCTGCGGACGCCAAGACGCCCGCGATTCCCTTGCCGATGCCCTTGGTGGCACCGGTGACGACGGCCGAGCGGCCAGCGATCGATCCGAACACGATTCCTCCTAGGTCATCCGGGTGAGGTACTCATCAGCAAGGCGGCAACTGGTGACGGCGTACTCGGGCCCCATGGCCTGAGCGGTCTCGGTCTCCGAGTGGGAACCGATCCAGGCGACGAGGAGCAGGCGCCGCAACATGATGAACGTCGGCAGCTCGGCTTCCTCCTCGGGGGTCATGGTGGCCACCGTCCGGTAGCCGCGCACCCAGGAGTCGACGAGCTCGGGCACGTAGGGCTCGTGCTCGATGAAGGACAGTGACGAACCGAGGTCGTACATGAACCAGCTCAGACCGCAGTCGTCGAAGTCGATGACGTTGACGGCGGGACCGTGGACCAGCAGGTTGGCCAGGCGCATGTCTGCGTGGACGAGCCCGAAGCGGTCAGGTCCCTTGCCGTAGTCAGCGAGACGCTCGCGAAGGAGTTCGGAGCATTGCCCGAGGATCCGGGTCTCCTCGGCTCCCACTCCCAGGCCGTCCTGCCACCTTCCCCAGTGACCGTCCGGGCCGAGTGCGGTGTCGTAGTCCCAGATGAACCTTGTGAAGCCGGCGGGCCGCTGCCATGACTTCGCGTGATGGTGCAGTCGCGCGGTGATCGCACCGAGCTCCTCGAAGTCCTGGGCCAGGCGATCCTCGGTCGGCTCCTGGCCCTCGACCCAGGCGAAGCGCACGACGTAACGCTCCCGCCCATCGGCTGTCCGCGCAGTGACCACCGACTCGCCGTTCAGGGCCGGGAGGTACGCCGGAGTGGAGACGATGCCTTCGTCGCGCAAGGCGGAGATCCAGGCGAGTTCGCTCAGGATCGCCTCGCGCGAGTGGTAGCCGGTGCGATGAATACGCAGGACCGAGACGTGGCCGTCGGCGGTCTCGACCCGGAAGGTGCCGTTCTCGGACACATTGAGCAGGGTCAGTCGGGTGCCCTCCTCCAGACCGTAGGCGGGGAGGGCAGCGAGGGCGAACTCCTCGAACGATGCCACGGGGTCGGTCATGTGCCCTCCTCGCGCCAGACGCTACTGATCCCGGCCGATGACCGCAGCGAGAGCCTCCCCGATGGCCTCCCGTGCCCTCTCCACCGCCTCGGGCTCCCCGGCCATGTAGACGCGTCCGGCAGCGCCGATCATCTGGACGTCGACCAGCGTGATGTCCGGTGCGGCCTTCTCGGCCTCATTTGCCGCCACGGCCGCGAAGAGCGCGGGAGTCATCTCGAAGACGAGCAGGCTCTGGCCGGGCAGGATCATCGAGGCCTGGCGCACACGGTTGAGGATGACGGCGTGCTGGTCGGTGATGTCGTGGATGACATCGTGGAAGAGGATCTGCGGGCGCAGTTGATCCTCCGCACGTGCATCGAGCCCGGCGAGGATGGCTGCGCCCGCGCCGTCGACCTCCTCGATCGAGTCCGCGTGGACCTCGAGTACGCCGAACTGCCGCTCGACGAAGAGAATGCCTGGCTCTGCGGCAGGTGCCGACCTCAACGCGAGGTCGGTGACGCGCTCGATCGCGAGCCCGGGGGCAACCTCGACGATGAGCGCGTGCTGACCCGCATACGGCGGGTAGCCACGTGCTCGCGTCGGAGTGCCGAGGTAGGCCGCGAACTGAGGCTGCAGGTCGAGGAGCTTCAGGTAGACCCGAAGCTCCGGTGCTGCAGAGGCGGACATACCGCCCCCGGTCACTTGGCCGAGACCCCGAAGGTCTTCGACAGCTCGGAGTGGGGACGGGGGATGACGTGGACGCTCACGAGCTCGCCGACCTGGCTGGCCGCCTCGGATCCCGCGTCAGTTGCCGCCTTGACCGCGCCGACGTCGCCTTGGATGGTGACCGCAACGAGGCCGTCGCCGACCTGCTCACGGCTGACGATGGTGACGTTGGCCGCCTTGACCATGGCATCGGCGGCCGCGAGTGCAGCCACGTATCCCTTGGTCTCGATCATGCCGATCGCGAAGTTGGACATTGCTGTTCCTTTCGTGGTGGGTTGAGCGAGGGATGGACCTCGCTCAGGTCCGCTCCTCATCGATCGAGCCGATGATGAGCGCGTCGATGGGGGGCGTGTCGCCCGGGAGCCAAGCGGCCGCGACCGATCCGGTGGTGACGAGGACTGCCTCGCCCACGCCGGACCCGAGGACATCGAAGGCCACGAGCCGGGTTCCTCCCGGCTCCACCTCGACCTCAAGGAAGGCTCCGCTGGGGATCGAGTCGATCTTCTTGGTCGACCAGATGCTCTGGATTACTCGTGCACGAAGCATGGCTTGTCCTTCCCTCGGTCCTAGCCGTCGATCCTGATGATGTCGATACCCCGGGAACGCGCCCAGTCGCGCGCCAGCGGGGTGATCACGACGCGCCGCCCGATGCGCACTACCCGGGCATCGCCGAGTGCCCGCAGATGACGCTCGGTGAGGGCTCCGTTTGCCACGTGCATGGCATCCGCGGGCACGGATTCCGCTGGCTTGCTCGCGGGCCGGAGCTCGGGACGACGTGGTGTCGTGGATTCACGCTGAGCGGCGCGGCCCAGGGCCATCTCCTCGACCACGACCTCACGGATGACCTCACGCACGACTTCGCGGATGATTTCCCGCAGTGCCTCGGGGGTCTGGGTCATGACGCCACGCTCCGCAGGGCCGCCTCGGCCGCCTCGGCTGCGGCGCGGACTTCGGACTCGGTGCCGGTCAGGTAGACGCGACCGGTGGCACCCACCATGCGGTAGTCGACCACGGTGATGCGCGCGGCCTTCTCGGCCTCGTTGGTGGCGAGGATGGCGTAGCTGGCCGGCTGCATCTCCAGGACGAAGAGCGACTGTCCCGGCAGCGCCATAGAGCCGACCTTGTTGCGGTTGATGAGGAACGCGTGCTGACGGTCGATCTTGGGTACGACGCGCGAGGCCAGGATCTGGGGAGACGTCGCGTCCGCGGCACTCTTGCCGAGCTGGTCGAGCACTGCTCCGGCCGCGCTGCGCACGGCGCTTGTCGGCCCGTGGATCTCGAGATAGCCGAACTGTCGCTCGACGAAGAGGATGCCCGCACCCACGTCCGCATGCTTGAGTGCGACGTCGGTCAGGGGCTCGATGTCCAGGCCGGGTGCTACCTCGATGATCTGTGCGGCGTATCCGGCCCGCGGAAGGGCGCCGCGCACCCACGAGCCGAGGTAGCACATCGTCTGCGGCTGCAGCCGGTCGAGGAAGATGAAGGAGCGCAACTCAGCCATCATCAGCCCTTGATGATCTCTCGAAGTTCCTCGACGACCAAGCGCCGGATCTCTTCTCGGAGCTCCAACTCGGCCTCGGGTGGCGCGGGACGCGCGAGCACGGGTGCCCCTTCCATGTTGGATGCCAGCGGATACGGCGGGACCACTCCCTCGGGAGCACGCCAGGGATCCAACGATGTGAAGTCGGGCATGGGCGCATCCGATGCGTAGGCGATGCGCGTCAGGTTGACGAGGTGCTTGGGTTCGAGGTTCTCCCCCACCGAGGAGCGACCGAAGAACCCCGTGCCGATCGTCATGGTGGGCGCAAGATTGGTCTCAATGCCCGCGCTGCCGAGGCTGTTGCCGACATTGACCGAGACGCGCAGCACGGGCACCGCGGCGGCGAAGGACATGATTGTGGCGGGATCCTCGCTGTGGATGGCCGCGCTGTGCCCCGCGCCGCTGATGCGCAGCACGGCGCGCGCAGCGTCGATGGCGCGTGTGGCGCTGGGCGCGGTGACCATGCCGAGCACGGGGCAGAGCTTCTCGTGGGCGAACGCTTCCTCGGGCACGACGAGCGGGAACGGCGCGACGAGGATTCGGGTGGACGCAGGGACCTTCACTCCGGCGGCCTCAGCGATCTCACGCGCGGACTTGCCCACCCAGGCGGTGTTGAACGCCGTCCCCTGGAAGACGATCTCGCGCACCCGGTCGATCTCCTCGCCCTCGAGGATGTAGGCACCCTCGCGACGGAGGGCGGTGGCAAGGGCTTCCGCGGCGCGCTCCACGACGATGAGGACCGATTCGTTGGTGCACAGGATGGAGTTGTCGAAGGACTTGCTCGCAACGATCCTGCGGGCGGCGGCGACGAGGTCGGCCGTGGCGTCGACGACGACGGGGACATTGCCCGGTCCCACCCCGATGGCGGGATTGCCGCTTCGGTAGGCCGCGCGGACCATGGCGCTGCCGCCCGTGGCGACGATGACATCGACGCGCTCATCGGTCATGAGGGCATTGATGAGCGGGATCGAAGGCTCTTCGACGACCTGGATGCACCCGTCGGGAGCCCCGGCCGCTACGGCAGCCTCGGCCATTGCCCGCGCTGCCTCGGTGCAGACCTTCTTCGCGAAGGGGTGCGGGCTGATGATGATCGCATTGCGAGTGAGCAGCGCGAGCATGATCTTGAAGAAGACCGTGGCGACGGGGTTCGTGGAGGGAGTGAGGGCAAAGATGACGCCTGCCGGGCGGGGCACCTCGACGATCCCGCGGTCGGCATGCACGGTCGGTGTCACATAGTCGTGGTCGCCGTAGGTGTTCCAGATGCCGATCGAGCAGGCGACGTTCTTGAGCTTCTTGTGCTCGGCGACTCCGAAGCCCGTCTCTGCGACGGCCGCCTCGCCGAGCGTTCCGGCCATTTGCTCGCCGGCTTCGGCCGCCGCATTGGCGATGCGGCGTACCGACTCGATGTCGTAGTTCGCGAAGCTGAGCGCTGCCCACTCGGCCCGCTCGACCATGGCACGTCCGCGCGGCACCCCGGCCGGCTCGAGCGGGATGTCGGCGAGGACGGCGGTCATGGACGGGCCCCCCGGATGCCGCGCACCTCGCGGTAGGCGCGTCCGATGGCCACCTCGGCGCGATCGAGGACCTCGTCGACGACCTCGGGCTTGAGCAGGATGCCGGGCTTGAACTGCAGGACTCGCGGATCGAGTGTGGAGAAGATCGCCCAGACGCCGTTCTCGTAGAGATGACGCATGACGTACTTCGCGCCCTGCGGGTCGTTGAACTCCAGGCCGAGGATGACGCCGTCCTGGCGAATGCCCACGAACCAGTCGGGGTACTCCGCCTGGATAGCGCGCAGGCCCTGGCCCACACGGTCGGCGATGTAGTGCACCATCGACCGGGTCTCGGGGCGCGAGCAGATCTCCAGCGCCTTGATGGCCGCGATGCAACCGAGCTCGGCTCCACCGAAGGTCGAGATGTGGCCGAAACCGTCCTCGGTGAGCCAGCCGGCGCACTCTTCACGAGCGAGGACGCACGCGATGGGGTACATGCCGCCGGAGATCCCTTTGCCCGTGACCATGATGTCCGGCTGGATCCCGGCCTTGGCGATGCCCCACAGCTCGCCCGTGCGCATGAGGCCGGTCTGCACCTCGTCTGCGATGTAGAGAGCGTCGTACTCCTCGCAGAGCTTCTTGACCGCGTGGAGGTATCCGGGATCGGGAAGCGGGAAGCCGTAGGTCGCGGGAATCGTCTCCATGATGACCGCGGCGACGTCGCGACCCCGTAGGGCGTCCTCCATCGCGTCAAGGTCGTTGAAGGGGACGTGCGGGAAGTCCTCGGGCTGATCGGCGAGGAAGAGCTTGGAGAAGCGGTCGTCACCGGTGCCGACGGCCAGGCCGGTGTGACCGTGGTAGGCCTTGATGATCGACACGATCTTGCGCTTCTGCGTGGCGTGGCGGGCTGTCTTGAGCGCGATGTCGATGGCCTCGCCGCCACCGGAGCCGTACATCACCTTGGTCAGACCTGCGGGAGCTGACGTCACCAGGGCCTCTGCGAGTGCGGTCCGGGCCAGGGCGGGGAAGTGGTGATTGCCGATGTCGAAGTGCTGCATGGCCACCGTGAGCGCCTGCACCACCTCGGGATTGCGGTGGCCGAGGTTGTAGGTGCCTCCGTTGAGGTGCAGGTCGATCAGGCGCTTGCCCGACATATCCCAGAGGTAGTACTCCTCGCGACGGTCGATGACGAGGGGGACCCCGGAGTCGATCCAGAACTGCGTCTTGCCGGGATTCCAGTACTCCTTGGCCTTGTCGAGCACCTCGGCTTTGGAGGAGAAGGAGAAGACCCCGTAGTCGTACTCGGGGGCGGCGGCCGTGTCGGACACGGGAACAACATACCAAATATACATACCAAATCAAGACCGAAAGAGAGACCAATATCTTGGAGTTTTGGGGGACCAAAGCACCGAAAGTCCTTGTCCTCGGGCAGGGGGATCGGGATACTGCGGTCCGTGTGACGTGGGTCACGCAGCCTTTCGCGCCCCCCCGGAGGAGATATGTCGATTAGCCCCGACGGCCCGAAGGCCATGCCGGGAGACCACCAGATCAGTTCAGCGGACTCTGCCCGGCTCAAGGCCGGCGCCGTAGGCCTGGTCGGTGTCCTCCTTATGGCCGTCGCCAACGCCGCCCCGATCACGGCTATGAGCTTCAACGTCCCGATTGCCATCGGCTACGGCAATGGCATCAGCGCCTCTGCCGGATTCCTCTTCGCCACGATCGTCCTGACGATCTTCGCTGTCGGATTCGTCTCCATGGCGCGCTACATCACGACGGCCGGTGCCTTCTACGGATTCATCTCCCAGGGCCTCGGCCAGTTGTGGGGCATGGCATCGGGCCTCATCGCCGCCGTCGCATACATCATCTTCGAGGCGTCACTCATCGGCGGTTTCTCCTACTTCGCTTCCGAGTACGTCCTGAAGCCTGCGGGCATCAACGTCAACTGGATGATCATCGCGGCCATCGGCATCATCGTGATCGCCGTTCTCACCTACTACTCGGTGACCCTCGCCGCCGGCGTCCTCGGCGTAACCCTCGTGCTCGAGGTGCTCCTCCTCGGAGCTCTCGGTCTCAGCGTGCTCTTCAAGGGTGGCCCGGATGGCTACATGTTCGGTGAGATCGTGCCCCCGCAGAACGCCTTTACGAGCCTGCCTGAAGACGCCTTCGGCACGGGTGTGGCCGCGGGCGTTGCCGCGATCGGCATCTTCTTTGCCTTCTGGTCGTGGGTCGGCTTCGAGACGACCGCCGTCTACGGCGAGGAGTCCAAGAACCCCAAGCGCAATGTCCCGATCGCCACGATGATCGCGGTCATCGGCCTCGGCTTGTTCTACACCTTCATGTCGTGGATGGTGGTCGTCGGCAACGGTGCGGCGAAGTCCGTCGAGGTCTCCGCGGGTGCGGCTCCCGTCGACCTGTGGCTGGGGCTCGTCGACGCCAATCTCGGCGGCTTCATGGTGCTCTTCTACAAGATCCTTCTCGTCGTCGGATCCTTCGCATGCGCCATGGCGTTCCACAACGCGGCCTCGCGCTACATCTTCGCGATGGGCCGGGAGAGCGCCTCGGGCTTCCTGCGTCGCAGCATCGGATCGGTTAACGCCAAGCACGGGTCACCCGCGACGGCCTCGTTCGTGCAGAGCGCCATCACGCTGGTGCTGTGCATCCTCTTCCTCCTCTTCACTAACGTGTACATCGAGGGCGAGGCTGTGCCGGAGCTCGTCCCCTACGTCAACGTCTACGGACTTCTCGCCCTCATCGGCACGGCGATGATCCTCATCGTCCAGACGATCACGTCCTTTGCCGTGATTTCGTTCTTCTGGGTCAAGAAGGTGCATAAGGGCAACGTGATCGCGACGTTGATCTGTCCCATCCTGGGTGCTCTCGGTATGCTCTACGCCCTCTGGCTGCTGTGGTCCAATCGCAACTTCGCAGCAGGCCTCGCCGCCGACAGCCTGGTCTTCACGCTCATGCCGGTGTACGTGATCGGCCTGCTGGTCATCGGCTTCGGCTACGCAGCCTGGGTGAGGGCTAAGCGACCCGATCTCTACGCCGAGATCGGTCGAACCACGATCGAAGAGGCGCACGAGCGCGTCTGACCTAGTTGAGGGGTGCGCCACTCGGGGGCGCACCCCTCGCTATGTCACGATGGGCCGACTTCCACGGGCGAGCGCGAGAGGTGGTCGGTGCATGGCGCGGATGAATCGCTTCGAGGTGGATCTGGATCTCGCGCGGGGCATGTGTGCGGCAGCTCTGAGTTGCGCGGTCGACCAGGGCATCCTCGTGTCAGTTGCCGTCGTCGACGCCGGCGGCCACCTCGTCGCATTCGAGCGCATGGATGGCGCGGAGATCGCGGGTCCGGTGCTCGCGCCAGACAAGGCCTACACCGCTGTCGCCCATCGCGCCGCCACCGACGAGCTCGCCGACGCTGTGGCGCCGGGCGGTGATCTCGTGGGCATGCATTCAGCCGACCACGGTCGCTACATCGCCTTCGCTGGTGGATTACCCCTGTGGGATGGGGATCGCGTCATCGGCGGCGTTGGTGTCAGTGGAGGCACCGGAGCGCAGGATCGTGCGTGTGCGAAGGCCGCGCTCGCGGTCTACGCCGAGGCTTGCACATGACCGATCGGATCGGCCGCTTCCGCTTCATGGATCAGCAGCGGGTCAATCTCGACGGCTTCGCTGTCCCCGATCCAGCGCTCGGCCTGCTGGCCTACGACTCGCCCGGTGATCCCGAGCCCTCGCTGGTGGTCTCCGACGGCGTGGTTGTGGAGATGGACTCCCGCTCTCGAAAGGACTTCGATCTTCTCGACCGATTCGTCGCCGACCACGGGATAGACCTCGAGGTCGCGCGAGAGGCCATGGTGATCAATGATCAGGCCTTCGCGAGCATGTGCGTGGATCCCGCTATTCCGCGCAACGAGGTCGTCAGGCTCGCATCCGGTATGACGCCCGCCAAACTCGCGCGTGCCTTGGGGATACTCCGCCCCGCCGAGCTCGTCATGGCGATGACCAAGTGCCGGGCACGACGCACCCCAAGCAACCAGGCGCATGTCACCAACCGTTCCGACGATCCGCTCCTGCTGGCCGCCGACGCGGCGACAGCTGCGGCCTTCGGCTTCCGCGAGGTCGAGACCACCGTGCCGGTCCTGGCTGATGCTCCGTCGAACGCCATCGCCGTGAGCATCGGTGCGGCCGTGGGCTCCCCCGGCCTGCTGGTGCAGTGCTCGGTCGAGGAGGCCCTCGAGCTGGAGATGGGGATGCGCGGGCTGGTCTCCTACGCCGAGACCGTGTCGCTTTACGGCACCGAGCAGATCTTCATCGACGGCGATGACACGCCCTGGTCCAAGGCCTTCCTCACCTCGGCGTATGCCAGCCGCGGTATCAAGATGCGCGTCACCTCGGGCGGCGGCGCGGAGGCGCTCATGGGTGGGGCCGAGGGCCGCTCGATGTTCTACCTCGAGGCCCGGTGCGTGGCGCTCGCACGCGCCATCGGGGCGCAGGGAGTGCAAAACGGCGGTATCGACTCGGCGTCCGTCGCCGGGTCCGTGCCGGGGGGCGTGCGCAGCATGATGGCCGAGAACCTCATGGTCATGCTGCGCAATCTCGAGTCGTGCACGGGCAACGACGCCTTGATGAGCGAGTCAGAGGTGCGCCGCACCTCGCGCACCCACCCAATCTTCATCGCGGGAACGGACTTCATCTGCAGTGGATTCGGATCTATCCAGCGCTACGACAACATGTTTGGACCCAGCCAGTGGAACGCCGAGGACATCGACGACTACCTGGCGATGCAGCGCGACTGGGGTGTCGATGGCGGATTGCGCACCGCCGATGAGGCGGAGGTCGCCCGGCTGCGCGAGCGTGCGGTGGCGGCGACACGCGATGTCTATGCAGCGCTAGGACTCGCCGACTTCCCCGCCGAATGGCAGGCCGAGGTGATCGACGCGGCCGGATCCAAGGATGTGCCGTCGGCCGACCTGATGACTCCACTCAGCGCTGCCCGGCTCATCCGCGACTCGGGGATCACGATGCTCGACGTCATCTCCGCTCTCGACGAGTGCGGCTACGAGCAGGAGGCCGAGCGCCTTCTCGCCATGCTGCGTGCGCGCGTGGAGGGTGACTACCTGCAGACGTCTGCGATCTTCACCGAGGACATGCAGGTCCTCTCGCTTGTCACCGATCCCAACGACTACGCCGGTCCGGGCACGGGCTACTCCCCGACGCCGCAGCGGCAGGCCGAGATTGATCGCATCCGCCAGGAGCGCTCCGTCGACGACCGGCGCCGCCTGCAGGGGGAGCACCGCAGCGACCGACTGTCAGTCGCGGGCCCCGCGCACTCGAGTCACGACCCGCGCGATGTGGTGATCGGCGTCTCGCCCGCGACCGGTCGCGCTATCTGGCAGACGCTGTGCGGCCTGACTGTCGACGAGGCGCTCGACGAGCTCCTCGCAGGCCTCGAGGAGGAGGGATGTGTCGGGCGCATCGTGCGCATCAACGACACCATCGACCTCGGCCTGATCGGGCTCACCGCCGCGCGGATGTCGGGATCGGGCATCGGCATCGGGCTGCAGGCGAAGGGCACGGCGCTCATCCACCGTCGTGACCTCACTCCACTGGCGAACCTTGAGCTCTACAGCGTCGCGCCGACCCTTGACCGTGCGGCGTACCGGCTCATGGGTATCAACGCGGGGCGTCACGCGAAGGGTTCGACCCCGGAGCCGCAGCGCAACCCCTACTCCGATGAAGCCATCGAAGCGCGGTACCACACGGCCGTCGTCGCACTGGTCGCCATCGAGCGCGGGTTCTGCGTTCCCGGTGCCGAGCCCGAGGAACTTGTCCTGCAGGAGTCGCCATGACGCCGATCGCCAAGTCCGGGCGCCCGGTCGATGAGATCTCCCTCGATGCGCTGCGATCGGGTGCGCTCACCGCGGAGGATGTGCGCATCCATCCGGCCACGCTTGAGCGGCAGGCTCAGGTGGCGGAGACTCACGGCAACCCGCAGTTGGCCGCGAACTTCCGCCGTGCGGCCGAGCTCACCGACCTGCCGGACGAGCGAGTGATGGCGATCTACGAGGCGCTGCGTCCTGGGCGCTCGACGGTCGCCGAGCTCATGGCGCTGGCCGATGAGTTGGAATCATTGGGTGCTCCGGTCAATGCGGTGCTTGTGCGCGAGGCGGCTGCGGCGTACGCCGACCGCGGGCTGGCGCGTTGACGCTCATCGCAGGCGTGGATGTCGGCAACTCCACGACGGAGATCGTCATCGCCGAGGATGGTCGCCCGGTCCTGTGGGATCGCATGCCGACGCGCGGCGTCAAGGGATCGGCGACTTCGGGTGCGGGGGCAGCGCGGCTCCTCGCTCGAATGGAGCGCAGGCTCGGGCGCGACGTCGATATCGCTGTCCTGACCCGGCAGCGGCCCGTCGCGTCGATGAGCCTGCATGTCGCTGCGACGCCCACTGACCTGGGCGGACTCGTCATCCTCGCTAGCGGGGTCACCTCCCCCGGCGGCGTCGGCGTCGGGGCGGGCCGGCCTGTGCGAGCCGAGTCTGTGCCGGACGAGGGCGATGACCCTGTCGTGGTCGTCGCCAGCGATCCGCTCGGCTTCCGCCGCACGGTCGAGCAGGTCCTCGCATGGCAGTCATCGGCGCATGACGTGGTGGGCGTGCTGCTCGCAGGCGATGAGGCGCGTCTGGTCTCGCGCCGCCTCGGAGCACAGGTCCCGGTCGTCGACTGCGTCGATGCGGAGCGCGCCTTGGCCTGCCGGCGTATCTGCATCGAGGTCGCTCGCGACGGTGCGGCACTCGGCGTTGTCACGGATCCACTGCGGCTGGCTAGTCATCTGGGCCTCGACGTCGACGAGCACGGCTATGCGCGGTCGGCCGCCGACTCCATGCGCGCCGCACGCAGCGCGGCCATCGGAGTCATCGACGAGGCGCCGGTCGCGAGAGCCGTGACGGACGGCCTCCAAGTGCCTCGGCGAGTGGGGGAGATCCGGTCGTGGTTGCGACCCGATGGCTCGCACATGGAGGTCGATGACCTGTGGATCGTCGATCTCGGTGGCCTCGGCCTGCCGGGGCTTCGGGCCGACGCCCTGGCCGACCGCGGCAGCGTGGTCGCGGCGTTGAGCGCGGAGCAGGAGACCGCCGACCACATCGCGGGTTTCCACGAGCGCTGGAGTGGTGAGATCCAGGTGCGGTCGTCGGAGATCGAGGCCGGGCGCCTCGGGGCACTGTCGACGCCGACCGCATCACCGGATGCGCTGGTCATCGATCTGGGTGGCGGCACTGTCGATGTCTCCGACAGTGCCGAGCGGATCGCGGCAGCGGGAAGCGGAGACATGCTCACCCTCGCGGTTGCCGATGCGCTCGGCATCTCGCGAGGTGCAGCGGAGTGGGTGAAGCGTGGTCCCTCACGGCGTATCGATAGTCCCTCCGCGGCCCTCCTCGAGGACGGCACTCGAGTATTCCTCGACCGACCAGCGGCGACAGGCACCGTGGGCTGGTTGGTGTGCGAGGGTCCTGGCGGCCCGCTGCCGTTCTCGCCCAACCTGGCTCCCGCGGAGTGGCGGAGCATCCGCCTGGCGCTCAAGGCTGCAGTGATCGGCGACAACGTGAGACGTGCGCTGGCGGGCTCGGGTTCGAGCACGCGCGAGGTAGTCCTGGTAGGCGGCCCCGCGGGCGACGATGAGGTGCTCGATGCGCTCGCCACTTCGCTCCGAGGCACGGTCGCCGGTCGGGCAGACGCTGCGGGAGTCCTCGGCCACCGCTGGGCCGTTGCCTGGGGGCTGGTCCTCGCCGCAGCCTGAACGGGCGATGTGTACCCTCTTCGACGGTGGCGTGTCCGAGCGGCCAAAGGAGCACGCCTCGAAAGCGTGTGTGGGGGTAACTCCACCGTGGGTTCAAATCCCACCGCCACCGCCATGCAGATGGGGACACCCCTCGGGGTGTCCCCATCTGCATGTTGACCATGCCCGGGCCTGGGGAGGAGTGCAGCGGCTTCTTGCCGTTCTCCGGTGTGGGCCCTCGCGTGACCCCTAGTGTTCGCGACATGCGTCGAGTCGTTGTCGTCACCCTTGTCCTGATGTTGTCCCTGGTCGGCGTGCCCGCGGTGGCGGCGACCGACCCGGCACCCGCGCCCGTGGCTCAGGCCAAGGCGGACCCAGCCCTCAAGTGGAAGAAGTGCCAGGGTGGCAACCTTGATGGCGCGGAATGCGCCTTCCTCACGGTGCCTCGTGACTGGGCGCGATCCGACTCAGGCACCTATCGGATCGCGGTCGCTCGCGTCCGGGCTCGAGTGGCACCCACGCGTGGCGTCCTCATCTTCAATCCCGGAGGTCCGGGTGCGGCGGGTCTGGACTATCTGGACTTCGTCCAGCGCCGACTGCCGAAGGCGGTGCGCGACTCCTTCGACATCGTGGCTTTTGATCCGCGAGGCATCGGTGCGTCGCAGCCCAAGTTGACGAATTGTCGTACCGCTGAGCCCAAGTTTCCAGCGACCGGACCCGTCGACTGGCAGGCGGTGACTTCCGCATACGTCGATGTGATGTCAGCGGCACTTCAAGAATGCCTCGCGGTGAACGAGGCCGATGCGCAGTTTGTCGGCAGCTGGCAGGT
>Ga0315900_10006726_pt1 | contig 15284 bp, 24 predicted proteins | sample LakEriMetagenome_FD_203521 | JGI IMG/M metagenome (GOLD analysis project Ga0315900, IMG submission 203521) | Freshwater fungal communities from buoy surface, Lake Erie, Ohio, United States - Buoy 12 MA114 | ecosystem: Environmental > Aquatic > Freshwater > Lake > Lake biofilm | place: USA: Lake...
CTCCAGAACCATCGGCTCCAGAGGTGGCGCCCCGCCTCGTCCCTTGCTCGCCCTGCTGTTGTGCTCCACGGGGTGGACCAGTTTTCGTGTCGCCTCCGGACCAGTTTTCGCTGTCGCCTGACACTCGCACTACGAGCACAGCAAGCAGGAGCAGGCCCTGGCGGCACGGCTGGGCGCACAGGCTGCGATTCACGGCAAGGCCGCCGGCAAGGTGCTGCGCATTGCCGGCCTGCTCCAGGTGCTCCAGACCGTCTGCGGCCTGCGGCCTGCTGCCGCTCCCCTCGGCGTGGATGTGCTCCAGGCCGCCATTGCCCTGGTGGAGGCCCTCGATGGCTGGGCCCTGGGGTTCCATGAGCTGGCGGCCAGTGACGCCGAGGGGACCGAACTCACATGGCTGATGGAGCGGCTCCATCGCATCGCCGCAGGCCTGGGCGGCCCCGTGAGCTGGAAGGATCTGCGCGGCCGGCTCGCCTGGCGGGAGAAGCGCCACCTCAATGTGATCACCGCGGAGCAGGCGCTGCAGGCCCTGGCCGCTGCGGGGTATGGCCAGGTGGATGCCGGCCCCCGGGGCGGTCTGCTTTACACCGCGCTGCAGGAGCTGCCCTGAGGTCTGCGCCTCATCCCCTCCTCAGCGCACCACCGCACGACAGAACGCCAGGGAGGGGGACATGGGGGGACAAGGGGGGGACACCACCCTGTCCCCCTCAAGGAACCCTGTATTGATCAGGGTTTTAGAGAAAAGAAGGAAGAGAGGGGACAGAGTTGCACTGTTTCTGGTGACTGGCGGCAGTTGTACCGCTGCTTGCGTCATTCACCAGCACCTGTCCCCCTGTCCCCCCAAGGGGCAGAACGGCTGCGCCGCAGGTGTTCTCTGCGAGGGACAGGGCCTGTCCCCCCTTGCCCCTCCAGTCCCCCTTGTCCCCCCTGGCGCCTGCTGAGACCCTTGCTGGGCCATGGCCGCTGGCAGCAGGTGCGGGTGATCACTTCTGAGCGTCCCACCTGCTGCGTGGCGCGCAACGTGGCCGGCAGCTACGACACCGCCTCTCTCGATCCCGCCCTGCCGATCCCGGCCGAACGGCCCTGCTGGGTGCAGGGCCCAGGTCGGCGATTACATGGCCCTGGACTGGAGCCAAGGCCCGTGCTTCCACTACGGGCAGACGATCTGGTGTCGCCCGGGCCGCAGTTCTTCGCTCCCTATCCCGGGAGGGAGTAGCTGCTGGCCTGGGCCGCGGCATGGAGCCACGACAGCGGCATCCACCGCCCTCTCCGATCAACAGCGGACCCAGAGACTCAAGCCGTTGCTTGCGCCTCGCGTTACCGGGCCGCTACGGTTCCTCGTGATTCCGGGCGCAGTGAATCGCGTTTGTCGCCGTTGGCCATGGGAACCGTTCACCACAAGCGCCACGGCGGCAGTGAGTACAGCGGCAGCAGCGATGCCATCGAGGCCCTGCGCTCTGCGGCCACGGCCGAGGACGATGACGGCCAGCCGCTGGGGGCGGTGGTGGGTGTGGACCCCAGCCGGCCGGTGGGACCGGGCAACCCGCCACGGCAGCGGCGAGGGAGCAACGCCGCCCCCAGACCCAGCCGGCTGGAGATCGAGCGACGCATTGCTGAGGCCCAGCTGTGGATCGCCCAGCGCCTGCCGATGGTCCAGATCCTGGAGAACGCTGGAGCGAAGTGGGGGGTGCACAACTCTCTGACGGTGCACCGCTACCTCAACCTCGCGCGCGAGCGGATGGTGGAGGAACTGATCACCGACCGCCGCCGACACCAGGCCGAGCAAATTTTTGCGCTGAATGAGTGCGCCCGCCGAGCCATGGATGCCGAGCAGTTTTCGGCTGCGGTGGGCGCCTTCCGGGTGATCGCTGAGATCGGCGGCCTGCTGCGTGCACCGATCAAGCCACCGGAAGGGAGGGGAGTCCAATGAGGGCCGCGGCGGTTGCCTCGCCACAACGGCTTCTGCCCGACTGGGGCGGATTGCTGCTGCCCGACAGCGACCCCTGGGGCGACGGCGGCCTGCTGCACCTGCCAACGGCCACCGCAGCCGCGCAATCGGAACCCCAGAGCCTGCGCAGCTTCATCGCTGAGGCCTACCCCCGCTACGGCTTCCACCGCTGGGCTGACGTGCTGATCGAGCTGCTCCAGCAGGTGGCCGATGGCCAGATCAGCCGCCTGATCGTCACCTGTCAGCCGCGGCTCGGGAAATCGCTGCTGGTCTCCAAGCTCTTCCCGGCCTACTTCTTGCAGCGCTACCCGCAGCTCTTTGCGGCGATTGCGTCCTACTCGGCGGAGCTGGCCTATGCCCACTCCAGGGAAGCCCGCCACTTCTACCGGGTGACCGGTCACCTGCTGGCCCGCGACTCGGCGGCGGTGGGCAACTGGCTGACTCGCCAGCGCGGTGGCTGCATCGCGGCCGGTGTCGATGGCCCATTCACCGGCAAGGGCTACAGCCTGGGGATCATCGACGACCCCTACAAGGGCCCTGGTGATGCCTCATCGCCGGCGCTGCGCCAGAAGCTGATCGACTGGCTGCGCTCGGTGTGGCTCACCCGCGCCGAACCGGCCTCGTTGCTGGGCCCGGACGGCAGGGAGCAACCCAACCTCTCGGCCCAGGTGGTGGTGCTCACCCGCTGGGACCACCAGGACGTGATCGGCTGGCTGTACGAGCAGGAGCTGGGGGAGGCCCCGCAGCACTGGACCGTGCTGGACCTGCCGGCCATCGCCGAGGACCCAGCCGAACGGCCCAAGCTGCCGCCCACCTGCACCCTGATCCCCGACTGGCGGCAGCCGGGTGAGGCCCTGTGCCCGGAGCGGTTTCCCCTGCCGGAACTGCTCAAGATCCGCGCCCGCCTGGGGGCCTACTGGTGGGCGGCGCTGTACCAGCAGCGGCCCAGCCCGGCGAGCGGCTCGATCTTCCTGCGGCAGTGGATCCGCCCGCCCTTCCCCCGCGAGGAAGCAGGAGAGGGCCGGCAGCGCCAGTACGCGCTGCTGGCCCTCTCCTGTGACCTGAGCTTCAAGGGGGAGGCGGAGAGCGACTACTGCGGCTTCTGCCTGGCTGGCCTGCTGGCACCGCCGGCTCGAAATGCCATCCCCCGATCGGGTGAACCTCAGGGGCGACAGGTCCCGCAGGAGCTGGAGATCGAGGTGCTCTGGGCCGCCCGGCACCGTTTTGGCCTACCCGAGGTGATCCGCTTCCTGCTCGGCTGCCTGGAGGCCCTGGAGCAACAGGGCCTCAGGCCCAACGCCGTGCTGATCGAGGACGCCGCCAACGGCCCGGCGGTGCTGCAGACCCTGCGGCGCCGCGTGCCGGGGATGCTGCCGATCACGGCTCGGGGCAGCAAGGAAACCCGCGCCCATGCCGTGGCTCCGCTGGTGGAGGCCGGCCAGATCCGCTTTCACCACCGGGCCCAGCCGCTGGTGGAGGAGGCCATCCGCTTCCCCAAGGGCAGCAAGGACCTGGTGGATGCGTTCTGCCACGGCGCCCTCTGGCTGGAGGGGCGCTATTGGAAGGCCCAGGGCATCCAGCCGGTGGTGACGCCGCTGCTGGTGAGCCGGTGAGGGGGCCGATGGTGTCCGCGGTGCGGGAACATCCCAGTCCCTCCCCGCTGGCGAACTCAGGGGCTGCTGAGCCGGCAGCAGTTGTGGTGCAGCTGGTCCTGCCGATCACTGTGGTGCTGGTGGGCGATGCCACCGGGGTGGAGCAGATGCTGTGGCAACGGCGCTACCGCCGGCCGGCGTGCCATGCACGGGCAGAGCAGCTGGTGATCAACCTGCAGGAACCTGAACGTCACCACCCCAGAGTCCAGTGTCAGCGGCCACCGCACTGCAGACCCCGTCGTCAGCGCCCGATGCGACCCCATGCCGCGGCCGATGCCCTGGCTCTGGAGCACATGGATCTGGCGGAGAAGATCGCCGGCAACTTCGCTCGCCGCACCGTCCACCCGAAGGAGGACCTGCTCCAGCTGGCGATGATCGGCCTGATCAAAGCGGCGCGTCGCTATGACCCTTCACGGGGCCCCTTCCGGCCCTACGGGCGCACCTATGCCAATGGAGAGATCACCCACTTCCTGCGCGACAACGGCTTTCTGCTCAAGGTGCCACCCACCTGGCGGGAGATTCATGCGCGGGGGCAGCGGTTGCTGACCTCAGGAGTAGGCGTGGGAGAGATGCTGGAGCGGATAAGGATCAGCCGCGAGCAGTGGGTTCAGATCGTTGATGCTTGCTCAGTGCGGGTGGTTGCATTCCCTGTTGATTGAACGCCTGGCATCAGCGGCGGGGCGAAGCACCGTCCGATGCATGCCGTTGTTATGTCTCGACGTCAACTCTTCAAGCTTTATCGCTTCTTAGCTTTTGCAACAACTCATCAATCAGTTTCTCTCTTGGTGATTTAACTTCCCGAAAAAGAACAAGCGACTTCTGGTACATCTCCTCCGCTCGATCAAGCTCTCCGCGGGTTATATACAAGTTTCCGAGGTTGCCATAGTCACTTGCCATGCCCTCTTTGCGGCCGAGCGCCTCGTTGATGGCCAGCGACTTCTGGTACATCTCCTCCGCTCGATCAAGCTCTCCGCGGGTTTTATACAAGTTTCCGAGGTTGCCATAGTCACTTGCCATGCCCTCTTTGCGGCCGAGCGCCTCCTCGATGGCCAGCGACTTCTGGTACATCTCCTCCGCTCGATCAAGCTCTCCGCGGGTTATATACAAGTTTCCGAGGTTGCCGAGGGCAGATGCGGTTTCTGAAGTCCTTTTCTCAATACCACTTAGTCTTAGCCATTTTTCTAGAACTTTAACAGCAGAATCCAAATCGCCGGTTCTGTAAAAGAATTCATGGCCAAGAGATAATATCCGTATATCCGTAGTCTCTGTGGTAAGTTTTGTGAGTTTTTCTCTCGCAAACTCGATCTTTCCTTCCTTGGACAGCTGTGCGGCATCCTCAGCAATCTGTAACTGTATGGCTGCCAGTTCCAAGCGCGCCTCATATGCAGCATCATTTGCTTTTTTGGCTTCTAGCGTTTTCTGCAATGCCATCTTTTTGGCTTCCTCTATTTCTTGCAGTGCGGCCATTGGAAGAACAACTATCTCTCGTTGCTGGTCCGCTTTAGGCAACTCATTTTTTGCATAGGCCCTGAGATGTAGATCAATTTTGTCCATGAAGGGGGGGGGATCAAAATAGTGGTAGATCACCTGTCTTGTTTCTTCCAAATGCTTCCTGAAATCCATCACTCTGCGCAACTGAGGCCCCGGATCTCCCTCGGATTCAGCATCAACTCGCTTGAAGAAAACGAAAATTTCAGGCGTACCACTACTTCTCCATCGTTCTAATGCCCTATGAAATTCCTCTTCGGTGTAGGAAGTATAAGGCTTCGCATCTGGTGCCTCTTGCCCCCAGCGTCGATGCATTGCCAGAATGAATACGTCACACTGATCTATTTCTTCGTTTATTACGCCTTGGTTTCGCCGTCCGGTGGTGGCCAACGTGTCTTCCCAGCCTAAAGCCACATATTCCACATTGGCACCATCGCCGAACCCTACATTGAGCTGATTAATCGCATCCCTGAATATTCACGCTCTTCCACGAGATCACCTGCCGAAGCAATAAAAACTCGGATCTTTCTTTTCATGGAATCGCTCATTTCCTGTTGCTCTGAAGCCTAAAATCTCCAGGCAATATAGCAGGCATAACGCTATATGGGCGGATCCTCGTTAAAAAATAGCCTGGCCCCTGTTGGTCCGCATAAGAACCCGAAGTCATTACCAGTTCAACCTTAAACCCTCTGCGTGGCAATCACTCTCGGGCAGGCGGACCCTCAAGCCTCGTTCATATGCGGACCCTCATAAGACCCCAGGCCCCTCCTTCTGGTCGACTCGCTTGCCCAAATGATCTGACTGGAACCATGCAGATCCTGCATCGCCTTCCCCACGGCCAACTGCTACCTCTGGCAATGGCTCTGACCCCATCAGCAGCCAGTGCCCACCACCCGCCGCCGCAGGTCAGCCACCCTCAGCAGCCTCTCCTCCCCACCAGCGCTGCAGTCCCAACCCCCTGCCCAACCCCCCTGGCTGGAACACCCCACCCTCTCGGGTCTGAGGGACCGCCTGCAGCTGGTCTACGACTGCTGGACCTTGCTGGAGCTACCTGACGGCATCAGCCGCCGGCCGGTGTACCTCCCTCGCGGTATCGAGGAGCCCGAGACCTGCTATCTCAAGCGGCTGGAAGCTGCCCGGCCGACCGGCTTCTACCGCGATGCCCTGCGCACCTACGCCGGGATGCTGTCGCGGCTGGCCTGGCAGGAGCTGCCCGACTCCCTGACCCGGGTGGCCACCGATGTGGATGGCCAGGGCACCGACTTGGGGGTGTTTCTGTTCCTGGCCGACCTGCTCACCCTGCGCGATGGCGGCTGCCTGATCCTGCAGCTGCCGCCCCAGCACCGCTGGCCCTCAGAAGGGGACCGGCTGGAAGCCCTCGCCAAGGGGGACCGGCTCTCCCTCCCCCGTCTCCAGCTGGTCCCCCGGGGCGACCTGCTCAACTGGCGCCTGCCCACCGACGGCGCCAGCGGTGCTTCGGCATCAGGGCCGGTGGAGATCGTCTGGCGTGAACCACACCGCAAGGCCCTGCCACCCCGTTTCGCCAGCGGTACTGCGGCGGTGCCCACGGTGCTGATCGACGCCCATGGTGGCCTGGTGCCCGATCCGCAGGCCTGGCTGTACCGCAGCCTTTCGGTCACCGATGACGGACTGGTGCTGCGCAGCTGGCAGGCCAACCCAAACCCCGGCGCCGCCGATGGCTACGACGTGGTGCCGTTGGGTGAGCCGGAACGGATGCCGCAGCGTTTTGATCTGCCGGCCCTCTGGTACTCGGTGGACGGCACCGCCTTTGGCGAGGGCGACCTGCCCCACCTGGGCCTGGCCCACCAGTACCTCAACCACTACCGCTGCCGCAGCGAATACGAGGACCTCTTGTCGCGCACGGCCCTGCCGGTGGGTGTGCGCACCGGGCTGGTGGATGCCTACGGCTTCCGCCGCAGCGATGGCGCACTCGGCTCGGGTGCTGGCACCGGCGGCGCAGAGGGCCAACGGCCCCAGCGGCTGGTGCTCTCCACCTCCTCCTTCATGGACCTGCCGGAGGGCGCCACGTTCCAGTGGGTGGAAATAGAAGCGCGTTCGCTGGCGGAGCACCGGGCCTACCTGCAGCAGCTGGAGGAGGCCATGCGTCGTGACGCCCTGATCCCGGCCGGCGGCCACGGTCCAGCCCGCACCGAGCTGGAGATTTCCCTGACTGCTGGCCAGAGCTTTGCTGTGCTGCAGTCACTCGCAGGCCAGAAGGCCTCGATGCTGAGCACCCTGCTCCGCCAGTGGACCCGCCTCACCGGCGAAAAGCTTTCCGACACACCGGCCTGCAGCGTGGAGATCTGCCCGCTGGTGCCGCCCCAGCCCCCGCGTAAACCCCAGCCCTCGGTGCAGGAGTGGCTGGTGCTGCATGAGCGGGGGGTGATCGACGCCGTGGAACTGCGTCAGCAGCTGGGTCTCGATGGCACGGCGGCGGCCTGAACCACCGTCAGACGGACTAACGTGATGTAAGTCCTTTCATGCGGTGCTGCTCCCTATGCCCGTCAGCCCTTACCGCGTCACACCTGCCCGGATCGGGAACTCCTCCGGGCTGCGGCTGCCGGCAGCCTTCTACCGGGACCATCCCCAGTTCGCCGGCGCTGCTGGTCAGGTGGAGGTGCTGGACGACAGCACGCTGTTGCTGCGCCTGGAGCCAGAAGCGCAGCAGCAAGGCGAGACAGAAGAGGACAGCCTGATGCTCGGGCTTTTCCTCGATTTCCTCAGCCGACAGGCACTCACAAGCGATCAGGGCCCAGTGCTTTATACGGAAGCCATGGCCGCAGACGACGATGAGCTGCTGGACGGCGTGACCATTGACGCCTCAGACGAGCAGAGCGGGGCATGAGTCCGCCGCTGGTGCGTCATGGCTGGGAGATCGCCTTCCAGCCCCAGCTGTTTGCGCGGCAGTATGCCGAGCTCAAGGCCGAGGTGAGACGGCTCAAGCAGGAGCTCGATCCCCAGGCGTTTGTTCAGCACCCCCAGGTGAAGCTGCTGGCGGCGGTGATGGAGGGGATCAAAGAGCGCATTGCTGCTGATCCCTTCGCCAGTCGCTTTGCCCTCACGGGCCCGCTGCGCCGCTATGGCCGGCTCAAGGGCCTGGGGCTGCCGGATCGCTATCGCCTGTTCTTCCGCCCCTTTGAAGCGGAGGGCCGGCGCCTGCTGCTGATCCTCTGGCTGGGGTTCCCGCGCAAAGACGGCGATCGCAACGACTGCTACGCCGTGTTCTCGCGTCTGCTGCAGCGCGGCGAGCTGCCGGAGGACTGGGAGAGCCTGCAGCGCGAGCTCGACGCCGGCTGAGGGGTCAATGCCTGGCAAGGGAGGGCATGACCCAGTCCTCCCCACCCACCTGCACCTGGCGTCCCGGTGATGCCGAGGCCCTGCGCATCGCCCTGTCCATCCCCGTCACCAGTGCAGCCCTGGCGGCCCTGAACCGGGAGATGGCCCAGCTGCAGACCCACTACCCCACGGGGGTCTGCACCGCCCAGGGCCACCTCGATGCCATCGCCGCTCTCGATCAGCAGCTGGTGGCGCTGACACCTGCGGAGGTCAACAGACCGGTACGCAGCAAGCGCAAGGGCGTGGCCGGCGGCGTTGTGCCCAACCCATTGCCGCTCAGCAAGCTGGCGGTGGTGGAGTACGCCACCGAGCTGCTGCTGGAGGAAACCGACACCGAGTGGGACCCATCGGGTCCATCAGCGGCGGTGGTGCTGAACCGGCAGCGCAGTCAGCACATTGACCAGCTGGCGCTGCTGCTGCCACGGCTGCAGAACTGGCGCCAGGGCAACCCCGATCCCTTCCGGGGATCCCTGGTGCGGGGCTGAGCGATGGAACAACCCCTCTCGCCGCTGAATCAAGGCCTCAACCCCCTGCGGGGTGCGCCGCTGTGGGGTCAGCTGGTGTCTCTTCCCGCAGCCACCCCGGCGATCGACAGCCGGCTGGCCCAGCCGGCGATGGCCTCACCTCTCTGGCTGGCGCTGCAGCCCTACGCCAATGCCCGACTCTGCCTGTTCGAGGTGGACCGGCCCGAGAGCCGCAACCCCATTCCGATTCGCCGGCATGTGATCGATTGCTTCCTGGAGCAGAGCGGCATCGTCAGCGGCTACAACGACACCGCCCTCACCGACCCGGGCGATGTGCTGCTGCGCGGCTACCTCTGCCGGGCGGCGATCCTGCCGGTGAGCACCAGCAACACCTTCGACTGGCTGGCGGCTAAGCAGGCCTGGACCACCCCGGGTTTCCGCGAGGAGGCGCCGCTGCCTTGGGATCCGTCGTTGCTGGGCACAGTGCAGGCCCCCTGCCAGGGGGTGATGTGGCTCGGGGATCTGGCCCTACTCCAGCCCGAAGGCGGGCTGCCCAGTGGGGGGCGTGCCCAGTTCGCCGGTTGCCAAGTGATGCACTTCGGGGCGGACTACGGCCCTGGCGGCATCGGCCTGTTGCTGCAGCCGCTGCTGGGGGAGGCGATCCAGCTGGTACTCAGGCCCCACAGCGTGCTGGTGCTCAGGGATGGCGACACCTTGAACCTGATCGCCGAGCGCTACGGCACCACCGTGGCCACCTTGCGGCGGATCAACCCCCAGCTGGAAAGCACCCAGACGATCACCGCCGTCGAGGGGGATTCGCTGGCGGTGCTGGCGGGTCGGCACGGCACCACAGAAGCCAAGCTGCGCAGCCTCAACCCGGTGCTGCAGCAAAGCGAGCCCTACGTCACCGGTGAGGGCGAGACCTTGAGCGGCGTGGCGGCCGAGCAGAACCTCAGCCTCTCCCTGCTCCGCCAGTTCAACCCGGAGCTGAGCAGCTGGCCCAGCGAGGAACCGCTGCCGGCTGGCACCACCCTGCTGCTTCCCGTCTACCGCTCCACCACCCCTCTCCCGGCCGGGTTGCAACTGCTGGTGCCGGGCTACATGCCCTCGACGCCGCTGCCGGCGGGGGAGTGGATCGTCCTGCCGGTTCGGCGCTCGATGCCTGCTGCTGAGGAGGGCGTGGAGCCCCTGGGCTGAGAGCCGCAGAAACTCCCCGCCATTGCGGCATCCATGCGGGAACCCGCCATGCCCCAATGCTTCACATGGCGTTACGATTGCCGTAACAATTTGAAATAGAGATGACGCAACCCGCTCCCCGCTTCGGGTTTGTCGCCTTCGCCGAGTCCTGGAACGGCCGTCTGGCGATGCTCGGCTTCGTGATCGGCCTGGCCACCGAGCTGCTCACCGGCCAGGGCATCCTCCAGCAGATCGGGCTCGGTTGATCGCCATGGAAGCCAACTACTCCGCCGCCATCGCTGCCGTCGCCGCCCTGGTGGTGCTGCTCACCACCATGACCGTCTTCGTGCTCAGCCGCCCCAGCGACCTCGCTCCCCACACCCCCCGATGACAGCCACCGCCGCCCTGCTGTTGATCGGTGCCTGGCTGATCAGCGCCCTGGTGCTGCAGCCCAGCACTGCCGACTGACGCCACCAGCTTTCCGCTTCCGTTCCCACCACCACCGAGGCCACTCCCATGACCAACACCCCCGCCAACGACCAGTGGTTCCAGAACCGCGCCGAGGAGCTCATCCACATGGAGCAGCTCAAGCGGGTTGAGCTGTTCAACGGCCGCGCCGCCATGCTCGGCATCGTGATCGGCATCCTCACCGAGGCGATCACCGGCTCGGGCATCGCCCACCAGATCGGCCTGGGCGCCCTGGTGGATGGCTATGCCGCCTGCCGCACCCAATTTCTGCCCTTCTGCTTCTGAGCCCCTGCTCAGCTCCAGCAGACAGACCCCACCCCCGGAGCACCCGGGGGTTTTTGATGGCCACCGCTTCATCCCTTCTCCCATGACCCGCAACCTCCAGGCCATCGGCTTTCTGTTCACCTGGGTGCTGGGTTGGGGGATCGGCGGATCGCTGATCGATGCCGGCCTGATCAACGCCGGCGTCTATTCGCTGGAGGGCGGCCAGCTGGGCACCGCCGCCACCTTCGTCCTCTGGAGCCTGCTCTGGGGTGCTGGTGGCTTCTGGCTCTACCGGCGCTGGACCCGGCCTGTCACCCCGAACCGCTGATCCGCTGCGGTTTTCTGGCCGACTCGATCAGTAGGTTGTGCAGCAGCGCCTTGCTGCTGATCAGCAGGTGGGCCATCCAGGTGCCCGTCAGCTTCGGCTCGGCGACGAGATCGCCCCGGCACCGCCTCATGGCCTGCTCGATCTCCGCCAGCTCCCGGCCGATGTTGCGCACCATCGCCTCTGTGCTCTCACGGGGCGAGGGGTGAGGCGGTGTCTGCATCCGCTCCACTCTGGCGGTCGCCATCAACCAAAGCGGTAGTGCTTGCGCACCGGGGCGTGCACATCCCAGGTGCAGCGCAACCCGGCGTCAAACACCACCAGATCACCCGCCCCGAAACGCACCGGCTCCCCGCCATCGGGGGTGACGCTCACATCGCCCTCCAGCAGCAGGCAGGTCTCCGACTCGTCGTAGGTCCAGGGAAAGGTGCTCACCTCGCAGCCCCAGGTGGGCCAGCTCATCACACCCAGGCTCTGCAGCTGCGCCGGATCCGGGTTGGAGGTGACGGTGATGCCGCTGGCCATGGCTGTCTGCTGGAGAACCAGGGGCCATTGTCTGCTCCCAGCCTGGCAAGGGGTAGAGCGAGCGCAGCCCGGACGGGGCGCCCGCAGCACCACAGCCGTGATGGGTGATGCCCTCTTCCTACCTCTCCTCTGATTCCAGCCGCCCCAGCAGCGGCACTGCTCCAGAGCCCCAGGCCCCTGCCGCTCAATGGCAGACCTACCGCCAGCACCAGCAGCAGCCCAACCAGGGCCCTGCTGGCACCACTGCTCCGCCAGCCGCTGATCTCGACCCCCTCGACGAGGACGACGACGAGGCCAGCAGCCTCGACGCCGGCTCTACCGGCGACGACACCCTCGATCTCTCCCTGCCCCAGGACCCTGGTGCCAGCGGCAGCGGCGACAACGACGATCCCCCCGCTGCCACCACCAGCACGGCTGATCCCCTGCGGGCCGAACGCCGCCGCAGCAACCAGCTCGAAAAAGAACTGCGCAAGGCCCGTGCCCAGCTGTCGCGCTTCTCGGAGATCAACCCGGACGAGTACGCCCGCCTGCAGGACGCCGAGCGCAAGCGCGAGGAGTTCGAGCGCCAGGTGGGCGAGCGCGAACGCCAGCTCAACGAGGCCAACCTGCGCAGGGTGCGCAGCGTGGAAAAAGAACGGGACGAGGCCCGCTCCCAGGTGCAGAACCTGCGCAAGGAGCGGCTGCTGGAGCGCCTGTTCCGCGAGGCCGAGGGCCGCGTCGGTGGCGATGAGCGGGGAACCTTCTTTGACACCTTCGTGACGCTCTGCGGCGGCCACTTCCAGCTGGGGGACGTGGACGGCCGCGAGCGGCTGCTGCCGGTGGACGGCAAGGGCCAGCCCCTCACCGCCGATGGCGTGGCCCTGAGCGACGGCGATTACGTGGAGGAGCTGCGCCGCCACCCGGTGTACAGCTTCCTGTTCCAGCAGCGCAGTGGCCTCTATTCCGCTGCTGTGCCGGAAACGGGCCTCGAGCACGGGGGAGCGGTGAATCTGCAGACCCTGAGCACCGCCGAGCTCTATCTGGAGGCCGTCAAGGGCACCACCCCCAGGGCTGCTGCTCCGCGGCGCTGATGCAGGCGCCGCTGCCCTGCTGCCTCTGATAGCGATGGCCTGGTATCTGGTGTTCTGGCGCAACCGCTCCACCGCCACGGTGGTGCCGGCCGCCAGCGCCAACCAGGCCCGCTCCCGTGCCCAGCCCAAGCAGAAGAAGGGCTATGGGGCGATCGTGGCCGCCCGCCGCGCCAATCCCCAAGATGCCCGCCTGATCAGGAAAGGAACCTGGGTGCGGCGCCGCCGCGATGGCTCCAGTCCCCAGTTCGGCAGTGCTCGCTCCAAAGCCCGGGCACGCCGGCAGCGCAGCAGCTATCGCCACTGGTTGTGAGCGAGCCTCAGCCGCCGCGCTTGATGGCGCGCACGGCCTGCAGCGCCTTCATCTCCTCGGCGGCCATGGTGGCGGCCCGCTTGAGCCGGCCGGGATCACGGCGGATCTCCTCGGCCTGCCGCAGGGTGCGCAGGTCGTTCTCGGCCCGCCAGCGGGCTTCTTCCTGGGCCAGCTTCTTCCGCTCGGCCGCACTGATGCCAGGCAGCTGGGGAGCAGCCACTGGTGCGCTGCTGCCTCGTGAGCTGCGCCGTGGCTTGCCACTGGTCTTGCCGGTGCCGGTCTTGAGGGTGCGGGTGGCCATGGCCTCGATGGGTTGAAACCCACATTTGCCAGCCCACTGCTCAAAGCCCGGCCACCAACCGGCAGCCGGGCCAGAGCCCCCAGGCTCAGCAGACCGAGACGGTGCAGCCGGGGGTGCCCTGCAGCTTGCGGGCAAAGGCAAACGCCTTATCGGCAGGGATCAGCCTCATCTTCTTGACGGGCTTGCCGCGGCGGCCAAAGAACTCGACCTCACAGGGGGTGGTGCCGAGCTTCTGGACTCCTGGCGGATAGCGGTGAACCACAAGCAGGCGGACTTCACAGACGGGGCCTTGGGGAGCGGCCATGGCTGGGGTGGAGCGGAGAACACCGACCACACGCCCCGCGGTGAGCACTGGCCAGGGGCGAGCAAAGCGAGCCTTGCGTCAGCCCTGGCCAGTGGGAGCCGCAGGGGCATGCTGCGGAGGGGTTTCGCACCGCCCGGCCAGCCAGCCTCCAGTGGCAACGGTGCCAGTGCCGTGCTGATTCCTCACCGCGCCAGGCGACCAGAGGTGCTGGCTCTCCTGGGATCGAGGTCCGTCCCAGCTGCTCCCGTCACGACTGATGTGGCCTGCCGCGCAGCGGCGCCCTGCCTGCCCGCTCTGCAGTACCCCGGCCACCGTTTGTCTGTGGCTTGGGCACAGGCCCCGGCCTGGCTGGTGGCAGGGCTGCCCCTCGTGGCGGTCCCTCCTTGCGGCTGTTCATCCCTTGGCCGGAGCCGCGGAGCCCGAGCAGGCGCGAGAGGCGGAACGGCGCAGGCCGAAAGGGGCCAAAAGGCCCCCGCAGGATCAGACAGCCGGCATGGCCCCGCTGCTCTGCAGCCCGCCGCGGCGCAACGCGGCTTCTGCCTTCACCTGCTTGCCATAGCTCAGCTTGGCCTCTGCCTCCAGGGCGCTATCGATCTCATCGACCCGCGCCAGGCATTGCTGAATTGCCGGCAGCACCTCTTCCTCCAGCCGGGAGATCTCCTCCTCTCCATAGGGCCGATCAATCCAGGTGCGGCGCAGCGGCCGGCCGGCATGGCCCCGCAGGATTGATTCGATGGCTTTGCCGCAGGACTCCAGCAGCAGGAACGGATCCTCCTCTGGCCGGCAGAACGGTGAGGCGGCAGATGAGAGCGTGGCCATGGTGATCGGCGCCGAGAGCGGCGCAGCGACGGGACCGATCCCAGCGGAGGCCCGACGCCAGGAGGGCCTCAGACTGGAGAGGCCCGGAGCAAGCCCCCCCTCCCGCTCCCAGGCGTTATCGGTCCATCCGCGACAGCGCTGCTCCACCCAGCAGAGCCAGCAGCAGCTTGAGGGTGGAATCAAAGCCGCCCTGCAGCTGCTCCAGCGTGCCAGGGCAGATTTGCCCGATCGATCGCCCCTCCAGCGCCCGCTGACCGCAGACCCCAGCGGCGAGGGAATAGATCAGCAGCTGGGTGCCGATCACCACCGCCAGGATCTTGAAGACAAACCGCTCACGGTCGAACGGCGGCTTGGGCGGCCGCGGTGCAGGGTTGGCTTGCATCGCTGCTCCTCCCAAGCGATCAGGCCCCAGCGGGCGGCAGAACCAGCGCGCCGCTCTGCACCAACCCCCAGACCCTCAGGGCCTCCGACTGCCGGCGCTCGGTGTGGGGCGTGCCGGGCCTGAAGTAGCCCTCAGCCGCTGCAGCCGAACCGGTCCAGTAGGCCGCCGCCTCTGCCGGATCCATGCAGGAGGGCCGGTCCTCGAACACCCGGGTCCAGCCGATCAACGAGCCCTGGGGCGGATCGTGCTGACCGGCGTACTCCTCCGCGAAGTACTGCTCCTGCCAGCCGTTGCTGTTGGGGTCGATCCCAGGGCTGACTGAAAGTCTCATTATCCCGTCTCTGCGGCTCTGATTCCGACCCAGCCGAGCATTCGGCTGATGTCATGCGCCACCGCCATTAGGCCAGCACGGATCGACCGGAAACCGTTGCAGC
>Ga0315900_10006728_pt1 | contig 15282 bp, 15 predicted proteins | sample LakEriMetagenome_FD_203521 | JGI IMG/M metagenome (GOLD analysis project Ga0315900, IMG submission 203521) | Freshwater fungal communities from buoy surface, Lake Erie, Ohio, United States - Buoy 12 MA114 | ecosystem: Environmental > Aquatic > Freshwater > Lake > Lake biofilm | place: USA: Lake...
TGGCCCGACTGCTTGCGGGCGGCTGACCGATGGCCGGTGATCACGACATTTCGCCGCTCACCCGCATCGTGGCGCGCGTGGATCGGACCGGCGAGGGGCAGGTGGATCCGGAGCTCGTCCCGACGCACTTCCCCTCCATCGATCGTCTCTTCGGCGGCGGGTTCCGGCGCGGCGATCTGATCGTGCTCGGGGGTGACGACAGCGCCGGGTCATCGGCGCTGGCCCTGGCCGTGGCGCTGCGCAGTGCCTCACGGGCGCTCATCGTCTCCACCGAGATGCAGCCGGAGCGCATCTACGAGCGGGCCCTTGCCATGTCCGCGCGGGTCTCCGTGGAGCACATGCGGCTCGGCGCCGTCGATGAGGCCGAGCGGGCCCGTCTGGCCGCGGCCGCCCTGTCCTTGCGTGATCGGGCCCCGGTGGTGGAAACGCTGCTCGATGGCGGAATCACCGCCATCGAACGCGCCGTGGAGGCCACCCCCGGCGCCGCCCTGGTCATCATCGACACGCTCGAAGGCACGCTGCAGCGCGACCACGGCCAGGCGGACGCCCTGGGCTTCGCGGTGCTCGCGCTCAAGCGCCTGGCGCTCTCGCGCCAGCTCGCCGTGCTGGTCACCGCGCACCTGCCCGCGCTCGATCGGACCCGGGCTGACCGACGCCCGCGGTTGGCCGATTTCGGCCTCGGTGGTGCCGTGGGCACGCACGCAGATGTGGTCCTGGGGCTCTTCCGCGAGGAGATGTACGAATTCGACCGCGGGGTGTCGGGAGCGGCAGAGCTGCTCGTGCTCAAGAATCGCGGCGGCGCGCGCACCTACGTGGACCTCTATTTCGACGCCCGCTTCGGCCGCTTCGAGGACGTGGCCGAGTAGCGGTCTCCTGTTAGATTGCCGGACGAACCACCACCAGTCCGAGGAGCAGATGGCCGGCCACAGCAAATGGAAGCAGATCAAGCACTACAAGGCGGCGACCGACAAGAAGCGCGGCGCCTTGTTCACCCGCCTGATTCGCGAAATCACCATGGCCGCCAAGCTGGGCGGCGGCGACCCGGCCGGCAACCCGCGCCTGCGCACGGCCATCGACAATGCGAAGGCGAGCTCGATGCCCAAGGACAACATCGAGCGGGCCATCAAGAAGGGAACGGGCGAGCTCGAGGGCGTGGACTACACCGAGGTGCTCTACGAAGCGTACGGCCCGGGCGGGGTGGCCATCATGATCCAGGCCGTCACCGACAACCCCACGCGTACGGTGGCCGACGTCCGCCACAAGCTCTCGCGCAATGGCGGCAACATGGGCACGAGCAATTCGGTGGCGTTCATGTTCGACCGCAAGGGCCAGATGACGGTGCCGGCGGACGGCGTCAACGAGGACGCGCTCATCGAGGCGGCCCTCGAAGCCGGGGCCGACGACGTCGCGAACGAGGGTGAGCTCTTTGTCGTCACGACCGAGCCCGCGGCGCTGCACGCCGTGAAGGAAGGGCTCGAGTCCCAGAAGTACAAGGTCGAAGACGCCGAGCTCGCCTGGGTGCCGAAGAACACGGTCAAGGTGGACGGCGACAATGCGGCGGCGCTGCTCAGGCTCCTGGAAGCGCTCGAAGAGCTCGACGACGTGCAGAAGGTCGACGCCAACTTCGAGATGGACGAAAGCGCCATGGCCGGCGCGTAGCCCGATGTGGCGTTCGTCATCTCCCCCGTGAGCACACCATGAAGCTGGTGCTCGGCATCGACCCGGGCACGGCCGTGACGGGGTATGGCGTGGTGTCACTCGAGGGACGCAGCACGGCCCTTGTGGAGTGCGGCGTGATTCGCACCAACGCGCGGGACCCGCTCCCGCAGCGATTGCACGAGGTGCATGAGGGGGTGCGCGAACTCATTGCCCGGCACCGCCCCGATACGCTGGCCATCGAAGACGTGTTCTACGCCCGGAACGTGCGCACCACCGTCGTCCTCGGGCATGCGCGGGGCGTCATTCTGCTCGCCGCGCAACAGGCGGCTCTCACGATCCACGAGTATCCGCCCGCGGCGATCAAGAAGGCCGTGACCGGGCGGGGGAGCGCCAGCAAGGAGCAGGTGCAGTTCATGGTCGGCCGGCTGTTGCGGCTCAAGCAGCCACCGCAACCGGCCGATGCGGCGGATGGGGTGGCTGCCGCGCTCTGCGCCTGTCTGTCGGTCACGCTGCCCTCGATGCCGCCGCTCAACCTGCCGTCGCTCGCTTCGGTTCGCGAGGCCGCGCGCCCGCACATCACCCGCCGTCCCTCGGAGTCTCGCTCATGATCGCACTGGTTACCGGCACGCTGGTCACCCGCGAACTCGACCGCGTGGAAATCATGACGGCCGGTGGCGTAGGCTACGAGTGCCTCATTCCGCTGTCGGTGTTCGAAGGGCTGCCCGCTACGGGACAGCAGGTGACGCTGCACACCCATCTCTCCGTGCGCGAGGATGCCTGGCACCTCTACGGGTTCGCGCACCCCTATGAGCGTGCCGTCTTTCAGAAGCTGCTCGGCGCCAAGGGGGTTGGTCCCGCGCTCGCCCTCGGCATTCTCTCGGCGCTCACCCCCGAACGCGTCGTGCGGGCCCTGCGGGAGAAGGACGTCACCACACTCATGCGGGTCCCCCGCGTGGGACGCAAGAAGGCGGAACAGATCATTCTCGATCTCGCCGACAAGATCGACGTGGTAGGCAGCGGGCCGGCGTCGGGCGGGGCCGCCCCCGGTAATCCCGTGGCCGACGACGCCACGCGCGCTCTGGTAGCGCTCGGCTACAATCAGCCAGAAGCCGAGCGTGCGGTGCGGGCCGTCATGGAGAGCGGTGCCGCCGGCGACGTGAGCACCGTGGTGCGGGGCGCGCTGGGCAAGTTGACGGGGAAGTGAAGGCCGGGACTCACGTGACGGACGTGAGTCCCGGCCTGTCGGGGGGGTTCCCGAACATTTCCCGCTGCGGGGGGTCTCACACGCGTTATCTTCACCTTCCGCCCCCGGCCCGGTCTGCTCGTGACCCTCTCTGCGCTCGGTATTGCTGGTGGAACCGCCCTTCACGCGATCCCCGCGGCACCCGCGGGCAAGGGGCATGCGGCCTGCGCGGCCGCCAGCCCAGGGCGCGTGAGGTGGGTCCAGGGTCCGGCCAGTGACCGGGAGGAGCTCGACCGCTGGTGCGCCGGCGTCGGCCCGGCCGTCGTGGAGCGGTACGAGGCGCCCCTCGGGCAGCGCCCCACGTCGGCCCACGAACTTACGGTGGTGAGTTGGAACACCAACGTGGGCGGGGGTAATCTGCCCGGCTTCATCAGCGACCTGCGTGCGGGACGTTTCACGGGTGGCGACAGCGTCGAGCACTTCGTTCTGCTGTTGCAGGAAGTGTATCGGACCGGCCACGACGTACCACGCGGGGCGGCCATGCGGCCACGCCGGATTGCGCCACGGCCCGCTCAGGGCCAGCGGGCGGCGGTCGTCGAAGTGGCGCGGGACCATGGCCTGCACCTGTTCTATGTCCCGTCCATGGCGAATGGCTGGGCAGACGCGGACGGTGCCCGCGAAGACCGCGGCAACGCCATCGTATCCACGCTGCCGCTCGACGATCACACGGCCATCGAGCTGCCGTTCGAGGGGCAGCGGCGTGTAGCCGCAAGCGCAACCGTACGCTCCACCACGCCCGATGGACGGCCGCTGCCCGTGCGCGTCGTGAGCGTACACCTCGACAATCGCTCGATCCTGTCCCGGTTCCAACGCAGTTTCGGCAGCGGCCGTGCGCGACAAGCCGAGGCGCTCACGGCGGCGCTGGCGCGCGACTCGAACGCGCTGCCAACCGTGGTGGCTGGCGATCTCAACACGTGGGCCCCCTCGTCATGGGAACGTGCGGTCGCCGTGCTGCGTGCGCACTTCCCGCACGGCAATGCCACCAACGGCCCCACGTACGCCGGTCGCCCGCTGGGTGTGGGGCGCACCCTCGATCATATGCTGTTCCGCCTGCCCGTGGCCGAGGAGCAGGAGCGCGCCACATCCGGTCCGTCAGCCGCCACGCGGTTGCCGACGCCGTCCGCCCAGACGCCGGTGTTCGACCGACCCGTGTCGCGGCGGCTCGATGATGCGCACGGATCCGACCACTACCCGCTGATGACCCGTCTCACCCTCGCCGACGCGCGCTGACCGACGCGCGCTGACCGACGCGAACCGCGCACGGCGAACCGGTGTGCTGCGCGCCGTCTACATGAGATTGCGCATGAGTCGGGCCAGCAGCGTCATGCCACGCTCGTAGAGCCCGCGATGCGACAGCAGGCTCGGCGTGACCTCAACCGATTGCGCCAGATCACGCGCAAACTGCCCGGCCATGGCGTCGGCCAGCGCGTGGTCCTGTACCTGCAGCACGGCTTCGTCATTGATGCGCAGCGACAGGTTGTCGAGGTTGAGGCTGCCCACCGACACGAAGGTCTCGTCGACCAGAATCGTCTTCGCATGCATCATGGCCGGGCGATACTCGTAGATGCGCACGCCCCCGGCGAGCAGTTCGGAAAAGGTGCTGCGCGCGGCCCAATGGGAGAACGGGATATCGATCTTCCGGCTGGGCACGAGCACGCGCACATCCACACCGCGCCGCGCCGCGGCGACGAGCCATTCTCGCAGGCCGCGATTGGGTACGAAGTACGAGTTGGTGATGTACACGCGGCGGCGCGCCCCGGCGAGCGCGAGCGCCAGGAAGCGCTCCGGCACGGAGGTACCGAACGCCCGCTGCGTGAACATCACACCCGCCACCGCGCCCGATTCCGCGGCGGCTACCGGCACATCGGCGGGAAATTCACCCGTGAGCAGATCACCGGTGGCGTTGGCCCAGCCGATGGCGAACGCCCCGACCAGCTGCGACACGGCCGGCCCCGTGAAGCGCACGGCGGTCTCCCGCCACGACGGTTCACCGTCGTGGGAGATCCACTTGTCGGCAAAGCCGAAACCGCCCACGTAGCCCACGCGTCCATCGATGGTCACGATGCGCACGTGTGAGCGATGCATGGATTCGTGCATGGCCCACCAGCGCACGGGGCGCAACGTGGCGACACCGGCACCCGCGGCGCGCAGACTGTCCATCCACCCGCGGGTGAGCGCATTGCAGCCGAACCCGTCGCGCAGGAAGTACACCGCGACCCCGGCGCGGGCCCGTTCGGCGAGCCGGGTCTTGAGCCACTCCGTGACCGCACCGGGCTCGCAGTAGTAGTTCTGGACCGCAATGGACCGGGTCGCCGCGCGCAGGTCCTGATCGAGGCGCGCCATGGTCGCCGGGCCGTCCACCAGCAGGTCGACACGATGGCCGGGCTCCATGGTGGTCTGCGTGAACGCGGCGAGTGCCGTGCGGAAGCGTGGCGAGTCTGCGGCAGGTACGCTGTCCATGCCGATCGGCCGCAGCACGCGGATGTCGGTGGTGCCGAAGGTGTCGGCGAAGCGATGCCACGTTTGCGCAAGCGCAAACACGAGCGGAACGAAGAAGAACGCGACGGCGAGCAGGCGTGCCACCTGCTGTTGCCGTCGCGTTCGGGGGGGCAGCCGCTTCCACATGCGCGGTCAGGCGCGCGGCGACAGCCCGTCCACCAGACTCGTCCGGTACGCCTTCCACGCCGGCACGAAGCCGATCAGCATGCCGCTGATCATCACCATCGCGAGATAGCGGTACTCGGTGTCACCGAGGGCGCGCAGGGCGAGGTGGATACCGAAGCGCTGTTCGATTGGCGTCTGCGTGGCCGCCAGCCCGCCGTACACCAGCGCCACGCCGATCACGCAGCCCAGGAACGCCAGCAGCGTACTCTCGAGCACGAGCAACGCGAGAATGGTGCGCGGCCCCGCGCCCACGGCGCGGAGAATGGCCATCTCGCGCCGACGGGCCTCGAGCGACGAGTAGAGCGCCACCAGCATACCGGTGATGCTGATGGCCACGGCGAACATCGCGATCACCCGCAGTCCCACTTCGGCACTGCCGATGTTCTGCCACAGTTCGCCCAGTGCCACGCCGGGGATGATGGCGGTGAGGGGCTCCACCAGGTCCGTGTTCATCTCGCGCTGCAGCATGAGCGCTTCGAAGCGATTCTTGGTCCCCACGAAGAAGGCCGTGATCTGGTCATCGCCGTGATCATGCTCCGCCTCATCGGCCTGATCGGCGGCGCTCCGGTCGGCGGACGACGGCGCAGGCGTCACGCGCACCTTCGGTGCGGCGGGAGGCGGGGGGGGCTCGGCCCCGGGCATGGCCACCGGCGTCCCCGGCGGGGGTTCGGCGCCCGGCATGGCCAGGGGCGTCCCCGGGGGCGGTTCGGCACCCGGCATGACCAGGGGCGCACCGGGAGGCGGTTCGGCACCCGGCATGGCCATGGGCACGCCTGCCGGTGGTGCCTTCGGAATGCTCGCCGCGCGCTGCTTGTTGGCCTCGACGATCGCGCGATTCCGGTTCTCCGTTCCCGGCTCTCTCCCCCCTGCCGGCGGCACCGCGGCAGCCTCCGCCGGGGCTTCGCCCTCCTCGTGCATCGCCTCGATCCCTTCGAGCGTGACGTACACGGAGCGGTCGATGGGCGTGAAGGTGCGCGCCAGCACGCCCACGACGCGGAAGGGGTGTGCGTCGTGATTGCTGGTGCCGATGTCACGCAGACCGTGCGTCACGACGACCGGTGTCCCCACGGCGTACTGGAGCCGTGCGGCCACTTCACTGCCGATGACGACTTCCGTGTCGGCCTGCGCGGCGCGACCGGCGGCGAAGGTGATGCGCCCGTTGTTGCGGAACCGGTAGCGCGCGTAGAACTCGGTGCTGGTTCCCACGACGCGGAAGCCGCGATGGCTGTCGCCGAGGGCGTAGGGCACCACCCACTTGACGGCCGGGTGCTGCTGCCAGCGCTGCATCGTGCGCAGCTGCACGCTGCCGGCCGGGTTGCCGATGCCGAAGACCGTGCTGAGGAGTACCTGCAGCGAACCGCCGCGCGCGCCCACGATGAGATCGACGCCGCGAATGGTTCCGGCGAAGCTGTCCCGAACACCGGCGCGCACGGTTTCGATGCCCACCAGCAGCGTGACCGAGAGGGCAATGCTGGCCACGGTGAGCGCGGTGGTGAGCTTGCGGCTGCGCAACGAGGCCAGGGCCAGACGCAGAATGAGCATCATGGGCGCGGGTCCGCCGGTGGCGAGCGGAACGACGCCGTGGTGCGGCGCCCGTTCGTCGCCGCGGTATTGATCTCCCCCAGTTCCACGATGCGCGAGAAGAGCGGCATGAGCGTGTGGTCGTGGCTCACGAACACCAGGGTGGCCTGCGCCTTCTCGCAGGAGCGGAAGAGCAGCTCGAGGAACTGCTCGCGACGGTCGGTATCGAGCGCGCTGGTGGGCTCATCGGCGATCACCACCTCGGGGCTGCCGATGAGTGCGCGCGCGGCGGCGACCCGCTGCTGCTGCCCCACGCTCAGCTCGCCAATGGGCGTGTCGAGCAACCGGGCAATGTCGAGTTGCGAAGCCACGTCGCGCACGGCCGCGTCGAGCGTCTGCGCCCCCAGGCGTGCGCGCCGCGCCGGCTCGAGACGAATGGGCAGCAGGATGTTCTCCCGCACCGACAGGTACGGGATGAGATTGAACATCTGAAAGACGTACCCGAGATGGCGGGCGCGGAAGGCATCGCGCTCGCCGTTGGACATGCGGCTGAAGTCCTGCCCCAGCACCTGAACCTGACCGGCGGTCGCGCGCAACACGCCGGCAAGAAGGCCGAGCAGCGTGGTCTTGCCACTGCCGCTCGGCCCGTGCAGGAACACCGTTTCACCGCGCGCGATCGACAGATGATCGATCGCCAGCACATCCTGGCCCGCGCGATAGGCGAATCGGAGCTTCGACAGGTCGACGGCCCGCGCCGACGACGTCGGAGTGGTCATGCGGATGCGGGGCTACTTGGCGGAGTACGGCTCGACCTTCATCCCTTCCAGCGTGTAGCCGACGGTGCCGTACGGGCTCTCGACCGAGGCGATCTTGAGCGTGCCCGACATCCACACGGCGTCGAAGAGATTGAGCTTGACCGCCTTCTTGCCGCTCATCTCCACCATCACGATCTGGTTGGGCGGTGGCGGTGGCGTGTGCACGCAGGCGCCGTAGTAGGGAACGAGCAGGAACTCGGCCCCCTCTTCCTGAAAATCGTCGAGAGGCACCACGAAGCCGGGGATGCGCACCTGCTTCCCCTCGAGCTTGCGGAGCGTATCGGTGGCCTTGCCGTTGGTGTAGTCGAGGCCGGCGAGAACGCGCCAGTCGATGTTGACCGGCTGCTGCGAGGCCCCGACGGGCGAGGGCGTGTCGCTGGGGCGCGCCGGCGTGGTGATGGCCACCCGCTTGGCGACCGGTGGTACGCCGGGGCGGGTAAAGGCCGATCCCACCACCACCAGGGCAGCCAGACCAGCCACGGAAAGCAACGAATGGGTGCGACGCGTCATGTCAGTCTCGGGGGCAAAACGGTTACCTCAATGTACGCGAATGAGGGCGGAATGTTGCCCGATCGGACGCCCTTGCCGACCCGCTGCCCTCGCCCCGTCCCCTTTCGGTATATTTGCGGCCATGTCGCGCGCCGAAATCACCACGCCGGAAGCCCTGTCCGAAGAAGGGCTCGTCGAACTGTCGCTGCGGCCCCAACGGCTGGCGGAATTCATCGGGCAGAAAAAGGTGAAGGAGAGCCTGGCCATCGCGATCGAGGCGGCCCGGGCGCGCCGGGAGCCGCTCGACCACATCCTGTTCTTCGGGCCACCGGGACTGGGCAAGACGACGCTCGCCGACCTGATGGCGCGCGAACTGGGGGTGAACCTCACCACAACCTCAGGGCCGGCGCTCGAGAAGCCCAAGGATCTGGTGGGTCCGCTCACCAACCTGCGCGCGGGCGATGTGCTCTTCATTGACGAGATTCACCGGCTGCGCCCCGTGATCGAGGAATTCCTCTATCCGGCCATGGAGGACAACAAGATCGATGTGCGGCTCTCCGACGGTCCGAACGCACAGACGGTGCAGATCGACATCCAGAAGTTCACCCTCGTTGGCGCCACCACCCGCCTGGGGATGCTGACGGCACCCATGCGGGCGCGATTCGGCCTCGTGCACCAGCTGGCGTTTTACCCGGTGGAGGAACTCGAGATCATCGTCCGCCGCACGGGTGAGGTGCTGCGCGTGGAGATGGACGCCGCCGGCGCCCACGAAATCGCCAAGCGCTCGCGCGGCACGCCACGCGTGGCCAACCGCCTGCTGCGGCGGGTGCGCGACTATGCACAGGTTCGCGCCAACGGGCGCATCACCGTCGAGGTGGCGCAGGCAGCGCTGGCGCTGCTGGATGTCGATCACTTCGGGCTCGATGACATGGACACGCGGCTGCTGCGCGCCATCATCGAGAAGTTCGACGGCGGTCCCGTGGGACTGGGTACCATTGCCGCCGCCATTGGCGAAGATGCCGGCACGATCGAGGACGTGTACGAACCCTTCCTCGTGCAGCACGGCTTCCTGCAGCGCACCCCACGCGGACGCCTCGCCACGGCGCACGCCTATCGCCACCTGGGCTTCACGCCGCCAACCGGCGCGACGGAGCAGCACGGGCTGTTCTAGCCGGCCCTGCGACTGAACATGACGCGTTGCTCACGCGTTGTTGCACCCCCGGTCCGGTCTGCGGTGGCAACCCATGCGGCATGCCCTGCGTTCAGCATCGTGATCTGGGACCAGCCCGCACTCATGCGGGACGAATGTCCAATCAACCGTTGCGCCCGGGACCAGTTTCGATTGTCTTTCGCTCCCTTATGACCGTTTCGTCCGAACCTGCGGCCCCTGCGGAACCGGTGGCTCCCACCGGCGCGCGCACGTCCGACTACGACTACGAGCTTCCCGACACGCACATCGCGCAGCGGCCCGTCGAACCGCGCGACGCCAGTCGGCTCCTCGTGCTCGACCGTCGCGACGGGTCGCTGGCGCATCGCACCTTTCGCGACATCCTCGAGCTGATTCCGGACGGAGACGCGCTGGTGCTGAACACCACCAAGGTGTTCCGGGCACGGCTGCTGGGGCATCGGGAAAGCGGCGGGCCGGCGGAAATCCTGTTGCTGCGCCCCGCCGAGGGCACGAGCGACGGCCTGCACTTCGAGGCGATGATCCACCCGGGCGGCAAGCTGCGCCCGGGCCGCACCGTGACGATCGCCGAAGGCTTCGCGGTGGAGATCGTGGATACGACGCCGCGCCGCACGCGCATCGTGAAGCTGCACACCTCGGGCAACCCCATGGACGCGGTGGAAGCGCACGGTCACGTGCCGCTCCCGCCTTACATCGAGCGCGCCGACGAAGCGGGCGACGCGAGCCGCTACCAGACGGTCTATGCCCAGCAGGCGGGGTCGGTGGCTGCGCCCACGGCCGGCCTGCACTTCACCGACGACGTGCTCACCCGGCTCGACGCCAAGGGCGTGGAGCGCGTGCATGTGCTGCTGCACGTGGGCGCCGGTACCTTCCGGCCGGTGAGCGATGATGATCCCTCGCGGCATGTGATGCACGAGGAGTGGTGCCAGGTGAGCCGAGAGGCCGCGGACCGGCTCAACGCCGTGCGCGCTCGTGGCAACAAGATCTGGGTGGTCGGCACCACCGGGGTCCGCACGCTCGAAACGGCGACGGACGCGCACGGCATCGTGCAGCCGTTCCAGGGGAACACGGACATCTTCCTGCGGCCGCCGTACCAGTTCCGTGGTGTCGATCATCTCATCACGAACTTCCACCTGCCGAAGTCCACGCTCATCATGCTGGTGGCGGCCTTTGCCGGCTATGAGCGTACCATGCACGCGTACCGGACCGCGGTGGCCGAGCAGTACCGCTTCTACTCGTACGGCGACGCGATGGCGATCGTGTGACCTGACGCCGGTTCCGCTACTTTTCCGCGGTGACCAGCCCGTTTCAATTCCAGACGACCCACACCGACGGCGGCGCCCGCGCCGGCGTCTTCACCACGCCACATGGCGAGGTGGCCACGCCGCAGTTCATGCCGGTCGGCACCCTTGCCAGCGTGAAGGCGCTCGACCCGGAGGATCTGACGCGTCTCGGCGCCACCATGATCCTCGCCAACGCCTATCATCTCCGCCTGCGCCCCGGCGACGCGATGATCCGCACCATGGGCGGGCTGCACCGGTTCATGCAGTGGGATGGCCCCATCCTGACCGACAGCGGCGGCTTTCAGGTGTTCTCCCTCGAGGGGTTGCGCACGATCGCCGAGGAGGGGGTGGCGTTCCGCAGCCACCTCGACGGGTCTCTGCAGCAGTTCACCCCCGAGTCGGTCATGCAGATCGAGCGCAACCTGGGCGCCGACGTCATCATGCAGTTCGACCATGTCGTGCCCGGGCAGTCGCCCCACGAGCTGGCGAAGGTGGCCATGGAGCGCAGCGTGCGCTGGCTCGAGCGCTGCCGGGTGGCCTTCGACCGACTGCAGGCAGACGACACGCTGGCCCCCACGCCGGTGCAGGCACTCTTCCCCATTGTGCAGGGGGGCATTCATGCGGACCTCCGCCGGGACTCGGCGCGGGCCATCATGAACTGTGGCGATTGGGTGGGGTATGGCGTGGGCGGGCTGTCGGTCGGGGAAGCCAAGCCCGACATGTACGCCATGCTCGATGTCGTGAACGGGGAGCTCCCCACACACCGGCCGCGCTACCTCATGGGGGTGGGATTCCCGGAAGATCTGGTGGAGGGCGTTGCCCGCGGCATTGACCTGTTCGACTGCGTCGCCCCCACGCGCATGGGCCGCACCGGGGCCTTCTTCACGGGCACCGGACGCAAGAACATCAAGAACGCCCAGTGGCGGCTCGACCCGGCCCCGCTCGAGGACGGGTGCACCTGTGCCGCCTGCACCCGCTTCTCCAAGGCGTACATCCGGCACCTGTTCGTGGCGGAGGAAATCCTCGGACTCCGCCTCCTGAGCCTCCACAATGTACATTTCCTCGTCGCGCTGATGCGCGATGCCCGCGCCGCCGTTCAGGCCGGCACGTTCGCAGGCTGGAGCCGTGACTGGCTCGCCCGTTACCACTCAAGCAAGACCATGTCATGAACGCTTCCGTCATTGCCAGCTTCGCCCTGCTGCAGGCCGCCCCCGGCGCCGCCGTGCCGCAGATGATTTTCATGTACGGCGCGATCTTCGCGATCTTCTACTTCGTGCTCATCCGGCCGCAGCAGAAGCAGCGCAAGCAGCACGAAGAGCGCGTGAAGACGCTCAAGAAGGGCGACGAAATCGTCACCGCCGGCGGCATCGTGGGCGAAGTGCTGCACATTGCCGCCCAGGGGAAAGACGGCACGGCCACCCTCGCCGATCGCATCACGATCAAGTCGGGGGAAAGCAAGCTGGTGGTCGAGCGCGGCCGCATCGCCGCCGTGGCCGGCAGCACGCCCGCGGCCTGAGTCCGGCCTCGTCAGCGCGACCTCTCGCTCCTTCTTCCGCACTTCCCGCCCGACCGTCCCGTGTCCCTGCTCGATATTCACGTCCTTGGCTCCCCCATTCTCCGGCAGGAGACGCAGGTAGTCACGCAGATCACCCCGGCGCTGCGCCGCCTGGTCGACGACATGTTCGAGACCATGGAAGTGGCGAAGGGGGTGGGACTCGCGGCGCCGCAGGTCGGGCGCAGCGAGCGGCTGTGCGTGGTGGACGCCGACGAGACGCGACTCGTGGTCATCAACCCCGAAATCGTGCACAAGGAAGGCGGCATGATCCGGGGTGAAGAAGGGTGCCTCTCCATGCCGGAGATCTACGCCGACGTGGAGCGCCACGCGCGGGTGACGGTGCGCGCACAGGATATCGACGGCGCCTGGTACGAAGTGGAACTCGCCTCGGGGTTGCTGGGGCGGTGCCTGCAGCATGAGATCGATCACCTGCACGGCCGCATGTTCACCGACCGCCTGAGCCTGCTCAAGAAGCGGGCGGCGCTCAAGGAGTGGGAGTACGAGAAGGCCAAGTATCCGAAGAACGTCCGCGTGCTTCCCGTCGGCGATCTGCCGCCGGAGAAGGATGGCGCGAGCGCGTAACGGACTCGGCGCCCCGTGAGAATTCTGTTCTGGGGCACGCCCGACTTCGCCGTGCCGCCGCTGCGCGCCCTGCTGGGCGAGGGGCACGATGTGGTGGGTGTCGTCACGCAGCCCGACAAGCCGCGGGGCCGCTCGCGCACCCAGCGCGATCCGTCACCGGTCAAGGTCGTCGCGCTCGAGGAATCGCTGCCGGTGCTGCAGCCGCTCAAGCCGCGCGGCGAGGAGTTCCTGCAGCAGCTGCGCGACCTGGCCCCCGATATCTCGGTGGTGGTGGCGTACGGCCACATTCTCCCCAAGGCCGTGATCGACCTGCCCCCGCACGGCACGCTCAACATTCACGCGTCGCTGCTGCCGACCTTGCGCGGCGCCGCCCCCATTCAGGCCAGCATTCTGCAGGGGATGGCCGAAACGGGGGTCACCATCATGCAGATGGTGCCGGCGCTCGACGCGGGGGACATGCTGCATGTCCTGCGCATTCCCATCGGGGCCGAGACCACCTACGGGGAGCTGCACGACCAGCTGGCGGAGATGGGCGCGCTGGCCATCGTGCAGGCGCTCACGCTCATCGAGGCGGGGGTCTCGCGCGCCGTGCCGCAGGACGACGCGCTCTCCACCTACGCCCCCAAGATCGAGCGGTCCATGGCGCGTCTCGACTTTTCCGCCGACGCCACCGTGGTGTCGCGGGTCGTGCGCGCCTTCGATCCGCGCCCCGGCGCGTTCGCGACGCTGCGCGGCGCGGAGGTGAAGTGCTTCGGCGCGCGGATTCACGAGGACGGCACCGACGCGTCGCTCGACGAGCCGACCCGCGCCAGTCCACCAGGTACGGTGCGCAGCGTTGATGATGGCGGGCTGCTCGTGCGGTGCGGTCGCGGCGCCGTCCGCCTGATGGACGTGCAGCCCAGCGGCAAGCCGCGCATGACGGCCGCCGCCTGGGCCCGCGGACGGGGCGTGCAGGTGGGTGACGCTTTTGCCATGCCAAGCAGCGACCACGCGCGCGGCGCGGCGTCGTGAGTACCGTGAAGCGCCCCTATCAGGGCACGCACAAGGGCCCCGAGGTCACCGAATCGCGCACCGCGGCGGCACTCGTGCTGGCCGACCTGCGTGGTGGGCAGCTGCTTGACGCCAGCTTTGAACGCCGCACGACGCTGCTCGACGCGCGCGACCGCCGCTGGGTGCAGGAGCTCGTCTGGGGGATGCTGCGCACGCGCGCGCGGCTCGATGCCATCCTCGCCGACCGCGTACGGGGCGGCATCGCCAAACTCGATGCCGACGTGGCCGACCTGCTGCGCCTCGGCACCTACCAGCTGCTGCACATGGACAGCGTGCCGCCGTACGCCGCCATTGGCCAGACGGTGCAGCTGACCAAGCAGCGTCACGGCATCGGCGCCAGCACGCTGGCCAATGCCGTCCTGCGCCGCATCGATCGGGAGCGGGCGCACATCGAGCCGGTGGTTCCGGCCGACCCCCTCGACGCGCTCGCGCAGCAGTATTCGCACCCGCGCTGGGTGGTGCAGCGGTGGGCAGCACGATGGGGGCTGGACGACACCGCCCGGCTGCTGAGCGCCAACAACACCCCGGGCGGCATCGTGCTGCGCCCGTACGGGATCGATCGGGCGCAGCTCGTGGCCCTGCTGGATGGCGCCGGCGTGGAGACCCACGAGGTCCCCGGCGTCCCCGATTCGGTCCGCCTGGCCGGCGCGGTGGCGCTCACCGAACTGGGCGCCTTCAAGCAGGGGAACTGCTACGTGCAGGACCCGGCGGCAACGCTGGTGGTGCAGTATGCCCAGGTGGAGGCTGGCAGCGTGGTGGCCGACCTGTGCGCGGCGCCCGGCAGCAAGGCGCTCGAGCTGTCGCGACGCGCGGCCATGGTGATTGCGGCCGACCGGCACGGCACCCGTGTCGATCGCATGCTCCACGGGTTCGGCCGGCTCGACGCCGATCGCCTGCAGGTCGTCATCGCCGACGCGACGCAGCCGGCGATCGCGCCAGTGGATGCGGTGCTGGTAGATGTGCCCTGCACCGGCACCGGCACCTTTCGGCGGCACCCCGATGCGCGGTGGCGCCTGCGTGTGAGCGACTTCGCGGTGCTGGGAGCGCTGCAGAAGCGCATCCTGCGGGCGGCGGCCACCGTGGTGAAACCCGGCGGGCTGCTGGTGTACAGCACCTGCTCGCTCGAGCTCGAGGAGAACGACGACCAGGTGGCGACCTTTCTGGCCGATCATCCGGAGTACTCCGTCGAACCCCCATCCCCGGGCACCGTGCCGGACGCCCTGCTCGACGGCGGG
>Ga0315900_10006729_pt1 | contig 15282 bp, 7 predicted proteins | sample LakEriMetagenome_FD_203521 | JGI IMG/M metagenome (GOLD analysis project Ga0315900, IMG submission 203521) | Freshwater fungal communities from buoy surface, Lake Erie, Ohio, United States - Buoy 12 MA114 | ecosystem: Environmental > Aquatic > Freshwater > Lake > Lake biofilm | place: USA: Lake...
GCAAAGCTGAATGCCGCTTCCATCAGGCAAAATCAGGTCGAGCAAAACCATCTCAAAGTGATTTGGTGCCATCTTTTCCCTCGCTTCATGAGAATCAAATGCCAGGGCAATCTCATGACCCTCCTCCTCCAGCCCTTTCTTCAGGTATCCTGCCAGATTGGCCTCATCTTCTACAACGAGAATTTTCACGATGTTTCTTTTTGATAAAAGCGTTTCAGCAAAACAAGATACTTCAACCCGAAAAAGCTCATTAGAATTTACTTAATCTCTGATAAATCACAATTTGCGGATTGAATGAACTCAGCCTTTCCTACCTTTCGAAATTAATTCACTGCCATGATTCCTGCCCCTGCCGACCCGAATCGAAAAGAAAAACTCGAAGCCTTCGACCGCCTGTTAACGGTGATGGATGAGCTCCGGCTTAACTGCCCCTGGGATAAAAAACAGACCATCGAAAGCCTGCGGCATCTTACAGTGGAAGAAGTGTACGAACTCTCTGATGCCATTCTGAAAGACTCTGTTCAGGACCTGAAAAAGGAGCTGGGTGATGTACTTCTGCACATTGTTTTTTATTCGAGAATTGCGCAGGAAAAGGAGGAATTCCACATAGGAGAAGTTATGAACGCCCTGTGCGACAAGCTGATTTTCCGGCATCCCCACATCTACGCCGATACCAAAGCCGAAACAGAGGAAGAGGTAAAACAGAATTGGGAGTCACTTAAAAAGAAAGAAGGCCAGGAACTTACGCTTTCCGGAGTGCCAAATTCCCTGCCGCCCATGGTGAAGGCCATGCGCATACAGGAAAAGGCACGGGGCGCAGGTTTCGATTGGGAAAAACCAGAACAGGTATGGGAAAAAGTACTGGAGGAAATCGGAGAATTCCGGGAAAAAACCAGCGAAGACGGCTTCGATTCCCTTGAAGCTGAGAAAGAGCTTGGCGATGTTTTTTTCTCTCTCATCAACTACGCCCGGTTCCTCAAACTCAACCCCGATGCCGCACTGGAAAGAACCAATCTCAAATTTACCTCTCGATTCAACTACCTTGAAAATAAGGCCCGCGAAAACGGACTTGAGCTGCGTAATATGAAGCTCAAAGAAATGGATCGTTACTGGGAAGAAGCCAAAAAACTGGAGCGAAATTGCTGATTATTCAGGCTGTATGTAAGAGTCTGCCATATTAAACCCAGAAAACGCATTAGAAAATCTATTCCAAGCCTATCCGCCGCGGCGGACAAATCAGAGGCTTCGCCGCCTTTTCTTCTGTATCCGTAGGGCTGCTACGTATTTCGAATAAAAGGCGCTGATTTTTTGCATGTTAGGCCCTCATAACGAAGTTCTAATGCATTATCTGGATTAAATCTTCCCCTCTGCTGCTTAGCCTATGTATGCTCCTGCGAAGGAAGCAGTGAATAATGACTAGGAAGTACCTTCAGATGCCGGTTTAAGGCTTATCCCTCAAAACTGATTTACCGGAATATCTCCTCTAAGTAGGCCTTGGAAAGGGGCTTTCTCAGGAATCCGCTGCAAAGCTCACTGGCGGCAGCACGCCGTTCATCTTTGGGATCCAGGGATGAAGAAAGGAAATAGAACAGCACTTTGCCACTAAGACCCGGATAAAGCCTCATAATTTCATCGGCAAGACTGAAACCGTCCATCACGGGCATGCGAATATCTACAAAAACCAGGTCCGGAACTGGTACTTTACCATTCTGAACTTCCTGAAAATAAGCGATGGCATCATCCGCAGATTGCACGGACTTAACCGAATCAACAAAACGGGTCTGCAGCAGAAGCTGTGAATTTACAAAATTCGAAATTTCGTCGTCGTCTATCAGAACTACATTTTTCATTTATCAGGTACTATGTTCGGGACGATTACAGTGAAGCTTGTTCCTTCTCCTTCCTGCGATTCTACTGAAATTGTTCCGTTCAGTTTTTTCAATACTTCACGGCAAATATACAAGCCAAGACCGGAACCCGATGAAGTATTGGATGCCCTGTAAAACATATCGAAAATATGCGGCAGATAAGAAGCCTTTATTCCCTCGCCGTTGTCCGAAATCACCAGCTTCAGATTATGTGCATCTACATGAATACGTGCCCTTATCCGGATTTCCCTATCTCCCTTAAGGCTGTATTTGATTGCATTGGATACAATGTTGTTGATTACAGACTGAAGGCGGCGGTTATCTGAGAAAAGTACCTGATCAACATGGCTTTCCAAATCAAGGTGTACCGGCTTTGAAGAAAAGTGCCGGTATGTCTCAACGGCAGAACGAACCATTTTTTCGGGCTCAACTGGCTCCGAATTCACCTCCATTCTGGAATTTCGGGAATACTCCAGAATTTCAAAAATCACATCGTCCATGCGGTCCATTACGGTTCCCATCATGGTGAGATATGTTTTGTTCGCATCTTCACCAGCCTCATTTTCATTCATCAGGGAAAGTAATCCTTTGACCGAAGCTACCGGTGCCCTCAGATCATGAGAGACCGAATACACAAAACTGTCCAGTTCATGGTTTACTTTACGAAGCTCTTCATTGTTCTGAGCAAGCTGACGTCGGCCTTCCTCGAGCTCGGTTACATCGGTACCCACACTTATCATCAGATCCAGTTTTCCATCAGGCCCGAAAACAGGATAAAACCTCCTCAGAATTGATTTATAAGAACCATCCGTTGCCTCAAGTGTTTCTTCAAATGTCACCACATGTCCCTCTTTAGCTGCTATGCGGAAATTCCGGATGCGGCTCTCCACATCGTTTTCCAGGCGGCCGAGTTCCATGCTGCGCTCCTGAATTGTTTTGCCGATGGCATTAATTCTTGGGGAATTTCCTGTAATGTTCTGGGGATTGGAATACAGGTAACGCATGTCTGCATCCAGAATGGAAATTTCAGCCGGAAGGTTTTCCAGAACACGCTCATAGAAAGTGCGCTGAGAGTCAAGCTGCTTCCGCTGCCGGTTTTCTACCGAAACATCCCGGAAAAATGAATGTGTCGATATCATCTTTCCATCTTTCATCATCGGCACCACATTGCCGTTAAGCTCAATGGCCTTCCCGTTTTTACCGATGAAAGTAACTTCGATGTTCTGAATGGATTCGCCCCGCAATACGCGGTGAAAAAGTGCAGTGCAATGTTCCTTGTCTTTTTCGCTGATGATGTCGAAGAGATTGAGTTTACTTGTTTCCTCGGGCGTATATTCCAGCGTTTCAAACCACTTCCGGTTACAGAAAATCAACTGACCATCCGGGCCAAAACTCTGGATGATTTCAAGGCTGTTTTCGAAAAGGTCGCGGTAACGCTTCTCACTTACCGTAAGCTCTTCATGCAGGCGGTCGGTTTCTGTAACATCGATGATGGTAAACAACAGGCATGGACCAAACTGCTCCAGGTCAACCAGGTTACAGGTAAGCAGCGTATTTTTCAGACTTCCGTCTAAGGATTTGATTTTCAGCCGGAATGAGCCCGGATTCTTGCCAGAAAAAAGACTCTTTCTTAATTGTACCCAGTTTTCTGAATCGGCAAGAAAACCTGAGAACTGAGAATTAACCCCGCCCCATTCATCCTCAATGCCAAGTATTTTCCGGGCGGCCTTGTTTCCATCTACGATGATTCCGTTGGCATTTTTCAGAAATACTCCGGCAAGGTTGGTATCAAATATTCCGCGGAACAATGCCTCGGACGACTGAATTTTTCGCTGGGCCTGGCGGATTTCAGTGATGTTAATGAGTGTTCCTTCAAGGTATCCGTTTTCACCTTCCGGATTTATCACCTGCACATTCACCAGCAGTTCGACAGCAGCGCCAGATTTGTGCCGGGTCCGGAGAAAATAGTTCTCCAGCCTGCCCTTTTCTTTCAAATCCGTCAGATACGAATTTCTTTCTTCCTGGGAATAATAGATGGCCTTCAGTCCCAGCTTCATAAGTTCGTCTTTCTCATACCCGAAAGCATCGAGGAAGGCCTTATTCACATCGATGATTTCTCCTTTGAGCGTTGTACGGAATACGCCGGCCACATTGTTGGCAAAAATCTCCCGGTACTTTGCCTCAGATGCTGCAAGAGTTTCCGCAGCAAGCACATCTTTGGTTACATTCACCACCGAGCCTATCATGCGGAGATTGTTGCCAGATTCATCCCGTTCCATGTAGGTGAGAGCACGAATGTAGCGTATGTTTCCATCGTTCCCAATGGCACGGTAACTGTTTTCAACCATGCTGGTTTTACCCTCAACCAGACTGTAAGCCTGCCCCACAGCATAATCCCGGTCATCCGGGTGAATCAGATTTCTCCAGAAATCATAATGCTCCTGTCTTTCCTTCTTCTCAACACCAAAAACCTCGTAGGCGGTATCAGACCAGAAACTTTTGTTATTAACAATATCCCACTCCCAGATGCCAATTCCCGAAAAACGGGCTATTGTCTCGAGCCGGGAGTTAATGTTTTTCAGCTGGATAGCCGATTCATTAATCTCATTGAGAAATCGGTTTCGCTCGGTGATATCTTTCTGAACCGAGATGAATTTAATCAGATTACCCTTTTCATCCCGAATGGGCGTGATGTCGATTTCGTTGGTGTATTGCCTTCCGGATTTGGTGCGGTTGGTTACCTCGGTTTTAATATGAATTCCTTTTTGAACTGCATTCCGTAATGCGAGGCGCTGCGCCTCCGTTGAATCGGAATTGTTAAGCAAACGACCTGGTGTCTGGCCAATGGCCTCCTCCAGTGAATAACCTGTTTGCTGGGTAAAGGCCTCATTGACCCACTCAATTTTTCCCTCCTTATCTGCAATGATGACATTATTGGAAGTCTTGGTAGCAATGAGGGCCAGGTCGGCCAGTTTCCGGTTTTGCTCCTCACTTTTTTCCAGCTGATCGAGGCGGTAATAAATGAATCCGGCGATTTTACAGATGATATTGAATACTGACCGCTCAAGCTCGGAAAAACGGTATGGTTTAAGGCTCGCTATGATGAAAACACCTACCGTCCTGTTGAAACTTTTTACGGGAAGAGCCAGTCTGGTTCTTACCCGAAAAGTTCGCTTACTGTCTACAGACCAAGTAGCATCAGCGGCTTCCGTATCATTTATCAAAATGGGTTCCCCTGATAAAAAAACCTTACCAGGATGCCTTTCCATGGCTGTTCTTTCTGCCTCCAATTGTTCTTCCTTTGTAAAGCCGGAGGACACCATCATACGCAGCCTTTGCTCCCTTTCATTCCACAGGTAGAGGCCGGTATATTCACTCGGTAATTTTTCCTCAAAAATTTCCCTCGAAATGGCCACTAGGTCTTCCTGGGAGTTCACCATACTGAACCGGTCCAGATAATCTGCGAGGATGTCTATTTCATGCTTGGCAATGGCCTCCCAGCCTTCTGCCTGTTTTACAGCAAAATCCGGATGCATTTCATCCTCAGCAAAAGCCTTTGTTTCTTCCATTGATGCGTTCCGAAACCAACTAACAAAAATGCTTTTTTTATCTTATAATTCTAAATAAAAATAGCCTTTGTTTTTCGTAACATGTTCGGCCGGGCTTTGTTTCTTTGCACTTTAAATTCAAGCAGGTTTTTCAGCAATGAGTCTTATCAACATCAGCCTACCCGATGGTTCGGTCAGGCAATACGAACAAGGAATCAGCAGCATGGACATAGCCCTCTCCATTTCCGAGGGTCTTGCCCGTAATGTACTGGCTGCCAAAGTAAACGGAGAGGTCACTGAGGCTGATCGCCCCATCACGGCTGATGCAAACCTGCAACTGCTTACCTGGAATGATGCCGATGGCAAAAAGACCTTCTGGCACTCCTCCGCCCACCTGCTAGCCGAAGCACTGGAAGCACTCTATCCCGGCACCAAATTCGGAATCGGACCTCCGATTGAGAATGGATTTTACTATGACATCGACCTGAATGGCCAGGCCTTTGGTGCAGAGGATTTTGAAAAAGTAGAGCAGAAAATGCTGGAGCTCGCCCGGCAGAAAAATGCCTTCACCAGAATTCCCAAATCCAAAGCGGATGCCATCTCTTTCTTCCGGGAAAAAGGCGATGAATACAAACTTGAATTGCTGGAAGATCTGGAAGACGGCAGCATCACCTTTTATTCGCAGGGAAATTTCACCGATCTGTGCCGCGGTCCGCACATTCCGGATACCGGCTTTATCAAGGCAGTAAAAATCCTCAATGTCGCAGGAGCCTACTGGCGGGGCGATGAGAAGCGCAAGCAAATGACCCGCGTTTATGCGATTACTTTCCCAAAAGACAAGGAACTCAAAGAATACCTGACCCTGCTGGAGGAAGCCAAAAAACGGGATCACCGCAAGCTGGGCAAAGAACTGGAACTGTTCGCCTTCTCGGAAAGAGTCGGGCAGGGCCTGCCGCTCTGGCTGCCAAAGGGAGCTCAGCTGCGGGACCGCCTCGAGCAGTTTCTGAAGAAAGCCCAGATAAAAGCCGGCTATTCTCCCGTTGTAACGCCGCACATCGGCAGCAAACAACTGTATGTCACCTCCGGGCACTATGAAAAATACGGCAAGGATTCTTTTCAACCCATCCGCACGCCGGATGAAGACGAAGAATTCCTGCTAAAGCCCATGAACTGCCCGCATCACTGCGAGATTTACCGGACCAAGCCAAGAAGTTACCGCGATCTTCCGCTCAGACTCGCAGAATTCGGAACGGTTTACCGTTACGAACAAAGCGGCGAACTGCACGGCCTTACGCGTGTCCGGGGATTCACCCAGGATGATGCCCACATTTTCTGCCGCCCGGATCAGGTAAAGGAAGAGTTCATTAAGGTTATTGACCTGGTATTGTATGTCTTCCGTTCCCTTGGATTCAGTGAATACACCGCTCAGATTTCCTTGCGCGATCCTGAAAACAAGGCAAAATACATTGGTTCAGATGAGGTTTGGGAGAAATCAGAATCGGCCATCATCGAGGCAGCTGCGGAAAAAGGCCTGCCTACCGTAACCGAACTCGGTGAAGCAGCCTTCTATGGCCCCAAACTTGATTTTATGGTAAAAGATGCACTGGGAAGAAAGTGGCAGCTCGGCACCATTCAGGTAGACTATAACCTGCCCGAGCGCTTCGATCTGGAATTTACCGGTGCCGATAATCAGAAGCACCGTCCGGTTATGATTCACCGTGCACCCTTCGGCAGCATGGAGCGTTTTATTGCTGTCCTCATAGAAAACTGCGCCGGTGATTTCCCGCTTTGGCTCAGTCCGGATCAGGTCATTATTCTGCCTATTTCCGAGAAATATGCCGCATATGCAGAGGAAGTAAAAAACCATCTGGAAAGCCTCGACATACGTGCTTCCATCGATCACCGCGACGAAAAAATCGGACGCAAAATCCGGGATGCCGAAGTAGGGAAGTTTCCTTTCATGCTGATTGCAGGTGAAAAAGAAGCTGAGAGCAATTCCGTTTCGGTGCGCCGACACGGTCAGGGTGATCTGGGAAGTCTTTCTCTTCAGGAGTTTACCAGCCTGTTTACAGAGGCGGTGGCGGGAAGTCTGGGTACCTGATGGGGCTCAGGTAAGAGAACCCGTGTTTTCGTTCTGCTCCCGGAAAGGAGAAGCATCGGTGTGAATACGAATGCTCCTCACTGAAAACCAGAGGGCTGCCAGAAAGGAAACTACAGCACCGGACCACATTCCAGGGATAAAGGAAATAAAAAGGAAGTAATCGTAGGCCCCGTGAAGGAAAACTGCGGCTGCCAATCCCGTTATGGCATACCGTAATTCATGCTGATGACGGAAGCGCCCGATGCCAAGGTAATATCCCATCACCACAGCAAACATAGCATGAGCCGGAATGGCAGAAAACATCCTTAGAAATCCGGATGCTACACCATCATTCAGTACGTAAAATACATTTTCCAGCGTGGCAAATCCCAGACTCACCATCACGGAATACACGATTCCGTCCAGAGGTTCATTAAAGTGCCTGTTTTTGTAAAAGACACTCCGGATGATGATGAATTTGGCAAGTTCTTCTACCAATGCCACCGCACCGAAAGCGTGCAAAGCTTTGGATTCCAGAATGCTTCCATAACCGGAAAAAAGTTCTTCCAGGTATTTTCCGGGCTTCAGACTGAGGACAAAGGCAAGCATACCCAGAAAAAAAGCCATCATCAGAAGCCGTAGTGGTTCCGGCTCATGGTGATCCCTGATGTACATACCGATGGCCAGCACAATGCCGGGTAAAACGGCAAGAGTAATCGATAACAGTATTTCCAACCAGTTCACCTATCGGAGCAGTTTCAGAGAAACCATAAATTCCTTGTACTGTTCGCCGCTGTTGAGATCCCTTGCGCCTGCAAAACCCAGGGAAAAGGTGGATTCCATTAATGAAAACAGTACAATTTTAAGATCCATCTGCGCACCGGCATTGGCAAAGCGGTTTGTTCCGTAAAAAACGGGCTCCCACACCCAGAGTGCGGATGAAAACAGTGAAAACTGCATCCAGTTTGAGTAAAGATTGAGACCTCCGAATTTCCTGAAGCGGATGGGTGGCAGCACAATTTCAGCCATGGATTTCACAAAATCCTTGGCAACAATCGAACGCTCCTCCTGAAAACCCAGGCCGGGAAATGAATAGGTACCACGGTATCTTCTGGAACCCTGAAAATCAATCAGGTTATTACCGAATGCTCCAAATCCCACACGGGTGAAAGGATTAAATTCCTTTCTCAGTGCCGTACCACCCGAATTCCGAAGCCAGAGTGACATATGCTTTACGGGCAGCGCAAAGCCAAGATCCATCACCGCGGAAAAAGAAGGGAAAATGTTTCCTGCTGAAAAGGAAGTGAGATTACGGATCTGTGTACGGATGCCCTTTTCTGCATCCACGGCTCCCAGCGAACTTCGCATACTGCTGTAAGCCAGTGTGGCATCGGTATTGAGGTAAAGATTCCGGTCGATCCGGCGGCCATCAACTCCGCTTGAAAGGTTCTTCACTCTTTGAAAGAAAGGTGAGCCCTGCAGGCCGTAATAACCGCCTGTTCCGAGCGTAAGTTCCAGCCTTCTGGGCTGGTCCAGCAATAATAGTTTGGTATATTCAAGTCGTGAAATAATGCCCTTCCTGGAAAATCGGGTAGGTCCGAACAAATCGTAAAAATCTGCATTGTTAAAAGAAGCAGAAAAACTGAATCGCTGAAAGCGGGCATTGATGCTGCCGTGCCAGAGTTCATCATCTGCCAGGGTATCGTAATTGGCATCTTCAATGGGTGCCATCCGGTTGAAAAAAGATTTTGGCGTATAGCTCACATTCAGATCAATGGAATTAAAACCAAGGGGGTCTGCCAGGTTGAAGGCGTAGCCAAGACCGACAAAATTTTTGTATCCGGTAACAATCGGATAGGCGTAATTAAGACGCATCAGCCGCGCAGCCTGGTATTTTCCTTCACCCGTTTTGATTTTGTCCAGGTCGATTCTTTTCGAGTCAGCAAAGGGAAGCTGCCAGTCTTTAAGCACCGGAAACTTTTCTATGGTCTGATTGCCCAGAAACTGAATGGAAGCCACATCCTTGCAAACCCGGTTCGGTATTTTAACCGGCCGGAAACCGTCGCTGCAAAAACGGAAAGCGAGCAGACTGTCCTCATCGAGAACGAGCGGCCTGAACAGCCCTGTAAGGGAATTGCTCATGGCAGCGATGTTTCCACTGGCAACATCCACCCGGTATACATTGCTCACACCGGAATAATAGGAAACCCCGTAGATATAGCGGCCGTCATCGGTAAAGCGGAAACTCTGGGGCGATGACACTTCAAAATTAAAAATCGTATCAACCCTGATTTTCTTCCCGCTCATGCTGTCGGTATGGTAAATAAGCAGGCTCTGGTTGCCCCGAAAATCAGATACAGCGGCGCTGAGCAGCTTTCCGTCCGGTGAAAGGTCCAGATCAAATACATCGCTGCCATAAGGCAGGGTGAGTTTCTGTTCCCAGTCGGAATAGGGGCCTTTTTCCGGATTATCGGAATTTAACGGCGGAATACGCACGATGGTGGACATTCCATTGAGATGCTTTACACCCCAGATGGAACTGTCGGCCCGGTTGTAGGTGAGGTCACCGGTCCGGAAATCCCGCTGAAGTCGTTTACTGTGACCTGTCTTGAGATCAAAAACATTGAGATCCCGCCATTCATCGTTGTCGGTGGTGTAGAAAATCCGCTGAGATACAGGGTCATGGCAAAGCGAGGACACATAAAAAAGAGCGGCGCCTTTGATGTCCTTCAAATGCTCCATTTTTCCCGAAACCAAATCCAGCGAAGCAAGGTGCGGAACTACCCCCGGATAGTTTACCGCCATGTAAATTTTATTCCGGCTGCGGTCCAGCTGAGGGAAGGAAACCGAGCCCAGGCTCTTTGATGTAACATCACGGAAAGGCGTTACCGGATTTCGCTTTATCTCTTTAAGGTTGCTTAGCTGCCAGTTGCGCTCAAACTCCAGCCACTCAGCCCAGCCTTTTGTGAGAGGTTTACCAAAAATCTTTTTAAACTGAGCTGAATAAGCCGCTTTACTGCTATCATTCCTTTTTACCCATTCAATGATTTTATCGGGCCCGTAAGTATCGGCCAGGTAACCCATGAAACGGGTGCCATAGAGGTAGGAATTGGTTTTACCCTGAAAGTCGGTAGTAGAGCCCTCTGCTTCCAGACCCTGGGCCGAATACAGATGAGCACCTTCCAGCACACGGGTACGAAACACCATTTCATCATAACTACCAAGTGCAAGGCCTACACCTCCGCCCATCCAGGTTTCCACATAGGAGGCAATGCCTTCGTGGTACCAGCGCGGCGAGTAGCGTCTGGGCGCTGTAAGCCAGGAGAAAACAGCAGAAACAGGATTATCGTTATCAGACTGTACCTTTCCCAGAAACAGCTTTCTGAAAAAGCGATCACCCCTCGATGAATTATCCAATGCGGTAACATGTACAAGTTCATGGTTCATCAGGCTGAATATCCTTTCAGCTGCCGGACTGGTTTCAAAAGTGTAACTGAAAGGAGAAACACCCATACTGATGGAGTTTACCGGTACAGCAGTTGCTCCGCCATTTCCAAAATCTCCGAAATCCTGAATCAGCACAGTAACTTTCTGAGAAGGCTTGTAATCAAATAGCTTCGAATGAAAGGCCAGGGCATTTTCAAATGATCGGGCTGCATGGGGAAGTAGGTAACGATGCCCAAAATCGTAGGAAACAAGCCGCAGATTCTTGGTTTCCAAAGTATTAAGCTGCGAATAAACCGGAATTCCTCCAAAGGAGAGGAAGATTGTGAACAGAACTGCGCGGAAAATAATCATGGTAACAGGCCGCATTATATATAAAATTCATGGCATGCCCTATCATTGAAAAACAAGCCGTAGCACTCTACCTGACACTGAGCTGCTTACAGCTTATCTGAAAGATGAATTGATGTGCTTTTATTCCGGTATTTTTTTTGCGAAAAAATTTGCTTTGCTGATGGAAAAAGAGCTATTATTGTAGAGAAATCGTTCTGCCTATGAAATTACGCATACTAAGTGTTATCCTTCTTTCGACCCTCACCACTGCAGCATTCAGCCAGAGTCTTCAGGTCACCGGGGGCGATTCCCTGCTGTTATTAGAGGATATCAATCCCCTTGAAGCGCCTGCAGCGGAAGTTTACATCAGGAATGTATCGGGCCAGTTCAAAACAGTTAAAGTTACCAAAGAAGTTTTGAGCCTCCAGGCCGGGCATGATGCCTATTTCTGTTGGGGAGGTACCTGTTTTGGTCCTGCAACCAATGTATCTCCGAACGACATTCCAATTGATGCTGATGTGGTCGATTCATCCTTCAAGGCCTATGTGATGCCCAATGGCATCGCCGGAATTTCGGATGTGCGTTACTGCTTTCAGGTCAACGGCAATCCCTCGGATCAGACCTGTTTTCGGGTTAGGCATGCCTTCGGAACTACTTCTGTAATTCCGGATGAACCTTCAGAAAGGCTTACGGCGGTTCAGGCTGTTTATGATGCTGGAAGTCAGACAATCCATGTTGATGTGGTCGGCGGAAAAATTGATGTAATGAATATGCTCGGGCAATCAGTATCGCTTTCTTTCCGTTATGATGGCGGTGGTATGAGTGCAGATGCATCTACACTGAAAACCGGCTATTACTTCCTGTTCGGAAGGAATGAAAAAGGTCCCTGGTCTGCCCGGGTGGTAGTGAGTAAACAGTAATTTCAAATTTTAATTACATAAAAAAAGGAGCTTGAAAGCTCCTTTTTTAGTTTCAGTCGGGGCGGCGGGATTTGAACCCACGACCCCTAGCACCCCATGCTAGTACGCTACCAGGCTGCGCTACGCCCCGATTCCTGGGCAAAAGTACAAAAAAGTACGGCCGGTTCAAGTACTCAGGAAAAATTCCCGTCCTCCCAATACTCAAAGCCAGGCTTGTAACCAAGGTCTTTGAGGTGCAATGGCATAAGCCCGAAATGGGCCTTCATCGAATCCATTGCAAATAGTCTGGACTGACGCCGAAACAAAATACTGACTTCATCACCATCATATTTCAGCTTATCCGCCAGCCGAAGCAGAGACCCTTCTGCCTGAGCAGCAGCAATGAGCCCTTGGTCTGCAGCCTCATAAACATAACGAAGATATGCGGCAAGCAGCTCCGGACCTCGTGCAGAATTGATTCCGATATTCCATTCAGAAGGCAGCAGGCTGCTGAAAACACGTATGCCTTTTCTGGCACGGCTTATAGCCACATTCAGGCGATTCTCCCCTCCTTCAGTACCGAGACTGCCAAACTGCGAAATCATCCTGCCACTTTCATTTCGGGCATAGGCTACTGAAAACCAGATATAATCCCGTTCATCTCCCTGAACATTCTCAATATTCTTTACGAAAAACCAGTCAGGAATGATGACAGATTCCCGTAAACAAAGGTCTGCAACCGCTTCTTCTATTTTCTCCTGCTGCCTGATGTTAAAACTGATTACACCCAGCGTATCGCTGCTATTTTCCCGGAAAAAGCGAACAGCACTCTCTGCAATACGATAAGCTTCTTCAGGATTACATTGATTCTGCCACAACCCTTCCACTTTAACAAAGTTCAGCGCAGGTCTCCGTGGCTTCAGTGTTTCCGGAGATGGAAATACATGGAGTTTATCCTCGTAAAAATGCCGGTTGGAAAAACTGATCAGTTCAGGAAAAACACTCCGGTAATGCCACCTGAGCATACGGGAAGGATAAAACTGCCTGCCAAGGTCAAGCAAAGAATCCTGCTGTGAATAGATAATCTCATCAGAATCGTCTGAATTTTCCTCCCAGCGGGAAGAAAACAGGTGATTGGGCGGCAGCTGTTTGTCATCTCCTATAATGACCACCTGCCTGCCGCGGGCAATGGAAGGAATTCCTTTTTCAGCAAAACACTGCGATGCTTCATCAAAAATGACAAGATCAAATTGCATATCCATAGACCAGGTGGCCGATACCGACTCCGGTGTAGCAAGCCAGCAGGGAATGAATTTCAGAATTTCTTCCCCATGCATCTCCCACACTTTCCTGAGCGGTAACCTCTGACGCTTCTTGCTTACCTGATGATGCAGCCCCCGATAGCTGACCCTGTTGTTGAGCCGGTTCCGGACCACATCACGATGTGTTTCCTCTTCCAGCTTCAGCCGGAGGAAATCACCTGCCAGAAGCCTTTTCTTTTGAAGACTTACCTGCAGGGCCTCTATTTCTTTTTCGAAGAAGACCTTGTTGTGCGACAGAACCGGATAAGCCCGCATCATTTCCCGAAGCCAGGCAAAAGCCCAGGCATCGTTCATATCTGAAATGTTCACAGTCTCCGAATTGGCAGTCATAAATTCCAGAGCCTTTTGCCAGTGTCGGGGAATCAGTGCCATGAGTCTGTCGGATTCCACAATCCGTGTCCTTAATCCGGGCAGTAAATTCCGCTCTTCCTGAAGCCGGCTGAGAATAGCCTCTGCTTCCTGACCTGGAAAATATATGCCCAGCAGATCAATTGACTTCTTACGGCCAGCAGCCAGCTGCTGCAATTCTGTAAGCAGCAGGGCCAGTTCTGCCATGGTACGGAGTTTTACCATAGGAAGTACTTTCCGGACCTCCTGATAAAATGCATCAAGATCCGCCAGTTTCCGGACCAGCCCAGGAATTCCGGATAGTTTTTCCTGCGTAACGGCACGGTCTTCCGGGAGAAAGGACAAAGCACTGAAGATAAATTGTTCACTGCAAAGACTGAAAAAGCCGGCTGCCTTTTCCAGCACATCGTCCGGGTTTTGGTAAGCCGCCTTTCTAAGCAGACGGAAATAGTGCAGGTATGGCTTCCATTGCCTATCCATCAGACTAAGGATGGAAAGCATGGCTGCATTTTTCCCTTTCTTATTCCTGCTGAGAACTACCAGATTTTGAAGCAGTTCAGCATTAGCAGGAAGTCCGGCCGGCCAGCCGGAAAGAAACTTCAGCAATTCCTCCAGACGGCTGGCCCGGGTCTGAAGATTGTCTCTGAAAGATGCTGACAGAAAATCTTCAGTGTAACCTTCAGATGGAAGAGGGATTTCGCCCGTGACATCAAGCGATTTTTGCAGCAATCCATGAGGAAGCACAGTGTCCTGCCATCCAAAATGGCTAAGGTATTCCCGGAGAGCAAATTCTGCATCTGCAATGGAATGGATCTGGTTCAGAATTTCGGAGCTTCGTTCAGGTTGCCATATTCCCCTGAAAGCAAGAACACTGTCTCCAGGTCTGCCGGCAAAAAGAACATCCCCATTGCGGTCAGTCCAGCGAAGAAATTCCTCCCAGTCGGCATACTGAAAGTCTGTTAAGTACTGAAAATCAACATCAGGCGTTTTTCCTGCCAGCCTTTGCTGAAGAGCAAAAAAGGAAATCCCGGCCATGGATTCATCAAAAAGGGCAGTTTTCCAGGACTCCAGCTGTTCTGAAATCCGTGAAATTTCCTGACAATGGCGCAGGTATTCCCGTTCCAGAATAATGGTATCAAGGCCCTTATTCCGCGATTCCGTCTCTTCCAGCTCAGCGATGTGCCGGGCAATCTGCTCATATAGTTTCCCAAGGTCATTCCGAAAATCCGCCCAGAGGGCTGCATGCCGGCCGATTCCAAGTTGCTCAAGTCTGTCATATACTACCTGTAGTGCCACCTTTTTCTGGCATACTACCAGAACGGATTTTCCACTGGCAGCAGAAGCAGCAATCAGGTTCACAATCAGCTGCGACTTACCCGTACCGGGGGGACCCTGAACCATCAGGCTTTTACCCGTTAACAGGTGTCGAAGGCATTCTTC
>Ga0315900_10006731_pt1 | contig 15280 bp, 16 predicted proteins | sample LakEriMetagenome_FD_203521 | JGI IMG/M metagenome (GOLD analysis project Ga0315900, IMG submission 203521) | Freshwater fungal communities from buoy surface, Lake Erie, Ohio, United States - Buoy 12 MA114 | ecosystem: Environmental > Aquatic > Freshwater > Lake > Lake biofilm | place: USA: Lake...
GACGATGCCCGCGCCCTCGTGGCCGTAGACCGCGGGCAGCCATCCGAGCGCAGGCCCCATCAGGTCGGTGTGGCAGACGCCGGTGGCGACGATCCGCACGACGACCTCGTCGGGCCGGGGGTCGTCCAGCCGGAGGCTCTCGAGCCGCGGGTCCGCGTCGGCTTCGCGCTGCACCCAGGCGCGCGTCTCGAGGCTCACGCGCGGGATCCGGCGTCGCGACGCGCGCGGGCGCTGGCCGTGCTCACCACGTGCCGGTGTTGGGCATCGACGCCCACGGCTCGCGCGGGGGCAGCGCGGCGCCCTTCTGCAGCAGCTCGATCGAGATGTTGTCGGGCGAGCGCACGAAGGCCATGCGCCCGTCGCGGGGCGGCCGGTTGATCGTCACGCCGCCGCGCAGCAGCCGGTCGCACGCCGCGTAGATGTCGTCCACCTGGTACGCGAGATGGCCGAACGCGCGGCCGATGCCGTAGGGCTCGGGGTCCGGATCCCAGTTGTAGGTCAGCTCGACCTGCGCGTTCTCGTCGCCCGGCGCGCTCAGGAACACGAGCGTGAAGCGGCCCGCGGTGTTCTCGGTGCGGCGCAGCTCCACCAGCCCGAGCTTGTCGCAGTAGAAGTCGAGCGAGCGGTCCAGGTCGGTGACCCGGACCATCGTGTGGAGGTACTTCATCGGATCCTCAGAAGCTGACGGGATCGTGCGGCTCGCGCACGAGCACGTACAGGTTGCGGTATGCGCCGCGCATCAGTCGCAGCTCCCCGTCGAGATACACGACGTCGGACCACAGGCCTTGCGTTTCGAGCGGCGCGGCGAGGCGGTCGGGGCTCGTGCCGAGGGCGCCGGCGAAGCGCGCGGGAGGCACCTTGCGGTCCTCGGGGAACACGTCGGTACCGTAGAACTCGATCTCGAGACGCTGCTCGGTGGCCGGCCGGAAGCGGCCCTTCGTGGCCTGCACCCCGCGCACCTCGCCGTGCGAGAAGTGCACGAGGTTGTTGTAGTGCCCGGCCTGCGAGCCCACTTCCTGATAGATGCCTTCGACGCGCACGGTGATCTCGGGCAGCTTGTTGAACGACAGGCGCGCGAGCGTAGCCTCGCGCGTCAGCCTGAACGAGCTGTAGAGCAGGCGCCAGCGCCCGTCGAGCAGCTCGGCGCGCTGGGCGGCGTCGCGCGTCGGGTTCTGTGCCTCGACCTCGGCGGCCAGCGCCTGGATCTCCTTCTCATCGTCCTTCGTCGCCTCGAAGCGCATGTCGGTCGCAGCGGCGAGTTCGATCAGGCGGGACTTGAGGGCGGCGAGCGTGGTCATGGCACGAACCCGGGTCCTGGGCGCTGGGTTTTCGGAGTATCCGAACCCTCCCGGGCGAAGGCAACGGGCGCGACCCCGGACGTCCAGGATGCGGCGGCCCACCGAACCGCGCCGGCCCGAAGCGTCGTGCGGGCGACCTGCCGGATTCAGCCGGCCAGCGCCCCGAGGCCGCCCAACGCCGCGCCGAGCAGCAGCACCCACACCACGTCGAGGCGGGTCCGGAGCAGCAGCGTGAACGCCAGCAGGGCGATGCCGGCACTGCGGTAGTCGAAGCCGCCGCCGTCGGGCCACAGCACCGCGACCGCGACCGCGACCGCGAGGCTCGCGATCGCGCCGACCACCGCCGCCGTGATGCCGGCGAGAGCGCCCGCGAGGCGGGGGTTCGCCGTGAGCCGCTCGACGTACGGGGCGGCGCCGAGGATCAGCACGAACGAGGGCAGGAACGTCGCCCAGCTCGCGAGCACCGCTCCCGCCACGCCGCCGCCGAGCGGTCCGAGCGCGCCGGGCTGCGTCCACCCGGTGACGAAGCCGTAGAACTGCAGCACCAGGACCAGCGGACCGGGCGTCGTTTCCGCGAGTGCGAGGCCCGCGACCACGTGCGCGGGCGTCAGCCAGCCGTACACCTCGACGAGCTGCTGGTTGACGTAGCCGAGCACCGCGTACGCACCGCCGAACGTGACCAGCGCGGCCTGGGTGAAGAACAGGTACAGCGGCGCTGCGAACTCGGCGTCGAGCGCGGGGATCGCCAGCCACGGCAGTGCCCACAGCGCGAGCCCGATCGCGAGCCACGCGCCGAGATGCGCGAATGCGCCGCGCTCGCGACGCGCCGGATTCGCGGCGTCGCCGGCCGCGCCGGGCCCGGGCCCGTGCGCGACGGCGTCGCCGCGCAGCGCGACCGCGCCGACGATCGCGGCGAACGCGAGCAGCAGCGGGAACGGCGTGCCGAGCCAGTGCAGCCCGACGAACGCACCGACCGCGAGCGCGACCGGCACGGCGCCGCGCAGCGCGCGACGCGACAACCGCACGAGCGCCTGCGCGATCAGCGCGACGACGACCGCCTTCAGGCCGGACAGCACCGAGCTCACCCCGGCGACTTCGCCGTAGCGCAGGTAGACCCACGAGAGCGCGAGCAGCAGCAGCGCGGCGGGCAGCACGAAACAGAGCCCGGCGATCACGCCGCCGCGCGTGCCGTGCAGGCGCCAGCCGAGGTAGATCGCGAGCTGCAGCGCCTCGGGCCCGGGCAGCAGCATGCAGAAGTCGAGCGCGCGCCCGAACGTAGCGTCGTCGATCCAGCGACGCTGGTGCACGAGTTCCCGGTGCAGCAGCGCGATCTGGCCCGCGGGCCCGCCGAACGAGATGCAGCCGAGACGGAGCCAGTAGCGGGCGGCGACGGAAAAGGGGACATTCCCCATTTCGCCCCCAGGTGCTGCGGAAAAGGCGACAGCCCCCATTCTTCGAAGCGAAGAATGGGGACCGTCCTTCCTAGAACATCTCGGAGGAGTCCGGCGGCTTGACCGGCGCGGCGTTGCGCGACTTGATGAAGTCCCCGGTGACCATCTCGTCGTACGACTGGCCCGGGCCGACCATCGGGTAGACGCCCGCGTCCGGGTCGATCAGCACTTCGAGGAACGCGGGGCCCGCGAAGGCGACGAACTCGGCGATCACGGTGGGCAGGTCCGCCTTGCGCTCGAGCCGCTTCACCCACGGGAAGCCGTCGGCCTGCGCGGCCTTCACGAAGTCCTTCTTGTGCAGGCTCTTGTCGCTCGCGGCGAGCCGGCCCTTGAAGAACAGCTTCTGCCACTGCTTGACCATGCCGTCGCCGAAGTTGTTCAGCACGACGACCTTCACCGGCAGGTCGTAGGTCGTGACGGTCTCGAGCTCGCCGAGGTTCATCCGGATGCTCGCGTCGCCGTCGATGTCGATCACGAGCCTGTCCGGGTGGGCGAACTGCGCACCGATCGCGGCGGGCAGGCCGAAACCCATCGTGCCCATGCTGCCGGACGTGAGCCACAGCCGCGGGCTGCGGAAGTCGAAGTACTGCGCCGCCCACATCTGGTGCTGACCGACGCCGGTGGCGATGATCGCCTCGCCCTTCGTGTGGCGGTTGATCTCCTCGATCACCGCGTAGGGCTGGATGAGCGCGCTCGCGCGGTCGTAGGCGAACGCGTACTCGCGCTTCAGCTCGTCGCAGTGCGCGTGCCAATCGGACCAGTCGCGGCGGAAGCCGTGCGCGCGGCCGTACCCGGCGAGCTGCACCAGCGCGTCCGCCAGCAGGCCGACGTGGCTCCAGTGCACCCGCTTGACCTTGTTGATCTCGGACGCGTCGATGTCGAGGTGCGCGACGTGCTTCGCGCCCTTCGCGAACTTGGTGGGCACGCCGGCGACGCGGTCGTCGAAGCGCGACCCGACCGCGAACAGGAAGTCGCAGTCGTCGACCGCGTAGTTCGCGAACGCCGCGCCGTGCATGCCGAGCATGCGCATCGAGCGCGGGTGCGTGGTGTCGAACGACCCGATGCCCATCAGCGTGGTGACGACCGGGATGTCGAACGCGGTCGCGAACGCGCGCAGCGCCTCGCTGCCCTCGCCGTTCACCACGCCGCCGCCCGCGTAGATCAGGGGCCGCTTCGCCTCGCCCAGCATCGCGAAGAACGCGCCGAGCGCGCGGTCGTCCAGCCGGTTGGAGGCGACCTGAGCCATGCGACTGCGGTAACCCGGCACCGACAGGCGCCCATGGCCGTGGAAAGTGCCCTTCCAGTTCTGCACGTCCTTCGGCACGTCGAGCACTACGGGGCCGGGGCGGCCAGTCCGCGCGATCTCGAACGCGGTGCGCACCGTGGCCTCGAGCCGCGCCGGATCCGTGACCAGGAACACGTGCTTCGCGACCGCCCCCATGAGCCCGGCGACCGGGGCCTCCTGGAACGCGTCGGAGCCGATCGCGGCGGTCGGTACCTGCCCGCAGATCACGACGATCGGCACGGAGTCCGCCATGCAGTCCCGGACGGGCGTGACGGTGTTCGTCGCGCCGGGGCCGCTCGTGACGAGGCACACGCCGACCTTGCCGCTGGCGCGCGCGTAGCCGGCGGCCATGAAGCCCGCGCCCTGCTCGTTGGCCGGCACCACCAGCGGCATCTGCCGCGCCTTCGCGGCCTGCGCTTGCTGGTTGTAGACGAACACCGCGTCGTAGGTCGGGAGGATCGCGCCCCCGCTGTAGCCGAAGATCACGTCGACGCCCTCGTCGGCGAGCACCTGCACGATGATCTCGGCGCCGGTCATCGCGCGGCCGGCGAGCGGGTGGGAGGAGGTCCCGACGACCTCGGTGGCGTTCTTCACGGGCGCGGCTTCGTGTGGGGACAGGCCCGGTCGTACCCGGGTCCGATCGAGAGTAGCAACCGGGGAATCCGGCGTCTATGCAGTGCAAAAAAATCCGGGTTAAGCTCGCCGACCCCACCGTCATCGGCCGCGAGCACCCGCTGCGCGGCCAGTTCCGAGCCTCGCCATGCGCCACATCATCGCGATCCTGCTGCAGAACGAGGCCGGCGCCCTGTCGCGCGTCGCGGGGCTGTTCTCCACGCGCGGCTACAACATCGAGTCGCTCTCGGTCGCGCCGACGGACGACCCGACGGTCTCGCGCCTGACGCTGGTCACCACCGGCAACGACGCGGTCGTCGCCCAGATCCTGAGCCAGCTGCGCAAGCTGGTCGACGTCGTGCAGGTCGACGACATGACGCGCGGCGACCACTTCGAACGCGAACTGCTGCTGCTGAAGCTGCGGGTGGCCGAGTCGCAGCTCGAGGCGCTGATCCGGCTAGTGACCGAGAGCGGCGCGCGCATCCTCTCGGGTGCGCCCGGCAGCTTCGTGATCGAGCTGACCAGCAGCGAGGCGCAGGTGTCGCGCTTCATCGCCCAGGCCGGCAGCCGCGGCGAGATCCTCGAGGTGGTGCGCAGCGGTGCGCTCGGCATCGTGCACGGCGGCGCATCGCTGAAGGTCGTCCACGGCGCCACCGGCATGGTCGGCTGAGTGTACCGCCTCTACGACTACCTGCCCTCGGGCAATGGCTACAAGGTCCGGCTGGTGCTGAAGCACCTCGGCCTGCCTTACGAATTGGTCGAGCTGGACATCAAGACGGGCGCGTCGCGCACACCCGAGTTCCTCGCCAGGAACCCGAACGGCCGCATCCCCGTGCTCGAGGTGCCGGGCCGCGGCTGCCTGGCGGAGAGCCACGCGATCCTCGGGTTCCTCGCCGAGGGCACGGCGCTCGTGCCCGGCGATCCGTTCGACCGCGCACGGATGTGGCAGTGGCTGTGCTTCGAGCAGTACGAACTGGAGCCGAACCTGGCGACGGCACGCTTCTGGCTGCGCTCGCTCGGCAAGTCGCCGGAGGAACTCGGCGAGAAGCTGGTCGAGAAGCTCGCGAAGGGCCGTGCCGCACTCGCCGTGCTGGAGCACGGCCTGGCAGGCCGGGAGTTCCTGGTGGGCGACCGCTACTCCCTGGCCGACGTCGCGCTCTACGCGTACACGCACGTGGTGCCGGAAGCCGGCGTATCGCTCGAGCCCTATCCGTCGATCCGCGCCTGGCTCGCGTGCGTCGAGCGCCAGCCGGGCTGGGCGCCGATCACGGCGCGCTGAGCGCGCGGACTCGCGCCTCGCGGCGGATGCGGCGAGTAGCGGGCCCGCGTTCGCGGCGCAGCGCGCACGAACCTCGCGACGGCAGGCTGCCAAGCGCACGCGGCCTGCGTAGAATGCGCCGCGCTCGGCGGCCCGTCGTCGTATTCGGCCGCCCCGGAACCACTACAAATGTCGGGTGAGTCCTGCGTCCGCGGGACGCCGGTGCCGCCGAGCTCTCCTTCGCGCGCCTCGCGACGGCAGCACCCGCTCCGCTACCTCAGGTCTGCCAGCGCCGCACGGATCTCCGCCGGCACCGGCACCACGTGCCGCTCGAGCGCGTCCACGTACACGTGCACGAAGCGCCCGACCGCGCAGGCCTGCGGGTCGTCGCCGCGGAACAGGGCGATCCGGTAGATCACGCTGGAGTTGCCGAGCTTCTCGAGCCGCAACCCGGCGTGGATCGTGTCGGGAAACGAGATCTCGCGCAGGAAGCGGCAGCCGGTCTCGGCCACGACGCCGATCGCGGGCAACCGCCGGATGTCGACGCCGGTGCGCTCGATCAGCCAACCGTTCACCGCGGTGTCGAAGTACGAGTAGTAGACGACGTTGTTGACGTGGCCGTAGACGTCGTTGTCCATCCAGCGGGTCGGGATCGCGCGCAGCACGCGGTACTCGGCACGGTCGGTCGGCAGGTCTTTCAAGGCGAGGCTCCGGGTCGGCGGCGCAGCACCGCGTTGCGCCCGAGCGCGCGGCCGTCGAACGTGACCAGCAGCGGCTCGGCGGCGAAGGCCGATTCGAGGGGCCCCGGACGCTGCGCGTGCAGGTGCAGGTGCGGTTCGGAGGTGTTGCCGGAATTCCCGATCTCGCCGAGGCGGTCGCCGATCCGGACGGGTGCGTTCGGGGCCACCGCGACGCTGCCCTGCCGCAGGTGCGCCAGCACGACCCAGGCATCGCCGCATTCGAGCAGGACGAAGTTGCCGGGCAGCCGCTCGACGTCGCGGGCCGGCGGCACGCGGTCCGGCTGGTCGTTCACCGTCTCGAGCACGCGGCCGGCGCACGGTGCGTATACGGGCGTGCCGAACGACGCGTAGTCCTCGAGCGCGCGCGGCCACGGCGTGCGCGAGCGCCGGCCCAGCGCGTCCACGCGGACCAGGTCGTAGCCGTAGGACTGACCCCGCCACGCGCGGAAGCGCTCGCCCTCGAGCGTCGCGACGTGCGCGTTCAGGAGCGTCGAGGTACCGCCGTTCGCGACCAGGAACGTGCCGTCGCGCAGCGGGAACTCGAGCGCGAGCGTCGGCCGGTCCCCGGCGAGGCGGCCCTGCTGGCTCCACGCCGCCACGCCGACGAACGCGAGCGTCACCGCCACGGTCGTGAACGTGCGCACCCGTTCCCCGAGTGCGCGACCCACCCACGGCGCCCGCCGCGTGCGCCGGCCGACCCGCAGCGCGAGCACGAGCGCCGCGAGCGCGTAGAGCAGCGGCAGCCACAGGCCGAAGACCAGCCAGAGCGCCGAGGCGGCCAGCGTCGCGAGGCCAGCGAGCACCGCGAGCGTCAGCGCGACGGCCTCGATCCGGGTGGCGGGCTTCGCGAACGCGAGCAGGGCCAGCAGCGCGAGCGGCGCGATCACGCAGGGCAGCAGGGTATCGGTCAGGAACGCGGTCACCGGCTCGCTCGCGGAAGGACTTGGCTAGACTACCAAAGCACGTCGCCCGCCCCGGAGCCGCCATGCAGATCCGCGCCGCCGTTCTCGAGGCGATGAGCCTGCCGCCGCCGTACGCGCAGAGCCGCCCGCTGCGGATCGCCGACGTCGAACTCGCGCCGCCCGGACCGGGCGAGGTGCTGCTGAGCCTGAAGGCCGCCGGTCTCTGCCACTCGGATCTCTCGGTGATCGACGGCAACCGCCCGCGACCGATGCCGATGGTGCTGGGCCACGAGGCCGCGGGCGTCGTCGAGGCGCTCGGCGAGGGCGTGACCGATCTCGCGGTAGGCGATCCCGTCGTCACCGCGTTCGTGCCCAGCTGCGGCAACTGCGAACCCTGCGCGCACGGGCGTCCGGCGCTGTGCGAGCCCGGCTTCGCCGCGAACTCGGCGGGCACGCTGCTGGCGGGCGCTCGGCGCCTGCGCGAGGGCCCGCGCGAGCTGAATCACCACCTCGGCGTGTCCGGATTCGCGACGCACGCGGTCGTCGCGCGCGAAAGCGCCGTGCGCGTGGATCGGAGCCTGCCGTTCGACGTCGCGGCGCTGTTCGGCTGCGCAGTGATCACCGGCGTCGGCGCCGTCGCGAACACCGCCGCGATGCCGGCCGGCGCGCGCGCCGCCGTGATCGGCCTCGGCGGCGTCGGGCTCGCGGCGCTCCTCGGCGCACGCGCGCTCGGCGCGAGCACGATCGTCGCCGTGGACCTCGAGCCGACCAAGCTCGGCCTCGCGGCAGAACTCGGCGCCACGCACGTGTTCGACGCCCGCGACGGCGACGTGGCCGCGCGCATCCGCGAGGCCACGCGGGGTGGCGTGGACTACGCGTTCGAGATGGCGGGCTCGACGCGCGCCCTCGACCTCGCCTGGAAGATCACCCGCCGCGGCGGCACCACCGTCAGTGCGGGCCTGTCGCCGCCGGGAGCGACGCTCGCGCTGCCGCACCTCGCGCTCGTCGCGGAGGAACGGACGCTCAAGGGCAGCTACCTCGGCAGCTGCGTGCCCTCGCGCGACATTCCGAAGTACATCGGGTGGTACCAGGCCGGACGCCTGCCGGTGGACCGGCTGATCGACGCGCGCCTCGAGCTCGACTCGATCAACGTCGCGTTCGACCGGCTCGCGAGCGGCAGCGCGCTCCGGCAGGTCGTGGTGCTCGGATGAGCGGGCCGTGAACCCGCGGAGCTGCGCGTGACGTCCGCGCCCGGACTCGTGCTGGCCGTGCTGATCGACTGCACGGTCGCGGGCGCCTGCGCCGACTGGCGGCCGATCGACGACGGCGTGATGGGCGGCGTGTCCCGCAGCCGGCTGGAAGCGACCGCCGACGGCGTCGCGTTCACGGGCTCGGTCTCGCTCGACTACGGCGGCGGCTTCGCGTCGGTGCGCAGCGCGCCGACGCGCTGGGCGACGGCCGGCGCAAGGGCGGTGCACCTGCGCGTGCGCGGCGACGGCAAGCGCTACAAGCTGACGATCCGCACCGACGCGAACTTCGACGGCGTGCAGTACCAGGCGAGCTTCGAGACCCGGGCCGGCGAATGGCAGGAGGTCGTGCTGCCGGTGCACTCGTTCGTGCCGAGCTTCCGCGGTCGGCGCGTCCCGGGCGCCCCGCCGCTCGACCCCGCCGGCATCCGCACGTTCGGGCTGATGATCTCGGAGAAGCAGGCGGGGCCGTTCCGCCTGGAGCTCGCGCGGCTCGCGGTGGACGTGCCGGCGAACTGAACGAGCGAGCGTGCCGCGCGGCCGCGGAGTCGCACCGTCCACGGGATGTCACGCATCGGTCGAGCCGACCGGCGGCCCGGAGCCGCGCAGCGATGGAGCCGAGCCCGGCACCGCGGGACCGGCCGCTCCGTTCAGCAGGTACTCCGCGGCCCGGAAGGGCGCGACGCGCCGCCGGAACGCACCGACCGACCCGGGCCACGTCGCCGAATTGCGGCCAGCCGCGTCCAGGTACCAGCTGCGGCAGCCGCCCTTCAGCCAGACGGTCCGCCGCATCCGCCGGTCCACGTCGGCGACGAACGCGGCGTGCGCTGGAACACCGTGAGCCGTGCGACCCGCGGCTGGATCGCGGGCACGATCTGCACGACGGAAGCACCGGTGCCGATCACGGCGACGCGCCGTCCCGCGAGGTCCATATCCTCGGGCCAGCGGGCGGTGTGGAACACGCGGCCGCGGAAGCCCGCGAGCCCGGGAAGGTCCGGCAGCCGGGGTTCCGCGAGCGGCCCGGGGGCGGCGATCACGAAGCGCGCGCGCAGCGCTCGAGGTACGCGCGGATCTCGGGCTGCGGCGAGTACCAGCGGCTCCACGCGCGGTTCGGCGCGAACGAGTAGGAGTAGAGGTGCGAGGGCACGTCGCAGGCGGCACCGGGATACCGATTGTCGCGCCACGTGCCGCCGAGCGTCTTCGCGCGCTCAACACGAGGAAGTCGTCGCGCCCGCGCTCCTGCAGGCGCAGCGCGGCGCCGAGGCCGCCGAAGCCCGAGCCGACGATCGCGACCTCGACGTCCACGACGCAGCAGGCCTCAGCCCGCGCCCGTCACTTGATCGCGACGATCCCGCAGAAGTTGTACCACTTGAAGAACACGTCGACGTACCGGAAGCCGGTGCGCAGCAGCAGCTCGCGGTTCTCGAGCAGCTTGTACGGGATCAGCACGTTCTCGAGCGCCTCGCGCTTCTGCACGATCTCCATGTCGGAGTAGCCGTTGCGGCGCTTCATGTCGTAGTAGTACTTGATGAACAGGCGGTTGAAGTGCGAGTCCTCGCCGAGCACCTTCTCGGCCAGGATCACGCCGCCGTTCGGGTTCAGCCCGCGGTAGATGTCGGCGAGCAGCCGGTCGCGGTTCAGCGGCCGGATGAACTGCAGCGTGTACATCATCAGCACGAGCGAGGCATTCTCGACGTGCACGCCCTGGTCGAGGTCCGCGCACACCAGCTCGACCGGGCGCTGCACGCCGAACTGGCCGAGCTTCTCGCGGCACTTCTTCAGCATCTCCTGGGAGTTGTCGACGCCCACGAAGGTCGCGTCCGGCGTCACGTTCGGGTGGAGCGCGATCATCGATGTGCCGGTCGAGCACCCGAGGTCGTAGACCCGCGAGCCGGGCGTGACGATGTCCCCCGCCATCTCGGACACCATCCGCTGCGTCTCGACGTAGAACGGCACCGAGCGGGTGACCATGTCGTCGAACACGCCGACGACTTCGGCGTTGAACTTGAAGTCGGTGATCGCCTTCTGCTCGGCGAACACCTGGTCGCGGGGGGCTTGGGTGGACATGGAACTCTCGCGCTGGCGGCCGTACGCACCGGCCGGGAAGACCCGCAATCTTACTCCCTGCCGGGTCGCTCTTCCGTCGGAGCTGCCGCGACCACCGCCGCGCCGGCGCATCCGGCACCGCCCTTCAGCAAGCCGACCGCGGGCCGTCCCGCGGTCGGCGAGCTCGCGGCGCCGGCAGGCGTCCGCGAGCAGAGAACGATCAACTAGAACCGCTCCCGCGTCTCGACGGTGACCTCGAGCCGCTTCACGCCGGGCGGCGCGTCGAGCGCGTAGGAGACGTCCACGTGCAGCACGTTGCCGAGGCCGGTACGGTTGTTGCCGAGGCGGAGGCCGAAGCCGACGTTCGACAGCCGGCCGAGCGGCTCCGCGCCCGTCAGGCTGCGGCCCCAGGTGCGCCCGACGTCGACGAACGCGGCGCCCCCGACGCGCACGAGCCGGAAGGGGTACCAGTCCGTGAACACCCGGTGCTCCACCGTGAACAGCAGGCTCGACGTGCCGCCCTGGAAGCGCAGCGGGTAGCCGCGCAGGCCCTCCTCGCCGCCGAGCAGCACCTGGCGCTCCGCGTCGAGGCGCTGCGTCGCGACACCCGACAGGGCGGCATACAGCAGCTGGCGGTCCGTCAGCCGCCAGAAATACCGGCCGCCGAGGCTGCCGACCACGTTGCGTGCGACGCCGCCCTCGAGGCGTCCGTCGAGCGCCGCGTTCACGAACAGCTGCCGGCGCTCGTCCAGCCGCCACCCCGCGAGACCGCGGGCGCGCGCCAGGATCGCGTCCTGGTCCGCGCCGAACGAGCGGCTCGACCACCCGAGCTCCAGGTACGCGGAGCGACCGAGGTAGAGATCCTCCGTGCGCCCGATCAGGTCGAGGTTCGCGCCCTCCGCGTACCGGTCCTCCAGGAACTGCCAGCCGATCCACGGGTAGGCGAACTTGCGAGCCGCGGGCAGGCGCGCGGGTTGCAGCGGCAACTCGGGCCGGCGCGCGAAGTCGGCGTGCTGGTGGCGCACGCCCGCGTACCAGCGCCGTACCACGCCGTCGACGAGTCCGTCCGACCAGCCCACCCACGCCGCGTAGTCGTGCCGCTGCCCTTGGAACTGGTCCACGATGCGCCCGCGGTCGTAGCGCGACACCACGCTCTCGCCCGAGTAGCCCGTGAACCCGTAGGCGTGCCGCACGTCGAGCGCGTAGAAGGGCCGCTGCAGGCCGGCCGAGTGCACGTTGCCGTCGCTGTTGTCGGAATAGGCGAGGTCGAGCTGCCACCAGCTCGTCCCCAGGTTCGGGTCGGAGTACTGCAGCAGCGTCGAGGAGCGGTCGACGTCGCGCGAGCGGCCGAGCGAGAGCTTCGTGCCGGTGCCGAGGAGGTTCTGCTCCTCGATCTCGAAGCGCGTGCGGTTCTCGCCGCCCGCGCGGTTGAACGACACGCCGGGATTCAGCGTCCACACGTCGCGCACCGTGACCGAGACGTCCACGACGTTGCGCGCGGGGTCGTAGCGCACCGGCACCACCCACGCGTCGACGAGATAGCGGCGGCTCCGCAGGATCCGCTCGGTTTCCTCCAGCAGCCGCGCGTCGAAGCGTGCGCCCTCGGCGAACAGCAGCTGCTGGCGCACGGTCGCGTCGCGCGTCTTCAGGTGCAGCGCGTTCGCGGTGCGGTAGAGCCAGCCGTCCTCGCGCGGGTCGGAGGTGTCGAAGATGTTCTGGACGTGGAGTTCGATCGTGCCGATCGTGGCGCCGAGCGCCTCGAGCTCCTGCCCATCGGGGACGCCGGGAGGCACGACGGCGGTACCGGGCCGATCCACGTGCGGAGCGGCGCCACGCACGAGCCCGCCGCTGGCGGCGACGCCCGGCGCCGGCTCCGCGCCGGCGCCGGGCGCGATGCCGAGAGCGGCGGCGGCCAGCAGCGCGACCGCGCGTCGCGGCGGCAGGCGCGAGTCACGCGCCGCGGCACGCACGGCCGTGACGCGGTGCCGACCGACGGTCGCCGCCGCACTCAGGGTCGCAGCACCGTCGAGCCCGTGGTGCGGCGCGCCTCGAGGTCGCGGTGCGCACGGGCGGCCTCGGCCAGCGGATAGGCCTGGCCGACGCGGATCCGCACGTGACCGGCCGCCACCACGGCGAACAGCTCGCGCGCGCTGCGGGCGAGGTCGCCCTTCGAGGCAATGTAGTGGAACAGCGAGGGTCGCGTGAGGAACAGCGAGCCGCGCTTGCCGAGTTCGAGCGCACCGAACGGCGGCACCGGGCCCGAGGCGTTGCCGTAGCTGACCATCAGGCCGAGCGGTCGCAGGCTGTCGAGCGAGTCGAAGAAGGTGTCCTTGCCCGTGGCGTCGTACACCACGGCGGCGCCCTTGCCTTTCGTGAGCGCACGCACGCGCGGTGCGATCGGCTCGCCAGCCGCGACGATCGTCTCGTGTGCGCCGTGCTCGCGCGCGAGCTGCGCCTTCGCCTCCGAGCCGACCACCCCGACCACGTGCGCACCGAGGTGGCGCGCCCACTGCGTCGCGATCAGGCCGACGCCGCCGGCCGCCGCGTGGATCACGACGGGGTCGCCTTTCTTGACGCGGTAGGTCCGCCGCAGCAGGTACTGCGCGGTCATGCCCTTCAGCATCATCGCGGCGGCCTGCTCGTCCGTGATCGAGTCGGGCACGCGCACGAGCCGGTCCGCGGGCACGTTGCGCGCCTCGACGTAGGAGCCCGGCGTCGCCAGCACGTAGGCGACGCGATCGCCGGGCGCGAACGCGGTCACGCCGCGGCCCACGGCTTCGACGACGCCCGCGGCCTCCTGCCCGAGACTGCCCGGCAGCGTCATCGGGTACAGGCCCGTGCGGCCGTAGACGTCGATGTAATTCACGCCGATCGCGGTGTGCCGGACGCGCACCTCGTTGCGCCTCGGCACGGGCACGTCGATCTCGCCCCACTCGAGCACCTCGGGGCCGCCGGTCGCACGGAGCAGGATGCCTTTCGCCATGTCGCCTCCTCGGAACCGCGCCCGAGTCTAGCAGCGGCTACCCGGACCGGAGCGCGACGCGGTGACGCCGCCGTGCGACGCGGGGGCCGCCCCCGGCTCAGCGGCCGAGCGGGGTGTTCGCGAACGCGAGATCGTCGACCGGGCGCCCGCCGAGCAGGTGCTCCTGGATGATCCGCTCGAGGTTCGCGGGCGTGCAGGCGCGGTACCAGGTGCCCTCGGGGTAGACCACCGCGATCGGGCCGTCACGGCAGACGCGCAGGCAACCGACCTTGTTGCGGAGCACCCCGCCCGCGACGTCCACCTGCTTCAGTTCGCGCAGCCGCTTCTTGAGGAACGACCAGGACTCCTCGCACCGCTGCTCGGAGGCGCACTTGCCTTCGCCCACGCAGATCAGGATGTGGCGCCGCGCGGTACCGAGGTGCAGGTCGGCGGCGACCTTCGCCAGCTTCTCGTCGGACTCGCTCATGCCATCGAGTGTACCGAATGCGGCCCCGGAGACGGCGCAGTATCCTCGGCATCGCCCTCGCCCGCGAGGTGCGGCCAGGATTCCGCGATGAGCGCGCGGAAGGCGAGCAGTTCGTTGGCCAGCGCGGGCACCGCCTGGGCGGCCTGCAGCGCGTCGCCCGCGCGCGCCGCCTGCTCGACGCGCGCGGCCTGCACGGCCAGCGAGGCGGCGCCAGCGTTCGCGCTCGCGCCCTTGAGGGAGTGCGCGTGCCGCGCCGCGCGCGGCGCATCGCCAGCGTCGGCCGCCGCCGCCAGCGCGTTCAGTTCGCTTGGCGACGCCGCGAGGAACAGCCGCACGACCTCGGCCGCGAGCTCCTCGTCGCCGCCCACGCGCTCGAGCAGCCCGGCGCGATCGAACACCTGTTCGGCGAGCGTCGCCGCCGCCCGCGGCGGCGCGCTCGCACCGGACGGTTCCAGCCACGCCCGCAGCACTCGCTCGAGCGTCGCGCGGTCCGCCGGCTTCGTCAGGTAGTCGTCCATGCCGCCCGCGAGGCAGCGCTCGCGGTCGCCCTGCATCGCGTGCGCGGTCATCGCGACGATCGGCAGGTTCGCAGCCTCGGGACCCGCTTCGCCGAGACGGATCCTGCGCGTCGCCTCGAAGCCGTCCATCGCGGGCATCTGGCAGTCCATCAGCACGAGGCGATACCGCCGCGCCGCGAGCGCCTGCAGCGCCAGCGAGCCGTCGGCGGCGACGTCGACTTCGCAGCCGAGCCGCTCGAGCAGGCGCCGTGCGAGCAGCTGGTTGGTCGCGCTGTCCTCGACGAGCAGCACGTGCGCGCCGCGCAGCGGCGACTCGCCCGCGGGCGCTCCCGGCACGGGCTGGGCCGGCGGCCGACCGTTCGCGGCGGCAGCCTCTTCCGCGTCGGCGCCGCCGAGCGACCCGGCGATCGCACGCTCCAGCAGGCGACGCAACGGGTGGGGCCGCAGCGGCTTCCCGAGCGCACCGTGGAAGCC
>Ga0315900_10006732_pt1 | contig 15277 bp, 12 predicted proteins | sample LakEriMetagenome_FD_203521 | JGI IMG/M metagenome (GOLD analysis project Ga0315900, IMG submission 203521) | Freshwater fungal communities from buoy surface, Lake Erie, Ohio, United States - Buoy 12 MA114 | ecosystem: Environmental > Aquatic > Freshwater > Lake > Lake biofilm | place: USA: Lake...
CAATGGTTCATGCATCGCCTGGAGCGCAACAATCCCAGATTGATAAATCGATATCTCTTTCTATCGATGATTTTAAATGGCCCCGCTATGCCCTTTCCATGGCTCCGGCGTCCACCCATGTGAACCCGCACCGACCCGCTCGCGGCCATGGAGAACCGGCGCGGGCGTACGGCACGACCCGGCAATCACAACGATGTGCATGACGTTGCGGAATGTATTGGGAAGATATCAGGCGGCGCGGGCCAGCAGTTCCTTGCCCGAGCGGGCCATCATGACGCTGACCTGATCGTTCGGGATGGCCGGGCTCAGAATAAAGCCCTGAACCTCGCTGACCACTCCCGGGGCGTCGATCAGCTTGAGTTGCTCATGCGTCTCCACGCCTTCCACCACCACCGCAAGGCCGAGCTCCGCGCCAAGGCGGGTCACGCCACGCAGCAGCTTCGCCGACTTCTTGTCCGTCGTGATGTTGCGGACGAAGGAGCGATCGATCTTCACCTTGTGCAGCGGGAATTTGTGCAGGTAGCTCAGGCTGGAATAACCGGTGCCGAAATCGTCAAGCGACAGACGGACGCCCATGGCGCGCAACTGGTGCAGGATATCGAGGATGGCGGCCGAGTCCTGCAGCAGCAGGGTTTCGGTGATCTCGAGTTCAAGGCGGTCGGGAGCCAGACCCGTGGCCTTCAGTGTCTCGGCGACCAGCTTCACCACGTCGTCGCGCTCGAACTGGACCGATGACAGGTTGACCGCGACGCGCACCGAGTCCGGCCACCCGGCGCAGGCCTGGCAGGCCTTGCGCATGACCTGCCGCCCGAGTTCGATGACCAGGCCCGTCTCCTCCGCCACCGGGATGAACTCGGCGGGAGACACCATGCCGCGGACCGGATGGGGCCAGCGCACCAGCGCCTCGCAGGTGGTGATCGCCAGAGTCTTCAGGTTGAGAAGCGGCTGGAAATAGACGGCGAGCTCATCGTTCTGAAGCGCGTGACGCAGGTCCATCTCGATGGCGCGGCGCGCCTGGGCCCGGCGGTCCATTTCCTCTTCGTAGAAGTGCAGGATCCCCTTGCCGCCCGCCTTCGCCCGCCCGAGCGCCATGTCGGCGCTCTTCAGCAACTGGTCGGAGTCGCTGCCGTCGCGCGGCGCCAGGGCGATGCCGACCGAGGCGCCGCAGACGATCGCCATGCCGTCGACCTCTGTGATCCCGGCAATGGATTCGATGATCCGCGTCGCCATGCTGGTCACGTCGTTGACGTTCCGGCCACCGTTCTGGAGCACCACGAACTCGTCCGCGCTGAATCGCGCCACGACGTCGTTGTCACCGACAGCGAAGCGCAGCCGATCCGCGACCTCCACCAGGACGGCGTCGCCCGTCGCGTGGCCCAGCGTGTCGTTGATCTGCTGGAAGTTGTCGAGATCAACAAACAGGACCGCGAGGAGATCGTCGCCGCCGACCATGGCGAGGGCGGCATCCAGCCGCTCCTGGAACAGCAGGCGGTTCGGCAGGCCGGTCAGCGCGTCGTGCCGCGCCATATGGGCCAGACGGGCCTCCGTGCGCCGCTTTTCGGTGATGTCCTCGATGGCCACCACGAGGCCGCCCGATTCCATCGGCTGAAACGTCAGGTCGACGTTCCGGTCGTTGGCCTGGAGCTCCATTTGCTCCGTCGCCAGGCCGAGGCCGCGCCGCCCGATGACGTCGAGCATCCGGCCCGCATCGCGTTCGCTCAGCACGTCCAGGTCCACATAGGCGGCGACGATCGCCTCCGCGCGCGCGCCCGATGTCATGCTGTCCCCGTCGATCGGCATGATCTCGAACCAGCGCCTGTTGACGACGACGAGGCGGCCTTCGGCGTCGAACATCGCGAGGCCGTGCGGCATGTTGTTCAGAGCTGTATCGAACCGGTCGGCGAGGAGGGAGACGTCGCGCTGGGCGATGATGGCGTTGAGGAGAATGTCGCGCAGACGCCGCGCGATGCTTCTGACGCTGCCGAAGAACGGCAGGGCGAAGCATGCGAGGATCAGGTAATCCCAGACCCCGGTCATGACCATGCCGAGGACCAGCGGCGTGCACAGCAGGGCGATCTGGTCGTCGACGAACCGGCCGTTGGCGAAGTTCCGCCCGGTGACCCCGACCATGTAGGACAGCGCCACCGACACGCAGAAGAGATGCGTCGCCATGCTGGTCGACAGGGTGAATGTGGCGAGGCACCACAGGCCGATGGTGAAGACCAGCGCATTGGCGCCGAGTGTGTACTCGCGCTCCCAGCGGCGCGCCTGCTCGTAGGTGACGACCTGGCCGCGCACCCGCTGGTACTGCTTCATCCGAACCGTACGGATCACCGCGATGAGGAACATCGCGAACGGGAAGGCGATGAGGAGGGGATGCCTGGTCAGGTAGGCGACGTAGGTGCTGCCGGCGAGCGCCGCAGCGGCGCCGAGCAGGAGCGAGCGCACGTCCTCGTAAAGGGCATCGACCATCGAGACATAGATCTCGGTGGGAAGCTCCCTTTTCGTCTCGCTCGGGCTTCGCCCCTGAAAACGCACCATCTCGTCAATGGACCATCGACGTCGATCCGGAACAGATCGCTCGGATAGGGAGCCAAACAAAAAAAACTTGCCTATCAATTAATTGCGGGGAGATGGTTGCAAACAATTGATCCCATCGACCGTTACATGACGGCGATCACGTCATCGACCAGGGCGGACAGCCGGTCCGGCGCGGTGGGAAAGTCGGCGGCCATCCACCGCCGCTTCACCTCGGCGAGAATCGCCCCGATCTGCGGCCCTGCGGCGATACCCCGGCGCATCAGACTGTCCCCAGTGAGAGGGAAGGACGGCGGCGACCAGCGCTCGGGCAGCGTCACAAGGTCGCGCCAGTCGGAATCGGCCGGATCCGCCGCCGACCGGGCAAAGGCGACCAGCGCCCGGTCGCGGTAGCCGCGCTTGCCCACTGCGTAGAGAAGACTCTTGGCGGCCACCAGCCCGGCCCGGGGGTCGAGGCCATGCCAGCCGTGACCGATCCCGTCGACGCGGCGCAGTTCCTCATTCGAGAGGGCCAGCCGCTCCCGCAGGCGCTGGGCATCCTCGCGCACGAGAACGGCCAGCGCGCCGAGCCGCCGCGCCGGCTCGGCCGGCAGCCCCATCTCCTCCTCGATCCGGGCCAGGCGACCGAGATCCCGGCAGAGGGGCACCCCGCCCAGGAGCGGACCGAGCAGTCCCGCATCGGTCATGACCTGCAGCGTCCCGGCGGCTTCGGCCGCGACGACCAGCTTCAGGAGTTCCGCGCGCAGGCGCTCGCGCGACAGTGCAGCGATCCCCTCCCGCTCCGCGATGCAGGCCGCGAGCGCCGCGCGGTCGACTTCGCCGGCGCCATAGGTGGCGTGGAAGCGGAACAGCCTGAGAATGCGCAGCCGGTCCTCGCGGATCCGCGACGCGGGATCGCCGATGAAGCGGACCCGGCGTGCCGCGAGATCCTGCCGGCCGCCGAAATAGTCGAACAACTCGCCCTCGCGCGACAGGCTCATGGCGTTGATGGTGAAGTCGCGCCGTGCGGCGTCCGCCCGCCAGTCGCGACCGAAGCGCACGACGGCCCGTCGTCCGTCCGTTTCGATGTCCTCGCGCAGCGTCGTGATCTCGTAGCCCGCGCCCTCGGCGACGACGGTAACGGTGCCGTGCTCGATCCCGGTCGGCACCACCTTCAACCCGGCCGCACGCGCCCGATCGGCCACCATACCCGGCGTTGCGGTCGTCGCCAGGTCAACATCGCCGGGAGCCAGGCCGAGCAGCCAGTTGCGAACCGCCCCGCCGATCGGGCGTACCTCGTCCCCATCGACACCGACGAGGCCGATCAGTTGCGGAACGGGCCCCGAGGTCAGCCAGTCCGGAAGGGGCGGCAGCCCGGTCATCGCTGGCCCGCGGGGTCGCGCCGCTCCATCCGTGCCGGCGAGAACACGCCGTTCTCCACCTGCGCCGGCCGGTAGACGACGTTCGGATCACGGACCTGGTAGGCGAGGTGGTACAGGAAATAGCCCCCGCCGAGGACGATGCCGAACAGCCCGAGCCAGATGACGGGCTGGCGGTCCCAATGCTCCTTCAGGAACGGGCTTTTCTCCTTCACGTGCAGCCACACGAAGTAGAGCGCGAAGGGCAGGACGAAGAGTGCAAGGTTGATCGCGATCCTCATCCGACCTCCTCCGGCACCTGATCGGTCAGGCGCTCCCACAGGTTGCGGATGATGCCGGCGGTGATCCCCCAGATATACCGGTCCTCGAAGGGCATGGCGTAGAAGTGGCGTTGCTCGCCCCTGAACTCCCGCGACTTCCTCTGATGGTTGCGCGGATCCATCAGGAATGACAGTGGCACCTCGAAGGCGTCCGTCACCTCGCGTGGATTGAGCGTCAGGGCGAAGGGCGGAGATACCAGCCCAACCACCGGCGTGATCAGATAGCCGGTGCGCGACAGGAAGGGCAGGAGATAGCCGAGGGGCCTGACGTGCTGGCGCGACAGGCCGATCTCCTCCTCGGCTTCGCGCAGGGCCGCATCGAGCGGCGTGCCGTCCGCCGGCTCGATCTTGCCTCCCGGAAAGGCGATCTGGCCTGAATGGTCCGGCATGTCGCTGGAACGCTGGGTCAGCAGCATCGTCGGTTCGGCGTGGGCCACCACCGGTACCAGCACCGCTGCGGGCCGGGCCGGCAGGCCCTCGTTGACGGTATGGTCGCCCTCGTCACCTGGAACCGTACGCCCCCCCAGGCCGAAGAGTTCCTGGCGGAAGCTAGGCACCTCGAGGGAGAGCCGTCTGGTCACGGCAAGGCTGAACTGTTCGGATGTCGCGGGAATCACATCAGGCCCTCGATCTCGGAAGCTTCCACCATGGGGTAGAAGACGTCCGCGACGTAAACCCCGAACCAGTCAAGGCCGTCCTGCGTGGCGATTTCCCCAAGGCTCGCGAGATCGTGAAAGAGGGCTCGCGAGACCCGCGCCCAAAGGTCGCGGCGGACATGGACATAGGGTTTGACGCCGTCCGTGCCAGCCTCCTTCTCGAACCGCAGGGCATGGTCAGAGCCGACCTCCACCCACTGCTCGACCTGCGTGCGGAAGGCGATCCGGCGCGCCCGCCCCTCCCCGTCCACCCGCATCTCGACCGCCGCAAAGGGCGCGTCGTCCACGGTGATGCCGATCTTCTCGACTGGCGTCACAAGGAAGAAACGGCCGTCTTCACGCTTGAGAACCGAGGAAAACAGCTTCACGAGGGGCAGTCGCCCGATCGGCGACTTCATGTAGTACCAGGTGCCGTCAGCCGCGATCCGGATATCGAGGTCGCCGCAATAGGGCGGGTTCCACAGGTGGACGGGCGCACCACCCGCCGCCGATTTCACCCGGGCCGCGATTCCGTCCAGCCCGGCCGCCTTGGCCTCTCCTTGGGTCACGTTCAAAGCCTCACGTTTCGGTGAACCGACCGCCCAAAAAAGGCCGGATGGTGGGCCGATGCCTGTGACGAACGTAAGACTCGACTATCCGCGTCGCAACGCATGGGCCATGATGCACTGCGAAGCAATGCGCAGCCTCGAAGGGAGTCCGCATGACCGCCGAGACAGCCGAACGAATGGAAGATGCGATCGTTCGTGCCGCCGAAGCCACGGCCGCCCAGGTGCGGTCGGCGCGGGCGAACATCTCGACCGTTATCTTTGGCCAGCAGCCTGTCATCGACAAGGCGATCATTACCGTGCTGTCGGGCGGCCACGCCCTGCTGGTTGGCCTCCCGGGCCTCGCCAAGACAAAGCTTGTCGAGACCATGGGCACGGTCCTCGGGCTGGACGCCCGCCGTATCCAGTTCACGCCGGATCTCATGCCTTCCGACATTCTCGGCTCGGAAGTCCTCGAGGAGGCAGCTGACGGCCGGCGGGCCTTCCGCTTCGTCAAGGGCCCGGTCTTCGCCCAGTTGCTGATGGCCGACGAGATCAACCGTGCCTCGCCGCGCACCCAGTCAGCCCTGCTGCAGTCGATGCAGGAACATCACGTCACGGTGGCCGGCGAGACATACGAATTGCCGAAGCCCTTCCACGTGCTGGCCACCCAGAATCCGCTGGAGCAGGAAGGCACCTACCCGCTGCCGGAGGCCCAGCTCGACCGCTTCCTGATGCAGATCGACGTGGATTATCCCGACCTTGAGGCCGAGCGGAAGATTCTCTTCGACACCACGGGCGCGGAAGAGGCCCGTGCCAGGCCGGCTCTGAGCGCCGACGACCTCCAGGCGGCGCAGCGGCTGGTCCGGCGGCTTCCCGTCGGTGATTCCGTCGTCGACGCCATCCTGACGCTGGTGCGCTCGGCCAGGCCGGGCGCCGCCAAGGGCGATCTTGCCAATGCCATCGCCTGGGGCCCTGGCCCGCGCGCCTCGCAGGCGCTGATGCTGGCGGTCCGCGCCCGGGCTTTGCTCGACGGCCGGCTCGCGCCGTCCATCGACGATGTCGTCGCCCTCGCCGAACCGGTTCTGAAGCACCGCATGGCGCTGTCCTTCTCGGCCCGTGCCGATGGCATGACGGTCGAGACGGTGATCGCCTCCCTGGTCAAGCCGATCGGCTGAGAGCGCCATGTTCGACCTCGCCCAGACGGAAAGTCGCGAGGATCAGGCCAGACGGCTGATGCGCGACAGCGAGCAGCTGGCAGCCGCCCTGCCCCGGCTGGTGCTGGAGGCGCGCCGCGTCGCATCCACCGTTGTCCACGGCCTGCACGGCCGCAGGCGCGCCGGTTCAGGTGAGAATTTCTGGCAGTTCCGTCGATTCTCGGACGGCGAGCCCGCAAGCCGCGTCGACTGGCGCCGGTCGGCCCGCGACCAGCATCTCTACGTGCGCGAACGGGAATGGGAGGCCGCCCACACGGTATGGATCTGGCCTGACTGCTCGGCGTCCATGCAGTTCGTCTCGCCGCTTGCCTGGGAGACCAAGCGTGACCGCTGCATCGTCCTCGCCTTCGCTCTGGCCGAGATCATGGTGCGCGGTGGCGAACGGGTCGGGATTCCCGGAATCATGCGCCCGACGGCAAGCCGCGCCATCATCGACCGGATGGCCGAGGCCTTGCTCGCAACCCCCGATCTCGCCAATGCCAGCCTGCCGCCGAAGACTCCCGTGTCGCGCCTGTCGGAGGTGGTGATCCTGTCGGACTGCCTTGTTCCGATCGACGAGTTCCGCGACGAGTTGAAAAGCCTCGCCTCGGCGGGATCGCGCGGCCATGTGCTGCAGATCAACGATCCCATCGAGGAGACCTTCCCCTACAAGGGTCGCGTCGAGTTCGAAGAGCTGGAGGACCGGCTGACGATCACCGCGGGCCGCGCCGAAACCTGGCGCGATGACTATGTTGCCCGGCTCACGGCCCACCGCGCGGCGCTGCGCCAGGAATGCGACGGGCGGGGCTGGAGCTTCGGCATCCACCGCACCGACAACCCGCCCGCCACCGCCATTCTCGCCCTGCACCAGCGGATGGGACCCGGTTCGCGCGACATCGGCCCCATGATCGGGGGCCCATGATGCTCGGACTGCCGCTCGCCTTCGCCTCGCCTCTCGTCCTTTTCGCGCTGGCCGCGCTGCCGGCGCTGTGGTGGCTCCTGCGGCTCGTGCCGCCGCGGCCGCGTCGCGTGCGTTTCCCCCCGACGCGCATCCTGATGGACATCGCGCCGAAGGAGGAGACGCCCTCCAACAGCCCGTGGTGGCTGACCCTGTTGCGCCTGCTGCTGGCCGCCATCATCATTATTGCCATGGCTGGCCCGATGTGGAACCCGCCGGCCGCCACCTCCGGTTCGCGCGGACCCGTACTGCTGATGCTGGACGACGGCTGGCCCTCGGCTGCCTCGTTCGAGCAAAGGCTGCGGGTGGCTGCCGACATCGTCGCCTCCGCCGAGAGCGCGGGGCGTGCCGTGGCGCTGGTGCCGATGGCGCGACCCGTCATCGACATTCCGCTCGAAACCCCGTCTTCGGTCCGCGAGCGCCTGCGATCGCTCGAGCCAATGCCGCATACGCCGGACCGTGCCACGATCATGCCGGCGATCCAGAAGTTCCTGACGGCCCAGACCGAGGCGGAGATCGTCTGGCTCACGGACGGAGTGGATACGGGCCGCACCAGGGCCTTCGTCGATCTCATGGCGCCGCTCGTCACCGGCCGCGCCATGACCATCTTCAATGGCGGAATGGCCTCGCCCCTCGCCCTCACCGGAGCCACCAACAGTGCGGGGGGCTTCTCCGCCAAGGTCCTGCGCGCCGAAGCCGGCCGCGCCATGGCCGGCCGCGTCAGGGCGCTGGACAGCCGGGGTCTGCCACTCGGCGAAGCGGCCTTCGCCTTCGAGGATGGCAGGACCGAGGCCGATGTGCGCTTCGACCTGCCGGTGGAGATCCGCAACGAGATCACCCGCATGGACATCCTGTCGGAGCGGTCCGCGGGCGCGGTCCAGCTCATCGACGCGCGCTGGGCGCGGCGCACCATCGGTGTCGTCTCCGGCGCCACGGCCGATACGGCCCAGCCGCTGCTGTCGCCGACCTACTACCTCGGCCGGGCCTTGGAACCCTTCGCTGATATCCGCACGGTCGAGGGCGCCTCGCCCTCCGAGGCCATCGTCCGCTTCATCGAGGGGCGCGTGCCGATGATCGTGCTGACCGATGTCGGCACCGTCACGCCGGTGGCGCGCGACGCGCTGAACCGGTTCATCGACAATGGCGGCATCCTGCTGCGTTTCGCCGGCACCCGCCTCGCCGGCGCGCAGAACGACGACCTCGTGCCCGTCAGGCTGCGCCGCGGCGGACGCCAGCTCGGCGGCGCCCTGTCGTGGGAGACGCCGCAGGCACTCGCCCCCTTCGGCCGGGAGAGCCCCTTCGCCGACATTCCCGTGCCTGCCGACGTGCGCGTGCGCCGGCAGGTGCTGGCCGAGCCGGACGGCCTGCTCGCCGACAAGACCTGGGCACAGCTCGCCGACGGCACACCTTTGGTCACCGCCGAGAAGCGCGGCCAGGGCCTCCTGATCCTGTTCCACATCACAGCCGACACCGCCTGGTCGGACCTGCCGATTTCCGGCGCCTTCGTCGACATGCTGAAGCGCATCGCCGGACTGTCGGCAGCCGGCCGCCCGGCGGCCGAGGGCCTCGCCGCCGTGCCCGGCCAGCCGCGGGCGACGGAACGCGTCGCGCCGACGCGCGTGCTCGACGGCTTCGGCGCCTTCGTCCGCCCGCCGGCGACCGCCAAGCCGATCGCCGCCGACTGGCGCGAGCCCGCCACCTTCGACTTTCCGCCCGGCTTCTACGGTCCGCAGGAGGGCACCATCGCCGTCAACGTGCTCGGACCCGAGGAGCGCCTGAAGCCGGCCGAATTCGGTCCCCTCAACGCCACGATCGAACGCTATCGGCTGGGCGAACCCGTCGACCTGAGGTCCCCGCTGGTGGCTGCCGCCCTGATCCTCCTGCTCGCCGACGGCCTGATCGTCTTCCTGATCGCAGGAGGCCTCGCCCGCCTGCCCTTCGCTCGCCGCGGCGCCGCGGCCTCCCTGCTGCTCGCAGCCATGGCCGGGCTGGCGCTCGCACCCGGAATGGCCGAGGCGCAGACGCGTCGCAGCCAGGACCGGCCGATCATCTCCACCGGCAATGCCGCCGACGATGCGGCCATCCGCGCCACCCAGTCGACGCGGCTCGCCTATGTCATCACCGGCTCGCGCGAGGTCGACGACGTCAGCCGTGCCGGGCTCGAGGGCCTGACCCGCTTCCTCTCCGCCCGTACGGCGCTGGAGCCGGCGCAGCCGCAGGGCGTCGACATTGCCCGCGACGAACTTGCTTTCTTCCCCCTGCTCTACTGGCCAGTGGTGGCGGGTGCCGAGGAGCCCTCGCCGCAGGCGCTTCTCAGGCTCGACGCCTATATGAAACAGGGCGGCATGGTGATCTTCGACACCCGCGACGCGCTCACCGCACGTCCCGGGCAGCAGAGCCCGGCACAGGCGACGCTGCGCCGGATCCTTGCCGGGCTCGACATCCCCGAGCTGGAAGCCGTGCCGCGCGATCACGTGCTGGCCCGCGCCTTCTTCATCCTGCGCGAGTTCCCCGGCCGCTATGCGGAGGGCGTCACCTGGGTGGAGGCCATCCCGCCGGCGACCGACGAGGAGGCCACGCGGCCGGCCCGCGCGTCGGATTCGGTCTCGCCCATCATCATCACCGCGAATGACCTCGCCTCCGCCTGGGCCATTGACCGCCAGGGCAATCCGCTCTTGCCGGTGCAGGGCGAGGCACGCCAGCGCGAACTGTCGTTCCGCTTCGGCGTCAACCTCGTCATGTATGCCCTCACCGGCAACTACAAGACGGATCAGGTGCACGTCCCCGCCCTGCTCGAACGGCTGGGGAACTGAGCCATGACCCTCGGCGTCGTCTGGTCCCCCATCCTGCCGCTCTGGGCGCTGGCCCTCGCGGCCCTTGCCGCGTCGCTGGTGGCCGGCCTCCTGCTGCTCTCCCGCACGCGCGGCGCGTGGTGGCGCATCGGCGCCATGACGCTGGCGCTGCTCGCTCTCGCCAACCCGGTCTTCACGCAGGAGGACCGCGACCCGCTGCAGTCGGTGGTCGCCGTCGTGCTCGACCGCTCCGCCAGCCAGAGCCTCGCCGACCGCGCCCGCATCACCGAGGAGGCGAAGGCCGCCATCGAGCGGAGCTTTGCCCGATCGCCCGGCTTCGAGGTGCGCTGGATCGATGCCGGCGCCTCCGACGGCCAGACCGACGGCACCCATCTTTTCGAGGCACTCCGCTCGGGCCTCTCCGACGTTCCGGCCGAGCGCGTCGGCGGCGCCATCCTCGTCACCGACGGCCAGGTCCATGATGTCCCGGCCCAGGCCGCCGCCATCGGCTTCACCGCGCCTGTCCATGCCCTCATCACCGGCCGCTCCACCGACCGCGACCGCCGCGTCGTGCTGACGCAAACGCCCCGCTTCGGAATCGTCCAGCAGAGCCAGACGGTCGGCTTCCGCGTCGAGGACAACGGCACCGGCGGCGCCGTGGCGCAGGCCGTCGTCACCATCCGCCGCGACGGCGAGGTGATCGAGCGGCGCACGGTGACCACCGGCGCCACCACGACCGTTCCGGTCCAGATTACCCATGCCGGCGCGAACATCGTCGAGATCGAGGTCGACGGCCTCCAGGGCGAGCTGACCCCCATCAACAACCGCGCCGTCGTGGTCATCGACGGCATCCGCGAGAAGCTGCGGGTCCTCCTCGTTTCCGGCGAGCCGCATGCCGGCGAACGCACCTGGCGCAATCTCCTGAAGTCGGACGCGGGCGTCGACCTCGTCCACTTCACCATCCTGCGCCCCCCGGAGAAGCAGGACGGCACGCCGATCAACGAACTCTCCCTGATCGCCTTCCCGACCCGCGAGCTCTTCCAGATCAAGATCCGGGAGTTCGACCTCATCATCTTCGACCGCTACGCCCAGCAGGGGGTGCTGCCGCTGATCTATTTCGAGAACATCGCCCGCTACGTCCGCAACGGCGGCGCGCTGCTCATCGCCGCAGGCCCCGAGCATGCCAGTTCGGCCTCGATCAACGACACGCCGCTGGAGACCATCCTGCCGGCCGCCCCCACCGGCGACGTCATGGAACGGCCCTTCCATGCCCGCGTGTCCGAACAGGGCCGCAGGCATCCGGTCACGCGCGCCCTGCCCGGCATGGTCGCCGAGGGCAATCCGCAATGGAGCCGCTGGTTCCGCCTGATCGAGAGCCGCCCGCCGGCCCAGGGCGCGACCACGGTCATGGATGGCCCGGAACAGCGCCCCGTCCTTCTCCTCTCGCGCCAGGGCGAGGGACGCGTCGCTCTCCTCCTGTCCGACCACATCTGGCTCTGGGCCCGCGGCTTCGAGGGCGGCGGCCCGCACCTCGAACTGCTGCGCCGTCTGTCGCACTGGCTGATGAAGGAGCCGGAGCTGGAGGAGGAGAGCCTTCGCCTGGCCGTGCGCGGCCGCCAGCTCGCCGTCGAGCTGCAGACCATGGCCGAGCGCCCGGAAACGGTGACGCTGACCCGTCCCTCCGGCGACAGCCTCACCGTGGCGATGCAGGACGCCGAGCCCGGCCTCTGGCGCGGCCAGGTCGACATCACGGAGCTCGGCCTCTGGCGCGCCCAGGCAGGCCGCCTCACCCGGCTCATCAATGTCGGTCCGCCAAATCCGCGCGAGTTCACCGACGTGACCTCGACGCTGCGCCTGCTGGAGCCGCTGGTGCGCTCGACCGGCGGCGGCCTGTGGCGAATCTCGGAAACCGGCGCCCTGGCCGTCCCGCGCATCGTGCCGACGCGCTCGACCAGTTCCCTGCGCGGTGAGGACTGGATGGGTATCCGCCAGCGCGACGCCTCGGTTGTGCGCGGCATCGGCATCCTGCCCGCCTTCGCCGGCATCCTGGGCCTGGTGCTGCTCCTCGGCGCCCTGACGATGGTCTGGGTGCGCGAGGGGCGATAAGCCCCCCGCCACGCCGTGTGACAGCGTCCGCTTTCACATCACGACTGGCGCCGTGAAGCCCGTCAGTTGCCCTGGCGGCGGGGCCGACCGAAGACGCGCCGTCCGACAGCGCGCTCGCCGCGCTCGGCGCTCCGGCGTGTCCGCCGCGATCCGAGGCCGATGCTGCGGCCGACACGCGTCACGCCGCGGTTGGCGCTGCGGCCGGTGCGCGTCACCGCCCGGCCAGCCCGGCGCGCCCCCTGAGTAAGCCAGGAGGCTTCTGCAGGTGCCGCCAGCGTCGCGGCCGGCAGCGCAAAAAGAGCCATCAGGAAACTGCGTCGCATCATCATCCGTCGATCCTCCCATGACGCAGGAGCCGCAGCCTTCCAGATGGTCGGACACGAGCCCTGCAAACCCGACCCTGGGCCGAGCCCGGCGACAAGGCAAGGGCAGCCCTGCCCTTCGATCGGGCAGCACCCGCACAGCGCTGAATGCGGTCGCTGTCAGAAGCAGGCGATGAACTCGCGATAGACCCAGCCGAGGGGTTCCCCGGTCTGGCGGTCCACCACATAGGACCACGGCCGGCCGCGCTCGTCTTCGCTGGATCTCACCCGGGTGACGAGCGTTCCGTTGCGCACCCGGCCGATGATGGCGCCGTTTGGACTGTCGCGAAGATTGAGTGGCGTGCCCGTCGGGTCCATGACCCGGCAGCGCGTCGACTGTGCTTCCGCGCCCGACGCCGCCAGAGCCAGACCAAGGGCAAGGCCGATACCGAGAATCCTGACCATCATCGCCTCCCGTCGCACGATGCGAGGATGAGACCCTAGGGCCACAGCGGCGAGCGCGTGTGTCGCACTCGCCCGGCCCGTGTTTCAGCTGGCCCCCGGAGCGCCGCGCACCGGGCCCGACACGCCGTCGAAGGCGCCCCCGACCAGTTCCGCCACCAGGAGCCGGCCGGGGTCCACCGGCCCGGGCAGGGAAAGCCTGCCGGGGGGCACGACCTTGAAGCCGAAGCGTTCATAATAGGGCGCATCGCCCACCAGCATGATCAGGCGGTGGCCGCGCTCGCGCGCCGCGTCCATCGACCGGCGCATGAGCGCCCCGCCGATGCCCTTGCCCTGGAACGCAGGGTCGATGGTGATAGGACCCAGCAGAACGGCGGGCGTTCCCGGCCCGATGTCGATCGGCGAGAGGCGGATCGAGCCGACCAGCAAAGTGCCAACGCGCGCCGTGAAGCAGAGTGCGGCATAGGCATCGACCCCCTCGCGCAGGCGAAAGGCGGTGCGGGAAAAGCGGCCAGGACCAAAGGCGCGCTCGTGAAGGCGCTCGATGGCGGCGTGGTCGGCGGGGGATTCAGGATGCAGGTCAAGCGACAGGTCGGGCACGGCGCAGGGTCCATCGGCAAAAGGCACACGACATCAGGGGCTCAGGCCATCAGGCCAGCCGTCGTCGTCGCGCAATCCGAAGAGGTGCTCTGCCCATCATGACTGCGCGCATAGCATGCTGGACGGCAGGCGTCATCCCGCCCGCCGCGCATCCTCACCCTGCCCTGCCGCCACCGTTCGGCCGGCGTCGAAGCATTCCATCGCATCCCCCGCCATGATCCACTCGACAGGCTTCCGGGCGATGGCGGGAAGGGCATGAGCAGAGAAGGCTTCTTCGGATGGACGGTGGTCTGGGGCGCCGCAGCGCTCGCCGTCTGCGGCTGGGGCCTCGGCTTCTACGGCCCCCCGATCTATCTGCATGTCATCCACCAGTCCCGGGGATGGCCGCTCGCCCTCGTCTCGGCGGCCGTCACCACCCACTATCTCGTCGGCGCTCTGACGGTCGCCAACCTGCCCGCCATCTACGCCCGCTGGGGAATTGCGCGCGCCACCAAGGCGGGAGCGGTCGCCCTCAGCCTCGGCATCTTCGGGTGGAGTCTTGCCACCGCCCCGTGGCAGCTCTTCCTCGCCGCCGCCATCAGCGGCATGGGCTGGGTGACAATGGGAGCGGCAGCCGTCAACGCCATCGTGGCGCCGTGGTTCGTCCGCAACCGGCCCGCGGCGCTCGCCTGGGCCTATAACGGCGCCAGCATCGGCGGCATCCTGATGTCGCCGCTCTGGGTCTTTACCATCGGCATCGCCGGCTTTTCGGCCGCGGCGGCGGCCATCGGCATCACGGTGGTGGTCGCCATGTGGCTGCTCGCCGACCGCGTCTTCGCCCATACCCCGGCGTCCCTCGGCCAGAAGCCCGACGGCGATGGGCCCGATGCGCCGGATAGCCTTCAGGACCCAGCGGGCTCTCTCCCGCTTCCCGCAGGGGCCCTGTGGCGCAACCGCCGTTTCATCACCCTGGTGGCCGCGACGGCCCTCGGCCTGTTCGCGCAGGCGGGATTGCTGGCGCATCTGTTTTCGCTGATCGTTCCGGCGCTGGGAGAGGCCTGGGCCGGCATCGCCATGGCTGCGGCGACGCTGGCCGCCGTCGCCGGCCGGACGGTTCTCGCATGGGCCATGCCCGCCCGGGCCGACCGCAGGCTCATCGCCGCGGCAAGCTATGTGATCCAGATCGGCGGCTGCCTCGCCCTGATCCTCTCGCACGGGGCCGACCCCTGGCTGATCTGGACCGGTGTCGTCCTCTTCGGCCTCGGCATCGGGAACCTCGTCTATCTGCCGCCTCTCATCGCCCAGATCGAGTTCGCAAGGACGGATGTGGCCCGGGTGGTGGCGCTGACCGTCGCGGTGGGCCAGGGGCTCTATGCCTTTGCGCCGGCCCTGTTCGGCCTCGTCCGCGAGATCGCACCGCGGGGATTGGGTGCAGGGGACGCCCCCTATGTGCATGCCATGGCGGGCGCGTTCTTCTTCGCTGCCA
>Ga0315900_10006734_pt1 | contig 15274 bp, 22 predicted proteins | sample LakEriMetagenome_FD_203521 | JGI IMG/M metagenome (GOLD analysis project Ga0315900, IMG submission 203521) | Freshwater fungal communities from buoy surface, Lake Erie, Ohio, United States - Buoy 12 MA114 | ecosystem: Environmental > Aquatic > Freshwater > Lake > Lake biofilm | place: USA: Lake...
AAACCGGGGTCTTGAACCCTTTGCAGTCTTCAATGACAGCAATTCCGGTCTGGCCAACGTAGCCAAAATCTGCTTTGTATGTGCAGACTTTCACGTCGTTTATGACTATATCGAAAGACGGTTGAAGCTGAAGGCCGCTAATCAGGCGACTACGCTCCAACATCTTGAGTTCACCATACCGCCTAGCCTCCTTCGCACTGTCAAAGGTAATGCCGTCAACAGTGGTTTTCACGTTCCGATACTTGGGAGCCTTCATCGACAAGCCCTCTCATCTATCCAAGGGGGTGGGGTCATGACTTTGGGGCTTCTCGGTCGATCAACTCGCGCAAATTAACAACCGCGTCAGCCACAACCAATACAAGCAGCAGGATTCCGTTGGGGACAGACACTGTTTGCCCAATGCAAGCCCAAACCGCGACAAAGAAAGCGGCGCCGTGAAGAAACGCGCGCGTCATTCCCCCGTCTCCTTACCCTGCTCAATAGCCAGTTCTTCTGTTTTCAGCGCCTTGATCTGAGCGTAAATGCCCGACCGCTTGGTTTTCTGACGGATAGCCTTCGCCAGTTGGTCTTTCAGTGCATCACGTTCACGGGCGATAGCTGCAAGCCTTTCTGTCTTCCGCTGTTGCTCGGTGTGGAATTTGTGTTCCCACCAAATGTCAGCGGAGGACACAACCGGACCAACGGATGAACCAGATTGGTGATGGACGGGCGGCTGGCCATGAAAGCCGTAGCGGCTGAACAGGCGTCGGATGAAAGCAAGCACAATCATTCTCCCTTGGCTTTGCGCCGCGCTCTCGCACGGTCCATGATTTGTTTGATGACGGCCCCGTAATAGGTGGCGTCCGCCTTGCTTTTGAGCCGGGCGGCTTGGCTTTGAGCGAGTAAATCCCGCTCGCTGGCGTTGAGGTAGTCCAAAAGAATATCGGTCATGCCGCATCATAGGCATACCGCTATCAGGGATGCAATCGCAAAAATGCGTCGATTATCGCTTGACGCCCTCCCCGGTGCCGTGTTTTATGGTGGCCACAAAAGGGAGAAATACCAATGAGAGACCCGAGAGATTGCTACGGCGGCGAGTGTGCCGATTGCGGCGGATGGTTCCGCGATGAAGAAGACCTGAACGAGGATATGCTTTGCGAGAGCTGCGAGGCTGACGCGGAGGCGGCGGAAGCCGAAGAGCGCGCATTGGAGGAAGAAAGCGCCAACGAAATCATTGAGCCGCTGACCCTCGCCAAGCCCGACGCAACCGACTTTTTCGCCATTGCCGCTGACATTACGGGAGCCGCATGATGACAGACGTTATCGACGCCCTCCGCACCATCCGCCACTCCGGCAAGTTCGAGCCGTGTCTCTCAACCCTTACTGTCGCAATCGGCGACGTTGAGAGGCTGACTGATCTGGATGAAGCCCAGATTGAACGCCTGAGAAGCGCAGTCACCCGACTAACAGCCGCGTATTATAAACACTCGCTAGGCCAAGCCGATGACTGACAGTCCCCTCGCCCGGTTTCATGAAGGCCGGTTAGAAATGAACTACGGCGGCATTTACGAACCGGCCAGCCGCTTCAATGTCCTGATGACGGCGCGGATGTTTGAAGCTCGCCCCGGTCCAGACGCGGCCCGATACGTCCGCGATTGTCGTAGGGCACTAGCAGAATACGACAAGGCAAAGGAGGAAGCCAAATGCGAAGCAGCGACACACTAACGAAAATCAGCCCGGCGCTGGTGAAGGCTATCAACGCAATCGAGGGAGTGAAAAAGGGCGCTGACAACCCGTTCTTTAAGTCCAAGTATGCCAACCTCGAAAGCGTCATTGAAGCCGCCCACGATGCCCTGTCAGCTAACGGGCTGGCGGTCATGCAAGGCCCCGGCCCGATGGACGGAAACTGCATCACGCTGACGACCCGCCTCGTTCACGAAAGCGGCGAATGGATTGAGACGGACTTTTCCCTTCCCGCTGGCAAGATGGACCCGCAAGCGGCTGGGTCGGCAATCACATACGCTCGCCGGTATTCCCTGATGGCCATGCTTAATATGCCAGCGGTGGATGACGACGGCGAGGCGTCTATGCCCCGATCAACCAAGCCCGGCGAGCCTAAGAACCCGAACGTAAGCGTTCACCCTGAAGGCCCTGACTGGTATAAAACCGAAGGCGCTGGAATGAGCGCTGCCAAGGCCAAAGCCGAGGGGCTGGGCGAAAAGGTGAACCAGTGGCTTGGCGACCTTGAGACTATTCCAACCGTTGCCGCTCTGCGAGATTGGGCAGACGAAAACGGCGACACCATCCGCACCATGCCGAAGGGCTGGCGCATTGAAGTCCGCGAGGCATTTGACCGGCGCGGACGTGAACTGGGAGCGATGTAATGGCGTATGAGCAGAAACCCGGAGACATTGCCGTCTTCAAGGAAAAGGAAAAGCGGAACGACCGTGCGCCAGACTGGCGCGGTAATCTGATCGTCCCTGAAGGCGCGAAACCCGGCGACAAGCTGGAAGTGGCGTTCTGGGCAAAAGGCGACAGCGGAACGATGCTGGCGGGGTCCGTGAAGTTTCCGACGCAACGTGACGCTGGCCCGGCGCGAGAAGCCCCACCGCAACGCGGCGCTCGGTTTGACGACGACATCCCGTTTTAGGCCGTGTCTGACCGTGCCGTCATCACCCTGCGTTCACAAGCTGACCGAGACAAGGCCAGCAAGTGGGCGCAGGGCGTCACCATAGGGAGCAAGATTGTCTTTCATGGCCCGACACGAAGCATCGACCAAAACAGCGCCCTATGGGCCGCGCTCGGGGACATTGCAAAGCAGCGACCTTATCACGGCCTCAAACTGTCCCCGGACGATTACAAGCTGCTATTTATGGACGCCTTGGACCGTGAGACGCGCATGGTCCCGAACTTGGACGGCACCGGAATGGTCGGATTAGGCCGATCATCGTCCAGCCTAAGCGTTGAGGAATTTACCGGCCTGCTTTCCTTAGTTTTTGAATGGGGCAACCGGAACGGCATCAAATGGAGCGACCAACCGAATGAATGACCCGATCACCTCCGTTCGTTCCTACGCTTGCGAGAAAAGCAGGGCCGCGCGGGACCGATGGCTTGCCCACCGTGCAGAGGCTGGAATGCCTGTTTTCCGCATCGCTGATAAGCATGGGGAGCCGCCGGGAGCGTTTATGCGGCAGTTTAAAAAAGCGCAAAAATAAATCACAGCGGGGATTGACGCGACCGGTCGCTACCGTATGTTGGTTTCAACAAAGGGAGGCAGGCCGTGATTCGCACCAAGTATTTTGACCCCGACTATCGCCGTGACCCAAAAACGCTGTGCTGGTGCCACATTTGCCAGAGAGACATGAAAGAGGGCCAGCCGCACCGCACTATCCGGTATGAGCTAGACACGATGGATGCGATTCATCCGGGCGATTGGGAACGAGCAGCCGTGGAGATTCCGGCCCGGCGCTCGCCGCATCTTGCGTCCTACGTGATTACCGAAGGCCGCATAGGAATGGATTGCGCTCGCCGTCTCGGTCTGGAGTGGAGCAAATGACTCGCGCCATTCAAAAACAAATCGAACGCTCCCGCCAAGCCCAGTCAGGAGCAAAGCGTGTCGAGGTAGTGCTAGACGCTGGCCAGCTCGCCGATCTGCAACGCATCAAAGACCGTTACAGCTACACAACGGCAGACGCTATTTCCTACGCCATTAGCGCCGCACTGGTGGTTATGGCGCGGGACACCCCATTGAGCAGCTAGGAGTTAGAGGGCCTAGTGGGCGCGGAATAACGGGTTTCACCGGACCCGCCGCGCCCTGCTCAACCTGACTTGACCGGAAAGCCATGACAAAGCCGCTATGGATGCACAAAGACTTCCGCTATCCGCCGTCGTCTGCGGAGGCTATTGAGGCGCGGGCTAAATGCGTTCCGGGTCCAGATTATGTGCCCTACAAAATCGCGGCGCTAGAAGACCGCATCAGGTCGCTAGAGCGAGCCTTGACCGGAAAGCCTCTCTAATGCATCATCCCTCCCGCAACTACGCCCCCGCTACGGCTTAAGGCTAGACGCACAGAACTAAACTAGATGGTGAAATGTTGTCCGGCTTTAGACCGTCATTGCCCGGTGAACGTCGAGGCGGTCGCCAGAAGGGGACGCCTAACAAAAGCACGGCGCTGCTTAAGGACGCCATTCTGCTTGCTGCTCAAAAGGCAGGCGGTGGCACGGATACAGGCTTGGTGGATTACCTGACCGTTCAGGCTAGTGAGAACCCCGGCCCGTTTATGTCGCTGCTTGGCAAGGTTCTTCCGATGCAGCTTGCGGGTGACCCTGATGCGCCAATCTCGATCAGTGTCTCTTGGCTGAACCCAGAGTAATCCCCTACGCCCCTCGCCGGGTGTTTTTGCCGTTCCACAACCGAACGCAACGCTTTGCCATCGGAGTGGCGCACCGTCGCTGCGGTAAGACGGTGGCTTGCATTAACGACATGATTCGCAATGCGGTGGTGTCGGACAAGCCCCACTATCGAGCGGCCTATCTCGCGCCCTACCTGAAGCAAGCAAAGGACGTGGCATGGGAGTATCTGAAACGATACAGCCAGCCGATCTGGGCCAAGCCGCCAAACGAATCAGAACTGTATGTCGAGCTCATCGGCGGCAAGCGCATCAAGATTTACGGCGCTGACAACCCGGATGCCCTGCGCGGTGGTTATCTGGATGATGCCACGCTGGACGAATATGCCGATATGTATCCGGGCATCTTTGGCTCGATCATCCGCCCGATGCTGGCAGACCGGCAAGGCACAGCTACGTTCATCGGGACGCCAAAGGGACGCAATGCGTTCTTTGACTTGTTCGAGCGAGCTAAAACGGACCCTGACTGGTTCCCGTTCTTCCTGCCTGCGTCTGAGACTGGCATCCTGCCACAAAGCGAACTGGTGGCCGCGTCTAAGGAAATGACGCCAGAGCAATATGAGCAGGAGTTTGAATGCTCGTTCGAGGCGGCAATCATCGGCGCTTACTACGGCAAGGACATGGCCGAGAGCGAGCGGGCTGGACGGATTACGGACGTGCCATATGACCCTGCGCTCCCGGTCTATACGACATGGGACTTGGGTATAGGCGACAGCACGGCGATCTGGTTCTGGCAGGCTTACGGGTCGGAAATCAGGGTCATCGACTTCTATGAGGCCAGCGGGGAGAGCATTGAGCATTACGCCAAGGTGCTACAAGCCAAACCTTACAAATACGAAACGGATTGGGTGCCGCATGACGCGAGGGTGCGAGAGCTAGGCACGGGCCGGACGCGGATTGAGACGATGCTGACGCTGAAGCTTAAGCCCAAACTGGTTCCTAATCACAAGGTGCTGGACGGCATTAACGCGGGCCGTGTTCTGTTCCCGCGCATCTGGTTTGACCGTGAAAAGTGCAAGGCAGGGCTAGAATGTCTGCGCCAGTATCGAGCCGACTATGACGACAAGGCCCGCGTGTTCCGTGACGGGCCTAAGCACGACTGGACCAGCCACGCTGCCGATGCGTTCCGGTATCTGGCGATGGCCTATCGAGAGATTAAGCCCGAGGTCAAAGCGGCAGAACAGCCGATCAAGGGCATCCGGGACATGACATGGGATGACCTATTGGCTAACCAGCCGGTGCATAGTGGCTACGAACGCGCATGATCGTTCTATCGACAAGACGCTTCGCGCACGATATGTTCCCTTGAATGCTTGCGAGGGGCTATGCTTCCCGACGAACCTGAAAATCAAGACGGTATTGACCTCGTTACGAAGTGGATTGACGAAATCAATCTGTCGGAGCGGGAGCTTCAGCCTTGGTGGAAGGCTGGCGACATTATCGTCCGGCGGTTCAAGAACGAGAACCGCGCCCGCTCAGGTGGCCGCCCCTCGGTTGGTGACCAACGCCGTCGCTTTGCCGTTCTGTGGTCTAACGTCTCGACCCTTCAACCCGCGATCTATGCCAAGCAGCCTAAGCCGATGGTGGACAGGCGCTATCGTGATGAAGACCCGGTTGGCAAGGTCGCCTCTGAGGTTCTGGAACGGGCGCTAGGGTTCAGCCTCGACCAGTATGACTTTGACGGGCGCGTGAAGCTTTGCGTTCTGGACTATCTGCTGCCGGGGCGAGGCCAAGTGTGGGTGCGTTACATCCCGCATATGCGTCAGGTCAACGCGGAGCAGGATTACGAACTAGGCGAGGGCGTCCAAGACGACGACGACACCGAGGCGGGCGAGGTCGAGACGCCGGAGGCCACTGAGGAAGTCGTTTACGAAGAAGTCCAGTGCGACCACGTTTCATGGAAAGACTGGCTGACTAATCCGGCGCGGGAATGGGCTGAGGTCCGCTGGGTTGGACGGCGCGTCTATATGACGAAAGCCGAACTGACTGAGCGTTTTGGCGCTGCAATGGCCAAGAACGTGCCGATCACGACGACCTCGACCGGCACGGACATGGCGTCGGATGCCCAAAAGCAGGCCAACCAAACTGGCGAGGTCTATGAGATTTGGGACAAGCCGACAAAGACGGCCTATTGGGTTTGTAAAGGCTACACGGGCGGGGTTCTGGACAAGCGGGAAGACCCGCTGGGTCTGACGAACTTCTTTCCATGTCCGCCGCCGCTTAATGCGACGACGGCAAATGACAGCACTATTCCGGTTGCGGATTACGTCCAGTATCAGGACCAAGCCGAGGAACTGGACGAACTGACGGCTCGCATTGGCAAGCTGCAAGATGCGCTGCGGATGGTGGGTGTGTATGCCGGTGAAGCCAACCGAGAGCTTCAGCTTGTGTTCGCGCCGGGGAACGAGAATAAGCTAATCCCTATCGACACGATCGACCTGTGGAAAGAGAAGGGCGGCGTTCGCGGCCTTATCGAGTGGGTTCCGGTCGATATGGTCATTCAGGTGCTGCAAGGCTGTTATGAAGCCCGCTCGCAAGTCCTGAACGACATTTACCAGATTACGGGCCTGTCAGACATCATCCGGGGTGAGAGCAACCCGAACGAGACGGCAACGGCTCAACGGCTCAAAGGCCAGTGGGGGTCGCTCCGCGTCCGAGACCGGCAACGCGATCTGCAACGGTTTTGCCGTGACGCTATCCGGCTCAAGGCAGAGATTATTGCAGAGCATTTCAGCATTGATACGCTGAAGGCCATGACGAACGTTAAGCTCCTGACGGCGGCGGAAAAGCATCAGATTGAGCAAATCATGCCGCTGATTCAGCAAGCGCAACAGTCGGGGATGCCTATTCCGCCCGGCTTGGCTCCCGACCCAGCGATGCTGGAACTGATGGCGGAGCCGACATGGGAGGAAGTGCAGGCCCTTCTCCGTAATGATGCGCTGCGCTCGTTCCGCATTGACGTTGAGACGGACAGCACGGTCGAGCCGGATGAGAACGCGGCAAAGATGGCGTTCACTGAGTTTACGGGCGCTGTGGTTGGCCTGATGACGGCTGCGGCTGGCATTGTGCCAAGTGCGCCTTACACGGCTCCGCTATTTGCAGAAATCCTGAAACAAGGCGCTCGCACGTTCAATGTCAGCCGGTCGATGGAAGACGTGATTGACAAGGTGTTTGAGCAGGCTGAGGCCGCTCCGCCTGTCCAGCCTGAAGGACCGCCCCCGCCTGATGAAAGCGCCATACAGGTGGAACAACTGAAATCACAGACAGCGCAGATGCAGGCTCAAATGGAGCAGCAACGGACGCAAATGGAAGGCCAGCTTGGCATGGCCGAACTTAACCTCAAAGGCCAAGAGCTTCAGGTGAAGGCTGCGGCCCTCTCCCGTGACCCAACCCCCCAAGGAATAGCATAATGGCCAACGAACCGTGGAATGAAGTAGCGTATCGGTTTTTTAGTTCCGGCGATGTAACGCCGTCCAACATCACGACCAAGTTTCGCGTGGCGTTTGAAACCCCGGAACTGCCCGCGTTTGACGTAGTGACCGCGACCGGCGACGTTGTGCAGGTTGACGGCAACGCGCAGGCCGCGTCGTATGTTTCAATCTCCAAGTCGCCGTGGGATGCCGGGACCGAAACAAGCCTGACAACGCTTGCGACGTTTGAGATGCCGGTCGAGCTTGCTTTTGGCGCGCATCGTTCGCAAGCCACGCTCGGGCAAGAGTTCTCGTTTGAGCTTGTGGACACCGACACACCGCTGCCGGACATTCCCGACATTGCCATTGCGGCGATTACCCAAACCACGACCACACTGACCATCACGACGGTGGCCGACCACGGCCTCGTCCCCGGCAAGAGCATCGGCATCCGGGGCTGCTCTAACCAACTCGCCAACTATCCGGCACTGGTGGTGGCCACTATCCCGTCGCCGCGCCAGTTCACTGTAACCGCTGGCCCGATGGGCACTATCCCCTCGCAGACCATTACAGACCCAGCTGGCGCGAAGGGCTTCGTTTATTTCCGCGAGCGTCTGGGCCGCGCCAACGACGGTATGTCGCAAATTTTCGAAAACGCGACGGTTACGAACGCCAGCTTTTACATTCGCTCACAAAGCGGCGACGCTCTCGCATCAGGAACCCCGGCGGGTAACCACGCCATTACGGTTGCGACCACTGCCTCGGTGCAAGCGATTAACGCGCCTTATACCTACGCTTTCGTCCCAACGTCTGAATACCGCCTAAACCTTCAAGCCGACCGCGTTCAGGCAACGGACAGCACGATTGACGCGCTCACGCAATCGGCCAGCCGCGTTCTCCGCACTCAGGTCTGCCCGAACCCCGCCGACACATACAAGTTCCGTATCCGGGCGACCAATAACAAGTCGCTGACAGTCCTGAATGCCAAGGTGGTTAGCGTCGTCAAGACCGGCACGACGACCGGCACGTTCACGACCCTGACGGCGCACGGCCTGACGACTGGCGATCTGATCGTCTATTACGGCAACAGCAACACGGCGGCCTCGGCCTTCCCGAATGTCGTCACGGCTACGGCTGTCACGGTTGTTGACGCGACTACCTTCACGATGGTCATCGGCACGGCCTCGACCGTCACCGGCTACGGCGGCGTCATCGCCAAGGTGCAAGCAGGCAACCTTCTGTCTGCTCTGGGCGCGGTCGCAAGCACGGCTATCAATGCGACCCTGACCACGCTCACGGACGGGACGCGCCAACTGGTCCTGAACGGTTCGGCTAACTGGACCGGGCCTGTCATCGGAGATTACGTCGAAGTGGCGGGCGTCTCCAACGTGACGAACGGCGCTCTCTTGGGTGTTGACGGGACATGGAAAGTCGCCAACACCGCGACGACTGTTCTTACCCTCGTTCCGGTCAACGCGGCCTTTGCGGCCACCCTGCCCGCCGATTTTGCCCTGACCAACTCCGGCGGCGCTGTCATCCGTCGCACCTGCCTGCGCGTGTCGTTTGTCCGCATCTTTGACTACGAGCGCCAGCGCGTTGAGATGCTGGCCCGTCCTGCAACCGATTTGTCGGCTGCGGCTCCTGTCGTTTTGCAAGGCGGCACGACTGCGGTGACAGGGACGCTTACGGGCGTCACGACCGTCTCGACCGTTACCGCTGTCACCACGGCAGGCACCCCCGCTGCCCCCGCCACCCCGCTGATTATTAACTCGGCGGCATCTACCAACGGCCAACTCGTTCTGACCGGCACGTCCGGTCTGCAAGCCTTGTTCGCGTCCAATACCGGCGCGACACCGGCTTACGTCAAACTCTATAACAAGGCCACGGCACCGACTGTCGGCACTGACACTCCGGCCATGATTATCACGGTTCCAGCTGCTGTTGCTGGCGTCCCCGGTGAGAAAGAAATCACGCCGGGCTTCAACGGCTACCGCTTCGCGCTCGGGCTTGGCCTCGCGATTACCGGCGGCGCGGCGGACAGTGACACCACTGCGGTGGCGGCTGGACAGGTCAAGGTCATTCTTTCGAGGACAGCATAATGGCGACTTTCACCGTGTTGGACCAAAACGGTCCATACACCCGCGTCTTGGTCGAGTTTGGAGAGCAGGCTTTCGAGCAGACTGTCCTGCTTAAGAAGCCCGCCGACCTGCAAGCCTACGCAAACGAATATGAAGCCGACTTTGCGGCACTACCTGCGGAACCGGCATTTGTAGAGGCGCAAGAGTAAGCGTGTCTGACGATTATAACGATTCTCGAGGCGTCGTTTCGTGAGTAGAGCAACCTATCGCAAGTGCCAAGCGTGTGGAGACATTCACGACGTGGCCGCATGGCCCGGACCGTGCCTTGAGCAGTTTCGCAAGGCACGGTCCGGCCTTCCCATGCCAGCAATCCGGTCAGACGGCATGGACCCGATCATGAACCATGCCAACGGGCTGATTTACGACAGCCGGTCGGCTTATGAGCGCGGCGTGAAAGAGGCGGGATGCGAGATTGTCGGAAACGAAAAAGTAACCCCAAGGCCACGGGCGGTGCTGTCGGACCGTGAGCTAAAGCAAGACATCAAGACGGCTATTGATCAGGTGGAGGCCAGACTATGAGCGACATGGAAGACGATATTCGGGCGGCAATGGCCAGCCTTGAGGCAGAACCGGACGCCGCGCCGGTTGACGAACCGGTTGTAGCGACAGAAACCGACGCCACTGAGGATGAAACACCTCAAGACGACGGCGAAAAGGCATCAGACGGGCGCGAAAGAGGCCCTGACGGCAAGTTTATTGCCAAAGCACAAGAAACGGTGCAAGATACTCCTGACCAGCCCTCGGAGGCAGTCGCGGACCCTGCTGTAAAGCTCGCCATCCGCGCCCCGGCTTCATGGTCGCCTGCGGCTAAGGCCACGTTTGATAAACTGCCCCCGGAAGTGCAACAGGCTGTTGCAAAACGAGAGCAGGAAATCGACCACGGACTGCGCCGCAAGTCTGAGGAAGTGAAGCGGTATGAGCCGCTGGAACAACTTATCGCCCCTCGCCGCGCTCTCTGGGCGGCTCAAGGGATGGATGAGGCTTCGGCAATCAAGACGCTGCTTGCGGCGCAGGATTTGTTGGAGCGAGACCCGAAACAGGGTCTAGAGTTTCTGGCCCGTTCGTATGGCGTCAACATTGCCAGTCTATCGGCCCAGCCGCAGGGACAGCCTTATCAGGCCCAGCCCGCACCGGACAGCCACCCCGAGATTGCAGCCCTTAAGCAGCAACTCCAAGTCTTGCAAAGCCAAGTCCAAACAGCGCAAACCGCGCCTATCGTCAGCCAGATTGAAGCTTTCCAGAACGACCCAGCTAACCTGTATTTCGAGAACGTCCGCGACGATATGGCGGTCCTCTTGCACAACGGGAAGGCATCGGACCTGAAGGAAGCATACGACATGGCTTGCTGGATGAGGCCGGACATTCGCCCGTTCCTGCAAACAGTGCAGGCCCCGGCGGTTCCAGTGCAAGAGAAGGTAGCGCAAGCCAAGCGGGCGGCGGTTAGTGTCACAGGGTCTCCCGGTCAAAGCCGGATTCCCAAGTCCAATGGAACCATTGAGGACGACATTCGTGCGGCTTTTGAGGAAGTCGCCGGGTCGGCTTAGGAGATAAGAAATGACTTCCCCGAATCTTTCGGAAATTGTCACCACTACCCTGCGTAATCGCACGGGGAAGCTGGCCGACAACGTTACCAATAACAACGCGATTCTGTCGCGTATGCAGCGCCGTGGCACCATCAAGCCGGTGTCTGGTGGTCGCACCATCGTTCAAGAGCTGGAATACGCTGAAAACGTCACTTACCAGCGTTATTCGGGCTATGAAGTCCTGAACATTTCGCCCAGCGACGTGTTTACGGCCGCCGAGTTTGACTGGAAGCAAATCGCCGTCAACGTGACGATGAGCGGTCTTGAGCAACTGCAAAACTCCGGTGTTGACGCCATTATCGATCTGCTGTCCTCGCGCATTAAAAACGCCGAGAAGACCATGCAGAACGGCGTGGCCGAAGACCTGTATTCCAACGGCACCGCGTCGGGTGGAAAGCAGATTGGTGGCCTTCAGCTCCTCGTTGCTGATGACCCCACCACCGGAACTGTCGGCGGCATCAATCGCGGAACGTGGAATTTCTGGCGTAACCAGAAGTTCCAAGCCACGGCAGACGGTGGTTCGGCGGCTTCTGCGGCTAACATCACGCGCTTCATGAACAAGCTCTATCGTCAATGCTCGCGCGGCACGGACAAGCCTGACCTGATTCTGTGCGATGACAACTACTTCGGCTTCTACGAGTCGTCGCTGCAAGACATCCAGCGCGTCACGAACCCGAACGAAGCGGACGCCGGTTATGTCTCCCTGAAGTATAAGGGAACGGACGTTGTGTTCGACGGTGGTTACGGCGGGGCTTGCCCGGCCAATCACCTCTATATGCTGAACACCGGCTATATCCATTGGCGTCCTCACAAGGACCGCAACATGGTTCCGCTGGAAGAAGTCCGTTCGATCAACCAAGACGCAATGGTGAAGCCGATTGTGTGGGCTGGTAACATGACCCTCTCGAACGCCTTCCTTCAGGGCGTCCTGTTCCAAACCTGATCTTCCTAGAAAGGAGACATTAAAATGGCTGCTACTGCTGCTACGGTCTTTGCGACCATCCCGACCGTGGGGATTGATTTGGACGACAAGTCCTCGACCCCTGCGTTTGCCGTCAACCTTCGTGTTTACGGCAACGATGGCCGCAATCACATCTATGCGCGGGCTTCGGAGGCTCTGTCTTCGACTGAAACCATCAAGATTGGCGTCAACGGCTCTGCGTCGTCGGATGCTGGTTCGGCTGGTTGGACCGCCAATACGACTGGTGGCGTTGCTGCTGGTCAGTATTTCTGGGCCAAGCGCACCGCTCTCTAAACCTTCCGCCTGCCCTAGCCTCCACTGGGGTTAGGTGTTAGCTTAATGGCCTCGGGGTTCGTCCTCGGGGCCATTTTGCTATGGAGGTAGCATGATAAACGTTGTCAGCGTCCGGGTCGGGGACAAATACCCGATTGAATACGTCACGAAGCTGCATGACGGTATTGCCCGGCATCTGGACGAAGAACAGCGCCATTGGTGTGTGACTGACAAGCCGAATGAACTGCCAGAGGGCATCACGGCTATTCCGCACAATCCTGATCTGCCCGGTTGGTGGCAAAAGGTTTATTTATTCTCGCGCCGTATGCCGTGGGAGTGGTGCGACGAAGTTCTGTATATGGACCTTGACGTATGCGTAACCGGCAGACTTGAGGAACTGCCGCACGGCATTATCCGGGATTGGCATTGGCCAACCTATAACAGCAGCGTGATGCGGTGGTTGCATGGCGAGCATCGGGACATTTGGGACCGCTTTACGCCTGATGTAATCGACCGGCCCACCGAAAGCCTCACGGGCCTTTTGCCCGCTGGGCAAGTCAACGGCGGCGACCAAGAATGGATTAGCCAAGTCAGCGCATGGGAGACGTTCCCGCCTGATATGTTCGTCTCATACCGGAATGCAGTGTCGTGGCCACCTGAGACGGCGAAGGCGGTGATATTCCACGGCGACCCCAAGCCGCATGAAGTGACGGAAGGGTGGGTGCCGGGCGTTTGGCGTGTCGGCGGTTATACGGCCATGCCAGAACTGAAGGGCATGAACGTCACGCATGACTTTGCCTACGCCAATGTGCGGGCCAACGTGCAGCGGGATTTGCCGTGGTTCTCGGGCTTTGGGGAGCAAGACAAGGCTTGCGTCATTGTCGGCGGCGGTCCCTCGCTTTCGGACAGTGTGCAGGCCATCAAAGACCATCGCAGACGAGGCGCTAAGATTATCAGCGTCAACAATGCGCTTCGGTATCTGACGGAACGGGCGGTTACCCCAGACGTTCATGTCATGCTGGATGCGCGGGAAGAAAATCTACACATGGTCGAGGATGCGCCAATGTCCGTGCGCTATTTTCTCGCCTCTCAGGTTCACCCGTGCGTGTTTGATGCGCTTTCGGGGCATGATGTTGTTCTGTGGCATAACGCGATGGGGTCTGGCGAAGAACTGCTCGACATCGTTAAGCCGTGGTTTGACGAAGGCCCTGATCAGAAACCATGCGTTCTAGTGCCGGGAGGCGGGACCGTGGGGCTTCGTGCAATCAATCTGGCGTGGCTTTCGGGCTATAAGAAAATACACCTTTACGGCTTCGACAGTTCGTATGCCGAGGGCGCTCACCACGCCTATTCGCAAAGCCTGAATGACGGCGAGCCGACAATGGAGGTTGTGCTAGGTGACAAGACATACACTTGCGCCCGCTGGATGATTAGGCAGGCGATGGAGTTTCAGCAGCAGTTTTTGTATTTGCGTGACCGTGGCGTTAAGATCATCACGCATGGGAAGGGCCTCATTCCCGACATGGGAAGGTTGCTTGCATGACCCTCGTTATTGGCCTTTTCGCCGTTTGGCTGTTTTGGTTGCTAGTCGTCGGCATCTTTGTGAACACGCGCCGATGAGCAAGCAATACGATGACCGGAACGAAAACGAGCGGCGCAAAGCGTGGGCAACGCTCAAATGGTATCCAGAGCGGTTGACCGACGCTGACCGAGCGCTGTTGCTGCTAGACGAGCCTGACTTTTATCATCCGGTGGACGCTAATCGGCACCTTTACAACGACAGAGGCTTTGCGAAGTGAAACAGATTGAAGGCCTCTGGTGGCCTGACTTTGACGTTCGGTGCCGTAACGCGGTGGTAAGTGAGTGCGCCGCTGCAATGCCTGTGGTCTTGCCATTGGTGAAGGAAAAGCGGGTTTGCGTCCAAGCGGGCGGAAATGTTGGCGTCTATCCGCTGGCTCTGGCGAAGGTGTTTGATCACGTCATCACATTTGAGCCTGACGCAGACAACTTCGACTGCCTCGCAGAAAATGTGGCCCTAGAGAACGTAATCTTGAACTACGCTGCTCTGGGCGCGACGGCAGGGATGTGCGGAATTCTCCGCATTGACACCGACAACTGCGGTTCACACAAGACCCTGCCGGGAACGGTTGTCCCGGTTCAGACGATAGATAGATTGGGTCTCGACCAGTGCGATTTGATCTGGTTAGACATCGAGGGCGCAGAGGCGGATGCCATTAAAGGCGCACTAGCGACAATCGAGAAGTTTTCGCCTATAATCGTGCTTGAAGAAAAAGGACTAGGCCCGAAAGCCGACATCCCCGGTTATTCTCGCGTGATGCGGATTGGCAATGACACTGTGTATCGGAGGACATAGATGGATTATGTAGCGCCAGATGGGCGGGACCGGATTATTCCGCGTTTCCATATCAAACCGGTTCGCAACAACTTTCTGTCGGAAAAGGAAGGCCGCGAGGTCTGGACCGACGTGGAGTATGTCGAGCTTATCGTTCCCGGCGATAACA
>Ga0315900_10006735_pt1 | contig 15274 bp, 13 predicted proteins | sample LakEriMetagenome_FD_203521 | JGI IMG/M metagenome (GOLD analysis project Ga0315900, IMG submission 203521) | Freshwater fungal communities from buoy surface, Lake Erie, Ohio, United States - Buoy 12 MA114 | ecosystem: Environmental > Aquatic > Freshwater > Lake > Lake biofilm | place: USA: Lake...
TCACGCTGGTCGATGCGGCTCCAGCCTACCAGCCCAGCCAGAGCATAAGCCGGCAATCCCGCCCCCCATCCGTACCAGGTTTCAACGTTGGCCGCGATGCAGAAGCAACTGGAGGCATGAAACGACGGAAATCCAAATCGCCCATCCTCGAAATCATTCGATGGGCGTTGGGTGTCGGCGATGCCTTTGATGGCGACCGTTGTCGCTGAGGTCAGGGAGTAGGCTGAGATGGTTGAGCGAAAGAAGTCGTGGAGCGGTTCGTCCTGCCGCCACAAGCTGTAAGTGTATCCCAGGAGCAACGTGGGGACCTGCCACTGGAATTCGCCAAACTGTCGCAGCACCTGCGAACCGGTTCCCCACCGATCTGGTGAACTCGCTGTCCAGGCCCGGACCTCCCCATCGGCTTCCTCTCGCAAGCCCAGAGAGACTCCTGTGCCGATGCCCAGGATGAGTGCGTTTTCCCAGACGAACAAAGAACGCAGATCGGACTGCAAGTCGGGCCAACAGTCGCGCAGATCGTCTTGCAAGGTGAACAGCGGGACTGTTTCGGCACTCAAGGCCGGGTCCAGATCCCGCCAGTCCAAGGGCAAAGACTCGTTGGACGACTCGCCCAGTGCCGCTCGTTGCAGTCCCAGCATCAAAAGAGGATCGGAGAGTGGATCTGCTGGAGAAGACTGATCGAGCGGAGCGAGCCCCGGCGGAAGCGGAGTTTCCTCTGGGATTTCCAGGAAATTCCCAGCGTTTGACGGCGCGGAGTGGGGAGCGAATTCGGGCCGAGCTTGGTCCCCGAGCGACTGGCCACCGCCCAGAGAAACGGTGGAGAAGCGTCCGTCCGCGACTCCGACCGATCTCGGGGTCTTGTGGTGTCGAAAGGTACGGTCCGGTTCCGCGCCCGCGAGCGGGAGGTTGTGCAGACAGCAGCCGAGGAGGACTGCGATGGCGACGGTGCCGGACGGCCGAACACCAGCAGGTGTGTTCGGATTCCCCGGATCAATCGCCAAGCAGAAGAAGGGGCGCAGGCGGAACATAAGAACTCACTTCGGACCTCTGTGACCGCTGCTAACAACGAAAACGCCACAAACACTACAGACTGCCAGAGACGGCCGGAACGGTCTCAATTCTCGGTGGCAGTCAACTTTTTGAGCAGTTCAAGGGCCTCAGGGTCGCGGGGTGAGATGGTGACGGTCTCTTTCGCCAACGCGATTGCCTCTGTTTTTCTGTTCAGTTTTTGCAAGGTTTGAATGAGCAGGGCCCGGGCGCGGCTATGGACGGGGTCGACCATCAGACAGGCTTGCAAGGGGGCCACTGCGTCGGCATACCGATCCAATTGCGACAGCACCCGGCCATGCCTGTACATCGCTTCAGAATAGTCGGATTTGAGTCGGCTTGCCTCGGCATAGGCGGCGGCGGCCGATTCCCACTCGCGGTCACTTTCGAGAGCGGTCCCGAGCGCGAATCGGCAAAGCGGGTCATTGGGGAACTGGCGGACAGCATCGCGAAGGATTTGGGTGGCCTCGGACAGACGGCGTTGTCGCAGCCGAATCTGGCCCAAATTAATCCGTAGTCGGGCAAGATCGGGACGGGTTTGAATGAGTTTCAAAAGCAAATCGGCCGCTTCGTCGTAGCGCTCCTGAGACAGCAGAGCGTCGGCGGTCCGCGCCAGGCGGTTCGACGATTTGTCCTCTTGCTCCATGACAGCGAGAAATTCGTCGGGCAGGCTGGGACGAGTCTGGGGCAACAGACTGGCGGTTTCCTCCAGATCGGCGGCGGCGATCAAGTCTCCCCGCATCCGCATCAACCGGATTTTCTCGACCATGACATCGCGCGATGAAGAATTGATCTCCAGGGCCTGTTGCAGACGCTGCTCGGCTTCGTTCAGCTGCCCCAGGCTCATCTCGAGGCGTGCCAGGCCGAGAAGAGGATCAGCACTGCGCGGTGCGAGTTCAGCGGCCTGGAGGTATTTGCGACGCGCTTCCTCCGGTCGATTGAGCCGAACCAGCAGGTTTCCGGATCGCATGAACAGTGGTGCATAATTTGGCCGATAGCGTTGGGCATTGCGATATGTTTCTGCGGCGTCCGACAGGTTGAAGTCCTCCTCAACAATCCCTTTGTAGTATCGCCACCGGAACTGTTGGGGGTCGAGTCGCACGGCCTGTTGGAAACATTCGAGGGCCTCGTGGCGGAACTCGTGGGCGTAACACAACATCCCAAGCCGGCCCCGTGCCAGGGCCGAATCGGGTTCATTGCGGGCTTCCAGAAGTGCTTCTTCGATGGCGAGAGCGATCGCTGGAGAGGCCCGGGACGTGTCGATCTCCGGTGGTGGGGGTATCGGGGGAGCAGCGAACCAGACGTAAATGGCACCGATGCTGATCAGCACCCCCAAAGCCACCAGATAGGCACGCACTTCGTTCACGAGATCGTCTCTTGGAGAGTCAGCCGGAGCGTGGGCTTCGCCCATAAATTACCGACCAACCGGTAAAAAGTCTCGGTGGGGGAGATCTCCCTTCCAATTCGCCAGGAATATCTTGCCGCCAGACTCGGTCAAGATCCTGGGGGGCTGGGGGCTGGGGGCTGGACTTCGGTTTTCGTTCGAATGGCTGCCGGGTGAGTGAGCGTTGAAAGCGACTTCACCACGATTCGCCGCTCGGACGATACCTGAGTGTTCCCCTTGTCGAGTCAGGTTGTGTCTGAAAAGTCAGCAGTTGTTTAATGTGTCAGCAGGTTTTGCCTATTGCTTCCGCAGGCTGGCTGAGATTCCTATCGAGAGAGAATCTCCAGGCGAGGACTTTCTCCAGTTTCAATCTGCGGAAATCTTGGGAACTTGTGATGAACAAAGTCGACTTCCAGGGAAATTTTTGGACTTTGGAACGCAACTCGCCTCAGTCGTATGATTGCCCAACTGAATTTGTCCGCGCTGTTCGGGAAATGTCTCCCGCGAGTTGGGCAGTTCCTCGACGAGAGCATCCTCGGATCATGAGTCATCGCTGGCTAGGACTGTCGCGTGTCTGTGCCCTGTGGGGAGTGTTGTTACTGTGGACCGGGCCGCTGGCGGCGCAGGAGGGGGCCTCGGAAGCGAGTCCTCCCGCTGCAGCGCCGGCTCCTGCCGTGACGCTTCCTCCGTACATGACGGGAGTCAGTCCCGAGCCAGATAAACCGCTTTGGCCAGATCCGGCCGGGGCCAATTCCGGTTATTGGATCACCCCTTCGGCAGGTCCGGTAGGCGACGACAACCCGGCCCAAAAGACTCCGGCTGAGTTGTACGACCGCATTGCGCACAACATGTTCTCGATCAACACGTTGTGGATCCTGTTGTGCGGCGCGCTTGTCATGTTCATGCAGACAGGCTTTGCCCTGGTCGAAGGGGGGCTCTGCCGGGCCAAGAACTCGGCTCATACTTTCGCCATGAATCTCATGGTGTACCCCTTGGGCTGTCTGGCGTTCTACCTTTACGGCTTTGCCCTCGGATGGGGGAACTGGTTCAACGCACCTGTCGCTCCCGGTTGGTACTCGCCGATGGGGCCAGGCACATCGTTGCTCAATTCAGGTTTCGCCCTCACCATTGGGGAGAAAGCGTACGGGCTGTTTGGAACGAAGGGATTTTGCCTGAATGGAATGGATGATGTGGGCGTAATGACCTTGTTCTTCTTCATGATGGTGTTCATGGACACGACCGCAACCATTCCGACGGGGACCATGGCGGAACGGTGGGCGTGGAAGAACTTCTGTCTCTTCTCTTTGTGGGTAGCTCTCCCCTACTGTCTGTTCGCCCACTGGGTCTGGGGCGGCGGATGGTTGGCCCAATCGGGCCTCAATTGGGGCTTCGGGCACGGGGTGGTCGACTTCGCTGGCTCCAGTGTGGTGCATGCGATGGGAGGGGCCATAGCGCTCGCCGGCGGTTTGATCATCGGGCCGCGGATCGGCAAATTTGTCAATGGGCGTCCCCAGGCGATTCCGGGCCACAACCTCCCTTTCGTGATTTCAGGCACTTTCATCCTGGCTTTCGGATGGTTTGCGTTCAACGCGGGTTCCACTCTCTCCGGCACTGATCTGCGTGTATCGACGGTGGTCGTCAATACGATGCTGGGCAGCGTGGGTGGGGCGATTTCCTGCATGGCGTACCTCATGCTGACTGGACTGAAGCCTGACCCGTCGATGATCTGCAATGGAATGCTGGCCGGACTGGTCGCCGTCACTGCTCCCTGCGCCTTCATCGATAGCTGGGCTGCATTGGTCATCGGCGCGGTGGGGGGCGTGTTGGTGGTGCTGAGCGTCTTCTTCTGGGACCGGTTCGGGCTCGATGATCCTGTGGGAGCGGTTTCGGTTCACGGAGCCAATGGGCTATGGGGAACTCTGGCGCTGGGCCTTTTCGCCAATGGCAAGTATGGCCACGGTTGGAACGGTGTGGTGCGGCCGGAATTTGTCAAAGACTATGGTTCAGATGGGGTTCGTGGACTGTTCTATGGTGATGCCTCGCAGTTGTTTGCCCAGATCCTCTCCTGCGTCACGGTGGCCCTGTTTGGGTTTGTGATGGCTTGGGTGTGGTTCAAGATCAGCAATCTGATCACTCCGATTCGGGTTTCGAAGGATGACGAGGTCGGTGGCCTCGACATGCCCGAAATGGGAGCGATTGGCTATCCGGATTTCATGGTGAAATAAGGGGCTTCCCGGCAAACTGATCAGGTTCCAACTCCCGGAGGCGCATGCCGCCACCGGGAGTTGGTTTTTGCCGCCAACGCCGATTCCTTTCGGAACGGTTCAGTTCACCGCCTCGGGTTGGTCAGACGAGCGTTCTGGGGCTTCGCGGCCAGATCGGTTTCGATTCCAGCGGTTCCGCGTGCGGCATCGAAGGCGACCGCCAGGATCTGGTGAGCGGCGGGATATCCCAGTGAGAACGAATTGGCTCCGATCTGCAGGGTTACAACGCCCGCCTCCCGCGAGTTCTGCCTCACCTCGGCCATGGTGTCGAGTGTGCATCCTTGCTCGGCGAGGTACCTCAAGAAATCGGAAGATTGGTCGATCACCCGAATGACACGCACCCGGCTGCCGGTGGTCCACTTCGTCACCGGGATGCCCTCCTGCGCTTGACAACGCATCAGGCCATCGGCGGCGGGAATCGGGTCGCCGTGCGGATCAACCGTCGGCTGCCCGAGAAATTCATCGATTCGGTCGACCAGCACGTCACTGACCGCATGCTCCAGGTTTTCGGCCTCTTCATGAACTTCATCCCAGGTCAGGCTCAGTGTTCGGACCAGGAAGCTTTCGAGCAGGCGATGGCGGCGAACCATCCGCAAGGCCAGTTTCCGGCCTGTTGGCGAGAGTGTTACCCCTTCATAAGGGCGGTATTTGACCAGTCCCCCTTCGGATAATGTTTTCAACATGGCGGTCACAGTACCCGGTGAAACCCGCAACGAAGTCGCCAGCTGGCCAGTCGTGACGAGGTCGGCACCGCTGACCTGGGATTGCTGGAGGATTGTCTTGAGATAATTCTCCACCGTCAGGCTCGCCATGATTTTTTGGGCAGTCAAAAAAATTGTTTGGGGGAGGTTGACGCGTGGGGCTGAGCGGGCGAAAATCGGGAGATGAAGTGTTGCACATCTCCCCCTGATGAATCAATTCCACGCCCACTTCGATCCGGCATGTTCCGGCGGATGCGGTGGTGGATGATGGTCTGTCTGCTGGGGATGGGGCCAGGCTGCCGCCCAGATCCGGCGAATGAGAACCTCGCTACAACAGGTGAGGGGATCTCGGTTCTGGTCACAACCGGTATGATCGCGGATATCGCGCAAGCCGTCGTGGGGGATGCCGGGCAAGTCACGGTCCTGATGGGACCGGGAGTCGATCCCCATTTGTACCAGCCGACGACGCGTGACCAGCGGCGGCTGCGGCAAGCCGATGTGGTGCTCTACAACGGGCTGCATCTGGAAGGGAAGCTGGTCGACGTTTTCGAGGCGTTGTCCCGCGAGAAGACGGTCGTGGCGGTCAGTGCGGGAATTCCCGCCGACAGACTCTTGGGGGGCGCGGAGTCTGGTGGCCAGCCCGATCCCCATGTGTGGTTTGATGTGGGGCTGTGGAAGTTGGCGACAGAGGTCGTCATCAACACCCTGGCAGCCGAGGTACCCGGCGAAGCCAAGGGATTCCGCAGCCGGGGCGATCGATACCTGGAGGAGTTGGAAATTCTTGACCAGTACTGCCGCACAAGAGTTGCCGAGGTTCCCGCCGAACGGCGGGTCCTCGTCACCAGTCACGATGCGTTTCAGTACTTTGGCAGAGCTTATGGGTTCGAAGTGTTTGGAATTCAGGGGATCAGCACCGAGAGTGAAGCAGGTCTGCGGCGACTGGCTGAGTGTGTGGATTTGATTCGTGAACGGAAAGTGCCGGCGATCTTTCCCGAGTCGAGCGTCTCCCCCGCGGCGGTTCAGCGCGTGGGCCAGGACTCGGGAGTTCGCCTGGGACCCGAGTTGTATTCGGACGCTCTGGGGGCGGCGGATGGGCCGGCGGGAACCTACCGCGGCATGATCCGGCACAATGTCGATCTGATTGTCGAAGCGCTTCGCGAGCCTCGTTTATGAACGACAGTCCGGCTGTGGAAATCCACGACATGACGGTCAGCTATGACAAGCGGCCGGTGCTCTGGAATGTGGATGTTTCGCTGCCTTCCGGCGAACTGGTGGGGGTGATTGGTCCGAACGGCGCTGGTAAGAGCACCTTGATCAAGGCGGCCTTGGGATTGCTGCCGGTCGATCGTGGCTGGGTGCGATTCTTTGGTGAGCCACTGGCCAAACAACGCTTGTCTGTGGGCTATGTTCCGCAGCGGGAGAGCGTGGATTGGGACTTTCCCGTCACAGTCCGGGACGTGGTTCTGATGGGGACTTACGGCCGACTGGGATGGTTTCGATCGGTGAGGGCGGCGGAGCGGCAACTGGCCGATCAATGCCTGGCAGACGTCGGCATGTTGCCGTATCGCAATCGCCAGATCTCGAATCTTTCGGGAGGAGAACGGCAGCGGGTGTTTCTTGCCCGGGCCCTGGCCCAACAGAGCCGGGTGTACTTCATGGATGAGCCTTTTGTGGGAGTCGACGCGGCGACGGAATCGGCCATCATGGGGCTGTTGAGGAAACTCAAGGAGCGTGGCTGTACGGTGGTGGTCGTCCATCACGACTTGCAGACTGCCCCGGTCTATTTTGACCGGATTCTGTTGTTGAACATGAGGCTCGTCGCGAGTGGTCCGACCTCCTCGGTCTTCACTCCCGAACTTCTGCAGCAGACCTATGGCGGGCGGCTGACCATTCTCTCGGAAGCTGCCGACCGGGTGGCGGTCATTCGCCGATGATCACTCCCACCGCGACCTCTCCTGCTGTGGCCTCTTTCGGGGCCGAGATGCTCCGCTTTTGGAGTTTTCAGGATGGGAGTGTGCGGACGGCGGCCGCCGGGATGGTGCTGCTGGGAATCAGTTGTGGATTGCTGGGCAGCCTGATCGTGCTGCGGCGGATGTCGTTGTTGGGAGACAGTCTGGGGCATGCCGTTCTGCCGGGCCTGTGCCTGGGCTTTATGGTGACCTGGACCAAGCATCCCGTCTGGCTGTTCATCGGAGCCCTTGTGGCGGCCCTTGTGGCCGGAGGGTTGATTGCGCTGATTCAGCGCGGCTCCCGGTTGAAGCCGGATGTGGCGATGGGGTTGGTGCTCTCGGGATTCTTTGGTGCGGGATTGATGATCATGTCTCGGATCCAGTCCGATCCACGGGGGGGACAGGGGGGCCTGAATCAGTTCTTCTTTGGACAGGCTGCCGCCCTGAGGGATGTCGACCTGCTGCTGATCGGCATCGTCACGGTGTTGATCGTGCTCTGTGTCCTGTCGCTGTTCAAGGAATGGGCGGTGTTTTGTTTCGATGAGGGCTTTGCCTGCGCGCTGGGGTTGCCTGTGCGGCGGCTCCACTACCTGCTGGTGTTGCTGACGGCCATGGCGATTGTGATTGCCATTCAGGCTGTGGGAGTCGTGCTGTTGTCAGCCCTGCTGATCACTCCGGCCGCGACGGCCCTGTTGTTGACCGATCGGTTGCCGCGCATGTTGGGGATCGCGGTCGCCGTCGCAGTCGTGGGGGGCCTCGGAGGATTGAATCTCAGCTCCCTGAGCACCGAGGTGCTGGTCTACGGATGGAATTGGCTGGGGGCGTGGAGTCGGTTTCTGGGCCTGGGATGGCCTCGTCTTCGAATGGCGTCCAGTCTTCCGACGGGTCCGACTGTGGTGCTGGTTTTGGCGTGGATGTTTCTGGTGGCCTGGGTGTTCTCCCCGCGCTATGGGATGCTCCGTGTCCTGCTGCGACGCTGGCGGCGTTCGGCGGCGAAGGATCAGCCCGCAGGAGAGACTTGAATGTTAGCCGACTGGCTGCTGACGCAGGGGATGACTGTGACGACCGGCTCTTACGGCGCTTCCCTGGCGGCCGCATTGGGCGGGGCCCAGGAGGGGCTCTGGTCCAAACCGGTACGGTATGACACGCTCTGCATTCTGGCCCTGAGCTTGTTTGTCTCCCTCTCCTGTTCCTGGCTGGGATGTTTCCTGATTCTTCAGGGGCAGGCTTTGCTGGGGGATGCCCTGAGTCATACCGTGCTGTTGGGGCTTGTCCTCGCGGTCCTCTGGACCGGGAGTCTGGGGAGCGGGACGTTGTTGCTGGCGGCGGTCTTTACCGCGGTATTGACCGCTCTGATGATTCAGTTGGTGTCGCGAGGCTCACGAGTCAAAGAGGACGCTGCCACAGGCATTGTCTTCACGACGTTGTTCGCCCTCGGGGTGGTGTTGCTGTCGAGCTTTGTGCCGCGGCTGCATCTCGACGTACAGCACTCGCTGTATGGCAACCTGGATTTTGTGCCCCTGGAAGAGAAGTTCTCGCTGTTGGGGTTTGGAATTCCGCTCGCCCTCTGGCAGATGGGGGGAGTTTGTCTGGTGTTGTTCGGATTATTACTGACTTGTTATCGCCCGTTGTTGGTCACGGGTTTCGATCCTCAGTTGGCCCGATCGATGGGGCTCTCGGTACCCCTGGTCAAGGTCGGATTCCTGGTGGCGTTGGCAATCACCGTCGTGGGGGCCTTCAGTTCGGTTGGGGCGATCCTGGTGGTGGGATTGCTGACTGCACCTCCGGCGACCGGATTCTTGCTGTCCCGACGACTTCCCGGGATGCTGTGGTGGTCCTCTGTCGCAGGGGGAGTGTCCGCTGTGGTGGGCTTACATCTTGCTTATTGGCTGAATGTCACCACGGCATCGACAATCGTGGTGTTGGCCTGTGCCCAGTTTGGACTTGCCTTTCTGTGGGCCCCCGATTCGGGGGCCGTTTGGAGGATTTTGCGGCGCGGCCGTTTGCGGCTGCGAACCCGCCAGGAGAATCTGGTGCGGTTGCTGCTGAAAATACAGTCCCGATCTGCCGATTTCTCATCGAGGCCCAAAGAGTTGGCCGCCGAGTTGGGCTGCTCTCGCCTGGCTGTGGCTCTGTGGTTGGTACAACTCCGTTGGAAAGGGTGGATGACACGGGACGATGCCCGTGGGATGCGGCTGACGCCACGCGGGATGGAAGAGGCGCGCCGACTGGATCGGGCCCATCGGCTGTGGGAAGCCTACCTCGTTCAACAGGTGGGGCTTCCGCTCGATCATGTTCATCCCTCGGCAGAGGAGCTTGAACATCTCCTGGACGACGCCCTGCTGGCGCGGCTGGATGATGTGCTGGGGCATCCAGAGACCGATCCGCACGGGTCCCAGATTCCCAGAATCCCCAGCGATCCTGGACAGCCGGGGCGGTTTCCCCTGTCGCAATTGCGCGTCCGGGATGGTGGAGTTCTGGTTGGCCTGGAGACGGCCACCGAGCAGGCGTCGTCGGGTTGGAATCCTTCCTTGGCCGAGCGAATTGCGGGGCTGAGCCTCGAGCTGGGGGGCAGGCTGCAGGTCACCCAGCGGGACAGCGCACAGGAAACCTGGACAGTCCGCTTCGCCAACGGCCGTGAGATTGTCATCCCCCACGAGTTGGCCGATTTGCTGGTCGTCGAACTGGATGGCTGACGATCCGGCAGGGAAACCCAGAAGGATTCCCTGAATGACAACAGGCCCGGAGGAAGATAAAACTTCCACCGGGCCTGAGTCAGCTCGAGGGATCACATGACGTGAGCCCTGGGTTCGGAGCCAAGTCCAAGTCCCAAAGATCGGGCTCGGCACGGGAATGATGGTGACTTCAGGCGGCGCACAATTCGAGGCGCCACCGGAGTTGAACCTTCAGGAAACGTGCCCCGCGGGCGTCGTAGCAGTAAATGAGGTTCCGGTCCGCAACCCAGATCGCCTCAAGTCGAATACTACGTGGTCCGCGGAGACAGAAATGCAAACCACAGGGCTTGCCGTTCCGTCTGACCACCGTCTCCGTCAATCCAAACTGTTCCTGCAAAATGTTTTCTCGATCGCAGAGAGTTTTGTGCACCCAGGCACGCAACTGCTCCAGATCTCGAACGTCCTCAAATCCATCGTCCATCGGCATGTGCATCGTGTCGGGATGTCATTTCCAGAGGATGGTGTCACGCTTCGTGATGGCAGGTTCGCAACAGCCAACAACTGAGGTTATCGGCTTGGCTTTAAGCCTCTTTGTAATGCAGGCTTTGGTGTCGCCAATCCCGGCATGGAGGGAATTTTTTTCGGAGTCGGCACAACCCTTAAAGTCGATGGAAGGGCCTCAGTCGATCCTGTTTTTTTCTGGGCGTGTCTCGCCGATTTCACGGGGGTGACGGTGACCTGGCGAGGACTTGATGCATGGGTCCCGTCCCAGGGGCAGCTAGTGCCACTTCATCAGGCCAGTGCCACCACAGCAAAGGAAGCCGGGCAGCAATCTAGTGGAGAGACAGACGCCCTTACCATGCCTTCCCGACCTTGAGGCGATTGGTCATCCCCATATCAAAAGGGAGGATGGGTCTGACTCCGTCACCTCACTTGAATTGAGCTCAATTCCCAACGGGAGAGAGGTTGAAGTTCGCGATCAGCAGGGTTTCGATTGCTACAGTCGCATTGGGAGAACGGGGGACACGCTCCAGTCTCCGTAGATCCCGTCGGAGAGGGAAATCCAAGTTGCCAACCCGCTTCCCGACTAAACCCTGCCCCGTCTTGCGAAAGCAGGGCGGCCTTGTCCAAGGCCCCACCATTTCACCCGAGGAGAATTCGATCAGCTCCCAGAATCAATGATCTGGGGGACCAGAAAGAACTTCCCATCGGTCTTGGGCGCATTGCTCAGCGCCAATTCCCTCGGCAGCGATGGAACAACAGTGTCGTCACGAAAGACGTTGTTCAACTCCACCGCGTGGGCCATGGGCTCCACGTCATCCGTCGGCACCTCTTTCAGTTGCTCGACGTAATCAAGAATCGTGCTGAGCTTTTGCAGATAATCATCGATTTCGGACTCGACCAGTCTCAGACGAGCCAGTCGAGCCACACGCAGCACCGTCCCGCGATCCAGACTCGTGGACACAGACCAAATCCTGCTTACTTCGTGGGCAGAGTGAAGGGCTTGCGAATCACAGCCTTCACCACACGGCCACTCTTGAGGCACTGCGTACAGACTCGCTTGGTGACGACTTCACCACCATCCTGCACACGCACTCGCTGCAGGTTCGGACGGAAAGCACGACGCGTAATTCCTGTCGTCTTGCGGCCGTTGCCCCCCAGGTACTTCGCTTTGCCGCGTTGGGCCAACTGATTGCCCCGAATCGGCTGTTTCTCACACAAGTCGCAACGCATGCCCATCGAACGAGTTCCTTTTCGAAGCCTCACATCCTGAGCCCCAAGCGGGGAGCCCAAGATCATAACAGATGCCAAGCCGTTTGCAACCGCTTGCTGCCGGTTCTTGACCGGTTCGTTCGACTGCTGGATCCTTGAGCATCGATCATTCTTCAGAGGAGTGGCTTATTGTTCTTGATTGGAGGCTGGTTGGTTGGCCCGAGCTGCGGGATCTCCACGTTCAATTCGGCCCCACAGATGTCCCCCCACTTTCCCATGTACCCAGGTACCGGCATACCATTCATCATGGATCAGGACCCGGGCCGAAAAAGTTCCCAGCCCGGGAATCGTGACCTCATCCAGCGTGATGACTGGCGTTTTCCCCGCCCAGAGGACCTGGAATGGGACCGCGATCGGAAATTCCTTCCCCTGGATTTGCCATTTGGCACCAAACAACCAGGTCGTGTTGTTTAGCTTGGACACTTTTGAGATGGCGTATTTCTCCATCACAGCCGCTTTCTCTTCCGCCCCCTGGGTCACGCTGTAGTTGCCCGCAAAGGCAGAGTTGGCCAGCTTTTCCGCAAACCAGCGATCCAGCTCTTCCTGCGGGGGAATCGCCGTTTTGCGAGCTGAGGTGGGCGGGTTGGTCTCGGCGGTCTTCGGCTCCTGCGGCTGTTCCGCCAGGGCGGCTGTAGCCGTCAGGACGCTGGGGACTCCCAGAGCGACCAGTGAGAGGAAATCGCGGCGTTCGATCGACATGGCAGTTGGGTGACTGGGGTGTGTGAGGCGGAACTACGCTTGGTTCCGGACAATGTCCGCGGTTCACAAGGGTGGGCTCGTGGAACTTGTGAAGGCCGAACCACCATTGTCAGCAAGAAGGGGACTGGCTGGCAACCACAGCCCACTCTGTTTCTAACGCAGCGTGCCGGGGGGGAGGGGTGTGAGAGGATCTCCCCATTCGGCGATTGGCAGGCAATTGCCCCCGGTCTGAACGCTGGCTGCGGTCGGGAATGGCGTCAGCGATGCTCCAGGTGATCTTGACCCTGATCAGGCCCCCGCGATAGAAGCCCGTCTTGGTTTCCCGGAAGTCGGTGGATGTGTACGGGGGATCAGACGCCGGGATCCCTCCGGCAGTTCCCCTCCACCGGTTCCACTGGCCTCGTTCGATTCCCGGAACCTCTCTGTTGATTCTCCTGCAAGCTGGTTCGCACAGTGTCTTTCGTCCAGCCCCGGTGCTGGGTGTGTTGCTGGTTTGTCTCGCTGGATTCGGCTGTGAGTCGACCAGTCTGAATTCCAGCCTCCTTGAGACACTGGCAGGGCGGCCGGTCGTTTCGGAGCAGGAACTGTCACAGCGAAGAGCGTCCTACATCGAGCATCACAATCGCGAAGATCTCTATTGGCTGCTCCAGAATTGTGTCACGACCGGCATGGGAGTTCATGAGGTGGCAGGCGTCATCGGTGAAACTCCCGAGCTGGAGCCCCATAGCCAATGGCTGAAGCAGGCCGATTTCCGCGTTGACGACAAAGTCTACAAATTCGGCCCCGATAGTCAGGGACAGAGTGTCTATCTGCTGTTTCGCGAGGGGCGGTTGATCAATCACAACCCCGATGAATATCGGCCGGACGACTTCGCGATGCAACTCCGGCGCGGCAGCTGAATTCCGGGGACCGGGCATCCCGAACAGAACCCAGAATTGTCATCGCGCGGGAGGTGGAGGATCGGCCGCGTAGCTGATAAATCCTGGGGTTTCGGTGACGATAACAGCCTGCGGTTCCTGTGCCTTCGTGGTGACAAACAGCGCCTCGGCCTGGGGAGCGTGTTTCCGGATCCAGGCAAGCCCCCGCTCGGGACCCAGCACGCAGACTGCGGTTGCGTGGCTGTCCGCCATGAGGCAGGTTGGAGCAATGATGGTGACGCTTGCGCGGGTTGTCAGGCCCAGCCCTGTGGCTGGATCGACGATGTGCGAGTACCGCACCCCATCGATCTCAACGAATTGAAACGCGTCTCCGGACGTGGTGACCGCGGCATGTTGCACCAAAAGATGGCGACTCGGCGGACCGTCGGCATCCAGGGGGGCGACACTGATTCGCCAACCTGGCTCGCCAGGGGGAGGGCCGCTGACTCCGATGTCGCCGCTGCCATCAATCAGGGCACTTTTGATCCCGTGCTCCTTCAGAACGAGAAGCGCCTCGTCGATGGCAAATCCCACCGCGATCCCTCCCAGATCCAACTGCATTTTGGGGAGCTTGAGAGTGGCCGTCTGGTGCTCTTTGTCGAGGGATAAGCCCTGCCAGCCGACCGCCTGTCGGGCCTGGGAAAGGACGGCTGCCTCAGGGAGCCGTCGGCTTTTGCGGCTGCGTCTCCATAAGCGGGTCAGCGGTCCGACGGTCGGGTCAAAGGCTCCCGCACTGGCTTTGGCCAACTCCTGTGATGCCGTCAGAATGCGGAACAAATCCTGGCTGATGGCGACCGTACGGCCTGTGCCCGCTGTTGCACACAGGCGATTCAGCTCGCTGTCGGCGTCGTAGTCACTGCAGACGGCATTGAGTTGCAGGATGCGCTGATAAGCCGCAGTCACCCCCCGATTTGCGGACTGTTCATCCGGTGCGTATACTACGACTCGGAACGGCATGCCCATGAGCATTTCCGAAAACGCGTACCGCTGCGGTGGTGCGCCGTCTGCCGAGACGCCAGCCATTGCGGCCGTCAAGGCGAGGGGAAACAGTACATGCGACATTGACGGATCCTGGTGACACATCACCTCTCGGGCGTTCTCCGGCAATTGACAGGCCGGAAGGAATTGAGTTCGGTGATCGCGGCCGCGACTGAAGCGGGTGTCGAGTTTCCAACAGGTGCTTGCGGTGGAGAGGTCGGATTCAGTCATGGTGAGTCTAGGCAGGTTCAAGGGAATGGGGCAAGCGGTGCTCGCCGGGTTGGTCTTGGTGGGGCTTTGTTGGGGAACCCGTCCCGAGGGGCGCATCGCGGAGGCTCAGGACGTGTCGGTCGCCCCGCCGGTGATTCCCATTCCCGAGGCCGAGGCCAAGACCCCGGCCGAGATGAAGGCCTACACCGAAAAGATCACCGGCACCGAAGTGACCTTCGACATGGTGCCGATTCCCGGGGGGGAATTTGTGATGGGGAGTGCCGAGTCGGAAGTGGGGCGAAATTCCGACGAGGGGCCTCAACATACGATGAAGATCGCCCCGTTCTGGATGGGGAGATGCGAGGTCACCTGGGATGAGTACGACGTCTGGAGCTTCAGTCTGGACGTGAAGCGGCGCGAGACGTTGAAGCTCGACTCGACCGCTCGCGACCAACTCTCGGATGCGGTGACACGCCCCACCAAGCCTTATACGGACATGACGTTTCGGATGGGGCACGACGGATTCCCCGCGATCTGTATGACGGGACTTGCGGCTCGGGTCTACTGCGAGTGGCTGACGGCGAAAACCGGCCGTTACTACCGGTTGCCGACCGAGGCGGAATGGGAGTACGCGTGCCGCGCGGGCACGACCACGGCCTATTCCTTCGGGGATGACC
>Ga0315900_10006736_pt1 | contig 15274 bp, 17 predicted proteins | sample LakEriMetagenome_FD_203521 | JGI IMG/M metagenome (GOLD analysis project Ga0315900, IMG submission 203521) | Freshwater fungal communities from buoy surface, Lake Erie, Ohio, United States - Buoy 12 MA114 | ecosystem: Environmental > Aquatic > Freshwater > Lake > Lake biofilm | place: USA: Lake...
GGTGCTGCCGCCGGGCTACTTGTGCTGCGGCTACCCGCAGCGCGGCTCCGGGCAGTTCGACAAGGCCGAGAAAATCATCACTGACAACCGGGTGCTGTTCCACCGTGTGGCCAACACGCTGAACTACCTGGACATCAAGACGGTGGTGGTGTCTTGCGGCACCTGCTACGACCAGCTGCAGGGCTACCGCTTCGAGGACATCTTCCCGGGCTGCCGCATCATCGACATCCACGAGTTCCTGCTTGAGAAGGGCATCACGCTGGGTGACGCTTCGCAGGGTGCCTACCTCTACCACGACCCCTGCCACAGCCCGATGAAGCAGCAGGACCCGATGAAGACCGTCAAGGCGCTGGTGGGGCCCCAGGTGCTCAAGAGCGAGCGCTGCTGCGGTGAGAGCGGCACGCTGGGCGTGACGCGGCCCGACATCAGCACGCAGGTGCGCTTCCGCAAGGAAGAAGAGCTGCGCCGAGGCGAAGCCGCGCTGCGCGCTGACGGCGCGGTGCCGGCGGATGCCGACGTGAAGATCCTGACCAGCTGCCCGAGTTGTCTGCAGGGCCTGAAGCGCTACGAAGGCGACCTGCAGAACGGCCTGCTGGAGGCTGACTACATCGTGGTGGAGATGGCGCGCAAGATCCTCGGCCCCGCCTGGCTGGAGACCTACGTCGCCCGGGCCAACGCCGGCGGCATCGAGCGCGTGCTGGTTTGAACCTGCATCACCCGCAAGACACTGGAGACTGCCATGGCTGGCCTGACCACGCAAACCCCCATGCCCACCGCGCTGACCCTGCACCAGACCTCGCGCGTGCTGGAGATCGGCTTTGATGACGGCAAGACCTTTCGCATCCCCTTCGAGCTGATGCGCGTGTACTCGCCCTCGGCCGAGGTGCAAGGGCACGGGCCAGGCCAGGAGGTGCTGCAGACGGGCAAGCGCGACGTGGGCATCACCGACCTGCAGACCGTAGGCCACTACGCCGTGCAGCCCACCTTCAGCGATGGCCACGACACTGGCATCTTTTCCTGGGATTACCTCTACCACCTGGGCGCCGACCAGGAGGCCTTGTGGGCCCAGTACGCGCAACGCATCGAGGCGGCGGGCACCCACCGCGACGCCCCGATGACCGGTGCCGCGGGTGGTGCGGGTGGCGCCTGCGGGCACCACCACTGATAGGCCCCGGGGCTTGCTGCAGCCCGTTTGCAGCCCGGCGCCGCCCGGCGCCGGCAAGAGCCCATGAGCGAGTCCCACTGGAGTGCGGCACGGTTTCGATGTTTTCGTTGAGCAGCGGCAGACCAGGACGCGGCTGAAGCGTCGCCAGGAGCCCGCAGGCCTCTACGATGGCTGATCGTTTCTCCGGTCTGCCACCTGGTGCCTTGATGAAGAGCCCTGATGAAGGCACACCTGCGGTCTTGGAGCACCGGCCCTTGCTGTGGCTGTTGGGGGCGGTCTCCCTCGCGCTGGTCTGGATCCTGCTGCCGTTTTTCAGCACGCTGCTGTGGAGCACGATCATCGCGTTGCTGTTCGCCCCGCTGCACCGTCGCCTGCTGTTGCGGCTCAGGCACCAGCGTACCCTGTCGGCGCTGCTCACGATCCTGATTGCCGCGGTGATGGTGGTGGTCCCGCTGGCGTTGCTGAGCGTCATGCTGGTCGATGAGGCGGCGGGTCTCCTGGCGCGTCTTCAGTCCATCGAGTCCCGCTCGTTGCCTTACCTGCGCGGGGTGTTCGACGCGCTGCCCGGATGGGCAACTGCGCTGCTCAAGCGCCTGGGGCTGGCGGACTTCGAGACCTTGCAACGCCAGCTGACCACCGGGCTGCAGCAGGCCAGCGGCTTCATGGCCAGCAAGGCCTTGAGTCTCGGGCAGAACACCATCGAGTTCGCGGCCAGCCTGCTCATCACCCCCTACCTGGCGTTCTTCCTGATCCGCGATGGAGACCGCATCGTGAATGCCATGCGGCGTGCACTTCCGCTCACGACCCCACACAAGCAGGAGTTGCTGCACAAGTTCAGTCATGTGATCCGGTCCACCGTCAGGGGCAACCTGGTGGTGGCTGCCCTGCAGGGGGCGCTCGGTGGGCTCGCGTTCTGGTTCTTCGGCGTGCGAGGTGCGCTGCTGTGGGCCGCGGTGATGGCCTTTCTCTCCTTGCTGCCGGCCATTGGTGCGGCGCTGGTGTGGCTGCCCGTTGCACTGTGGTTCCTGGCCACGGGGGCGACCTGGCAGGGTGTGGCCCTGGTGGCCTGGGGCGTGCTGGTCATCGGTCTGGTCGACAACCTGCTGCGGCCCATGTTCGTGGGTAAGGCCACGCTGATGCCCGACTACGTGGTGATGATCACGACGCTGGGGGGCATGGTGGTCTTTGGCATCAACGGCTTCGTCCTGGGTCCTGTCATCGCGGCGATGTTCTTTGCGCTCTGGCACATGGTCCTGACAGCACGACAAGCCGAGGCGTCCGTAGATGGCCCAGATTGAAACCGCAGGCTGGAAAACAAGAAAGCCCTCGCTCGGGACCTTTTTGAGAAAGTCGCGAGCGAGGGCGTGGAGCCGCTGTTTAGTCGGCGGCCACTGATGCAGCCTGCGTTTGCTTGGCGTGTTCTTCAAAGGCCTTGATCTGCTTTTCGGCCTCTTCCTTGCTGACGGCGTACACCTCCTGAATCTTGGTGGCGAGCTTGTCCCGCTTGCCTCCAATCGAGTTCAGGTGTTCATCGGTCAGCTTGCTCCACTGCGTGACCATCTGCGGCTTGTAGGCCTTCCAATCTCTTTCAATCTGTTCCCATTTCATTTCAAGACTCCTTGGTTGCTCCTGGAACACTGGTCACCGAGGTGACCCCTCTTTTCCCTCGCACGCACAGAGATTGGCGGCAAGGAAAATCAGTTCTTCGATCACCGGAACACGCTCATGGAGTCGCCGCGCGCCAGCGTGGCCTTGCAAGGGTGCAAGTGGTTCATGAGGCTTCTCCTTTGGTCGACGTCCAGGAGGAATTTGCGCGCATTGCCGTGTGACGACCGTACGGCACCGAACACAGCGCTTGCTCGCGCTTGACGCGCCGCAACTCAGCGACTGACCGGGGTCCTACAACGGGCGTTGGCAGGCCACTCGGGCTTGGCCAGCCGAACCATGACCCTTGCAACCGATCCCCTTGCCAACCAACTGCTGGCGGCCCTTGAACCCGCCGACTGGCAGCGCTGGAAGCCTCACTTGGAGCCTGTGAACTTGAGGCGAGGGGAGATCCTGTACGCGGCGGGCCAGCCCCAGTTCCACGCGTTCTTTCCCACCAGCGCCATCGTCTCCTTGCTTCAGATGACCGAGGCCGGCGGGTCCACCGGGTTCGCCATCGCCGGTCATGAAGCCGTGGTCGGCATCTCTCTCCTTCTTGGATCGGACATCACGACCAGCAGCGGCGCGGTGTTGATCGCGGGTCAGGGCTATCGGATGCCGGCCCTGGCCCTCCTGGAGGAGTTCAACCGCTTCGAATCCGTGCGGCAGTTGATGCTCCGATACATCCAGGCCCTCGTCACGCAGATCGCACAGACAGCCGTCTGCTCACGACATCACACCGTGGATCAGCAGGTGTGCGCCTGGTTGCTGTACTGCCTTGACCGACTGGCAAGCCACGAGGTCCAGCTGACGCATGACATGTTGGCCCACTTGCTGGGTGTGCGCCGCGAGAGCGTGACGCTGATCGTCGGCCACCTGCGGGCCGCTGGGCTGGTCCGCTGCAGGAGGGGGTCCATGGTGGTGCTCGACCGCGCCGGTCTTGAGCATCGCTCCTGCGAGTGCCACGCCCTGGTCAGCAAGGAGTACGCCCGCTTGCTGCCCAGTCCGTGCGCCAGCGCGCCTGCCGGCCAGCACGGTGCGATGTGAATCACCGACAGGAGTACGGGGGCTGGTCGGAGCTCGTAAGCCGTGAGTCCTCAAGTTGATCGCACTCATCAGCGCCGTATCGTCCCCAGCGCATGCTCGATGCCGGGACACGCGCGGTGTCGTGTCGATCTGCGCTGCGACCATCGGGCACTCGCAAGGGGTGGCCTCTCGATGAATCAATGGGCGCGAAGGAGCACAACATGAGCTTGGGGACCATTCTGTTGATCCTGCTGATCCTGGCCTTGGTGGGTGTCATTCCTGCGTGGCCGCACAGCAGAGGGTGGGGTTACGGCCCCAGCGGCATCGTGGGCGTCATCTTGGTGGTGTTGCTCGTGCTGGTGTTGATGGGAAGGCTGTAGCAACCCGCATCGTTGAAGTCTCGGCAATGCAATCGGATGGAGGCCTCGCCGGGCGCTCGGTCATCCCCCAAGCAGGTAACGAAGGAGTCGATCATGACCATGAACAAGGATCAGGTGCAGGGCACCCTGAAAGACGTGGCCGGCAAGATCCAGGAGGAGGCCGGCAAACTGGTGGGCAGCAAGAAACAGCAAGCCAAGGGTTTGAAGAAGCAGGCCGAGGGCAAGATCCAGAAAGGGGTGGGCAACCTGAAGGAAGCCGCCAGTGATGTGCGGGATGCCGTCAGGAAGTGACCCTTCGGTCAGGCGCGTGCTTGGTTCGGCCGGATGCTCCGGCCCACGCGCTGGGCACCGTGGCTCTTGAGGCTCTTGACCCTGTTGATGGATGGCTGACCCATGGAGCAAGTGCCTCGTGGTCTGCCCATGCTGGCGGTCTGCATCGCCTTGACGGTGGGGTGCGCAGGGCTCGAACGCAGGGGGCAGCAGCAGACGCCTGCACAAGCCCCGGTCGAAGACGCCAAGCCTCCAACAAAGCCTGCCCTACGAGGTTCACAGGACGCACTCCCGGTCAAGCCTGAATTGGCGAGGCCGCGCGCTGCGGCCAAGCCTGCTGCACCGCCCCCCGTTGTACCGCCACCCGCCAGGCCGCAACCGCCTGCGCCCCCTGCGGTGAAGCCTGCGGCAGCCCCGCCACTGGACCTCAAGTCGCTTGAGGCCCGCCTGAGGGAGACCAAGGCCATCAGCACCTTCAGCAAGCTGGCGCTCAAGAACCAGATCGATGATCTGCTGGAGCGGTTCAAGGGGTTTTACGAAGGAAGGATCAAGACTTCGCTGGCCGAGCTGCGGCGGGCGTTTGACCTGTTGGTCATGAAGACGCTCGCGCTGCTGCAGGACGCCGACCCTCCACTGGCCGGCGCGCTCGCCTCGTCAAGAGAGTCCATCTGGAGCGTTTTGTCGGATCCGGCAAAGCTCAACACCCTGTAGCAAGTGCCCTCCTGGCCTCGACAAACCATGCTGGTGAAGATGCACATCTCGATCTGGTCCGGCATCGCCTTGTGGGCCTGGCTCGTTGCAGGGTCCGCCGCCGCAGCCGATGACGCGGAGCTTCGCAAGGACCTGACGTCCGTCATCGCGCTGCTGGGCCTGCCTTGCGGCCAGGTGATCAGCGCGACGCCGTTGAAGCCTGACGATCACATCGCCACGTGCCGGGATGGCAACCGTTATCGCGTGTTCATCGACCCCGCAGGACGCGTCGTTGCGCAGCAACTCAAGCCATAGGCCATGAGCTGCGTTGCCGGAACGCAATGGCCTGCCGCCGCCGTCTCTTACAAGGAACGAACGCTGAAAAAGTCATCGGTCTGGACCATCCAGCAGGTCGATGTCTTGATCGGCGCTGTCGGACGGTTCTCGTTCGACAGACGGAAACCACCTTGTCAAGCTCACAGGAGATTCACCATGAACATGCGCACCCTTCTCGCCACGACTGTCACGGCACTGGCATTGGTCACCGTGACAGGTTGCGCCGTCACGCGCGGACAGGAAACCATCGGCGCCTATGTCGACGATTCGACGATCACGGCGCGGATCAAGGCCCGCTTTGTCGAAAACCAGCAGGTGGACGCTGCGGCGATCAGCGTCGAGACCCTGAATGGCACGGTGATGTTGTCCGGGTTTGCCAAGAATGCCGCTGAAAGGACAACGGCCGAAGACATCGCGCGTGGGGTCAACGGCGTGAAAGCCGTGAAGAACGAGATCACCGTGCGCCCCTGATCGCATCCGCCGGGTCTTCAGCGGGGCTGACAGGCCCGCCTGAAGAGAGGTTGGGAGGGAGGTCGGGAGGGAGGTTGGAGGACGCGCGCCGCAGGCGCGACAATCCCCCTCATGGCACGCACCCACTTCGGTTTCCAGACAGTCGACGAGGCTGAGAAGGCCGCGCGCGTGCGCGGCGTGTTCGATTCCGTGGCCAAGCGCTACGACGTGATGAACGACCTCATGTCGGCGGGGCTGCACCGGGCCTGGAAGGCCTACACGGTGGCGGTGGCGGACGTGCGCGAAGGTCAGAAGGTGCTGGACATCGCTGCTGGCACGGGTGACCTCACGCGGGCCTTCGCCCGCCGTGCCGGCGAGCGTGGCGTGGTGGTGCACACCGACATCAACGAGGCCATGCTGCGCGAGGGCCGCGACCGGCTGGTGGACGAAGGCCTGGTGCTGCCCTCCACGGCCTGCGACGCCGAGCATCTGCCCTTTCGTGACCAGACCTTTGACCTGGTCAGCGTGTCCTTCGGCCTGCGCAACATGACGCACAAGGAGGCCGCGCTCAAGGAGATGTGCCGGGTGCTGCGCCCCGGCGGCCGGCTGCTGGTGCTGGAGTTCAGCAAGGTGGCGCCGGCGCTGCAGGGCGCTTATGACTGGTACTCCTTCAAGGTGCTGCCCCGCATCGGCCAGTGGGTGGCCGGCGACGCCGAGAGCTACCGCTACCTGGCCGAGTCCATCCGCATGCACCCGGACCAGGCCACGCTCAAGGCCATGATGAAGGACGCGGGCTTCGGCCATGTGGACGTGCACAACCTGACCGGCGGTCTGGTGGCGCTGCACGTGGGCATCCGCTGCTGAGCGCGCGCGCCATGCCCGAGTAGGGCGGGGCTGCGCAGCCGCGCCACCCCTGCGTTTGCGCAGTTCGTCCGGCTTGCGGGCGTGGCGCAATGCAAGGCCTGACTCACGGGCCTTTCCTCATGCAGCATGGCGCGACCCCGGTCCCTGGCACCACCGGCTCCTGCGGTGCCACCACGTCCTGGACCTTCCAGGTCACCGAACGCGACATTCGCCGCTTCCTGCAGGCCATTGGTGAGCCGCCGGCGTTTGCCGCTGATGCGGCTGCTGCGCCGTCACATGCCAGGGGCATGGATCCCCCCGCGCTTGAGGCGCCTCCGCTGTTCTACCAGGTCATGGCCTGGCAGGACGTGGGGCCCGAGCAACTGCCCCCGGACGGGTCACCGGCCGAGATTCAGGGCGGGCCTCCCCATGCCCGCAGCATGGGCGGCGCCAGCGAATTCACGGTGCACCGGGCCGCCCGCGCTGGCGAGACGATCAGCGTTTGCTCCAGGCTGCTGGGCGTGCAGAGCCGACAGGGCCGGCACGGTCCCCTGCACCTGATCACGCGGCAGACGACTTTCGTAGACGCCGCGGGCACCGAGTTGGCCCGCGAAGTGGCCACCTACCTGCGCAGGCCGGCATGAGGGGGATGCCACCACCCGCCCGACAGCGTCCGGTGGTGCCAGCCGCGACGCTGCAGTTGGCTGCTCAGGGGTTTTCTGACCTGCCTGTCGATCTGCCTTTCGACCTGCCGGTCGTCCTGCCCGAACTGCGCGTGCTGCCCACCCCCATGCAGATCTTCATGTTCAGCGCGGTCACCTGGAACCGCCACCTGATCCACTACAACGCGGATGCGGCCCGAGCGGAGGGCCACCCCGATGTGGTGGCGCAGCGTTCGCTCATTGGCAACTACTTCGCCCGTCACGCGGGTGCTTGGCTGGGGCCGGCCGGCCGTGTCGCTCGCCTGTCCTGGCGGGTGACGGGCTCGGCGGTGCCGAACCAGGGGCTGTGCTGCCACGGGGTGGTGCGGGAGCGGCTGGACGGGCTTTTCGAGCCTGCCGACCTGGCGCCTGGATCCGTCCCCTTGAAGTACCAGGGCTGGTTGACGGCTGAAGACGGGCGTGAAGTCGCCGTGGCGGAGGGGGTCCTGTGCATCCACGCTTCTTCCTGAGGACGGTGGCTGCCACCTGGCGCCGCCACGGCCTGTGGGCCGCGTGTCAGGTGGGTCTGGAACAGCTGCTGAACGGGCTCATGTTCTTCGAGCGGCTGCACATCATCGAGATGCAGCGGCCACCGGCGTTTGCCGCTCTCGCATCAGGAGCCGCGCCCGCCGCAGCCGTCAGAGCCGCAGGGGCCGGGCCCGACACCCGGGTGGCGGACGAGGCCACGCTGCGCCGCCTGCAGCGCGAAGGGGGCTGGGGCATCGACGACACCAAGCTGGCCCTGCTGCACGCGGGGGACACCTGCCTGCTGAGCCTGGTGGACGGCGCCATCGCAGGCTACACCTGGGTGCACACCGGCGGGCACCCTGAAATCATGCCCGGCCTGCGCCTGCAACTGCCTGCGGGGGCCTTGTACAACTTCGCCGGTTTCACACACCCGGACTTCCGCGGCGCCGGGCTGCAGTCTCGCCGCCACCAGGCGGTGTGGACCCAGCCCGCCTGGGCGCACCTGGGGCGCATGCTCGGTTATGTCAAGGCCACCAACTTTGCCTCGCGCCAGGGCCAGGGTCGCAGCGGCTACCGCAGGATCGGGTCGGTGGTGTTGGTGGGGTCCCGCAGACGCTTCGTCGCCTGGCTGTCCCCTGCTTTGCGGCGCAGCGGGGTGCGCCGTCTGGAGGGACCTTCCGGCGTCGTCGATCGTGCGTGGGCGCTGCTCAAGCGGCGCGTGCAGGGCGCCTGGGTGGCCATGTTGTCCCACACCCTGGGGCCCTGGCTGCACCGCCGCCTGCGGCGGCGTTCACAGCGTTGCAGCACCCACCCCTACACCTGCTTTCACCGCGCCCCCACCCAACTGGCGGCCCTGACCGGTCCGGTGCTGGCCCATCTGGGCAGGGACCTGGTGCCCGGCGCTGCGCCGGGCCGGCCTCTGCGGGTGTTGCTCTATGCCTGCTCCAACGGTGCGGAGGCCTACACCTGGTCGGCGTGGCTGGCATTGCAGAGGCCGGACCTGGAGGTGGTGATCGAGGCCTCGGACCTGAACCCAGAGTTGATCAGCCGGGCGCGTGCGGGCCGCTACACCTGGTCGGAATTGACGCAGGGCCATGAGGTGCCGGACTGGTTGGTGGCGCAGGCCTTCGACCGTGAGGGTGAGGACTATGTCGTCAACGAACGTACGCGCCGGCGGGTGAGCTTCAGTTGCGCCGACATCGTTCGAGACGATCTTCGGGCACGCTACGGTCAGGCTGACGTGGTGGTGGCGCAGAACGTGCTGTTCCACCTGCCCCCGCCCCTGGCCCGCCGCGCCTTCGACAACGTGGTGCGCACACTGGCTCCCACGTCGGCCTTGTTCATCGAGGGCATGGACCAGGACCTGCGGGTCTCGCTGACGCAGGCGCACGAGCTTCAGCCGCTGCTCTGGCGCAGTCGGGAGATCTACGAGGAGAGCCGCCGGCACATCCCGGCACGGTGGTGGCAGTTCCACTACGGTGCCGAGCCCTGGCTGCCGTTTCGACGTGCGCCCTGGCGTCGCTACGGCACCATCTTCCTGAAGGGGCCCGCGCCCGTGCCCGTACGCTTGCTGGCGCTGGCGGCGTGAGCCGCCCAACCGGCCTTCGCGACAGCCCGCAGTTGCAGGTCTCGCTGACAGCTTGTCCTGCACCGCAGGATCTGGCCCCGCGGTGGCGCGAGCTGCAGGCCCAGGCAGAGCCGAGCTTCTTCACCGGGTGGACCTGGATCGGTTGCTGGCTGGAACACCTGGACCCCGCCCACCGGCCCGCCCTGGTGCGTGTGCACCTGGGGCAGGAACTGGTGGGGCTGGCCGTGCTGGTGCCGCAACGGGCCCGGCGCTTGCGTTGGTGGCCTTCTCACGTCCTGCACCTGCACGCCACCGGACAGCGCCAGTGGGATGACATCACCGTGGAGCACAACGGGTGGTTGGTGCGCCGCGGCCTGGAAGCGCAGGTGCAGGCGGCCGTGGCCTCGCAGTTGTGGGCGCTTGCGCCGTCGGTGGACCAGGTGTGTCTGCCTGGCGTCGCGGCCGGCCACGAACGTTGGCGTGATGCCCCACCACCCGTGGCCTGCGTGCGTGAGATGAGCGAGCCTGCCTACCGGGTGGACCTGTCGTCCGTGCGGGCCTCGGGCCGGGCTTTCCTGGACACGGTGGGAGCCCCGACCCGGGCTGCGGTGCGGCGCAGCCTGCGCCTGTACCAGGGCTTGGGGGAGGTGCGCATCAGTCCGGCCGGCGACCTGCCGCAGGCACTGCAGTTCCTCGAACGGCTGAAGGACTTTCACCAGAGGACCTGGACCGCGCGCGGACAGCCGGGTGCTTTCGCCAACCCGCTGTTCGAGCGCTTTCACCGGCGCCTGATCGCCACGGCCTGGCCGATGGGCCAGGTGCAGTTGCTGCGTGTCACGGCCGGCAGCGCCGAGGTGGGTTACCTCTACAACTTCGTTGAAGCCGGCCAGATGCTGGCCTACCAGAGCGGGTTTCACTTCGGCCTGACCGAGCGCAACCACCACCCGGGCCTGGTGACACATGCCCTGGCCGTGCAGCAAGCGCTGGATGCCGGCCTGGACGGCTATGACTTCCTGGCGGGGCAGGCCCGCTACAAGCAGCAACTGTCCCACCAGACCTACACCATGGCGACTTTCACGCTTCACCGCCCCAGCCTGGGGCTGTGGCTGGAGCGGGCCTGGCGTAGCGTCCGTGCCCGGTTCACGCCGCCCGCGAGCGCGTCGGCGCCACCTTCCACGCCATCTTGAGCATGCGCAGCGTCGAACCGCTGGCCCCATGGCGCAATGGGCAGGTCGTTTTCAGGAGATGTCTGGACGTGCTGAACCTTCCCTCGAAATTCTTTCCCGTCCCGCGGTGTCGCGGGCTGCTGGCTTGGCTGGCCGCAGTGGCCGTCATGGGATGGGTGGGTCCGGCCACCGCCCAGGCGTTGAAAGACCTGCCGCCGCAAGGCGCTGTGGCCTCGGGCCAGCGGCCTGTCGCTGACGCCCGTGCGCCCGAGGAGTACCGGCTGGGCGCTGGCGATGTGCTGCGCGTGGCCGTGTACCAGAACCCGGACCTGTCGCTGGAGTCGCGCCTGAGCGAGGCGGGGGTGCTGAACTTTCCCTTGCTTGGCCCGGTGCGCCTGGGGGGGCTCACGGTGGGTGCTGCCGAGCAGTTGATTGCGCGCGGTCTGCGCGACGGCCAGTTCGTGCGCCAGCCGCAGGTCAATGTGTCGGTGGTGCAAGTGCGTGGCCACCAGGCCAGCGTGCTGGGGCTGGTCAACCGCCCCGGCCGGTTTCCGCTGGAGGCCACTGGGCTGCGCCTGACCGATCTGTTGGCCATGGCCGGGGGCACCGCCGCCGGTGCTGCCGACGTCGCCGTGGTCACCGGCATCCGGCAGGGGCAACCCTGGCGTGCCGAGGTGGATCTGCCCGCCCTGTTCACCCCCGGCGGGCAGGGGCGAGATGTGGACATCCTGCATGGCGACACCGTGTGGGTGGACCGACAGCCGCAGGTCTACATCTATGGCGAGGTGCAGCGCCCTGGCCCGCTGCGTCTGGAGCGTGGCATGACCCTGATGCAGGTGCTGGCCACGGGCGGCGGCCTGACGCCGCGCGGCACCGAGAAGGGCATCCGCGTGCACCGGCGCGGGCCCGATGGTCGTCTGCAGGTGGTGCAACCCGCGATGGACGACACGGTCCGCGAGGGCGATGTGGTGCACGTGCGCGAGAGCCTGTTCTGAAGCTTCTTCGGGGAACTTGACGATGGACATTGCTTCCTTCATGGCCACGCTGCGCGCCCGCGCAGGCTTGGCCCTGGGTGTGCTGTTGCTGACGGTGGCGGCGGCTTTTGGCGCGAGCCTGCTGTTGCCGCGCAGCTACGTGGCCACGGCCAAGGTGATCGTGGACCAGGGGCGGCCCGATCCCATGTCGGTGTCCACCGGCTGGCAACCGCCGGTCATGACGGCCTTGTCCACGCAGATGGACATCATCCGCAGCGAGCGCGTGGCTGCGGAGGTGGTGCGTCGCTTGTCGCTGACCGCCGACCCCGCCCTGCGACGGGCCTGGGAGGACAGCCAGGCCGCTGCGGCCCCAGCCCATCCCGGCCCCAACGAGACCGACAAGACGCCCGGATTGCCCAGCGCACTGCAGGCCTGGCTGGTGGGGCAGGTGCTCGCGGCCGTGGAGGTCAAGCCGGCGCGGGATTCGGACGTGTTGTCCATCACCGTACGGTGGTCTTCCGCGGAGCAGGCGGCTGCGCTGGCCAATGCTTTCGCACAGGCCTACCTGGACACCAGTGTCGGCTTGCGCGCCGATCAGGCCCGCCGCTACTCGGGCTTCTTCGAGGGCCGGGTGCGCGAGGCCCGTCTTCAACTGGAGCAGGCGCAGGCCCGGCTCTCCACCTTCCAGCGTGCACGGGGCGTGGTGGTGGGGGACGAGCGGGTGGATGTGGAGACAGCGCGCTTGAACGAGCTGTCCTCGCAGCTCACCCTGTTGCAGGCCGTGGTGGCGGAGTCCGGCAGCCGTCAGGCGCAGTCCCAGGGCGCGGCCGCGGACCGCATGCAGGAAGTGCTGGCCCATCCGGCCTTGCTGGGCTTGCGCGCCGATCTCACCCGCGCCGAGGCGCGGATGCAGGAGCTCAACGACCGCCTGGGCGACAACCACCCGCAAGTGTTCGAGGCGCGCGGGCAGGTCAGCCTGCTGCGATCGCGTCTGGAGGCGGAGACCCGGCGCGTGGCCGGGGGTGCGACGGTGTCCAACACCATCAACCGTCAACGCGAGAGCGACATGCGCACGGCCCTGGAAGCCCAGCGCCAGCGCGTGATGAACCTGAAGGCCGTGCGCGACGAAGCCCTGGTGCTGGCGCGCGATGTGGACAGTGCGCAGCGCGCCTACGACGGCCTGCAGGCGCGGCTGCAGCAGACCAGCCTGGAGAGCCAGGCCACGCAGGGGCAGGCCCACCTGCTGTCGGCTGCCCCCGTGCCGCTGGCGCCGTCGTCACCGAGTTGGATGTTGCGCGCAGGTCTGGCCCTGGGTCTGGGCCTGGCGCTGGCCCTGGGGACGGTGGCCCTGGTCGAACGCGTGGACGCCCGGGCCCGCCTGCCAGGGGCTACGGCGCAATGGCTGGGTGTGCCCCTGCTGGGCGTGCTGCCTGGGCCGAAGGACCGCGGCGGCTTTGCGCCCAGCAAGTCGGCCCTGGTCCAGCCCTGGCGTATGGGCCAGTTGCCGGCCCCGACCACATCCTCGAAGGAGTGAAGCTTGATGGCGAGATTTCGTGATGCAGGGACCCCTTCGATGACGAATGGGCAGGCCGCACAAGCGACCTTGGAGCCCGACGTGCAGGGTCCGGTGGTTCGCGGCGACATCTCCGATGGGCCGGAGATCGTCGAGACGCCGCCCATCTTGCGCCACGGTCCTGCCTGGCATGAAGGGCGGCTGGGGGAGATCCTGGCACGCCAGCGCCAGCTCACGCCGCAGGAGGTGGAGCGCATCGCCGCGGTGGCGCGCTTGCGCCGTGTGCGCTTTGGCGATGCCGCGGTGGCTCTGGGCCTGGCTTCGACGCAGGATGTCTTTCAGGCTCTGGCCTCGCAATTCCGCTATGCCTGCGCCGCGAAGGCGCCTGGACGAGACCGGGCCGAGCAGGTGATGCTGCACCGGCCCCGCTCGGCCCAGGCCGAGGCGGTGCGCGCCCTGCGCAGCGAACTGTCGCGGCAGGTGTTCCGCGACGGCGAGCCCGCGGCCTCGCTCGCCGTGGTGAGCCCGCAGGCGCAGGACGGCAAGTCCTTCCTCAGCGCCAACCTCGCGGTGGCCTGGTCACAGGCCGGGCGTCGCACCCTGCTTGTGGATGCCGACTTGCGCGGGCCCCGCCAGCACCAGATCTTCGGCATCACCGACGGCCACGGCCTGAGCAGCCTGCTCAGCGGTCGGGCCGGCATGGACGTCATCGCGCGCATCCAGGACGTGCCGGGGCTGTACGTCCTGCCGGCCGGACCCTTGCCTCCGAACCCGCTGGAATTGGTGGACGGCCCGGTGTTCCGCGACCTGATGGGCGAGTTGAGCAGCCGCTTCGATCAGATCGTGGTGGACACCCCGGCGTGTTCCTACGGTGCCGACGCACTGGCCGTGGCCGATCGCTGCTCTGCGGCGCTGGTGGTGGCGCGGCGAGACGCCAGCCGGCTTGCATCGCTGGCGGCCCTGACCGGGCGCCTGTCGCAGGGACCGGCACGGCTGGCAGGTGTGGTCATGAACACTTATTAAGCCAGCCCTGCGGCATGACCAAGGTCTGTTTCGTGGGTTTGGACAACCTGCCGGTGATCTCGCGTGCGCACAACCGCCACGGCATCGGGGGCGAGCAGGTGCAGCACACGCTGCTGGCGCGTGCCCTGGCCCGGCGCGGCTTCGAGGTCTCGATGGTGGTGGCGGACTACGGACAACCCGATGGCCTGGAGATCGACGGTGTGAGGTTGCACCGCGCGCACGGCCTGGACGAAGGCCTGCCGGTGCTGCGCTTCCTCCACCCGCGGCTCACCGGGCTGTGGCGTGCCCTTGGGCGCGCCGATGCCCAGGTGTACTACGTCAGCACGGCCAGTTCGCAGCTGGGCGTGGTGGCCGCCTTTGCCCGCCGACATGGCCGGCGCGTGGTGTTCCGCATCGCCCATGACCTGGACTGCGACCCGAAGCGTTTGTTGATCCGCTTCTGGCGCGACCGCAAGCTCTACGAATGGGGCCTGCGCCGGGCCGACGCCGTGCTGGCGCAAAGCCAGCAGCAGCGCGCCGCGCTGCGGGCGAACTACGGGCTGGACAGTCGCGTGGCGGGCATGCTGGTGGAGCCGGCGGTGCGCGACCTGGATTTCGAGGCCCGCGACGTGCCGGTGCTGTGGGTCAACAACCTGCGTCCCTTCAAGCGGCCCGACCTGGCATTGGCCCTGGCGCAGCGGCTGCCCCAGGTGCGTCTGCACATGATCGGAGGCCCCCAGGGCGGACATGAGGACTTGTTCGAAGCGACGCGCCGTGAGGCCGCCGCCCTGGACAACCTGCAGTTCCTCGGGCGCGTGGCGTACCACGACGTGAACGACTATTTCGAGCGCGCGCGCGTGTTCGTCAACACGTCCGACTCCGAGGGCTTCCCCAACTCGTACCTGCAGGCCTGGCGGCGCGGGGTGCCCACGGTCTCCTTCTTCGACCCGGATGGTGTGATCCGCCGCTTCGGTCTGGGGCATGCGGCCCAGTCGCTGCAGGACATGGCGGCGGCCGTGGAGCGCCTGACCCGCAGCCCTGACGAATGGCACGCCACCAGTGCGCGCTGCCGCCACTTC
>Ga0315900_10006739_pt1 | contig 15272 bp, 21 predicted proteins | sample LakEriMetagenome_FD_203521 | JGI IMG/M metagenome (GOLD analysis project Ga0315900, IMG submission 203521) | Freshwater fungal communities from buoy surface, Lake Erie, Ohio, United States - Buoy 12 MA114 | ecosystem: Environmental > Aquatic > Freshwater > Lake > Lake biofilm | place: USA: Lake...
CCATGAGCCAACTAATACATTTAAAATTCTCGACATAAAAACAAGTACTAGAGGATGGGGCGATAAGGAAAAAAAAGACGAAAATAAACAATTTCAACTAATCTTATACAAACATTTCTTTTCAGAACAATACAATATCCCAGTTGATGATATTAGTGTTGAATTCTTTATCGTTAAACGAAAAGTAATGGATTGGGATGATGAAAAAATCTTATCTCCACATCAAGCATACAGAGTACAAACATTTATTCCTGCTAGTGGGAAAATTAAAATAACTAAAGCCAAAGAATCTTTAAATAATTTTATAAAAAAATGCTTTAACACTACTGGGGAAGTTAGAGAAGAGGAATATCCCAAAGTTGTAAGCAAGTGGAATTGTATGTACTGTCCCTTCAAAGAAGATAAAGATAATTGTGGAGAAGGTATTATTTTTTAATACTCCTTATATATTTATATTATATACAAATATACAAACATTTTAATTAAACTTTAAAACTATGGCTAAAGACTTAACTTTAACAAGCGTAAAGATTCAAACAGACCTGTTTGAAAATTTCAAAATTGAGTGTGTAAAACGAAAATTTAGTTTTCAAAAACTTGCCGATCGGGCTATTTATTTGTACCTTACAGATGAAGATTTTCGTAAAAAAATTACAAACCAAAACACAACCGAACTTTAAAACTAAAATATGAATAAAAGTTTTGATTATATCCCTAAGGATAAAAGAAAAAAAATCGTTTTAATTTGTGATGATATTAGAGTTCATTCTGGAGTAGCAACAGTTGCTAGAGAAATTGTAACTCACACTTGTCACCACTTTAATTGGGTTAATATTGGGGGTGCTATTAACCACCCAGATCAAGGTAAAAAATTAGATCTAAGCGCAGACAGTAATCAAATAGCAGGTATTGAAGATGCTTATGTTATGATGTATCCTACTAATGGGTATGGTGATGCTGATTTTTTACGTCAGGTAATTAAATTAGAAAAACCTGATGCTATAATGCTAATTACAGACCCAAGATATTTTGTTTGGTTGTTTAACATTGAGCAAGAAATTAGAAAAAATATTCCCATTACTTACTTAAATATTTGGGATGATTACCCAGCTCCAATGTATAACAGACCATATTATGAGGCTTGTGATTTATTGATGGGAATCTCAAAACAAACTGTAAACATTAACCAGCTAGTTTTAGGAGATAAAGGAAAGAATAAACTATTTAGATATATTCCTCATGGTTTAAATCATAAAGTTTATCGTCCAATAGAAGAAAATGATCCTGAATTAAAGAAATTTAAAAAAGATTTCTTTGGAAACGATAATCCTGATTTTGTTTTGTTCTTTAACTCCCGTAACATTAGAAGAAAACAAATTCCAGATGCAATGTTAGCTTTTAGAGCATTCTTAGATAGCTTACCTAAAGAAAAAGCTGATAAGTGTAAAATAGTATTACATACTGAAGAAGTAAGTGATCATGGTACAGATTTAAGAAAAGTTAAAGAGTATTTCTTTGATGAAAGTTATCCTAATGCTGTTAAATTTTCAACTCAAAAGTTATCTTCAATCCAACTTAATTATTTGTATAATATTGCAGATGCTCAAATATTGTTAACTTCTAATGAAGGTTGGGGATTAACATTAACCGAAGCAATTTTAGCAGGTACTCCGGTTATTGCAAATGTTACAGGTGGAATGCAGGATCAAATAAGATTTGAAACTAAAGACGGAAAATGGTTTACCCCATCTGCAGATTTCCCTTCAAACCATACAGGTACACTCCAAAAACATGGAGAGTGGGCATTCCCAGTTTATCCAACTTCTAGATCAATTCAAGGTTCTCCACAAACCCCTTACATTTATGATGATAGATGTAGATGGGAAGATGCAACTGAAAGAATTAAAGAAATCTACAATTTGTCTAGAGAAGAACGTAAAGCAAGAGGATTAAAAGGTAGAGAATGGGCAATTGGAGAAGAAGCAGGATTTACCTCTGAAGTACAAGCTGAAAGAGTTATGGAAGCATTTGATACTTTGTTTTCAACTTGGAAACCTAAAGAAAAGTACGAGATTACCAATGCTACAGAGTACAAAGGAAAGTTTTTACCACATAAATTATTTTATTAATGAATAAACCAGTTTTTGTAATTAGCAGCCCATATGACACTTACTCAGGATATGGGGCTAGAGCTAGAGATATTATCCAAGCAATTTTAAATCTAGACAAATATGATGTAAAACTTTTACCCCAAAGATGGGGAAGCACAGCATGGGGATTTTGTGAAGATAATTCTGAATGGAGTCATCTTCATCAATATAGATTAGATACTCCTAATTTACCTTCAAAACCTGATATTTGGATGCAAATTTCAATTCCTAATGAATTTCAACCAGTTGGAAAATATAACATTGGGGTAACCGCAGGTATTGAATCTAGTTTATGTCGAGCTGAATGGGTTGAAGGTTTAAATAGAATGAATACAAATTGGGTTTCATCCAATTTTTCTAAACAAACTTTTGAAAATAGCAAATACGAAAGAAGAAACAAACAAACTAATGTAGTTGAAGGTTATACCCAACTAGAAAAACCAGTTGAAGTAGTTTTTGAAGGTGCTAATTTAAATGTTTATAAATCAATTGAACCTAAGGAAATTAAAACAATTAATTTAGATGAAATTAAAGAATCGTTCTGTTATTTGTTTGTAGGACATTGGATGCAAGGTGATTTTGGGCATGATAGAAAAAATGTATCTTTATTAATTAAATCTTTTTATGAAGTATTTAAAGACAAACCCCAAAAACCAGCTCTAATTTTAAAGGCTTCAATTGGTATTGCCTCTTACATTAGCCGAGATGAAATTCTAGATAGAATTAAAATTATTAGAGAGTCTGTAAATTCTACAAATTTACCTAACATTTATGTTCTAAACGGAGAGTTTAGTGATAGTGAAATGAATGAACTATACAATCACCCAAAAGTAAAAGCTATGGTTAGCTTTACTAAAGGTGAAGGATTTGGTAGACCATTACTAGAATTTAGTTTTACAGGTAAACCAATCATAGCATCAGGATGGTCTGGCCACACAGATTTCTTAAAACAAAACCTAAGTACTTTAATTGCCGGAGAATTAGAAAATGTTCACCCAAGTGCGGCTAACGACTGGTTAATGAAAGAAAGCCAATGGTTTAAACCCAGTACAGTTGAAATTGGAAGACATTTAAAAGATTCATATACTAAGTACAAACAATATGTTTTAGGTGGTAAACAACAAAAACAATACTCTAAAAGTAATTTTAGTTTTGAAAAAATGCAAGAACTAATCTCTAATTTATTAGAAAAAAATGTTCCGAATTTTCCAAAACAGGTAGAATTGGTTTTACCTAAAATTACCTTACCCAAACTTAAAAAAATAGAATAATATGCAATACGATGGATTAACAGAATGTAGCAGGTGTGGAAGTGACGCCTGCTACGTTCAAGAAGTAACCTCTGAAGTTAAACTTGAATTTTGTTATGGGTGCGGATTTCAATCTCACTCATTAATGAAACCAGAAACTGAATTCTTTGCTGAACAACTAGCTTTACTCCCAGATTTATACAAATCTCTAATGGAAGAAGAGGAAGAAACAGGTAAAGTTTGGATGCCCTCCTTTATCAACGTAGAAGAAAAAGGTATGGTATTTGCAGATGGTACAGGTAGAGATAATTGGAGATGGGCAGGTGTAAAATCTGTACCTGTTGATAAAGAAGAAAAGAAAAAATTTAAAAATGCCAAGTACAGAGCAGACATGTCTACAATAAAACACTTTGAAGAACGTGACTTTATAGAGGCTTTGTCGTATATTGGGGTGTTACCCGAATAAAATACAATGCAAAGGTTTTTAGAAAAAATATCTTGGAAATTTAGAAGAGTTAATATAGCTTTCTCCCCTCTCTATATTGATTGGAGTGGGGCAGGAAGCTATTTTAGTTTTAGTATCTTCAAAATAGTGTATAATCTTAGAACTTATTCATTATTTGAAGCAGATTTATTACTACCCAACAAAACAACCCAAAAATACTTTCATGTCTATTCTTGGGATTTTTTGTTTCTTAGAGGATACTTACGTATGTTAGCTGAAGTTTTATCTGATAAAAATGTTTGGAATAGAAATAAAATGACTCGTTGGGATAAATTTAGGTTAAAAGTTTTAAATAAAATACTATGAAAATTTCATACGCTATAACTGTTAAAGACGAATTAGTTGAGCTAGATAGACTTTTATTTAAACTCAAAAAATACAAAAGAGATAGAGATGAAATTGTGGTTGTATACGATAGTTCGAATGGTAGTTCTCAAGTGGAACAATATTTGAAATCCCGAACAGTTTCTGAGTCTCCATTCAGATGGCATTCATTTGAATTCAAAAACAACTTTTCAGAATTAAAAAATTATATAACCAAACAATGTACAGGTGATTATATTTTTCAAATAGATGCCGATGAATTTCCAAATGAATATCTAATTTCCATATTACCTACCATACTAGAGTCAAACGCTGAAACCGAAGTGTATCTAACGCCAAGAGTTAATACTGTAGAAGGTTTAACTGAAGCACATATTCAAAAATGGGGATGGAATGTTAATGAACAAGGATGGGTTAATTATCCTGATTACCAATGGAGAATCTGGAAAAATAAACCTGAAATAAAATGGGTAAATAAAGTTCATGAAAGGTTGGATGGATTCAAAACTTATGTAGCTTTACCACCACAAGAAGAATTTTCTTTATATCACCCCAAAGATATCGAAAGACAAGAAAAACAAAATAAATTTTACGAAATAATATGAAATTAGGGATAGTAGGTCAAGGTTTTGTAGGTAATGCTGTTTACCAAAAGTTCAAAAAGTATTACGATGTACGGGTATTCGATTTGAATCCAATGGAACGAAACACATCATTTGAGGATGTGGCGAGATGTGATTATGTATTCGTTTGTTTACCAACTCCAATGAACCCAGATGGGTCCTGTAATACCGACATTGTTGAGGGAGTTATTAAAGAAATCAACGAGATTGGTGAGACCAAAGGTATTATAGTTAAATCAACTGTTCCACCAATGAGTACGGAAAAATGGAATGAGAAATACAAAACCAATATTGTATTCAACCCAGAGTTTTTGACTGAAAGAAATGCAGTGAGTGATTATCAAAATCAAACCCGCATTATATTAGGTGGACCAAGACCGACAACTACGGAATTGAAACAGATATTCTCAAAGGTATTTCCAAAGGCACATATTATTAAAACTGATTCAACTTATGCTGAAATGGTTAAATATGTGACTAATACATTTCTTTCAGTAAAAGTTTCTTTTGCAAATGAAATATATCAATTATGTGAAAAAGTAGGTGCTGATTATGATAAAGTAATAGAATATGCAACTATGGATGAAAGATTAGGAGAATCACATTGGGGAGTTCCAGGTCATGATGGTGATTTTGGATTTGGGGGACACTGTTTTCCTAAGGATTTATCTGCGCTTTTATATCTTACGGAAGAACTGGGAACAACTAATAATGTTTTAGAAGCAACCCAAAAAACCAATAATGAAGTTCGTAAAAATAGAGATTGGGAAAAAATGAAAGGCCGAGCAGTTATTTAAAATGAAAAATTTACTAATAGGAGCAATTAGTGGGAATTATTCCCCAAAAGATTTGGAAAATTGGGTGGATACATCTAATTGGGAAAATTGTGATAGAGTACTATTATTATATAATTCCTCTAATAACGGGTTAGAAGAATATTTAAAGATAAATAACATAGATATAATTATCCCTAATTTTGATTTTTGGGGTAATGATAAAAATATATTTAATTTTAACACCGGTATATGTGATTTTAACACATCATATGATTTAATTCATAATATTAGATTTTTTCATATATGGAATTTTTTACAAGATAATGTGTATGATAAAGTATTAATAACGGATATAAAAGACATTTATTTTAATAATAATCCATTTGATTTACTATCATCTTCTTTTATAACAGCTACAAGTGAAGAAATTATATATGAAAATGAGGAATGGAATAAAGCTCATATTCATTATAACTTAGGAATAATAGGATTACAAACACTGTTAGATAAACCTGTTTATAATGTCGGTGTATTTGGTGGTAATTATGAATTAATAAAAAATATATGTGCTGACATTTATTTAATGTCTGTAGGAAAATATAAAGTAGCAGATCAAACATCTTATAACTATTTAATTCAAACTAAATACAAAGATAAAACTATATTTACAGATTTAAAAAATAATTTAGCAATTCACTTACATGTTATAAATGCAGGATTAGTTCAATTTAATTTAAATAACATTAACCAATACTCAATAGTGCATCAATATGATAGAATACCAGGATTCAAACGTTAATTATTCTATAATTATTTCTTACCGAAATAGAGAATCTCATCTTTCTATGCTATTACCTAAGTTAGCTGAGGTATTTAATGGTAAATCATATGAAATAATTATAGCTGAACAAGACAATGATGAAAAATTTCAAAAAAATTCATTATATAACTTAGCAGCCCAAAAATCAAAAGGAGAATTATTAATATTCCATGATGTTGATTATTATCCAACAGATAATGTTTCATATGATACAACGTGTGATGTCCCTTTATATCCTATAAATAATGTTATTTTTCTAGACGAAAACAACCAACAACGAAAAATCTCAGATATACCAAATGGATATCAAAATTTTCACATTACAGTAGGGGACCATTCTGGGGGGGTATTTGTTATTCATCGTGATTTATTTTATAAAATGAATGGATTTAATCCCTATTATGTAGGATGGGGGAAAGAAGATGATGATACTAGAGATAGATTGCGTTTATTAGGATATAAATGGAAACGCAACACAGATGGAACTTTCTTAGGGTTATATCATACTGATAACAAACCAGCTGATAATGATAATGATTTTATTAATAATCATTACCTATTGGCAAATTTAAAAAATACATTAGATTTAGGATACAAACAAGTAACTGCAGAGGTAAATGAATATGATGCAGATGGGGTACGTTGGCTAAAAATTAAAAATTTTAAATATGAAAATAGAAGTATCTATAGGTGAGATTGTTGATAAACTTACAATACTTGCACTTAAAAAAAAGTATATTGATGATCAATTGAAGCTTGAAAATATTCAAAAGGAATATTCATATTTGCTAGATATTGTATTTAATGAATTAAAAATATCTCTAACTGATTACGATGAATTATTACATATAAATCAGTTGTTATGGGAAATTGAAGATGATATCCGAGTAAAAGAAAAAAATGCAGAATTTGATAATCAATTCATCGAATTAGCTCGGTTAGTTTATATCACAAATGATAAACGAGCGGATACTAAAAAACAAATTAATGAAAAGTACGGTTCTGAGTTTAGAGAAGAAAAGAGCTATGCAAAATACTAAATGTTTAGTAATTACCTATGGTTATTTTGGTGATATTATGTTTTCCACCTCATTAGCCCCTAAATTAGCCAACCAATATAATCAGGTAGATTATTTAATTGGTTTTCCTCAAATGAAAGCATTATTAGAGAATGATCCCTCAATTCATAAGGTATTTGTTTCCGACACCCCAAGTCCAAACCCCACCAGTCAACACTTACAGGAGGAGTATTCACGTGTAATACAATTGCAACCCTTAAATTATCTTGTAACTCCCTGTGAAGAATATCAACAATTTGCAGGATTTACGGATACAACCGCAGAGTATAAAATATATACTTTACCCCAATATGATTTAATAGCTAAAGAATATGTTGAACAATTAAAAAAAGAACATAACAAACCTGTTATTGGGGTAATGACTAATTGGGAACCCAAAACATATCTATTCACCCCAGACCAATATAAAAAAGGTATTGATGTTCCTAATCTAGGATATGGAGGGAGCCATCGAAATGTGCAGTATATTGTAAATGAACTAATTAATCATTTTACATTGGTGCCAATTGGTATGGGTAACTTATCACAATATCAAACTTCAAATATTAGTGATGATGATTCTAAATCATTAACATTTGAAGCTTCATTGCTTAAAGCATGTGACGCTTTTATTGGCACTGAAGGTGGATTGGCAAATTTAGCTGCGGGAGTAGGATGCAAAACGATATTAACAGGTGATTTTATTCATCAATTGTATGGGTGGAATGGGGTATTGAAAAAAATAAAGGAACCTAAATTAGGCCCTATTTATTATTTTCCCCATGATGGGCACATTGTGTTAGATCCATATTTAACAGATAATGAAATTATTAGTAAAATAATAAATTTGAGGCAATGATTAAGTTAGTTATATTTGATCTTGATGGTGTATTAGTTGAAGCAAAAAATATACATTATGAGTCATTAAACAAAGCTCTTGACCCACAGTTTGCCATTAATTGGGATGAACACTTATTAACATATGATGGGCTCAAAACCAATCAGAAGCTAGAAATGTTACATATCAAAAAAGGACTACCTCAAGAACTTTTTAAACAAGTATGGGATAAAAAACAATATTACACATTAAAATCCTTAAAAGAATTAAAACCATCCCCACAACTGCAAGTATGTATGGATTTGTTAATTCAAAGTGGGTATAAGTTAGCAGTATGTTCTAATAGCATTCGTAAAACAGTCTTAACTGTTTTATCAAGATTGGATATTATTGATCGCTTTGATTTGATATTATCTAATGAGGATGTCCAAAACAGTAAACCCCACCCCGAAATATATTGGAAAGCTATTTCAATGATGGGGTGTTTACCTGAAGAAACATTAATAATTGAAGATTCACCATTTGGGTTATTAGCAGCAAATAGATCAAAATCTCACGTAATGAGGGTTGAATCCCCGAAAGATATTACATATAATAACATTTACAAATACTTAAATAATCAAATAAATATGACTCCTAAATGGAAAAATGAAAAATTAAATGTTTTAATCCCTATGGCTGGGGCGGGAAGTCGTTTTGAGCAAGCTGGCTATACTTTTCCTAAACCATTAATTGAAGTAAATGGTAAGCCCATGATTCAAGTAGTAATTGAAAATCTAAATTTAGATGCTAATTACATTTATGTAGTTCAAAAATCACATCGGGAAAAATACAATCTAGATACCCTTTTAAATTTACTAACCCCAGGATGTAAAATAGTTGAAACTAATGAATTAACTGAGGGAGCTGCTTGTACTGCATTATTATCTAAAAAATATATTGATTCAGATGCTCCTTTATTTTTTGCTAATTCAGACCAATTTGTAGAATGGGATTCAAATGAATTTATGTATAAAATGCAAGAAACAAATTCTGATGGAGGAATTGTTTCTTTTCCAGCTACACACCCAAAATGGAGTTTTGCTAAAGTGGATGAAAATGGATTGGTGACTGAAGTGGCTGAAAAGAAACCAATATCAAATATTGCAACTGTTGGATTTTATTATTGGAAACATGGTTCTGATTTTGTAAAATATGCAGAGCAAATGATTGAAAAAAATATTAGAGTAAATAATGAATTTTATGTTTGTCCTGTGTTTAATGAAGCTATTAAAGATAAAAAACATATTAGAACGTTTAATGTTTCTAAAATGTGGGGATTAGGTACTCCTGAAGATTTAAAATATTACTTAGAAAATTACAAATCATGATAAAAATAGACAATTTAGAAATTTCCCAAACATCACAAGTTATTTTTGATAGCTTTAATTCTTTCATATTAAGTGAGGATAGACGAGTTTTTAATAAACTAATAGCTCGAACATTACTTTACAATCAAACTCAAGATATTCCTGGAGATATTGTTGAATGTGGGGTATTTAAAGGAACAGGATTATATACCTTTTTAAAATTAAAAAATATTTTTAATCCTAATAGTTCAAAAAAAGTAATTGGTTTTGATTTCTTCAATACTGATACTTTAATATCTTCTATAAAAGATAAAATTGATAAAGAAGCAATGGGAGTATTATTTGAAGGTAGAAATTTTAAACACAATGAATCATCTGCAGATGTGCTACATAATCAAATTATATCACATGGTTTCCAAAAATCTGAATTTGAATTAATTCAAGGGGATATATCAATAACTAGTAAACATTTTTCCGAAAACAATCCTGGATTTAAGATATCTTTACTGTATATGGATTTAGATTTGGAACAACCAACATATGATACTTTAAATAATTTATGGGATAATGTAACAAAAGGGGGAATTATTGTGTTTGATGAATATGGTTATCACAAATGGAGTGAATCCCGGGGAGTTGATAGATTTATAGAGGAAAAAAATTTACAAATAAAATCCTTAAATTATCATTGTCCTACAGCCTATATAATAAAGTAAATTTAAATCACACCTAATGAAAGTAGCACTATGTCTATCAGGACAAGCTAGATTTTTAGAAACATGTTACTATGAATCTATGAAACCCAATCTAATAGATGATTTAAATCCTGATGTGTTTATACATACTTGGGACACATCAACTATGGTGGGCCAACATTTTAAAAGTGGAGGTGGGGGGATAATGGGAGATAAAATCCCATCTAATCTAATGGAAACTATGGTTAATCTATACCAACCCAAGAAATATATAATAGAGCCCCAAAAATATTTTGAATCCGATAAATGGGGTAGTAGATTAATGTTAGGTATTAAAAGTGATCATTTATGCAGTATGTTTTATTCAATACATGAATCTAATAAACTTAAAAAACAATACGAATACGAAAATAATTTTATATATGATTGGGTTATTAGAATTAGATTTGATATGGCAATTCCTAGTGGACCATTAAATTTAAATGAATTGGATAATAATCATTTATGGGTAGCTACAGGATGTTTTGATAATGTAAATGGATACTTAGATTCATTGGGGTACTCAAGCTCCCAAATTATGGATATATACTCAGACACATTTAACCATATAGATTATATAATTGGTAATAATCCAAATATGGGGATTTGCGGAGAATATGTTTTACGAAAACATATAGATAAAAATAACATTTCAGTAATGGAAATTGGAAATCATAAAGCATATAGATGATATTAATATCACATAGAGGAAATATAAATGGAAAAATAGAGGAATATGAAAACTATCCTCCATACATTGATTCTGCTATCAAATTAGGATATGATGTTGAAATTGATATGTGGTGTGTCGATGGTAGAACATACTTAGGACACGATGCGCCTCACTATGAAATAGATGATAAATGGCTAAGCACCAGAGCTGATAAGTTATGGATACATTGCAAAAATGTAGAACTATTAAATTGGATTAGAAGTACAATATTACATTACTTTTGGCATGAAGATGATACACTTACATTAACATCTAAACAATATATGTGGGTGTATCCGGGCAAACAACCAATTAAAGGGAGTATTGCTGTAATGCCTGAAGTTTACAATGATGATGTTTCTAAATGCCTAGGAATTTGTAGTGATTATATAAAAAAATATAAAAAATGAAAATAATATATAGAATATCAGACACAGGTTATAATAAAGTAAAACCTGAGTATGTTAATAATGAAAATTGTTTGAAAAATGCTACCCAAATATTTAAAGATGCCGATTGGTTAGTAATAGCAGATAATGTTTCAAAAGAAACAGAAAGAATAATTTTAAAGTATCAGTCCAACGTACAACAAGTAAATGTTGGACATGGAGCCGGAACTTTTAATTTGGCTTTAGATGAAGCTCTAAAGTTAGAAGATAACGAAATTGTTTATTTTTTAGAAAATGATTACTTGCACAAACCTAATTCCTATTCTATCTTAAATGAAGGATTTGAGATAGGGGCAAGCTACGTGTCTTTATATGATCATCCTGATAAGTATATTGATGGAGGAAATCCTTTTGTAGAGAATGGAGGAGAAATTACTAGAGTATTTCTATCTAACAATTGTCACTGGAAATTAACTAATTCTACTACTATGACTTTTGCTTCCAAAGTTAAAACCTTACGATCAGATGAAGGAATTCTTAGAAAATATACATCTGGAACTCACCCATATGATTTTCAAATGTTCTTGGAACTTCGAGATAAAGGTCGTACATTGATAACACCACTTCCAGGATATTCAACACATGGAGAAACAAAATGGTTAACCCCTTTAATTAATTGGAATGATATCTGTAATTATCCCCTCGTATAGAAATCCAAAATGTTTGGATATATGTTTAGAATCAGTTTTAAAAACTCAATCTAACACTAATGAAATTATTGTTGTATTAGATGGTTTTGCTGAAGAATCTTCTTATGTTGTTGAGAAATATAAGAATAAGGTCTATTTCCTACCTTTAAGTCAAAATATGGGAATGCAGTATTCCTTAAATATTGGAGTATATAATGCTTCTAGTGAATGGATTTTAGTAGTAAACGATGATAATGTTTTCCCTATGAATTGGGATTCTATTTTATCCCAAGATAAAACAGACAAATTAGTTATTTCCCCCAATCAAATAGAAAAATCCCCCAGTATATTTAATTTCATAACTAAAAATTTTGGAGGAGTAAATGATTTTAAATTAGATGAATATCTATTAACTGAACCAAAATTTAGAAAGGAAGAATTAACTGAAAATGGTGAAATATTTCCATTTTTTATGCAAAAAAAATATTATATGGCTGTTGGAGGATTTGATACTTGGTATCCATCCCCATTTATATGTGATTGGGATTTCTTTTTAAAATTAGAAATGATTGATATAAAATTTATAAGATCGCAAAAATTAGCATTTTATCATTTTGGTAGTATGGCTACTAAAAATGGCAATGAAAAGGAAAAATTTACCCAAAGTGAACAAACTGCAGCTGAAATGTTTGAATATAAGTGGGGGTTTGGGCCTATTAGACATCAAAATAATTCACATAAACCAAATAATACAAATATAAAAGGAATAAAATATGAATAAAGTATTAATTACAGGGGTGGCAGGATTACTTGGAAGTAGACTTGCGGATTGGTTAATTGAAAATCACCCAAAAATTAAAGTGGTAGGTATAGATGATTTGAGTGGTGGGTATAAAGAAAATATAAATCCAAAGGTAGAATTCTGGCAGATGAATTTGGTTAGCCATCCAATTGAAAATTGTTTTGAAATTCATAAATTTGATTATGTATTCCATTTTGCAGCATATGCTGCAGAAGGATTATCACCCTTTATTAGACAATATAATTATGAAAATAATTTAGTAGCAACTGCAAGAATTATAAATCAATGTATTAAGCATGATGTTAAACGATTAATGTTTACATCAACACTTGCGGTATATGGTCATGGATATGGTGGAATATTTGATGAAGATCAAATCCCAAAACCAATTGATCCATATGGGGTTGCAAAATATGGTTGTGAGATGGATATTCAAATCGCTGGGGAACAGCATGGTTTAGATTGGACAATCATCAGACCACACAATGTTTATGGTATTAAACAAAATATTTGGGATAAATACCGAAATGTATTAGGTATTTGGATGTATCAACATTTGAATGGAGAACCAATGACTATTTTTGGTGATGGAGAACAAACTCGTGCATTTTCATTCATTGATGATTCATTAGAACCACTTTGGAATGCAGCAATTAGACCTGAAGCATCAAAACAAATTATTAACTTGGGGGGTATTGAAGAAATTTCAATTAAATATGCTTCAGAGATTTTAAGAGAAGTTATGGGGGCAGGTGAAATTATTCATTTAGAAGGAAGACATGAAGTAAAACATTCAATTCCAACTTTCCAAAAATCGATTGATATACTTGGATTTAAACATCAAACTAATTTAAAAGAAGGTTTAATTAAAATGTGGGATTGGGCAAAACAACAACCAATTAGGGGAAGATTTGTTTGGCCAACTTACGAATTAGATAAAGGAATATATTCTTTTTGGAAAGTATAATCTAAAAATTTTTAATACGAGTTTGATTCCTGAATTCTATTTCATATATTTATAAAGTATTTTAAAAGGTTATAAATTATGAATTTAAAAATTAAAAAATTAAAAAACGTGGAAATGATTCCTTGCTCTAAGTGTGGTAAAGATATGCCTGAACTTAGAAAAATTAAATTTGGCTACGATTTCTGTATTCACTGCTCAGACCAATATGGTTTGATTGGGAAAAAAAGAGCAATTACTGTTCAAATGGGAGAAGGTGACCATACCTGGAATGAAACTATTATCATGAGTGAAAAAGATTTTCTAGAGTATGAAAAACAAGAAGAATTAACTTTACAACTAATAGGAAAAAAGAAAGCTCACAAAGCAGAATTCCATTCTTTTGACGAAGAAAATACTGTTTCTGAAAGACTAGTTATTAATCCCAAAGAAGACTAAAAGTGCCTCAACCTAAACCATTAAGCAAAGCTATGATTGTAGCTGCGCATGCTAAAACTCAATCTAATTTAGCGGCCGCAAGATATTTGCATGTTTCGTATCAACATTATAGAAAATTCGCTAAAATATACGTTGATGAGGTAACAGGCAAAAGCTTGTTTGAACTTCATAAAAACCAATGTGGTAAAGGTATTCCCAAATTTCTTAAACATACCAAAAAAGAACCTGCTCTATTAGATATTATAGAGGGAAGAGTTGCCGCTTCTCACTTTCAACCTGCTAAACTAAAGTATAGAATGATAGAGCAGGGATATTTATCAGAGGAATGTGTTCAATGTAAATTTAAAGAGCGTAGAGTTTTAGACTATAAAATGCCTTTACTCTTGCACTTTAAAGATGGAAACAATTCTAATTGGTCTTTGGATAATATAGAGTTGCTTTGTTACAATCACTATTTCCTATTAGTTGGGGATATATTTAACGAAAAAGATCTTAAATATATTGAATCACACCAGGAACAGTATGGAATTTCAGATGCTGTAAACTGGGAAGTAGATGATTATCATCTCCAGAGATTAAAAGAATTAGGTCTTCATGACGATGAAGATGATGTTAACCAATACATTTCAAGAATATGAGTTTAGAGGAATTTGAAGGTTTAAATGACAAGCATAAAAAAATTAGGGATAATTATAAAGAAATAAAGTCAACACATTTAGAAAAATTAGGAAGTAAGATATTGAAAAACGAAGAAAAGTTTCGTAAATTAAAAGACAAAAAAATTAACAACAACTTTCTTAAACACTTCTGATATGAAATTTAAACATCATTTAGTTTACGATAATTCTGAA
>Ga0315900_10006740_pt1 | contig 15272 bp, 9 predicted proteins | sample LakEriMetagenome_FD_203521 | JGI IMG/M metagenome (GOLD analysis project Ga0315900, IMG submission 203521) | Freshwater fungal communities from buoy surface, Lake Erie, Ohio, United States - Buoy 12 MA114 | ecosystem: Environmental > Aquatic > Freshwater > Lake > Lake biofilm | place: USA: Lake...
ATATCACCGAAATCTCAGAAGACGCCAAACGACACTATCACCGACGACTGACCGAAACCTACGTGATTCTGGAATGTGGTCCGGACGCCGCCATGGAACTGGATGGTGAACGAATACCGGTGCAGCCATTGCAGTCCTTCGTCATCCCGCCCGGGGTCCGACACAGAGCCGTGGGACGCATGAAAGTACTCATCGTCGTCCTCCCCGAATTTGACCCGGCAGACGAATGGTTTGACTGAAGAGTGCACTGCGCGAATTCGCACACCTGGAATTCGTCACCTGCCGCAATGCCGGATGCGGGCTGCGACACAATCAACAACCTCGCTCGGCTTTTCGCCCGATGTTCAGGATCCTTGCGTCGAGATCTGCCGGCCAGGTCTGCCCCCCTGCCCGCCTGCCCGCCAGCAGCCGGTACTGCTCCTGTTTTCGGAATTGGCACGTCAACTGCACCGCTGCAGGACTCAGACCTGTTGTACTTCGGAAAATTCAGAGCAGGACATCAGCCATGCGCAAAAATGATCCGGTATCCCACGTCATGACAAAGGACCCTGTCGTCCTTGAAGCAGGCGACTCACTCTCACGGGCCAGAAGGCTGTTTGAAGAGACCGGGGTGCATCACCTGCCGGTGGTTCGCGGCGGTGAACTTGCCGGTATCCTGTTGTGTCAGTGGCGCGGTCCGCGATGCGGCCGTAATTCTCAGCCAGGGTGGCTTCCACTCCGTCCCCGTCGTCGATGGCACACGACTGGCCGGCATCGTAACCTCCTCAGACCTCATCCATTATCTTGTCGAACAGTACGGACACTTGTCCGCCGACACTGAAGGGGCCGCAACACGCGTCACCTGGTACTGTGAATCGTAACTCCCCGCTGTCTTACTCTGCCCCGTTGCAGCATGCAGCGCCGGAGTTTGCATCCCAACCGCTGCAGATTCCGCCCTCAGCTTCGGCCTGTTGAAGGCTCGCTCCGTCTCGCTATCATGCGGATTGACTGAGCCTTTTTCGTTCTGCCGGAAGGACTGCCCGTGCGGTTGATTGATCTTCGAAGCGACACAGTGACTCGCCCCACACCGGCCATGCGCGAAGCCATGTTCAGGGCCGATGTTGGCGATGACGTCATGGGTGAAGACCCCACGGTCAATCAACTGGAACGCATGGTGGCCGACATGTTCGGCTGTGAGGCTGCTGTCTTCGCCTGCTCGGGCACTCAAAGCAACCAGATGGCTGTGCGACTGCACTGCATTCCCGGTGATGAGCTGCTGATCCACGAAAGCAGCCACATCTGCAATTTTGAAGCCGGCGCACCCGCGGCACTCAGTGGCGTCACCGTCAGAACGCTTGGAGGCGGTGGCGGGATGCTGGATGTCAGTGATCTCGAAGGACGCGTGCGGGTTAACGATCAGCATTTCTGTCGCACTCAGCTGGTGTGTCTTGAAAACACCACAAACCTCGGTGGTGGTAAAGTCTACCCGCTGGAACAACTGCAGCGAGTCAGTGCATGGGCTCAGGCTGCGGGACTGAAGCGACATCTGGATGGTGCCCGACTGTTCAACGCGCTGGTTGCCGGAAACTACACCCCAGCCGAGGTGGCTGGCTGCTTCGACACCATCTCAATCTGTTTTTCAAAAGGACTGGGGTGCCCCGTCGGCTCAATGCTGCTGGGCACTGCAGCCGACATGGCAAAGGCTCGCCGGATCCGCAAGCTCTTCGGGGGAGGACTGCGACAGTCCGGAATGCTGGCTGCAGCGGCAATCCACGCGCTCGAACATCATGTCAATCGACTGGCCGATGATCATCTGCACGCCCGGCAGTTGGCCAGTGGCCTGCAGCAGCTCAATGGCATCACGGGGATCGCATCCGCCATTGAAACCAACCTCGTATTTTTCGAACTGGCACCGGAAGTCGGAACAGCCGTGCAGTTCGCCGGAGCCATGCGAGACCGTGGTGTTCTGATCGGACCGATGGGTGGCCAGCGAGTGCGCGTGGTAACCCACATCGATGTGTCGGCGGATGATGTGCAAACAACTCTGACGGCAGCCGCGGATGCGTTGCGCCAGGGTTTCCGGGATCGCCCGGTACAGGGCAAGGGCCCATTCTCCCGCTGACCGACACAGTTTGCCGCGGCTGACCCCTCGGCGGACTGCGGCAGTTTCCACCGCTTCCTCCAACAGCTCCGGCAAACTCTGCCGAACTTTGCTTGGCAGCCGCACAGGATCCGATGCGGCGGGCTGGAACCGGACACGCCTGCGTCTGCCCCAAACGACACAGCCGGTATGATGCCGCGCTGTCGCTTACGCTTGTGAAGACAGCCCGGTTGATCAGCAGGAATGTCGTAATGTCGCTCGCAATTCGCACTCGGTCGCCCTGGCTTCTGGTTGCTGCACTGGCTGTCTGCACTGCTGGCTGTGGCCGCCAGGCAGCTCCGCCCACTGCAGCAGACGACGAATTACTGGCGGAACTGTCCACTGAATCAGTCGCCGACGCGCCGGCTCAGGACGACTCAGAACCCGTCGCACGCCCCGTCCAGCGCCCGATCGTTGTCCGCAGTGCCAAATCCAGCCGACCAGCACAGGATGTACTCCGCAAACCCAAAGGCGAACGACTGGAACTGCGACTCAATCGTGGCGATCGGTTTCCCCTGATGAAGACGGTCGAACAGACTTTGATGCAGAAGTCGGAAACGCATCCGGCATTCGCCAAAACTCGCCTCGAGCTCAGCCTCGCCATCACCGTGCAGGATGTTCAGCCTGATGCTGTCCTGCTGGGAATTGTGTATTCCCGAGTGGTTTATGAGCACGACATCAGCGGCCGTCGCCTGCGGTTCGATTCGGCCGCGCAGCAGGACTCCGTCCCATGGGACGCCATTCCTTATGCCGGCATGGTGGGCAACGGTTTCTCGTTCTGGCTTGGTCGTGATAATCGCATCCGTGAACTGGTGGGGTATCGCGAATTTTTGGAACGCTGCGTGGAACGAGTACCACTGGAACGTCGCCAGTCACTGCTTGCCGAACTCAGCGGTCGCTTCGGAGATGACGGTGTGGCCAACTTCGTCGATGACTCAATCGGCCTGCTGCCCTATGACAGCAGCGTCGACACTGAGGCTCGCACACTGGTCATGCCCGGCGATGTCTGGACCAGGGAACGTCGCCTGATGCAGCCGGTTCCCGTACACCTGACCAGCACCTACACACTCACATCGATCAATGAGCGGACGGCAGAGATTGAGATTGCCGGCCGTATTGCTTCGTCCGAAGCCGTCAATTCAAACGGGCCGGGACGAGTCCGAATATCCGGTGGTCGCAGCGAAGGGACCTGCATTGTCGATCGTGCCACAGGACTGCCACTGGAAGTTTCCGTAACTCGCACCATGTCACTGCGTGTTGCCACGGAGGAGGGTGTGGAGGTGCAGCAGGACAAGTCGATTGTGACGACAATCCGCGCCTTCCCGGAGTTCCGCGGTGAACGCCAGCCTGCTGCTGCTCCCAAACCCGCCGCCATTCGCCGGGTCAGTGAGGTTCAGGAGGCTGGCGGAACCGTTGCAAATCCGACAGAATCCAGGGAAGACACAGGCCGGGCAATTCAGGCAGTCTACCCGTAAAGGTCTCAGTCATGCCAAAACAGCGAAACGGGCGTGGTTCCCACACAACAAGCCGTCGATCATTGCTGCAGGGACTGACAGCGGCAGCCAGTGGTTGCCTGCCCTGGGTCGCTGCAACCGCAGCCCCCCGTCTTTCACGCTGGAAAGTCGAACGTCCGGCCATCGGTGCCATCGGACTGCGTTATCAGGGATCCGTGATCGCTCAAAAGGCACAGGCTCATGGCGAGCTGGCGGCACTGTGTGATGTGGATCGGCACGTGCGGGAACAGGCACGGGCAGCATTCGGCAGCACCGCCGCCATCTTCGAAGATTACCGCGAAATGCTGGCCAAAAAGCAAATTGATGTCGTGCTGATCGGGACTCCCGATCACTGGCATGCCAAAATGCTGATCGATGCCTGCCGTGCCGGCATGGACGTGTACTGCGAAAAACCTCTGACACTCACTGTGGACGAAGGGCGCGTCATTCGTGACGCTGTCACCGGTACAAATCGCGTCGTGCAGGTCGGCTCATGGCAGCGCAGCGATTCCCGTTTCCGACTGGCCGTTGAGATGATCCGGGCCGGACGCATCGGGAAGCTGCAGACTGTCGAAGTCATCCTCGGCAAAAACGAAGCCGGTGGACCTTTTGCAGTGCTGAATCCCCCCAAAAACCTCAATTGGAACCTTTGGCAGGGACAGACACCCGAAGTCCCCTACATCGCCGAACGCTCACACTACACCTTCCGCTGGTGGCAGGAGTATTCCGGGGGCCAAATGACGGATTGGGGTGCCCATCATGTCGATATTGCACAGTGGGGCATCAACTCGCTGCCCGTCAGATTTCGCGGTCAAAGTCGACCGGCACAGGTCACCAATGGCTACAACGTGCCACTCGATTTTTCCGCCGTCGTGGAATATGAAAACGGTGTGGTCATGACCATCAGTGACACCGGTCGCAACGGCATTCTGTTCACCGGGACCGAGGGACGAATCTTCGTGAATCGGGGCACACTCGACGGCGCCCCGGTTGAACAACTGGCTGCCGCACCACTGCCGCGCGATGCGTTTCAGGCCTATGCAGCCGACAATCTCTCGCGGCCCGAACGATCCGGAAAACTGGACGCGATCATCAACCATATGGGCAACTTCTTCGACTGTGTCGAAAGTCGTCGCCCCACACTGTCAGATGTGGAAAGTCAGCATCGCAGCATCAGCACATGCCATCTGGCAAACATCGCAATTCGCCTCGGCCGGGAACTGCAGTGGGATCCGCGGGCAGAGCGATTTGTGAATGCTGCCGACGCGGATAAACTGCTCACCAGACAACAGCGGGCGGGATTTGAAGTCGCATAGCTGCGCAGCAAAAAAAGCTGAATAACGGTCACGGAACAGTACGGACGAACGGATACGGGGCATGACAACGGCGGGGAAATCAGGCTCAAGTTACACGGGCGAGGACATTGAAGTACTGGAAGGGCTTGAGCCGGTCCGGCGACGCCCGTCCATGTACATCGGTGGCGTGGATTCCCGGGGACTGCATCACCTGCTCTGGGAAATCGTAGACAATTCCGTCGACGAATTTCTTGCCGGCGAATGCAATCGCATCGTCGTCACTCTGCACAAGGACGGAGCCTCCTGCAGCATCCAGGACAACGGGCGAGGCATCCCCGTTGACAAGCACCCCAAGGTGAAGAAGTCCACTCTTGAGGTCATCCTGACAACACTGCATGCCGGAGGCAAATTTTCTGACAAAAATTATGCGCGCAGCGGCGGTCTGCACGGCGTGGGATCGTCGGTCGTTAACGCACTGTCCTCAGAAATGATCGCTGTCGTGCATCGCGACGGATTTGAGTGGAAGCAGCGGTTTCGTCGCGGAGTCCCCCAGGGGTCCGTCGAAAAAGTGCGCCCGTTTCGCGGCCGCGGCACGACCATCTTTTTCCGCCCGGATGACGAAATCTTCCGCCGCACACAATTCAATGCCGACACCATCCGCCAGCACCTTGAAGATATCTCCTATATCCACGGCGGACTGACCATCGTGTTCTGCGATGAGCAGAAAGGGGAAACTCACGAACTGCATCATCCCGAAGGAATTCTGGCCTACATTGAAAAGGTCACAACCGATACCGGCCGCAAGCCGGCGCACGAACAGATCTTCGCCGTCACTCGCGATGACCGGGATGCCAAAGTCGAAGTGGTGCTCCGCTGGACCGATTCCACCGAAGAAAACGTCCGCAGCTACGTCAACGGCATCAGAACTCATGCCGGCGGAACTCACGAAAACGGACTGAAGTCCGGAGTCGTCAAGGCGGTGCGCAACTACATGGAAGTGCATGACTTCAAACCGCGTGGAGTCACACTGACGTCTGAAGACATTCGTGAGGGTCTGATCTGCGTGCTCAGTGTCTTCATCAGCGATCCGATGTTTCAGGGGCAGACCAAGGATCGGCTGAACAACCCGGAGACATCGGCGGCCGTGGACGGTGTTGTCCGCCCGGCACTCGAAAACTGGCTGAACAACAATCCGTCACTCGCCGACGCCATCCTCGGACGCATGGTCCTCGCGGCTCGAGCCCGCCAGGCCAGCCGTGAAGCGGTCTCGGAGGTTCGACGGAAGTCGGTCGGAGTTCGGAAGACAAACCTGCCGGGCAAACTTGTGGACTGCCAGTCACGCAACACCGAAGAAACCGAACTGTTTATTGTCGAAGGAGATTCGGCCGGCGGTACAGCAGTGATGGGGCGTCAGTCTGCGACTCAGGCTGTACTGCCGCTCCGCGGTAAAATCCTGAACACCGAAGCCATGTCCACCTCAAAGATTCTGGAAAACAGCGAAATCCGCGACATCATGGAAACGCTGGGAGCCGGCATCGGCAGCAATTTCGATGTGCGACACCTGCGTTATGCACGCATCATTCTGCTGATGGATGCTGACAGCGACGGTTACCACATTTCCACACTGCTGCTGACGTTCTTCTTCCGACACATGCCTGAACTGATTCGGCAGGGACGACTGTATATCGCCCAGCCACCGCTCTATCGCATCGAAGTCGGCAAGGAAGTCACCTATGCCCGCAACGATGCCGAGAAAGAAGAGTTGCTGGCCGCATTGCCCGCCAATCGCACGGCCACTGTCCTGCGATTTAAAGGGCTGGGCGAAATGAACGCCGCCCAGCTGCGCGATACCACTCTGGATCCCTCCGCCCGAGTCCTGCTGAAGGTCAATATCGAAAGCCAGCTGGAGGCCGATAAAACCTTTCATCAGCTGCTGGGCAAGGATGCCAGCGAAAGATACCGAATCATCATGGACGATGCCGGCTTCGCCGACGACCTCGATGTGTAACGGGTCCTCCGGATTGTGGCCCGGTGAAAAACAGCCGCACTGTTCAACTCCGCTGTGTCCGAATGGCATGCTGCAAACGCCGGCCGGATTGTCTGCGCCTGAACTTCCACGCTAATCCTCTTCGAACTCGAGCATCCTCAGGAATGTCATGAAATCCGGGGCGATTTCCCGCAAAAATTCCTCAGGCTCCGGGCCCTCCATCTCGACGTGCACAACGGACGGCTCTCCCTGCGGACCACATTGCACATAGTTAAGACCAACACCCCAGTGCAGGTCTTCTGCGATCAGCAGAATTGATTCCGGAATTCGCGGCTGACCGGACCACGCGGGATGGATCTTTCCGTCAAGTGTCGCCCACCATTTCAGATAGAAATCTTCATCCAGAAAAGTCTCAAAAACATCCCAGATCGTCTGCGGCATTTCCTGCAGAGATGCATGGGTCCCACTGCCGGGAGCGATGCCATGCAGCAGCGGCAGTGGACAGGATTTGAAGTCCCAGATTTCCTTGCACGATCGAACCGACCGAAACTCCCGATAGTGCCGCACGGACAGGTTTCGGTCAATCAGCCCCCCCCAATAATCTGACGACGGCCTGCCGGGCAGCCCTTCGCCGTGAATCAGCCCGCCCCCAAATTGCCAGCACAATCCCCGCAAACACCCCGTTTTCCGGATTTCTCTGGCTGCTGCGGTACGTTCGCGACGATTCCACCGAGCCCACAGCGGCAGCAGGGACACCACACCCCGATTCTGATATGCTGCAGCCCGTCTGCAGGGTACCGGTCGGTGGACCGTCCGGGGGAAACAGAGTTGTCAGCGAATCAGGGTGTCGCATGAAGTCAGTTGCTGTGTTGCGGGTTTTCAGGATCGGTGTGTTTTCGCTGTGCGCTGCTGCACTGAGTGGTCTGGTGATCGCTGGTGACTGGCCTTCCTGGCGCGGGCCCAATCGCGATGATATCTCCACTGAAACTGGACTGCTCAAATCATGGCCGGAAGGTGGCCCCCAAAAAATCTGGGAGACTCGTGAAGCGGGCCTCGGATACTCTGGCTTCGCCATCGTCGGCAATCGCCTCTACACAATGGGATCTGACGGCAAAGAACAAACCTCCGGTGACTTCCTCATCGCCATGGATGTGGAAACCGGGAAAAAGGTCTGGGAACTGAAGGTGGGCCAGTATCTGGAGAACGGCTGGGGCGGCGGGCCTCGCAGCACTCCCACGGTCTCCGCAGACGGCAAATACGTTGTGGCCATCGGTGCTCAGGGTGACGTCGTCTGCGCCACGACGGCCGATGGCAAAGAAGCCTGGCGCGTCGCCATGAAGCAAACCGATGTCGATGATCCAAAGAACCTGGGTGGCTCTGTCCCCAGCTGGGGTTACTGCGAATCCGCTCTGATCGATGGGGACAAAGTCCTGTGCACACCCGGAGGTTCCCTCGGAACCGTGGCCTGCTTCAAACTGGACACTGGTGAAAAGCTCTGGCAGTCTGCGGAAATGACCGAGACCGCGCATTACTCCTCCATCATCGTCGTCAGCCATTTCGGGAAAAAGCAGTACATCCAGCTGACCGCCAGCAAGCTGTTTGGACTGGACGAAAATGGCAAGCTGCAGTGGCAGGCCAATTTCAACGGCCGTGTCGCTGTCATCCCGACTCCCATCTACCGCGACGGCAGCGTTTACGTCACGGCGGGCTACGGCGCCGGCTGCATGCTGGTTAAGGTCTCAGCCGACAATCAGGTCACAGAAGTCTATAAGAACAATGAGATGAAGAATCACCACGGCGGAGTCGTCCTCGTGGGCGATCATCTGTATGGACACAGCGATTCGGTCGGAATTATCTGTCAGAAATTTGACAGCGGAGAACAGGTCTGGACCGACAAAAAACGCGATGGCAGCAAAGGTGCCGTAGCCTTCGCCGACGGCATGCTCTACTGCCTTTCGGAAAACTCGGGCGAGTGTTTTCTGGTGTCAGCCACGCCGGAAGGCTACACCGAACATGGTCGATTCACCCTGTCGCCGCAGACGGAACAGCGTAATCCCCAGGGACGTGTCTGGACGCATCCGGTCATCTGCAACGGACGGCTGTACCTGCGTGACCAGGAGATCATCTGCTGCTACGATATCAAGCAGCCGTAAGCCACGCTCCGGACACCGCCCGAATCGATCTGTATTTACCACAAAAAAGCGGCGAAATCCGGCATTTCGCCGCTTTTTTTCTGGCTGACAACAGGGCCTGCACTCGAGAATTGCTGTTGGTGGCGCCGTGTTGTCGCCGGCTCAGAACCCGAAAGGCCATCAGTGAACAAATTTCTGCTGTGCCTGACACTCCTTGCTCAGTTCATGGCCTGCAGTTCTCTGCTGGCCGCCGATGAACCACTCGACCACTTCGAACGCAGCATCCGCCCACTGCTGGCTCGACGCTGCTGGTCCTGCCACTCACAGCAGTCCGGCAAAAGCGAAGGTGGCCTGCTGCTGGACGATCAGCAGGCCTGGCTCGCCGGTGGCGACTCCGGACCCGCCATCGTTCCGGGAAACGCAGCCGACAGCCTGCTGCTGCAGGCTGTCCGATATTCCAGTCCGGACCTGCAGATGCCTCCCTCAGGCAGTCTCTCACCAGACGAAATCGCTGCTCTTGAACAGTGGGTGACGGCCGCTGCACCCGCTCCCTCAGGCCGGTTATCCGGACCGCTCAGCGATCCCGCAGATCCGGTCGCCGGGCGCAGCCACTGGGCATGGCAAACACTGGGGTCCCCTCAACCACCCGTCGTCATGAATACCCAGTGGCCTCAAAGCCCCATTGACCGCTTCATTCTGGCGGAGCTTGAGGCCCGCGGCCTGCAACCGGCACCTGACGCTGAACCGACCACCATCCTGCGACGCATTTCGTTTCAGCTCACGGGACTGCCACCCTCACCCGAACATCTGCAGCGTCTGCAAACCGGCACCCTCGAATCTGCACTCCCCTCGATCGTCGATGAACTGCTGGCCAGTCGCCAGGCAGCTGAGCACTGGGCACGCCACTGGCTGGACCTCGCTCGCTACGCCGACTCCAACGGACTGGATGAAAACTTTCTGTTTCGCGAAGCATGGCGTTATCGCAACTGGGTCATCGATGCATTCCACCAGGGCCTGCCCTTCGACCAGTTCCTGCTGCAGCAGCTGGCCGGCGATCTATTGCCATGGCAAACACTCGAACAGCGCGATCAGCAGCGAATTGCTGCCGGATTTCTGTCCGTCGGGCCCAAGGTCCTGCTGGGAGTTGATCCGGAGCGACAGAGGATGGATATCGCCGACGAACAGCTTGATACCGTCTGCCGCGTTGTGCTCGGACAGACACTCGGCTGTGCCCGCTGTCATGACCATAAGTTTGATCCTTTCCCCACCGCCGACTACTACGCCATGGCCGGCATTTTTACATCCACGCAGGTCATGCAGCAGAGGTACATGCTGGGTGAGCAGCGAGTGATGGAACGGCTGGCAGGGCTGGGAGCGGACGGCCAGACGCTCAATGACGCCTATGAACAGTACTGGCGCGACCGGCCCGGCCTGCAGCAGCGACTGCAGCGGGCTGAAGCTTCGCTGCAACTGCTGCAGGCCGGCGAATCCGCAGCCATCTCACAGAAACTCGCCGACGATGCCGACAGTTTCACAGCAAGTGCCCGCGACGCCGCCATTCCCCTGCCCGACCGCGTCATGGCTCAGCAGCAGCACGTTGCTGAACTGAAAAAATCCTTCGACAATCCACCCGCCATACCTCCACGAGCCATGGTGCCGGTCGATCATGACGCGCCCGTCAGCGAACACATTCGGCTGGCAGGTCGCCACAGCGATCGCGGTGCTCAGGTACCACGGGGCTTCGCCCGCGTTCTGCTTGACGCTGACCAGCCGCCCCTGCCCGCTGACAGCAGTGGGCGTCTGCAGTTCAGCCACTGGCTGACCAACCCGCAGACTCGCGCAGGAATGCTGGCCGCACGTGTGCAGGCCAATCGAATCTGGCACCACCTGCTCGGAACCGGACTGGTCGCCAGCGTCGACAATTTCGGCCGCACCGGTGAACTTCCCAGTCATCCGCAGCTGCTCGATTACCTCGCTCGCCGATTGCTTGACAATGGCTGGTCGCAACGCGACCTGATTCGCGAAATCGTCCTGTCGCGCACCTTCAGACTCAGCTGCAATACCGCAGACGGTCGGCTGGAACTGCAGGATCCCGCAAATCGACTGCTGGGACGCGGACGCCGAAGGCGACTGACCGCTGAAGCACTCCGGGATTCCGTTCTGCTGGCTGCCGGCCAACTGAACCTGCAGCCAATGCAGTCCACGGTAGACTATCTGGGTGACCAGGCAACCGCCGTAGGCAGCAATCCGATCCGCCGAAAAACGGATTACACCTGCCGCAGCATTTATCTGCCCGTCATTCGCAATGATCTGCCTGAAATCTTCGAAGCCTTTGATTTCGCCAACCCACACCTTTCCACCGGTGCCCGCACCGGCACCTCAGTACCGGCACAGGGACTGTTCTTCCTCAATGACGCCATGATCATGGATGCGGCCACAGCAACATCCGCCAGTCTGCTGCAGCAGCACCCCTCGGCCACAAATCAGTCGCTGGTGGCTCACGCCTTTCGCCGAATTACCGGCGCCGAAGCCGCTGCTGATGACGTGCTGGCCATGCAGCAGTTTCTGGAACTGACCACGTGTGAAATAACCGCTGCCGGGGCCACGGATGGCAAGGCAAAAGCCCTCGGACTGCTCTGCCACGCAATTTTTGGTTCCAGCCGTTTTCAGTTTTTGGATTGATTCATCCGAAAGAATTTCGACATGCAGGCCTGTCATCAGTTCCGGCAACCGACATCGCGACGCAGTCTGCTGCGCACGTCGGCCTGCGGATTTGCGCACGTCAGCCTCGCCGCTCTGGCAGCCCAGGCAGCTCCGTCCGACGCGATTTCGTCTGCTCTGCCACACCGTCCGGGTCTTGCCAAACGAGTCATTTTTCTGTTTATGTGGGGCGGTCCCAGTCACGTCGACCTGTTCGACTTTAAGCCGCTGCTGCAGCAGTTCGATGGCCGCGAGGTCAGTGCGGAAGCGTGGAAGCACGGCTCGCCTCCCGGCGGAAAAATCCTCGGATCACCCTTCAAATTCCGTCGCTGCGGAGACAGCGGCGTGGAAATCAGCGAACTGTTCCCGCAACTGTCCCGGCATGCGGATCGCATGTGTGTGATCCGCTCCATGCACACGGACGGATCCGCTCATGGTGAAGCCCTGCTCAATCTGCACACCGGCAGCTCCACATTTCTGCGCCCCAGTGTCGGAGCCTGGATCAGCTACGGACTTGGAGCTGAGTCCGCCAACCTGCCCGGATTCGTTACCATTTCCCCACCGCGAGGACATGGCGGAGTACAGAACTACGGATCCGCGTTCCTCCCGGCAAAACACCAGGCCACGGCCATCGGAGCAGCCGAGATTCCGGTTGCCAAAGCCCGCATCTCCAACCTCGGCAATGATCGCGTTCCCCGAACGCTGCAGCGACAACAACTGGATCTGCTGCAGTCTCTGAACCACAGTCATCTGCAGTCGACCGCAGCAGACCCGGGAATCGAAGGACTGATCTCCAGCTACGAACTGGCTTTCCGCATGCAGACCTCGCTGCCCGGTCTGCTCGGACTGGAAGATGAAACTCCCGCTACCCTGGCCATGTATGGCATCGGTGATGAACCCACCGACAACTTCGGACGACAGTGCCTGCTGGCACGCAAACTGTCTGAACAGGGGGTGCGGTATGTCCAGGCCTCCACCGACTACACCTGGGATCACCACACACAGAATAATGCAGGACTTCGCCGGGAATGTGCGCGAGTCGATCGGCCGATTGCAGCCCTGCTGCAGGATCTGGAACAACGCGGACTGCTGGATGAAACACTTGTCATCTGGGGCTCCGAGTTCGGGAGGACGCCCACAGTTGAAAATGGTGATGGCCGAAATCATCATCCGGCTGCCTTCAGTATCTGGATGGCCGGTGGCGGAATTCGCGGTGGACTGACGTGGGGAGCCACTGATGACTTCGGATTCCATCCCGTGGAACAACCCATGCACATGCATGACCTGCATGCCACAATTCTGTACGCCCTCGGACTGGATCACACCCGGCTGACATGGCGTTATGCAGGTCGTGACTTTCGACTGACTGACGTGCACGGCAACCCGGCCGTCGATTTGTTCCGCTCCGCCTGATTCCTCGCACGCTGTGCATCGCTGACCATTCGAAAGCCAGACTGACATGCGAAATTTCCTGCCTGTCCTTTGCTCACTGGTGATGCTGCTCTGTTCATCGGCCACAACGGCTGGCCAGGAACGGATGAATGTCCTGTTTATTGCAGTGGATGACCTGAATCACTGGGTCGGACATCTGGGGCGCAACCCGCAGGCTAAAACTCCGAACCTCGATCGACTGGCCTCAATGGGCATGACTTTCACCAATGCTCACTGCGCCGCACCGGTCTGCAACCCATCCCGCACTGCCCTGCTTTCAGGACTGCGCCCCGGCAGCAGCGGGATCTATGACAACGGCACATCCTTTCAACTGGCAGTCACCAGCGAGCAGTCACTGGTCACTCAGTTTCGAAAAGCCGGCTATGAGACACTGGGCATGGGCAAACTCTGGCACGGCGGACTGGGATTCGAAGACCAGTGGACTGCCACAGGCGGCAAAGAACGGGCCGACCGACCCGGCGATCTGCTGGACAACCGCAGCATCGGCGGAATCGCCTTTGGTGTCCTGCAAGGCGGTGATGAACTGGTACCGGACACGGCCATCGCCGACTACGGCATTTCTGAACTGCAGAAACAGCACGATCGCCCTTTCTTTCTCACTCTGGGATTCCACAAGCCTCATATGCCGTGGAATGTGCCACAGAAATACTATGACCTGCACCCACTGGACACTATTCAGTTGCCACCAACCAGAACCGATGACCTCAGCGACGTACCGGCAGCCGGAATCAAAATGGCCGCACCGGACAGGGATCATGCCGAGATTCTCAGATCCGGACGCTGGAAGGAGGCTGTTCAGGCCTATCTCGCTGCCATCAGTTACCTCGATGCCCAGGTCGGCCGAGTTCTGGATGCACTGGAAAAATCCTCGTTCCGAAACAACACCATCATCTGCCTCTGGGGCGATCACGGCTGGCACCTCGGTGAAAAACAGCACTGGCGAAAATTCGCCCTGTGGGAAGAAGCCACGCGTGCTCCGCTGATCTGGGTTGTGCCCGGCACCACAAAACCCGGTGCAGCCTGCAGTCGCCCGGTCGACTTCATGTCCGTCTACCCCACACTCTGCGAACTTTCCGGCCTCCCTGCACCAGCACACGTCGAGGGAACCAGTCTGGTCGGACTGCTGAAGAATCCCGACAGCGCATGGCCTCATGCAGCAGTCACCACCTTCGGACAGAACAATCATGCCGTGCGCACGGACCACTGGCGATACATCCGCTATGCCGACGGCTCCGAGGAACTCTACGATCACCGGAATGACCCGTACGAATGGACCAATCTGGCCACCAGACCGGAAACTGCTGACCAGCGTCAGCAACTGGCCACTTTCCTGCCAACCCGAAACGTCCCGGATGCAAAACAGAATCAGCCAGCAGCGGCCGGAAAGGCGGGAACCAAAGCAAAGGCTGCAGCAAAAAGAAAAGCCGCAAAGAAAGCTGCTGATCCCCAGTCAGATACGGATCAGACACCCAATCGGAAAAACGTGCCAACAGATCAAAACGTCTCCAGTCGACCGAATGTCCTGTGGCTGATCGTGGAGGATATGTCCGCAGATTTTTCCTGCTATGGTCAGCAGGATATCCAAACCCCAAACGTCGATCGCCTCGCCGCTGAAGGCACGCGATTCTCCAAAGCTTTCGTCACCGCACCCATCTGCAGCATCTGTCGCTCCGCACTGATCACCGGACGTTACCAGACCAGCATCGGAGCCCAGAATCATCGCTCAAATGTCCCTGCACACCCCATCCGACTGCCGGACGGTGTGCAGCTGATTCCGCAGATGCTGCGACAGGCCGGATACCACACCAGCAACATCTCCCCGGAAGAATTCCTCCGCTCCGCCGAAGATGCCGCTGCCAATCCCCAGGTATCCATTGCCAAAACCGACTACAACTTTCAGTGGGACCAGACGGCAGCCTTTGATCGCACTCACTGGACCCAAAGACCGGACGGAAGCCCGTTCTTCGCACAGGTTCAGTTGCACGGCGGAAAACACCGAGGTCAGGGAAATGAGGCCGCATGGCCAAAAAAAGCCGCCAGTGTCCTGGGTTCTGTCACACCGCCGTCCGAACTGCACCTGCCCGCGTGGCTGCC
>Ga0315900_10006741_pt1 | contig 15267 bp, 9 predicted proteins | sample LakEriMetagenome_FD_203521 | JGI IMG/M metagenome (GOLD analysis project Ga0315900, IMG submission 203521) | Freshwater fungal communities from buoy surface, Lake Erie, Ohio, United States - Buoy 12 MA114 | ecosystem: Environmental > Aquatic > Freshwater > Lake > Lake biofilm | place: USA: Lake...
GTGACAATAGTAATTTGATTTTCGAGCTTGGCATTGGCGCTGAGTTTACATTCTGTAGTTACAATGGTGCTTATGGAATTAACACTGGAAGTTTAAGTTCTAATGTTACATTCACGGTTGTTAGCTACTGTTCGGAAGGTATTTCTTGTGGGCAGCCAACGATTACACAGGCAAGTGTTTCTTCTGGCAAGGTTGTAAATGTTACGTTTACCGCTAACCCATCCAGCAATACATCATACTTCTTTGTTGAAGCGTCTTTAGATGGTACTACCTGGAATGGGTATGGAAGATCTAATTCGGTTGCTCCTATTCAAATTACACTGCCAAATTCTTGTGTTTGGCAATTAAGAGTGTCTCACTATTGTGATGGGAAATATATAAAATATAGCTCACCAGTGACGGTAGATACTTGTGATTGCCCGATTAACATTACAATCTGTGAAGTAGTCTATGACTGTCCAATTAATATCACAATATGTGAAGTGGTTTATGCTTGTGGCATTAGTATAGATGTTTGCGAGGTAGTACCGCCAGCTTTAGACTGCGCGATTTCAATAACTATTTGCGAGGTAGTCTATGACTGTGCAATTAATATCACAATATGTGAAGTGGTTTATGACTGTGCAATCTCAATAACTATTTGCGAGGTAGTCGCTGGACAGAACGTAACAGGTGTATATGGTTCAATGGAGCCTTGTATTGGTGGTACTATCGATGATCACATGGGCGTTTCTGTAAGTGTTGATCAACCTGTTACTGTAGACACCACATTCCAAGTCGATGTTAAGTATGTATACCCTGGGAACTCATGTAATAATAGTAATAATACCCAGTCTTTCAGTGTAGATATACTTGCAGGACAAACGGGTTCTACATTCAATGCATGTTCTAGCGGGGCATATTTCCCAAGTGGGGCTAATATATGTTCTGCTTGCATTACATTCTGTAACAATCCAGCCGTAAATATTGGATCATTTAGTTGCTAAATAAATTAAATAACAAATAAACATTTAACAATGAGCAAACAAGTAAAAGTAAAGATCACAGCAGGAGCAGATGTGCCAGCTAGTCTTACCGTAACCAACAATGCTTCCCCTGTTCAGACCTTTTCGGCCACCAAAACGGAGCTGACTAGCACTAACGGGAAGACATTTACCATGGCAGATGATGCCACAAGTGTAACGGTTTCGGGCGGGGCACCATGTAACACATCCGACACAGAGGTGATTTCTCAAGGTGGAGCGCTTTAATTTAGGACATTATGTCTTTTAAAGAAACAAAATTTGTAATTTTGTAGTATGCCGTTTACCACAAATTTCCACCCAAAATCAGGGCATAGATATCTTATTTATGTCACATGCTCTGCATTCCCAGGGGTAGTAACTGTAAGCCATGCAGGGAGCCAGATAGCTTCTTACACGGTAACGAATGGGTCTGCCAGGGAGATAACAAATGGTGGTTATGTGGCTATAGCAGAGGATCAACCCGTTGTTATAAATACTAGCCATACGACAAATGTGACTATTTCCTTTAGTGTCTACCAGCCTAATAACCATGTGCTGGATGACAACAAAAGAAAGACTCTGTCATTTGATGAAAAGATTAATAGATGGTCTACTCAGTATACCTTCTACCCAGAGGCAATGGCTAGTGTTGGGAATGCTATGCTATCGTTTAAAAATGGAAAGGCTTATAAGCATGGAGCTGGGAACTTCAACACATACTATGGTAGGTACAATCCAACAATAGTATGTACTGTTCACAATGATCCTCCTGATGCGGTAAAGACATTTACTCATGTGTCGATAGAGGGAACAAATGCTCCTAGCTACTTTCACTTGAGAACAGAAAGGCCATATGTTCAAAGCTCGGATGTGTATGAGAATGAGTTTATCTCAAAGGAAGGTGTATTCAATGCGCCAGTAATGAGAGACAGACTTAGTCAAGGCACAACAAGCTATGAGCAGAATATGATTAGCGGAGATCTGATGAGAGGGCAAACAGCTAAAGCTCATCTTGAATTTAATGAGAACACATCCAAGCTTGTACTTAACAAGTATGACCTTGGTTATAATATATCAAAAGGATTAATTAAGTAGTTATGTTACCAGCAATATTACAAGGAGCACAAGCGGCTTTTCAGATTGGCACAGGTATAGCCCAATTAATTAAGGGCGGTAAGATGCGTCCAGTCAGACCTGGGTATGATTTCGAGGCGATGAATCGTGGGCAGTTGGAAAACAGAAACATGTTTATGAATGCAATGAACGCTGGAATGCCAGGTCTTCAGAACCAAATGAAAGGCATTGACACAAGTCAAGCAAACATGCAAGCAAATGTAGACAGGTCTGCTACAGACTCATCTACGGCTTTATTGATGGCCAATGTTGGTCAATCTAGAAGTAATGAAGCTAAGGCCGACTTGGGGGTAAAGAGCGCCACATTTTCTGCAAACATGATGGGTAATCTTGCTGGAGCAAATGCTTCGCTAGATCAAGGAAGGCAACAGGCTTTTCAGTTTAACGAGGTAGAGCCATATATGATGGATGTGCAAAGAAAGCAACAGTTAACTCAGTCTGGATTATCAGCTATTAGTTCAGGTTTAGGTACAGCAGCAAGTGCAGCTGGTTCTGCAATGGGCGCAAAGAACTCCCTTACTAGCTCTCCACAATACAAGCAATTCCTACAGGGGCTAAAGCCTGAGGACTATAAGAAGATGTTCAATATGGCATAAACAACATTAAAATGATTTCAGGATTACCAAAAATAGATTATTCGTTTACGTTTGAGCCTAGCAAACCGATTGATCTGGATTCTTTAAAGAAAAAAGATTCAGACTTGTTAGATGCTATGCTTAGGCGTAGGCAGTTTGATGCCCAAACGCAATCGAAAACTAACACAGATATTGAACAAAAATTTGGTCAGCTATATCAGTTGACCAATCAAGAGATCGATGGTCAGTGGGCAGATAAGTTTCAGGAAATGTTCAGTACCCAGTTTTCTCAACTGTCTGATCTGGCTCAAAAGAATGACCCTTCGTTTTGGATGCAAAGACAGAAAGTAGCACAATCGGTGGTTGATTTTAAAAACCAGATTAAGCAGGCGCAAGGAATCAGAGATCAGATTAAGACAGTACTCGAAAGTGACCCAGCTTATGCTCATCTAAATAAGAATCAGTTCACGGAATATATAATTAGAAAGAACTTTTATAATACAACTCAAAGTCCAGACGGGAAAATCAATACGCAGACTCTAAAGAATCCAGGGGATATTAAAGGGATAACATCAGACGAAATAAAGGCAGAGGCTATGAGTATGAGTAATCCATTTATAAACAAGGATTTTGTGTTAACTGGTGTTACCAAGTCTACTCCTTTTATGAGCAAGACAGACACGGATGAAAAGCTTGTAGGCAAAGACAAAAAGCTTAGAACAACTGTAGAATCCGAGTTGCCAGAGTATGCTAATTATAGCAGTAAGTCTGGTGTTGTTATTGATCCTGTAAAACTGGAAGCTTATTACAAAGACAAGAAGGATAAGATTCCTGGGTTAGAGGCTTACTTAAACTCAATCGGAAACGACTATACAAAATTTGCAAGCGACCTAATGCTGAATCCAGAATTCACAAAAGCAATTAAAGCTAAGGTTGGAAGTGCTGAGGTAATGAGATTTGAAAGCCAAACTACTATTAACAATAATACTAGCAAGGCAGACGCATCCTCTGGCTTCCAGCATCCTCAGAATTCTGTAAATGATGTGATTAAAAAGAACTCTGCTGCTGGAACTTATGATGTATCTGCAAGCTTTGATGGTTATAGCGACAATGTTCCAGTTAAAGGTGGAATGCCTGGGCAAACCACTAAAGAACCATTTAGTGTTTCTTACACAACTGGCGCGGCTCAACCGTTTAAGGTATCCTATTCAGATGGAAGGACAAGATCGTTTAGTGTTGATGGGTTTAAGCGATACCTATTCAACCTTGATGCGACAGGTACCCCATATGGAGAAACTCCAGGTAAAAAGATTCCATAATAAATAACATATAAACTGACGCGATGTCTCCAGAGATACTTAAAAATAGACAGTCCTTAGCTGCGCTCTTAGCAGCGAATGGTTATAGTGATGTGACCATCGATGTACTCAATAATAAGTTTAATGCTGATGAAGCTTATTCAGATAAACTATGGAATACACTAATTAACGACAAGGATGTTAAATCAAAAGTAGCCGCCTTGGCTAAAAGTCCAGGTGACTTTAAGACATTCGTATACGGACAGCCTGCACCTTCACAGGGCGGGCTAAAAAAAAATGAGGCTACTACTAGCCAACCTGCTACTCAAACTGTCGCAACTCCTCCTGTCGATTTCGGAAAGTATAAGACCTTAGACGCTTGGGGCGAAGCTTATAATAAAGCTCCAGGAAACGACATGATTCAAATTGGGAAAGATGGATTACCACTCCCAACAGGAAGAGAGTCAGCGCAGCAAAACGCTCAACAACTTAAAAATGTTGACTGGTCAAAAACTAGGATTGCCACAGAGGTTGATATGGAGGCAACACGAATGTTTAATGCTGGAAATTATGCAACATACAAGGAGGCATATGCAGCAGCGGAAAAACAAAATAAGGAATGGAAAGCTTCGCAGGCTAAAACAAATTCCCTATATGGATTGACAGGCAATGTCCCAGAATGGGGCGCAAGCGGTACTCCGCAAAAACAGACTGTAACACCAAAGCCTAAAGGTTTTAGTGATGCGCAAATTAAAACATACTCTTCGTCTAGGGATATACTGTTGTCTCAGTTTGAAAAAACAGATTTTTACAAGAAGACATTTGATGCAATACTTCCCCAATACGATAACCTTTCATATACAACTGGAACTGGGGAAAGGGCTATTGACAAATCCATGGTTAGGGATTGGTTGAAAACCTACTTAAAAAGTATTGGTTCTAAAATCAGTGCTGACGATGGTATTGGCGATTATCTTCATAGTAAATTAACAGCAGGTCTTGAGGCTAAGGGGCTTGAAATAAGAGTAGAGACAAAAGCAAAAAATCTATACAAGGAGAAGTATGGAACCGACATGGAGGCCGATATCAAAGCTGACCAAAGTACACTCTTTGGCAACACTACAGCACCAGTAGTTACAGAGTTCCAAACAAAAGCTAAGACTCTATCAACAAACACAAACACTTCTTTACAAAATACAACAGCACAATATGAAAAAGATGCTGAACAATTGGTAAAGAACTTTGAAGATCCAGTTTGGATTTCTGAAAATATTGCGTTTCCACCTATTGGTATAGACCGAAACAAATATTATCAAGATGAGTTTGATAAGCGTAACAAAGCATTACATGCAGCATACGCTAAAAACCATTCTACATTATCAGCTGATGCAAACAGGCAGCTTGCTATCCTGAAAAACAACTACACCGCAATGCTTGGGAAAAGGCAGGCTACATTAGAGAAGTCTAGCCTAAGTAAGGAAATACAATCCCGTCTAAATACCGTATATGCGGAGGCGGGAACATATGCGATGAATGATAGAGATATTAGAAGACAAACTGCGTTAAATAAGCAGGTTGGCGATATTCCCGTTTTAAGGCAGTTCAATATACTTTCTAGATCTATCGCAAGCGGTTCAGCGAATTTTCTTGCAAACGCTGCAACATGGGTAGACCATAATTTAAAATATAAGTATAGTGCATATTTCAGGGACCAGTTTCAAGACTTAGCCCGTAATGCATCGCTTCCTCAGAACGCAATAAAAAGTTGGTCTGACTTGCTGGATGTTGACAAATTGGTACAAAACATTGGAGAACAAAGTGTCCCAGTAGCCACATCAATCGCTGTATCTCTTGCTGTAAGAAGGCCCGTGATGATTGGATTAACTGGTGCTGGCGTTACTGGAACTACAGCCACCGCCATTGGAACAGTATCTGGAGCAACCGCTGGCATGATTAGTGAGAATATCCAAAGGCAAGGTGAGGTAATTGCGAATTTGCAAGATCAAGGTGTTGATCCAAAAACTGCATTGGAAAGAAGTAAAACGGTTTGGAATAACCCAGTTAGAGATATCGCTCTTAACGCTTTACAGCTTGAGGCGTTATTTGGCAAATTGGCGGCAGGAAGTTTTGTTAGAAGGTTTTCCATAGGGGCAACAGGAGAGACGGCAACTGAGATACCTCAAGAAGTTTTTCAGACAAGAGAGGAAGAAAGAGCCATGGGTATCCCAGAAGGACAAGGGGCTACGGTAAAAGAGATTGCATTGAATGTATTGCCTACATCTATTTTGATGTCTGGTGGTTCGGCAGCATTGCAAGCACAAAAAAATAGTGAGCCGTTGCTTCCTACTTGGGTTTCAAGCGTTGCTAGTTACCCTATTAATAAACTCACAGAGCAAATAACCAATACAAACGCTAACCTGGTCAAGGCAGCAATTGAGTTGTCAGCTTTTAATGGGACAATTCAACCTGAGAAGATGGAAGAGCTTGGGCAAATTGTAGATAATGTACAAACGCATGTGCAGACAGCAAAGGAGGCTGGCTTAAATAAAAAGCAGCAGGTAGCTTATGTTTCACTTGTGGCAAACGCAGAGAATATTTCAAACCAAATAACAGAAGCTAAGGCGAATGGTGCTACTACCGAACAAATTGCAAAGCTTGAACAATACCATACCAATGCTTCTAACGCAGCTAAGAGTTTGCTTACTGAGAAGTCTGGGAACTATGCGGTTATTACACAAGAAGATGGTGATCAGGTTATAGTTTCTCACGAAGATTTAAATACACTTTTAGATAACGAACAGTTTACAAGTGAAGTAAAATCTGGAAATACTAGCGTTGAGTTAAGGTCTAACAAGAAGGCTACATTTGATGTATCATCATTACATAAAAAACTTTCGGCAGCAAATAAAAGGTTTGACCAAAAGGTTGCAGTGTATGAAAACGAAGCTAATGTAGCAAAGGCCCTTGATCAAAAGCTTGGCATCAACAGGAAGACTACGCCTCACCCAGACTCAAAGGTTGGGGGTATACTAGGTCAGCAAGTAAGGTTGCAAACACAGGTAGACGATATTACTGGAGAGTTGCACGTTGATGGTCAGAGGCTAGTGATAGAAAATGAAAATACTATTAGAGATATCGGTAACATAAATGACCTAAGAGATTTGAAGCCAAAAGAGCTTGGCATTTCTTTGGTCCCATCACCAGAAACAGCTCCTGAATTTACACCTAAGACTGAAGAGGAAGTTAATATACCTGGAATGATATCTTTGTTTGCTGGTAAAATGAATCCAGAAACATTGATAGATACCCTTAAAATGGTGGTGCCAGCAGTTGACAGAAACATACTGGCAGCTCAGGTGTATTCTTGGGATAACGCTCACAGACAAACAAACAGAAGGGTAAATGAAGCTAGGCAGACAGATCAAGATAAGAGGTCACCATCAAAGATAGAGACACCTACTGCTGAGGTTGGTAAAGAGTATACTGGCAACGATGTTGCTGAGGTTATAGCAGAGATTGGTGATAAAACAACTACTGGCGCTGTAAGCAAAATGACCCAGGCTATGGGGCAGAATTTCGTTGGTCAGGAGGTTAACCTGGATGAGATGTATGAGAAGGACGAGGAGTTTGCTAGACGAGTTGAAGAAGAGCGTCAATCAAAAAAACCACAGGTTGATCAGTCTAAAAAAACATACAACAGTCCAGAGAATACCCCAGCAATTATGATTGGAGGTAGGGTTATTGACGGAATGGGTAGGCTTGCTCAAAGATATTTGAATGGAGACAAAACGGCTAGTGCTTACGTTTCGACTGGGCCTTCGCAGCAACAAATGTCTGCAACCCCAGCACAAGCACAGACACAAGAACAAGCTCCAGCAAACATGAATGAGGTTATCGATCGTGTTTTTGCGGAGTCATTTGGTGTTGGTTCTAATAATGCTCAACCATTAATTAATCAAGCGAGAGCTGCCCAGGAAAGATTGCGTGAGGCAGGCGTGCAAGATGCAGAAGTGGTTGTACACGAGAATGAAGACGAATATGCAATGGCAGTAGGCCGTCTTGGTGGAGATCCAGAATCTGCTGGTAACGCAGCATTCAGAACAGTAGACGGCAAGCGACAGGTATATAGAATTGACATCAACGCATCTCGTGCAAACGAAAGAACGGTTGCTCACGAGTTAGCCCATGCTGTTTTAATAAACGGGTTTGGTACTAACGAGCCACTCTTCCAGCAGTTCAGAGACCAGGTGATTAATGTACTGAAGTCATCCGATGCTGAAGCTCTTAACAAGTTTGCCGATCAGTATGGTAGCGCTAACGCAGAGGAGTTCTTGGCTGAATTGGCTGGCGCTTTAAATGCTGGACAAGTTGATACAACGGTCTTGTCAAGGGTAGCTCAGATTATCAATAATATTATAAGCAGAATTACTGGCGGTAAGTTTATCCCATTCCAAGATATACAAAATGCGAATGAGATAATTAACATGTTGAGGGCACTCAACCCTACAATGGGATTCCAGACTATATCAGGGGAAGAGTCTGGCACTCGCGCACAGGGAGTATCCTTGTCAAGAGGAACCGAGACGCTGCGCAGGTTTGGTGTGAAGCCAGGTAAACCAGCAACAACAAGAGTTGTAGCTAAGGCTCTTGAAGAAAGACAGAGAGCAAAGTATGGAACAATCTCTCCAGATGATAGATCAACTGAGGCGAAAAGAAAGATATCCAATTGGATGGTAGAAGAAGTAAAGTATTTCATGGGTCTAATGGGAGATCAAAGCGGCAAGGACTGGTACGGAGAGAAGTACCAAAAGGGCTTGAACGCTATGGCTCAAATATTCCCAGAGATGGCAACAGATCAAAGTGCGAGAGACTTATTTACTATGCTGGTTGCAATTACTTCTGATGGACAAAAGGTTCTTACGAATTTTAAATTGGCCTCAATCGCATACCAGTACTATAGAACAACTGGAGAGTTACCTTCAACCTTGCCTGGACAAAGAAACTTTGACTCTAACTTGGCTAGAATAAACGCTTTATTAAATGAGTTTAATGGAGATGTTCAGAAAGCAAAAACAAAATTGCTTGAGGTAGATTCTATTAAGAACATAAATGCTAAAAGAAAAGACGGTGGTTTGGAGCCGATAACTTCTAGCTGGCCTGTCGAGTTTGAGGCTCCATATGCAGCAGCTGAGTTTGGTCCTAAGCTTGGTATGTTTTACGCAAACCTAAGCGGGCAGGAAAACTATCCCACACTTGATAGGTGGTGGTCTCGTACATTCAATAGATATAGGGGGGCACTTCTTCAAGATGTTAAAAAAGGATTCAATACAAAGGGTGAACCAATTGGTCTTGATAGATTGAAAGCAATGCTTGGAGATCCAGCAATGACTGATGAGCAAGCTTTGTATGAGGCAAGGAATCTAAGAGATTCTTATGCTGATAAAGGATATAAGAATGGTACAGATTTAGAGAAGGCTGGCAACACTACATATAAGAATGCATTTGAAAACCTAAACGATGCTCCTTTCAACAAGAAGGACAGACAGTTTATGTACGATGCAGTTGTGTCTGCTGTGAAGAAACTTAATAATAGTGGGAACAGTCTTACGATAGCCGATGTCCAGGCAATTCTTTGGTACTTCGAAAAGAACCTTTATAAGACTCTTGGAGTACGGGCTAATATTACTGGTATCAGTTATGAAGAAGCTGCTGGCATTACATTTGAAAGATGGAAAAGTGCAAACGGATCTTTTGGTTATGATATAAATCCTAGTGAAGATGTGTCTGCGGTAGAAGATGCTGATGAGGATATTGAAGAAGAGTCTGGTTCTAGATCTCAGGTGGTGCCTACTATGATGGTATCTCCAAACGAATTAGAAGGAACTCAGTTTGATAACTCTTTAGCCATGCTTGGCACACCAGAAATGGATAAGGTAGTCAAAGCTGTTTCGGCAGTAGACAAACTTCTTGGGTTAAGTGCAAGTAGTATTGACCAGGCGGTGGGCGTATGGACAGATGGAGCAGAGCAGTCAACGATCTCTAAATACGAGAACGATGTAAGCTTTGAAACCTTACGGGCAGCGGCTGCTGTTAAGGGATTACTCTTGAATCAGAAGTCAGTACTGGCTTTCAAACCAGACGCAACCATACCAGACCTCAGAAACATTCAAATGGGTGGAATCCCGTCAGGGTTTGGTATTCTATATCAGGCACCAGTAAATATGGATGCAAAGGCTGTTACAGATTTGTTAACAAGCAGTGGTATTGAATACAAAACTGTGGTTCCTGTTGGAAATTCGGACGCTATGGTCTACCTTTACACAGATGAGGCTGAGAACATTGTTAAGTTCAACCAATTTTTTGACCAAAATCAGATACAATATGAATACAACTACGGACAAGGAGAATTTGTTGGAACCTGGGGAGAACGAGAAGAAGCCTATGGAATCTACGACAGAGTCATTGAAGGGGCTGTCGCTAGCGGAAGTATTCGCGAAGAGTCCATACGGGACCTACGGAAACGCGAAGATGAAACCATTGGTGATTACAGGAGCCGCGCAGCCAAAACCATCTCAGAGCGAACAGGAGAAGAAGTAGAATTCGGATCTCGCTCTCAGAAGTATAGCATAGACGGCACATACAATTTTATATCTGGGCTAAAATCAGCTGGCCTATCAGAACAGCAAATACAAAAAGCATTAGTGGACAAGCTGGGATTATCACCTAGCGCGGCTCAAAGTTTAATGTCATCTCAGGCTACGCAGCCTACAAGCGTAGCGAAATCAAATAACGACTTAGTAAGAGAGGCCTTATCTAACATCCAGTCTGGGATGCCTGAACAGGATGTAAAGAACGCAATCTCTTCTCAGGTTCAAGATCCTAATCTTATTGATCAATTGTACAGCATTGCCGCAAAGCTTAATGTGCAACCAAGTACAGACAACACTCTTTCAAAAACAAAAATCGATAACGCACTTAGGGTACCAGAAAAAAATAAGCCTGGCTTTTTCAGCAGAGCATGGGATTGGATTAGTAATCTTAGTAAACATCTGGATAATCCGAACAGGTATATCACTAGACTACAAGAGCAAGTTGAGAAAGAGTATGGTGTAAGCACTGGCCGTATCCCACTTGGCAGAATATTTGAAAAGAATGCCACAGGAAGAGCAGTGTCAAAGGTGCAAGACTTCTTGAAATCTGTTGTAGGAGGTTTGTCTAAGACAGATATTGCGAACCTGGAGAAATATATTTTTGTCAAAAGAATAATCGACAGAAATCAGCAGGACATTATTAACGCTTCACTGGCACCAGATGCAGCTCCAAGGACTACTGGCAACATTACATTGCAGGATGCTGTGAATGTTATGGATCAGATGAAGTCTGACCTAGGAGCAGATGTGATTGCCGACTTTGAAAGAAGGTCATCAGAGTTCCAAAGAATTGCAGACGAGAATCTACAGCTTTTAGTAGCCAGTGGAATAATTTCTGAAGAGGTTTATAGGAATATAAAAAACCAAAATGATTTCTATGCGCCATTCAATGTAACGCAGACACTCGTTGGAAATGGTAGAGACAAAAGCAGCGCTCCACTGGTTGCGAACTCTGTTGTAAAAAAGATACAGGGTATTTCGCAGAAGAATGGAGAGTATACAATTGACGATATCAATACGCTCCAAGACGCAATGAATAATGGAACCATTACAAAAGACGAGTTCTATGAGTCTGCTAACAATGTATTGGATAATATGTTAGCCAATGGTGTAATAACAGATGAAGAGCATTCTATAGAGCTAGGTAAGTTGAGTGATAGCGGCTTTTCAATCAGCAACATCATAGATAGGATGGCTGCTATTGTTTATGATTCTGTAGTAATTGCGAATAAAAATGATATGATGTTGAGGCTTGATGCCTTAGCGGACATAGATACTGACGGGCTGTTTGTTAGACGCGTTCAAGGAGCGAATGCTCTTTCTCTTGCAAGTGTTAAGACAGAAGAAGGTTTCGCCCCAGTAAGCTATAAGAAGAATGGAGCCGTTCAGTTCCTGGCGATTGACGAGAAGGCTGCCAATACAATAAATGGTTTAGACAAGAAGGAGCTTTCTGCATGGGGTAAAGGTGTAAACTTTATAAACTCTGCATTCAGGACGGCTATTATTACCTTGAGTCCCTCTTTCCAGGTGGCAAACTTTGTTATTGACTTCTTTAGAAATGCAGCATTCAATAAGTATGGATTATTTGCAGGCAAAAATATTGGAGACCGTATGGCTAATGTGGTTCTTTATGTGCCGCAGTATATTGAGGCCTTGGTTACAAGTGCGGCAGGTAACTTGGGAGCTAAGAATGAACTATGGGATAACTTTATGAAGAGCGATTCCTTCTCTCAAGGGCTATATGATGATCCATTCACCGATGCAGGAGGACAAAGAAGTTTGTCACTAAGAACTGCTTCTGGTTTTAGTAAAGCTAAAAATAGCGTGTCGAAGATTATTAACTACATAGGAACTGTAGCAGAGCAAAGCCACAAAATTGTATCTATCCAAAGAGGTATGGATACAGAGGCTGGCATCAGGCTTGGAATAAGCAGATTAAAAAATATTATTACAGATGCCAAAACCCCTGAACAACTTGCTGACGCTATAGACAGGGTAGCCTACGAGACTCAGAACTTAGCTGGTTCTCCAAACTTTGCGGCAACAAGCTCAACCATGAAGAGCCTTAGTGTAGTATTTCAGTTCATCAGTGCCAGAGTTAAGGGTGAGATGACTGACTGGAGAAGGCTTTCGAATACTTTTACTGGAACTGGGGAAGGCGTTAAGATGACCAAAGCTGAGAGGGCGCAAATGATGGCGCAGATCGGATCGTTGTTCTCTTTTATTACACTTGCTGCTATTGGAAACCACGAGGATGATGATGAAGAAAAAGGCTTCTACTCAATGGGTGCCTATGATAGAGACAATAACATTAACATCCCAATGGGTAAGTTTACTCTTGATGGGAAAGAGTATACTGAGTATGTAAAAATACCTGTGCGTGGTATCCCTCAGAACATCAATGTAATATCAAACGCCTACCTAAAGTGGAGAAAGGGGCAAGACCCCGATGCCTTAAAGAATGGACTATTGAAAGCTATGGGATCTTCTTCACCACTGACAATTAGTGGAGATAACCCTCAAGAAATTATGGAGTCTGGCTTAGGGAATACAACTCCTGTGTTCAAATTTTATTTGGAGAAAGCAACTAATAGAGATTTCTTTATGCATAGGGATTTAATACCTGAGCGATATGGGGTCCATAAGGTTAAAGACTATCTTGAAGAGGGAATATTGAGACCAGATCATCAGATATTCAGCAGAAAGAAAACCCCAGACTGGGCAAAGAAAATGTCAACATGGTTGAAAGATGACTGGGATATTTCTGTAACTCCTATTGCGCTTGATCATTTTGAGAATACATTCTTTGGTAACATCACTGATGTATTCAAGAAAAATCCAATACAGCGGAGGTTTACTAGAAGTGGAAGTACAAATCCTGTATGGAAAGACAGATAGCCATGGACTGATTAAAGGACAAATTGTCTTTTATTGCGTATATTTGTGGTATGTAAATGAACAAAAGTGCTAACAAAAATAATTAGGTTAGAGATGAGTCACGATGCAAATGTGTCTGTAGTGCTGGGTATGATCAGCGGACTTACAGCAAACATACTTACAGCTTCAATTGGTACAGCTTTGCTGGTCGCGTTCCTTACAGGTGCGGCTGGTTACTATGGGCAGCAATTTGCAAAATTCGCCCACACTAAGTTCAAACAATTTAAAGATGACTTCCAGAAAAGAAATCGGTAGCTTAACCTTAGCGCTTTATTATATTGCCATAATCCTAACCCTGATTACATCTGCAACATCTTGTGTATCGGAAAAGAAATTGGCAAAGATGTGCGCAGAAAAGTTTCCTCCGCGAGACAGTACCGTTATTAGAGAGCGAGTGATTACAGATACAATTAATGTACCTGGTGATACAATACAGGTAGAGTGTCCACCCGTATTTATTAAGGACACGACAACTGGTGCGATTATAAAAGTACCTGTAACTAAGAAGACGCAATGCCCTCCAAAACAAATCATATACAAAACGATTGTAAGAGACTCTCTTATTTATAGAGAGAATACCGCAATGGTTCAGCATCAGAAAAACATAATTGCTCTTAGAGATAAGACAATTGAGGACCAGACAAAGTCATTATCCTTCTACAGGAAGTGGTTCTGGATTCTTCTTGTTATTGTAGCTGGATATGTTGGAATCAGGTATGTGCTTCCAAGGTATATCCCTAGTCGTTAAAGGATAATCCGTACTCATATACGATCTCCCGCAACCTATCTCTTGCTTGCTCAACAGCTTCGTAAGCTTGATCGCTAATTCCTTCTTCGTACTTCATTCTTGTTCTGAAATACTGGTCTAGATCCCAGGCAACAAGGTGCCATTTGAATCCATTCACTGCTAGGTTAAAGTCGCTTTGCTCGTCTGGTAAATTGTATTTAAGTGTTGCTTCCATGGTATGGTATTAGTTTATTGTTTTGCAGCATGGGCATATAGGTATTGACTTTTTCTTTTTATAGATTGTCTGAGTAAACAACCTTCTACAGTTTCTGCATTTTATCCATTTCATAAAGAATTGTTTCTAGGTAATCGTCACTTATGTTGTATAAGAGGTCTATCCTAACCTCTTTACATATGTCACATTTTGCTAAAACATTATCTCCACACCTTGAATATATCTTCCACTTATGGCCGAAAACCCTGCACACAATTCTTGCAATCCTAAAGACTATATGTATTCTGATATAAACTCTTAGATTGTGCATCTTTTGTATGCTTTTACATGCATTAGATTGCACTTTGCTAGATATTGTCCGATATAACCAACAAAAAGGCGTGGTTTTGTGCATTATATTACACATTATCGAATGACATTTGTTCATGTGTAGTTCTTCTTTTGTTGTACTCAAGCTCAGACTCAAATGCAGTTCCAGATTCGGTATACGAGTTTGATAGAATATCGAAGATCATTGGGTTTTCTCCCACTCTACCAAGCCACTTATACTTTACCTTCTGTACATAAACTGTAATCGAGTTATCACTAAACCTCCTGTACAATACAATACCATTGTGGGCCTTGTTAAAGAATGCAGATGAACCACTGATGTCGTACAGAGATGGAACATCATACTCTCCAGTCTCTCTATCTTTGTACATCTTCCT
>Ga0315900_10006743_pt1 | contig 15264 bp, 9 predicted proteins | sample LakEriMetagenome_FD_203521 | JGI IMG/M metagenome (GOLD analysis project Ga0315900, IMG submission 203521) | Freshwater fungal communities from buoy surface, Lake Erie, Ohio, United States - Buoy 12 MA114 | ecosystem: Environmental > Aquatic > Freshwater > Lake > Lake biofilm | place: USA: Lake...
ATTTATAACATTCTAAATACAATTTGATTTTGTTAAATTTAATTTCAATAAAAAAAAAATGAAATTATATTATTTTTATGCATCTCTACGATAGTATTCATTAAGTAAAATGGTCGCTGAAGTAACGGAACCCCATGGAATGCCTATTTCACATATTGTAAGTAATAATCAAACTTCTTTTGAAGAAACAAAAACTCTTATGAAGGATAGAGGTTTTGAAGAAACAAAAACTCTTATGAAGGATAGAGGTTTTGAAGAAACAAAAACTCTTATGAAGGATAGAGGTTTTGAAGAAACAAAAACTCTTATGAAGGATAGAGGTGTTTATGTAAAGACATCCGAGACAATTGATACACTTTATCTTCTTTCAAATGACGATTTTAATGGTTTAATTTTAGAAAAAGAAACTAATAATGTAATCTGTATGACAAATCAAAAATTTAAAAAAATCGAGCGTGATACAGTTGCTCAATTTAATCAAATTGAAACTCTTAAGAAAGAATCATCTGATTTTAAAATTGAATATTGCGAAGATGGTACTGTAATTCGCCTCTATAATTACAAGGGAACATGGTATACAGCAACATCAAAATGTCTAGACGCAAATCTAAGTTTCTGGGGATCAAATAAAAGTTTTGCAGAAATGTTTTGGGAAACATTTGCCAATTCTGACTTTATGTTTTCACTTGAAAATGGGTTAGATTCTCTAGATCCAAGTTATACTTATGTATTTATCCTTTTCCATACAGAAAATCGTATCGTAGTTAAGCATAATTCAAACTCTTTAATGTATATTAAACGCATCAATAATCAAACTGGTCAGGAAGATAATACCAATACGGATATTAAACAATTGCATATTCAAACAGATGAAATCAATTATCCTCTAGATAGTTATTTTACTGATAACAAACGAGGACTTCTAATTAAATTTTATAAATCAAATGGTTCATACGAAACCTATCAATACGATTTTCAACAATATGTGGAAATCAAAAATCTACGTGGAAATGTTCCTTATATCCGAACGCGCATATTAGAATTAGTAAATGATCCTGAAAGCCTAAAAATGCTTAAGTTACTATATAGCGAACATATTTTGTCATTTGCAATGGTAGAAAATTCTTTAAATAATCTATACAAAGATATTCATAAACTATATATTGAAAGCCATATTAAACATCATATTCAAATTTATGAATCACATCCACTATATAAAACTCTAAAACAACTACATGGTCAATATAAAACACGTATCACAGAAGATCCAAACTATATTATCACAATTGAAGAAGTCAAAAATAAAGTAAATCAATTAGATAAATATGTTCTCAGTAAACTATTAGGATGGGTTAATTAACTTTTTAAAAAAAAGTTTACAAAAAATATATAAAACTTTTAAAATAAACAAAAAAATATATAAAACTTTTAAAATAAACAAAAAAATATATAAAACTTTTAAAATAAACAAAAAAATATATATAAAACAATAAACTTTAAAAAAATATTTATAAATATAAAATTAGATTAGTAAATGTATGGTAAATGTGTGGTAAATAGATGGTAATTAAATATAAATTAATTAAAAACTAAACTAGGAAGAATTTTCCTAGTTTATTTTTTTTATTCTTGTTAAATTAAATAGAATTTTTATTTTTTATTTCTATACTTATAATAAAAAGCTATGGAAACTATAGCCATTATGGGGATAATTGGCCTTTTAGGTTATTCTTTTGCTGAAACTAAAAAAGAAACCTTTAGTGATAAAGAAAAAACAAGCGATGAAAAAAGAAGAGAAGTTGATAATTTTAAAAAAACTATGCCAAATTCAACTAATATATACAATTCAAATCGAGTTAACGAAATTAACGATATGATGTTGGATATGGCTAGTGCTAATTTCAATGAATCTTCTAATCCAGAAATGTCAGGAATTTTACCCCCAATTTACAATTCATATAGTGTATCAGGTGATAAAAATATATTAGATAAAAATCAACCAACTTACAATGTAACATGGAATACTCTATCTGATGTTAATAATATCAACCGAAGAACTGATGTTATAGTCGAAAAATTACCACCTCAGCCAACAATATCTGATCGTCCAATGTTTCAAAGTCAATATGGTCAAATTAGTCAATTAAATGAAAAAGAAATGGCCTCTGAAGTTTTTTCTAAATTTGAAACTTCTGGTGTATCAAATAAAGAAATTAGTTTATTAACAGGCAAACCAGTAGATAGAGAACACTCAAATATGGTACCATTTTTTGGTAGTAATGTAAAACAAAATGTAGAACCATTTAAAAATGTTGCTAAATTAGATAATTACACTGGTAATACATCATATTTTCAACATAAAAAAGAAGTTGGTAAAATGTTTGAAAATTACGAGGAAGATATTCATGGAACACCTTTATTTACAAATAAAGTAGAAACTGATAGATATATACCTTCTAAATTCCGCCAAGGAGAAAAACCTTTCTATGAAGAAAAAATTTCTGCTCCAGTTTCATTCACTTATGATAATCCAGTTACAGAAGCTTCTACAGAACATAAAACTATAGATGAATTAAGAGTTTCTAATAAACCTCAAATTAGTTATACTGCACCATTAAAACCAGGTGATTATAGAAAAGTAAGAGGCGTCCAAGGCGAAGTACAAAAGAATAAAGTAAATATGGATTTCGAACTTGGTCATGAACGCCTATTCACTTCAATCGGAGCTGTAACAGCAAAGCCTGCACCAGAAAATTATGAAAACATGGCAGTAACATCTCGTCAAGCACAAAACATTGAATATTATGGAGGAGCTGTTAACACTCAGGGATTAAGTTCTATGGCAAGAATTAAAAATATTGATAATTCTGTAGAATTATTTGGAAATGTAGATTCTGAATTCAAAGAACCATCTAGACAACAATTCAAAGCAGATTATGCAAGAAACATAGGAACTTCTGTACCAAATGTGAATGATTATGGTAAATCTGGTATAAATCTTCCTGAATTAGAAAGAGAAACTACAAGTACTATGCACATGGTCAATGCAAATAAAAGTGGTGCTGGTAATAAAATTGCATTGCAAGACGCCGCCAAGAATACAATTAAAGAAACTACACTTCATAAAGACAATTCAGGTAATATTAAAACATCATTTGACAAAGGTAAAACTTTCGCCTATGAAGCTGGCGTCCTTGGAAACGAAGCTAAAACTACTCAAAAGGAAACTCTTGTTGAAAATAAATATAAGGGTGCACCCTCAAGAAAAGACCAAATGGGCTATGCAATTGCAAATTATGATGCAAAAACAACAAATAAGGAAACTACACATACTGATTATACAGGTCATGCATCCAAACAAGATGGTAAAAGTATCACTGTATATTCAACCTTCAAAGATCCTGTCAAAACGAGAAATGCAGCTCATACAGTTGATTATAAAGGCATAACAAAAGGTGCAAGCGAAAATATGAGTAGAGACAAGTTCAACAATGCAGAAATAACTGAAACTAAAGAACAGGCTCTTATGGGAGCAAGACCATCTGGCGCTCATAATTATAATTATGCAGGTGGTGTAAATGTATTAGGCGAAGTTAAATCTACAGATAATATGTTATTAAAGGAAGCCGAAAATATCCATATACAAAATGTTAATAATATAATTCAATTACCTCCATCTATTTCACAAATAGGAGCTGTTCAAACTCGTGAAAGAACATCCGAGGTTAAATCGAGCAGAGTTACAAATAATTTTGCAGATGTAATAGATGGTCAACTAAAAAATAATCCATATTACAATTTACGCTGATTTGAAAAATATACTGGTTAAGTAAAAATTGAAATAAATTAATAAAATATAATATTAATTTATTTTTTGTATTTATTTTAAAAATAATTTATAATTATATAGATAAAGTATAATATATGCTAAAAAAACAAGTTTCATTTAAACAAAACAATGAAACTTTTGTGACATATTCAAGTGAAGAATATGATAGATTTCCAATAGATAGTGTGTTATATAGAAAAAGTTATAATCGTATCAGTAATGAAGAATGGAGAAGTATTTTTATAAATTTAGATCTATATAAATTATATGAAATGAGAGTGCATAAAGATAGTTTAAATAATAATTCTTATAGTTTAAAAAAAATAAATTTTGGCCTAAAATTATAACTGTACAATAATATTAATATTTATTAATAAAAAATGAATTGTATTATTTTTTTACTTTTAAAAAAGTGTGTGTATAAAAAATGATGTTTAACAAGTATGTTTTACCCTTAATGTTCGCTTTATCTGTTACTGCTAATACTGTTCATCATGCTCAACCAGATGATAATGGCGTAGATCCAGATGTACCAGATGTACCATTTCCCGATGATAACGGCGTAGACCCAGTATTTCCTGTTCTAGATGATAATGGAGTAGATTTTAATACTACTACAATGACTACAACTACAGTAACTACAACTACAGTAACTGCAACTTCCAGTCCAACTTTCCAACCTACACCAAATTATGGACGAAGTCAGCGTCATTCAAGTACACCTGGCCTACTTGCAACTATTCTTGTAGTTGCAAATATTATCTTTATGATGTAAAATGATACTTAATAGATTTATACTTAATACGTAATACTTAATATATTAATAAAAAAAATGAATTTTATTTAATTTCTTTAAATTTTGTCCAGAATTTAAATAAATAACTTATCGAAATGAATCTTAAAATGTTCTTTAACCTATTTGCCCCTATGATGTTAGCAATCTTTTCTACTGTATCATTCGTTACAGCGAATGATAGTAACCTAAGTGTGTCTACTGAAACTGTTATGCTAAGTGAAACTATTATGTCTACTGAAACGGTTACGTTGTCTGAAACTGTTATGCTAAGTGAAACTATTATGCCATCGGAAACTGTTTTACCAACTGAAACTGTCATGCCTACTGAAACTATTTCTTCTAAATACAATACTGATACTTACATAACAAATTATCCAATTCCAACTTCTAGCCCACGTAAAGGTCGCAAAAACAGTTCTCAAAGCCATCATTATGATACATCATATAACATTTATATTATTTTACCAGCAATTCTCAGCTTATTCTTCGTACTTTAAATAATAAATAACTAAAACAATAAAACAAAAACAAAAACAATAAAAAACTAAACTAAAATAAACTAACTAGCATCATAAAAGCTAGTTTTTTTTATTCGATTTTAATATAAATTATATTAAAATGATTTACTAAAATTATTTACTAAAGTTATTTACTAAAATTATTTACTAAAATGATTTAATTTACTTGCGCATTTGTACATTGTTTGTAAGATATGAATATTGAGATTCGCCATAATTACTGTTAATATAACTGTTAACTTCATCCTTATTTTGCAATGACGATACATGTTCATCTCTCTTATTATTTAATTCAGTTAGTTTATTTTGTAATACTTCATCTTCGCTATTATTAACTAATTCAGACTTGACCTTTTCAATTTCTGCATCTAATAACTTTAAATTACCTAATTTTTCTTCTAAACTAGCATTATCTAATGAAGTTAAAGATGATACTACATTTTCACCAAGAACTTTTGTAAGCTCTGTCTCAGCAGTAACTCTTTCTTCATCTGTATATTGCTCAAATTTATTTCTATTTTGTTCAAATTGTTGTCTTAAACTATTCATTTCTTCTTCTAATTTAGCTAATCGTTCCTTTTGAGAATGTAGTTTTTGTAATACAGCAACAGGGTGTTCTTTCTTGTTTGAATCTTGATTAAGCCCCTCAGAAATTGCGGCCTTCATCATCTCGTTCTTACGTTGTTGATATTCTTGATTAGCTAATTCTCGATTTTCTAAATAGTTCTTCATTAATGCATTCAATTGATCATTTTGATATTCGACATCGCTTACTTGATATGGTTCAACATTTAATGGGAAAAACTTGCCCAACTCAACTGTATAAATATCATAATCAGGATCTGATTGCATAAGTCTCTTGCACATAGCTTTTGCTCTATCTAAACTATCTGTAACACCTCGGATTTTTAATCCCCATACATCACATTTTTGAGGCATATGAGGACCTACAATTGTTACTAAACCATATTTTTGCCCAGGAATTTCTGGGTCTTCAGTTAAATAATCCATTACTCTGCTATTTGAAGACATTTATTATATTTAATAAAAAAAAAAAGATATTTGTTACGCACCGGTATACTTAGTAAATAAACATAACTTTAAATTAAAATTAAGTCAAGAATTATTTAACTTAATTTATTACGAATTTATTTCAAATTTATTTCAAAGACAAAAAAATGTTCTCCATTTATTTTTTTTCTTTTTTTCGTCCTTCAAATTTTTGTTTAAAATGTCATTGTATTTGTAATTTTCATTGTCTATTATCTCTATTTCTTTATTATTTAAAATATCTTCTATTGTCTTTTCTTTGTCTTTGTTTTTGTCTTCTTTGTCTTCTTTTGCTTTGTCTTCTTTCTTTAATTCTATCTCATCCCTTTGATGATCACTTTTAGATTTTATTGTAAATATAATTGTACCAGTTTCTGTTACCACTAAAGAAAATGGCTGGGGTAAATCTTTATCTACCGGAGAACCAGGTTCATGTACATTATGCTTATTATCATGGAAATCTTCCCTTTGATAAGATTTGCACTTGTTATCATGAAAATCTTCTGTTTGAGAAGATATTTCAACTAATTTATTACGATCATATATGCATTCTTTTATTAAATCTGTTTCTCTTGTCTTTAAAATATCATATTCATCTTTAATATTAGATGCTATATCTAACATAGCTATAATATCTCCCTTTAAAGTATTTGGAATAAATGCTTTATATGTCATCAAATTATCTACTAATCTCTTTATTAATTGTAGCTGTTCTGTAGGCCAATCTTTTTCTAATAAAATTTTAGCTTTATCTACTAAACCCATCTAATAATATATTTTAATTTAAAATTCAAAAAAAACCTTATTAAATATTAATTTATTATTATTAAACTAACTTATACTAGTAGTTATTGCTCTGAATTTAATCATATTTGATAAAAATCCGGCTATATTACCAGACGTATATAAAATTTGACAATTTCCATTGCTATTAGAAAAACCTAATGTAAATAGACTTGTTAAATCATCGCCTATCTGTAACTCAGCATTTCCCACATTCCAATCACCGACTGATCTTTGTATACCATGTAATTTATATAATGAAAAATAATTACTATTTATATTAGATGTCGATATACTAATAGATATATCAGCAGAAAATGATCTTACTATACCATCATTGAAATAAAAATTATCTATATTTCCCTGAGCATTATCCAATGCAGAAAATGATATTTCTTGTAAATCACCCAATGAAGGTGCTACCAATTTTCCATTTGCATAAAGTGTTCCTACTGTAATATTATTTACTATCAAAGATGTTGCCGATATATTACTTGAAAATATATTAGATACAGTTCCATAATTCACAGACATATTTCCAGTACTTGTTTCATTTACTAATCTAAAAGAATTGCTCACTGTAATATCAGATAAATTTAAATTTGTTGTCGTAATGTGACTAGCTACTAAATTATTTGCCGATATATTACTTGAAAATATATTAGATACAGTACCATAATTCACAGACATATTTCCAGTACTTGTTTCATTTACTAATCTAAAAGAATTACTCACTGTAATATCAGATAAATTTAAATTTGTTGTCGTAATATGACTAGCTACTAAATTATTTGCCGATATATTTTGCTCTGATATTATATTGGCAACCTTTATATTTTCACTTGTCAAATTGGTATTTGATATGTTAGATAAAAATGCTAAACCCCCAGATATATACATATTTTGAGATGTAAAATTCGTTACACTTAAGGAATTCATAACAGATGCAGAAGTACTTTGACATAAAATACTTTCTGATGTTATATTTGTAAAATTCCCATTCGTTGATGTTACAGAAAAAAAACGAGACCCTCCTGATACATCTAATGCTGCCCCTGGGCTAGTAGTAAATATTCCAACATTTCCATTTGTAGTAACTAAAGAACCAAATGTATTTGTAAGAGATAAAAATGATGCATCTCCACCAACTCTTAAAGAACCTACTGTTGCACCGCTTGTTGCTCTGAAAAACCCAAATACATCTAATGTATAAGGTGTTCCGGGAGGCGGACCTGAAGTTAATCCTATAGTCACTTTCCCACTATTTGTAATTATAGGTCCTATTGTATTATTATCATTAATTAAAGATGATGCACTATTTGCATATAGACCACCTGCTGTTATATAAAGACTTCTTAAATTAGATGCGGTTAAATTCAATGATCCCAAATTAGAAGTAGTTATCAACCCAGATGAATCTAATCTAACGATATTCAAATTGGTTGTACTTATATTACTTGCACTAAGATTAGTCGAAATCGAATTTGATGAAAGTAAATATAATGTACTAGTGCTAATCGCATCTAGTGAAGCTGTTGAAATACCAACTGAAAAATAAGCATTCCCAACTACATCTAGTTTTGCTTGGGGATTCACTTTGCCTATGCCCACATTACCATCAGTTGTATATATATTCCCAATTGTATTAGAATTAAAAATAAGGGAAGCATTACTATTTACCAATATACTACCTATTGTAATAAATGAAGTATTTATATTAGTGCTATTTATAGTTGAATTAAATAAATTTTGTATAGTAGTATTTGTCATAGATCCATTTAATGAAAATAAGTTATTTGTAGTTAAATTAGTCAAAATAGCACTTTCTCCGGTTATAGAAGTTAAAATACGAATATTAGAAGTAGTTATATTAGAAGATACTAAATTTGATGCACTTAAGGATCCCGTAGATATGTTACTAGATAATAAATTAGTACTTGTTATATTTGTTTCTATTAAATTTACAGAACTTACATTTAAAGATGTTAAACTTCCACCAACAATTAAATTATTAGAAACATTTATATTTCCAAATGATGCAATTCCAGATACTCTTAAATTTTCTCCAACGCTTAATCCGCCATTTATAACTAATGCCCCAGATGATAAATTTGAAGAGCCAATAGTATTTAAAATTATAACTGGTTGATTATAATATAAATTTGCCATATATTATAATTAAGAAAATAAAAATACATTGGCTACGAAATAAAGATTTACAGTTAGCTACGAAATAAAAATTTACAGTTAGTTAGCTACGAAATAAAAATTTAGTTAGTTGTTGTCATAGCTCTGAATTTAATCTTTGTAGATATCCAATCTGCAAAATTAGTACTTGTATATTGTATTTGGCCATTAATCGTTATACTAAATGTTACACCCAAATTATCACCAACATAACTTGAATATATATTCCATCCATTATTCTTATTGATTCCCTTCAATTCATATAATGCATCATACTCTGTACTATTTGTAGTAATTGTCACGCAAGCAATACCAGTAAATGATTTTATATTAATGTTTGTAAAATCAAAATCAGTAACATTAGATGGAGTTACTTGGTCATTCAAAGCATTAAATTCTCTTTCTTTTGTAATATCACCTATACTAGGTGTAATATCTATATTATTAACAATTAGAGATGCATCAGATGTATCATTCGAAATAATCAATTGATCATTTTCAAATAGTAAATTTCTGGATACTAATACAGGATCCGTTCCATTTCCATACAAAATTGCATTAGGACTAAAATATGTGTTACCTGTATAGCCTTTTGCAACTTCATAAATTAAAGGTGTATTTAATACATATTTTATAGTTGCATCATAGTTATTTGGATTTTTATATTTTAATTCACCTTGTCCATTAATTGTATCAATGAAGAACTCTATACCTAGATTATCACCAATAGAACTATAATTTATATACCATATATTATTACAGATATAACCTCGTATTTCATATAATGCGTATCTAAAATCTAAAGGAATCTCTACATATAAATTCATAATAAAGCTATAATCAGTACTTTTAAAAATAAATGATTCATCTGTATTTACTATACTAGTCTTTACCAACTTATTTTTTAATAATGTATATTCAGTTTGAGTTTTAAATAAACTTGTTTTATTCGATCTTGTAATATATGTCCCAAAGGAATTTGAATTTTTATATTGAATTTTACCAAAATTACTTTCAGTTATAATTTGAAATTCTATACCGGTAATCTTATTTATACTACTTACATTAATATCCCAAACATTATCTTTTAATATACAATTTAAGAAATATATACCATACTCATTCAAATTTTCATTAGAAATATACATTACTACTTTCACAGCATTTATGCCATTATTATCTAATACAAACTCTGTATCGGGCATATCCGTGAAAGTATTAATATCATTTGAAAGATTTACATTAATTTGCGACAATGTTTCAGTATCGAACATAATAGAAGGTGTCCAATACTTAATTACAGTTGTACCACTACCATTTGTATTTGTATACTGTACTATGGCATCACTTCCGTTTGTTTTTAAATAAAAATTAATATTTGTAATATCACCAACAAAATAGACATTTATTTTCCATTCATTACCATCATACATTCCATTTATTGTGTATAATGAACATTTTTCATCATTATTATTTACATATATATAAGATGTAAATGATTTCACTGTTGCATCAAACGTAAAATCAGGAATATCTTTTGGAGAAGATACATTATTATCTAATATGTAAGAAGTTCCATAAAAATAGTCTGATACAGAAGTACCTCCTTCTCCTCCGCCGCCCTCATATAAAACACCATTTTTATATAAATTACCTGTAAAATTAATATTACTTGCAGTAATACCATTTACAATCAAAGTAGTCGCTGTTATATTTGTTGTTACTAGATTTGATATACTTGCTATAGCTGAACCATTTACATTAAAATTATTATTTATATCAAGTGTATTCATATTATTTATTCCATCCGAATAAAACTCAGTATTGATTCTAAGGTTGTTTATTTCCGTATTTTCAATGTAACCATATACACTCCCAATAGTAATTGAATTAACTGAACCACTAGATATATCTATACTATGTATATTTGAACTAGATATATTATTACTATATATATTATTGGCTGTGATATTGCCAGAATGTATATTAGAAGTTGATATAAATGAACTATATAAATTTCCAGTTAAATTTAACTGACCGCCACTTATAGATGTTGTCAACAAATTTGGTATGGTTGCATAAATCGCTGACAAATTAGCCGTCGAAGTCATATTGGAAATATATATTGAACGAGTATCTATATCTAAATTAGTTTTTATACCTCCATCAATATCTAATTTTACGCTTGGATTTACTATACCTATTCCAACATTCCCATTTGTAGTAAATATCGATCCTATAGTATTAGAATTATTTATCAAAGAAGCACTGCTATAAACATATAACAAACCAGTTGTGATTGAACTTGATGATAAAAATCCAGTAGATATTTGATTTGTAACAAATAAACTATTTACAGTTATGTTACCAGAATTTATTGTACTAGTACTAATATTTGTAGTAACTATATTTTGAACAGTTGATGAACTGGCAGATAATGTACTTGTACTAATATTAGTAACAACTATATTAGAAATAGTTCCTGAATTAGCTAATAACACACCTGTACTAATATTTGTACCCACCATATTTGTAATTGTTGAAAGCGTAGCATAAACACCACCTGAAGTTATATTTCCATTCACATTTATGCTAGAACTACATATATTTGTATAAACCACATTAGATATGGTAGATGATAATGCTGATAAAATACCTGTGCTAATTTGCGTTAATGCATATAAAGTCCCAGTACTAAAATTGGTACTAACTATATTAGGTATAGTTGAAGAAATACCCGATAAAGTTCCAGTACTAATATTTGTACCAACAAGATTTGCAATTGTTGAAAGCGTAGCATAAACAGCCCCCGAAGTTATATTTCCATTCACATTTATACTAGAACTACATATATTTGTATAAACTACATTAGATATAGTAGATGATAATGCTGATAAAATACCCGTACTAACTTGTGTTAATGCATATAAAGATCCAGTACTAAGATTAGTACTAACTATATTCGATATAGATGAAGAAATTGCAGATAAAGTTCCAGTACTAATATTAGTACCAACAAGATTTGTAATTGTTGAAAGTCTAGCATAAACAGCCCCTGAAGTTATATTTCCATTCACATTTATACTAGAACTACATATATTTGTATAAACTACATTAGATATAGTAGATGATAATGCCGATAAAATACCTGTACTAATTTGTGTTAATGCATATAAAGATCCAGTACTAAGATTGGTACTAACTATATTCGATATAGATGAAGAAATTGCTGATAAAGTTCCAGTACTAATATTAGTACCAACAAGATTTGTAATGGTTGAAAGTCTAGCATAAACAGCTCCCGAAGTTATATTTCCATTCACATTTATACTAGAACTACATATATTTGTATAAACTACATTAGATATAGTAGATGATAATGCCGATAAAATACCTGTGCTAATTTGTGTTAATGCATATAAAGATCCTGTACTAAGATTTGTACTAACTATATTCGGTATAGTTGAAGAAATTGCAGATAGAGTTCCAGTACTAATATTAGTACCAACTATATTTGTAATTGTAGAAACTGCAGCATAAACTGATGCGGATGTTATATTATTATTTACAATTAAATTTGCAGTACAAATATTACTAGAGCTAATATTAATTGAATTTAATGTACCACTATTTGATAAATTAATTACAGATGCTACTATTTGGTTAGCATTAATATTACCTATATTCCCAGTTATTGTATCATTCGTATTAGTTGCGTCTGGTATAAATGTAAAATAACCACTATCAGCTTTAAATCCAAACCATCCAGTTTTCATAGATCCAGCGGTTGAATAATATCTATATTCTATACCACGATCAGTTGTTCCCAATGTAACATCTACATCGCCTATAGTAGGATTTTTATCTAAAATCTTTGTATTGATTGAATTTATTTGTAAAAGATTTCCTGTAATTGTTGCATTATTATTACTATTGATATTTAATGAAGAACCATCGAAATTTATATAATTATTTGTACTCGTTCCAAATTGTACTTTTGTGGTTTCTGGTACAGTTATTTTATTACTAGAACTCATATTTAAATTTATATCCCCCTGAGTATTGATATACAATCCAGATGTATTACCATATACACTATTTAAATTAGTCGAAGAACTTGTTATTCCAAAAGTTAATTTTGTATTGGAAGGAATAGCTACATAATTCCTGCCAACCAAATTTATATTATTACTATTGAAATTTATATTATTACTATATGATTTTATAAATGTACCTGTATTCCCATTTGTTATTAATGAAGAACTAGTGGTATTTACTAAAAAAGCTTTTGTATTTAGAATGGATTTTACAGTGTATATACCATTTAAACTTGGATTGCTATTTGTACCAGTAATAGTAATAGTATCCCCAGTTTTTAGGTCTGTATCATTAATAGAAGTTATTCTAATATCTCCATTTATAGCAACAATTGTATTAATACTTATTGATGCAACTCCTGTATCACTTAGAAAATTGATATCACCATTAGTTGTTGAATATAATTGATCAGAAAAACTAGATATAGTACTTCCTTGATATACCGAAGATAATCTAATATAATTACTTGATATCATATCTATACTTCCATCTGCTAAGCTTACATAAAAATCACCTGCTCCATTATTTATATTATTCACCGAGCCATCCAAATATATTTTACCAATGTTATTAGGAACTAATCGAACATCGCCATTTGTATTTATCGCTCTAATAGTATTAGCAGATATTCTTAAATTTCCAAAATCACTATTTTCAGTAACATTAAGATCTCCTCTTATTGTAAATTTACCAGTATTATAATCCCACTCTGCGTTTCTATATGAGAAACCTAAGGGAACATTACTTGAAAATATTACATCATCTTCTGTATTTAAAGATGTAAATCTAGCTGTGCTCGGCAATGTATTTCCGATTGGACTTCCTTCTATATCACAACTAGTTATATCACAGAGATCTATTGATATATTCGATAAGCTAGCAATATTGTCACCTAAATCAATTTGAGGAGCAGTTATGCTATCAACGGTAAGATTCGATACATTTACATTGTCTAATGATAGTAAATAACCTTTCAACGACTTTGCATTTGTTGAGTTTTTACTCATTTAATCTTCTATTAATTATAAATAAAATTTAATTAATAGTTTTTCGAATAAATATTTTTTTAAGAAAAAAGTTAAAAAAAATGATGGCTTCAAAGTCATCATTTTTTAAACATTATTATAAAATATAATTTACGTAGCAATTTTATGTAGTAGTTTACGTCGTAGTTTACGTATCAATTTACGCGATTGATGGTGTCATAATTATTCAATCGTATCTCTTATGTAACTATCTATATTATTTGTTTTAGTTGTAGGAAATCTTGGTATACCAGAATCTGTTAATTCAAAATACTTTACCCATAAATTCTTGCCAATATATTCTTTACCATTATTATAAAGCCTTTGTCTTTCTTCGCGGCACCCCTGTGGTCTTACATTAAATTTCTGCCCATTAGATGTTTCGCACACCCAAACAATTAAATTTTCATCATTGCCAGTAATATCTTTTTCAAATGTAAAATTAATAATTTTAAATTCAGAATCCTCAAAATCTTTCCGCTTTAATAAATCCATAGATCTAAATTTACATTTATATTTTCCACATTGATTTCTAATTATAGCCCCTTCATATTGAAGTTCATTTGTAAATATTGTATATGCTTCATTTAATTCTTCGTCATTATTTATAATTCTCGTGTCTACGTATTTAATCATAGTAAAATTATTTTTCTCAAATAAATTTTTAAGAATTTCATTGCGCTCTTTAAATGTTAGATTCTCATCAATTATATCATATACATGATATTCTATTTTATTTAATCTCATTTCAGTTTCTTGACTAGTTAATTCTTTAGTTTTTCTAAGAACTCCTAAATGTTCAAATGTCCCACCATGAATATATAATTCTCCATCTAAAATAATATCAGTTGTACTTTTTATATTTTGCAATTCACCATACAGTTTATTAGTTTTCTTAATTATACCAAATTCCTTGCCTTGTCTAGATGTAGCTAGATTTTTAGCTGAATCATATATCATTCTATATCCATCCAATTT
>Ga0315900_10006746_pt1 | contig 15262 bp, 13 predicted proteins | sample LakEriMetagenome_FD_203521 | JGI IMG/M metagenome (GOLD analysis project Ga0315900, IMG submission 203521) | Freshwater fungal communities from buoy surface, Lake Erie, Ohio, United States - Buoy 12 MA114 | ecosystem: Environmental > Aquatic > Freshwater > Lake > Lake biofilm | place: USA: Lake...
ACCGGTGCTGCTTGTCGTCGATCCACTCGACGAGGACTGCCGGGGCATGTATCTCGCCCGGCTGGCGATGACCTTCGGCGACGTGCGCCGCCTGGCCGTCGTCGACCGCTTCGACGACAGCCTGTTCGCGCCGCGCCTCGACGAGAGGAACGGCCGGGTCCTCACGCCGGCCCGCTTTCCCGATGCCGTCGCCCAGGTCGGGGGTGTCCAGGCCGCCGCCCCGCAGGCCCGAAGCCGGGCCGCAACGGCCCGCCAGGCGCGCGGTCGCGAGGCGCTCGACCTGCTCGGCCGGCTGGGCCGGCGCGGCTGGGACGTCACGCCCGCCATCGACACTGCACGGCGCGGCCTGCTCCGGGCAGACCATTACGCGCCGGCCGTGTCGCTCCTGGCCACGATCGGTGCCGCCGCGGCGCAGCAGGATCTTCTGGCCGAGGCCCAGCGGGCCGACACGCCGCGGGCGACCCGGGCGCTGGCCCTGGCCAATCTGGAGACCAGCATCGATCGGTATGGAATCCTCCTGGAAACCGGCCACGTGCGCGCCGCCTACAGGATGTACAATCAGGCCTCCGATGACGCGTCTCGCGACGCCTTCGGTGCCGTCCTCGACGCTCTCGAGACGGCGGCCAGGAGAAACCGACCCGCCCCATTCGATGCTGCGTCAACCCGGCCAACCCGCTGACGATCTCGGCAGCGCACCGATCGAGGGGCTGATCGGTGCCAGCCCGGCGATGCTCGAGGTCTATGCCACCACGCGGCGGGTGGCGGCCTCCAACGCCTCGGTCCTGCTGCTGGGCGAGACCGGCACGGGCAAGGAATTGATCGCCAAGGCGATCCACAGCCTCTCCCCGCGCGGCAGCGGGCCGTTCGTGCGCGTCAACTGCGGGGCCCTCTCGGAGAGCCTGCTGGAGAGCGAGCTCTTCGGCCACGTCCGCGGCGCCTTCACCGGCGCCGTGGCGAACCGGGCCGGCCGCTTCGAGGCCGCTCACACCGGCACAATCTTTCTCGACGAGATCAACTCCACGACGCCGAAACTGCAGGTCAAGCTGCTGCGCGTGCTCCAGGAACGTGAGTTCGAGCGGGTCGGAGACACGGAGACGATCCGCGTCGACACGCGGGTCATCGCCGCCAGCAACCGCGACCTGCTCGACGAGGTGGCGAAGGAGAACTTCCGTGAGGATCTCTACTACCGCCTCAACGTGGTGCCGATCCTCCTGCCGCCCCTGCGCGGTCGCCGCGACGACATTCCTCTGCTCATCAGCCACTTCCTCGAGCTCTACAACGAGGCCAACGACCGCTACGTCGTGCACATCCAGAAGGAGGCACTCGAGGCCATGGCCCGCTACCACTGGCCGGGCAACGTCCGCGAACTGCAGAATGCCGTGGAGCGCTGCGTGGTGATGGCACGGGGCGACGAACTGACGCTCGATCTGCTGCCGCCGACGATGCGCGGCGACAGGCCGGCGACCACGCTCCCTGGCCGCGGCGGTGACCTCGACAGCCTGGCCCGCGACCTCGTCGAGCAGGGGATGACCACGGCCGGCCCCGCCGACGACAACCTCTTCGACCGGGTGGTGAGCCGGGTGGAGCGTGAACTGATCGCGCAGATGCTGGCCGCCTGCAACGGCGTGCAGCTCAAGGCGGCGGCCCGCCTGGGCATCAATCGCAACACGCTGCGGAAGAAACTCCTCGAACACGGCCTGGAAGAGGACGAGGGCTGAGAAGGGCTGCGCCGAGGGCGCAGCCCTCCCGGACAATCCTCTTCGGCATGGGTGGCGGCCGACGCCAGCCGACGCAGGTCGGTGTCAGGACACGCGGCCGTCCTCGGCCATGTCCCGGGCGTGGTAGCTCGATCGGACCAGCGGTCCCGAAGCCACCTTGCGGAAGCCCATCCGCTCGGCGAGCACGCCGAGTTCGGCGAACTCATCTGGCGGCACGTAGCGCTCCACGGGCAGCGCGTCGAGTGTCGGCTGCAGGTACTGGCCGAGGGTGAGGAAGTCGACGCCCCGCTCCAGCAGGTCGGCGAACACGTCGAGCAGTTCGTCCCGCGTCTCCCCCAGGCCGAGCATCAGCCCGGTTTTCGTCCGCACGTCGGGCATGATCCGCTTGGCATCTGCCAAGAGCTGCAGCGTCCAGGGATACCTGCTCTTGCGACCGCGCACCCGCGGATACAGCCGCGGCACGGTCTCGGTGTTGTGGTTCACGACGTCGGGCCGGGCTTCCATGAGCCGCTCCAGCGCCCCCTCCTTGCCGATGAAATCGGGCACGAGCACCTCGACCGCGGCACCGGTCGCAGCACGAACCGCATCGACCGTACGCCGGAAGTGATCCGCACCGCCGTCCGGCAGGTCATCACGCGTCACGCTCGTGATCACGACATGCGCGAGGCCCAGGCGCCGGGCGGCCTCGGCCACCCGCTCCGGCTCGTCAGCCTCCAAGTCCTCCGTCTTCCCCTTGGGAACGGAGCAGAATCCACAGGGCCGCGTGCAGACGTTGCCCAGGATCATGAACGTGGCCGTGCGCTGAGACCAGCACTCCAGGCGGTTCGGGCACTTGGCCGACGAGCAGACCGTCTCCAGCTTTAGTTCGGCGATCAGCCCGGCCGTCTCGGCGTGACCGCCGCCGGGCGCGAGGTTCTGCCGCAACCAGGGAGGCAGCCGGCGCGGAGGCCCGGCCGGAACCGGATCGGCGAGGATCGGAAGCGCTACCGACACGACGCTCGTGCGACCTTCATCCGGCACGGCTGGCCACCTCCGTACGGCCTTGGCCCGCCGGCGACAGTGCCCAGGGAAAGCCCGACTGGACGTGGGTCCGCGGGAATGCAAAGGCCTCGCCGACGTGCCGCACGAGCGCCGCACGCGCGTCGGGCAACCGCACCCGGCGCTGCACGTCGGCCTGCACCGATCCCATCGTCAGTGCCGGCTTACCGGCAGGTCGCGAAGTGATGATCCGCTGCTGGAGTTCGGGATCGGGGCAGACGTTGACGAAGGCCCCGTGGCAGGCGACGCCGCGCCGTACGGCGACGCCGACTGCGGCAAGCAGTCCCGTCCGCCCACGCACGTCGTGCCCGCCAGCGTCGAGTTGCGGCCCGCAGCGCAGCGTCGCCAGCGCCGCCGCCAGGCCCGCCCGCAACCGCGCCACATAGCCTCCCACGTCGTCCCGCCCCAGGCCCAAGTCCTCGAGCGCCGCGAACAGCGCCACGCACACCTGTCCCGGGCCGTGCAGCACCGCGCCGCCGCCGCGTCCGGTGAAACGCACCGCCAGCCGTCGGGCCCGCAGGTCGTCGTCGCTCAAGGAAACATCGGCCCGCGAGCCAAGCCGGCCGATCGTGATGCAGGGCTCCAGTTCGAAGATCACGAGCGTCGGCTCGCGCCCTTGAGGTGTGGCCGTGCTTTCGCCGCCCGACATCTGCCCAGCCAGACGCTCGGCGAGGGCCGCGTAGTCGTCCCAGCCGATGGCACCTGCCAGCCACACCGCCAGCGGACGGCGCGGCACGGCCCCGGAGGGTGAGGCCGTGATCGACGCGTGGCTATGGGGTGCGGACATGGAAATCGTTGTACCACGCCGGCCCGGGCGGCGCGACCGGTATCATGGACGACGTGCCCCGACCATGAGGCCTGGGCACGCCCGGGGTTCCTGACGTGAAGCAGCTGCCTGCCTGGATCGTGTTCGGTGCTATTGCCTGGGCATCCTCCGCCGCGGCCGAGCCCGTGGCGACCGCTCAGGAGGTGGCGCGGATGCGGCAACTCGGCACGCTCTTGCGTTCGCCGAAAGCCTCGACCGAACGGCTCGCGGACGCGGCCCGGGAACTGGCCGGCCTGGGACCGCAGGCCTCCGCCACGCTGCGCGGGCACCTCGACCGCGAGATCGGCCGGCTGGAGAAGGAGTCCGTCGCCCGGCCATCGACCGCCGCGATCGACGAGCGCATCGAGCCGCTGCGGCGCACGCTGCGGGACCTCCGCGACGACCCGGCCCTCTCCAAGGAACGACTGACGGCCGTGGGACTCCCGGCCCTCGATGCGTTGACCGGCGAATGGGCCCGGCGCGAAGCCCTGCTCGCCGCCTGGATGCCGAAAGTGACGGCAGGACGCGCCCAGGCCGAACGGCTGCGGACGATCGCGCAGGCCTGGGGATCGACGCGATTGGACGGTGGAGATGCCGACGCGGCGCTGGCCAGGCTCGCCGCCGTCGAGGCGCGCCTCGCCGGAAACGAATCGGCCGCCGCGCAGGTGCTGGCCGAGAACGAGCGACTCGGAGCCACGCTCCCGCCCGAGGCCGTGGCCGGCATGCGGTCGCTGAACATGCTGCGCATGGCCTGCGGCCTGCAACCGCTGCTCATCGATCCCAAGCTCTGCGCGGCCGCCGTCGGGCACAGCGCCGACATGGAGCAACACGGCTTCTTCGCCCACCAGTCGCCGCTGCCGGGCAAGCAGGAGCCCTGGGATCGCGCCAAGCTCGCCGGCACGACGGCCTCGGGCGAGAACATCTTCATGGGGAGTCCGGCTGCGGCCGAAGCCATCAAGGGCTGGTTCCTCAGCCCGGGCCACCACAAGAACATGTTCGGCGACGGGCACCGACGGCAGGGCCTGGGCCGGTCCGGCAAACACTGGACCCAGCTCTTCGGCGCCGACTGAGCGGGCCGGCCGCGCACCAGACGTCTCAGCCCAGCGCCTGCTCGAGCGCGGTGTGCAGGGACACCAGCCGGCGATGCCGCTCGTAACCGCGCTGGAGCACGGCCACCGCCGCCGCTCGCGGCACGAACCGCAGTGGCTCACCGCCCGTGTGCCCGGCCAGGAATTCCTGCCACGACTCCGTCGCCCCGGTCCGGCACCGGTCGCGGTACTTCGCCAGCAGCGCGGCCCCCCAGGCCGTACCCTCCTCGGCGCCGGCGAGGATCACGACCGGCGTGTTGAATGCGTCGGCAACCACTTGGCCGAGTTCCGGTGTCTTGGTGATTCCGCCGGAGAGCACGATCTCGCGCCGGGGGAACCCCTGGGCGTCGAGCGGTTCGCTCCCCTGTCGGAGATTGAACACGGTGGCCAGCAGCATCGCCTTGGCGACGTTGCCGGGCGACGCGTTGCGGTCATTGAGGCCGACCACCAGGGCCGTGCCGCCGCGTGACACGCCGGCCCCGGGTTCGTCGTCCATGAAGGGCAGCGCCGCCAGACCGCCGCAATCGTCGGGGGCCGCAAGCACCTGCGGCATCAGCGAAGCGAAGGCGGCGCCACGTCCCGCATTGCCGGCGCGGCCGAACATCTCCACCACGGTGTTCATCGCCGTCGTGCCGTTCCGCAGCCAAACCATGTTGATCGGCTTGCCGTCGGGGGCGCAGAAGTGGTCGATGGCGCGGTCCACGCCACGGAACGCCCGGTCGCCCACCGAATTCGCCACCACGCTCGTGCCAAAACTCATCGACACGGTACCGGCCGCCGCGATCAACGACCCGGCGAGCGCCGCCGGTTGATCCCCCTCGGCCGCCGCCACGGGCACTCCCAGCGGCAACCCCAGGAGCGCGGCCCCGTGGGCATCGAGTTCGCCGGCCTCCTCGCCGGCCCGGCGCACCGCCGGCAGCAGCGTGGCGAGCGGCCGCACCTGCCGGCCGCCGGGCGTCCGCGCCACCAGCGCGTCGAAGTCGGCCAGGAGCCGGGCGTCGTAATCGAGCGTGGCCTGATCGATGGGAAACATTCCCGAGGCGTCGCCGACGCCCAACGTCCACGTGCCGGTGAGCCGGCGAGCGATCCAGCCCGCCGGCGTCGTCATGTGCGCGGCCCGGGCCGCCTTGTCGGGCTGGTTGCGGATCGTCCACAGCCAGCGCGCGGCCGTGATCCGTTTGGGCATCTTGGTGCCCAACAGCTCGGTGAGTTCGTGACCCTCCGCCTCGTTGCGACCGTCGCACCAGAGCCTGGCCGCACCCAGCGGCATGGCCGCTGCGTCGCAAAGCACCTCGCCGTGCATCTGTCCGGAGATGCCGATCGCCTGCACCCGCATCTCGACGCCCGCGGCGACCAGCGCGCGGCGCAGGTCGGCCAGGGCGTCGACCAGGGCCCGCTCCCACTCGGCGGGCAATTGTTCCTGGCACTCAGGCGGCAGTCCCGCCGCCATCCCGTAGCCGGCCTCGCCCGTGCCCAGAATGCGCAGGGCCTCGTCCGTGAAGATCACCGACAACCCCTGCGTGCCCACGTCGATGCCCAGGTAACCGTTCATCGTCATCGCCTCGTCCGCGGTCAGGCGTCCCAGCGCAGCGACGGCGACGCGCCGTGGCCCCGTGTGCCGCACAAGAAGACCTCGATCCCCAGGGCCCGTGCGGCCGCGGCCTTCGCCAGGGCGGCCCGATCGGCTCCGGCGGCGTCCCGCGCGTAGGCCACCTGCACGTGGTTGGCCTTGTGACGGGCCATCATCTGGTCGCGGGAGATGCCATACGTGACGGCATGCATGATCGGCCACTGCCGGGTCGTCGACTCCAGCCGCCGCCGTGTCTCCTCCTCGGGCAGGGCGATGGCCTGCGCCCGACCGATGTCCATGCAGAGTTTCTCGCGGCCGCGAGCGTTGTCGACCCAGATTCGGCTCCAGACCACCTCGCCCGGCCTGCTCACGCCGGCCAGCGTGCTGCCACCGAGGCGGAAGTACATGGGCGGCTGCCGCCAGCCTTGCGCGCCTTTCCAGCCGCCGCTGAAGTGCGCCGGCGGCGCGCCGCCCGAGATCTCGAACACCCACACCCACTGGTCGGTCGTCCGCGAATGATCCCAGTCGCCCCAGCGGATGTCGTGGAGCGTGTTCTCCACCGGCTCGTCCAGCGCCTCGTGGATGCGGGCGGTGAGCAGCCCGTCGAGCCCCGCGCACTCGTCAACTTCATTGAAGTGCACGAGCGGCCGGCCCTTGAAGAGCACCCGTGAGGAGCCCTCCGCGGTCACCGGCGGCCGCTTCGAATCGTTGAGCATGCCCTCCACGAGGTCGCTGGCCGGGAGCAGATCCTTGAGACCCTGCTGATATTGAATGCCCACGCAATCGCAGCCGTAGCGGTCGGCCAGCCGCAGCGTGGCCACGTACATGCGGCACTGCAGGAGCACCTGCTGCCGGGTCAGGTCGGATGCCTCGTCGCGGCCGAAGTGGAAGCGCATGCCGGCCTTTTCCAGCCAGCGAAACACGTCGCGGGCCTCGGCCTCCGAGACCTGCATGGTCTCGTGGTAGAGCGCGCTCTGGCTGAGCCGCTCCTTGAACACGCCCGTGGCGTGCAGCAGGGCGTCGGGGATGATGGCGTTGTACATCCCCATGCAGCCCTCGTCGAAGACGCCCATCAGCGCCTTGCGCTCGCGGAGGCCGGCGGCCACGACTGCTCCGGCCCGCTCCGCCGCCCGCGGCAGCCGCACGCCGTCGAGCGGCACGACGTGGCTCGTGTCGTGGTGCACCGCCCGGTTGTCGAGCCAGGCCTGCAAGTGCCGGGTGAAGCTCGGGCTGGCGAAGTCGTCGGCCCACAGGGTCGAGTAGGCGACGCCCGCCTTGGTGAGCGAACCGTTGAGGTTGAGCATCCCCACCAGGCCGGGCCACTGCCCCGACCAGTTGGCCACCGTGAGGATCGGACCCGCGTGCGTGGTGAGGCCGGGCAGCACGTGATTGGAGTACTGCCACACCGCCTCGGCGACGACCAGCGGCGCGGCGGGATCGATCCCCGCGAACACGTCGAGCCCCTCGCGGGCGCTGGCGATGAAACCATGGCCCCGCTGCCGGGAGGGCGCGTGGCCGCGTTCGAGTGACCAGCCGGCCCTGGCGAAGGCTGCACCGAGCTCGGCTTCCATGGCCTTCTGCGCCGGCCAGCAGACCCTGTTCGCTTCCTCGCGCAGGTCGCCGCTGGCGACGAGCACGGCGCGGCGGGAGGACGTGGCCGCGGGACGGCGCGGCGAATGTGCACGGGAAATGGCCATCGCGAAAACCCCGCGGCGTGGCACCGCGGGCAATGGGGAGGGGATTGGATTCGACCCGATGCGGCAAACTATACTGCCCGCTCCGCGATCGCCACCACCGCCTCCTGCTGCCCAGCAGGTCGACCGCCGCGGCCGCGGAATCCTCCAGGGAACGATGCCCATGCCCTCTGCCGCCCAGCGGTTTCCCGTGCTCGTCGTCTGCCTGGCATGGATCGCCGTCGGACCGCTCCGCGCCGCCGATCCGGCCCCCGCCCCGGCCCAGCCGGCCCCGGCGACAAAACTCGCCGACTTCACCCGCTGGGTGATCGCGTCCGACTACGCCCGCGACAACTCCGTGCTCCTCACCGCCGGCGGCGAGAGCCTGCTCTATCGACCCGGTGACGTCGTCGTCTGGAACGCGGCCGACGGAGCCCGGCTCGGCGACCTGGCCGGCCACCCCACGGCGGTTTGGTCAGTGAAGGCATCCACCGACGGGAAGCTCGCCGCGACGGCCGGCTACGACGGCCTCGTCAAGCTCTGGGACCTGCCCGCGCGGTCGGCGAAGCACGACCTCAAGAAGCACAAGGGCTGGGTGCGGTCGCTCGACTTCTCTCCCGACGGCACGAAGCTGGCGACGGCCGGCGAGGACGGCACGGTCGTGATCTGGGACACGGCGACCGGCGCCGAGGTGAAGACGGTGGCCGCCCACTCCGGCGCCGCCACCTGCGTCGCCTTCTCCCGCGACGGGGCCACGATCGCCAGCGGCGGCAGCGACAAACTGGTGAAGCTCTGGGACGCCGCCACCGGCAACGAGAAAGCGAAACTGGAGGGCCACGGCGACGCGCTCTGGACGGTCGTCTATTCACCCGACGGATCGAAGTTGGCCACGGCCGGCGCCGACCGCACGGTGAAACTCTGGACGACGTCAGATGCCAAGGAATTCGCCAGCCTGACAGGCCACAAAGACTGGGTCACATCGGCGGCGTTTTCCCCGGACGGGTCGCGGCTCACGACCGGCAGCCTCGACGGGGCCGTGAAACTCTGGGACGTGGTCGCCAAGGGCGAACAGGAGGGACCGGAGCCGATGAAGTCGAGCGTCTGGAGCGTGAGCTTCACGCCGGACGGCAAGTCGATCTTCGTGGGCACGCATGCCGGAGGCCGGCTCCTGCCCACGCCCGCGGCGAAATTGCTGCCTCCCCCGCCGCCACCGGCCCCGCCGGCGTCACAACCGCAGCTCGCCGCGATCGTGCCCAGCGAGTTCAAGAGTGCGGCCGGCGCCACGGGCACGATCGCCGCCGATGGCGCCGTGACGGTGGGCGGCACTCGCGCCAAAGACACGTACACCCTCAAGGCGACCGTGCCGGCCGGCGCCGGCGTGAAGGCGGTCAAGCTCGAGGTGCTTCCCGACCCGAGCCTGCCCCAACAGGGACCCGGCCGCGCCGACAACGGCAACTTCGTGCTCTCCGCGTTCACGATGTCCTTCGGCAACCCGGGCGCGGCCGACACGCCGACCGCCGTGAAGTTCGCCGCCGTGAAGGCCGACTTCGATCAGGGGGGCGAGTTCGTCGTCGCCGGTGCCATCGACGACAATCCGGCCACGGGCTGGGGCATCGCCGGCGGTGCCGGCAAGGAGCACGCGGCGACGTTCGATCTGCCGCCCGACGTGAAGATTCAGGCCGGGGCACCGCTCGTGTTCACGCTCGACCAGCAGTATGCGGACGGCTCGCATTCAATCGGCAAGTTCCGCATCTCGATCCTGCAGGAGCCGGCACCAGCCCAGCCCTGAAAGGGCCCGGACGGCAACGTTTCCCGCACCACGGAAGGAGTCCCCGTCATGCACCTGAAGTTTCCCTCGGCTTCGTCGTTGGCCTGGACCGTCGCACTCCTGGCGGTCGGGATTGCCGTGGGCGGCCGCCTGCCCGGCGCGGCCCCTCCCAAGGCCGCAGCGGCCACGGCGCTGGCCGACGCCAGTTTCGCCGTCTGCACGGCGCCGATCGACGCCAACACGGAAGGTCTCTTCATGCTCGACTTCGACACCGGCGACCTGTCGGGCAGCGTGATCAACCAGAACACTGGCACCTTCGGCGTCGCCTACCGCTACAACGTGCTCAAGGACCTGGATTTCAAGGCCGGCAAGGTGAAGAACCCGAAGTTCCTGCTCGTCCCGGGTCTGACCTCCTTTGCCGGCAACAAACCCCTGGCACCGGCGGTGCTGTACGTCACGGATGCAGCGACCGGCGTCACGGTGGCCTACGGCATCGGCGTTCAGGAGCCGTCGATCTTCCCGCTCGACAAGACAAAGCCCCGCGCCGCCGCGGCCCGGCCCTGAGCGGCATTCCCGCCGCGCTCCATTGAGTCTCCACCATGACGCCCCCAGAGCCAGCCCCGAGCCACGTGGCCTTCGTCGTCAACGGCGAGGAGCGAACGGCTCCACGTGGCGCGTCGCTCGAGGGCGTGGTGGCCCAGGTGGTGCCGGCGGGACGACCGGTGGCGGTGGAGGTCGATGGGCAGGTCGTGCCCCGCTCCGCTTTCGCAGACCGGGTGCTCTCCGGCGGCGAACGGATCGAGATCGTGACCTTCGTCGGCGGCGGCTGACACCGAGGGACTCTCATGTCGCAGCCGCAGGTCGTTTCCCCGCTGCCGCCGTCCGTTGACTCGGATGCGGCCGACGCGCCGCTGGTGGTGGGCCGCGTCACGCTCGCCAGCCGGCTCATCGTGGGCACCGGCAAGTATTCGACCTACGCCGAGATGTCCCGCTGCCTGGAAGCCTCGGGCACCGACTGCGTGACCGTCGCCGTGCGGCGCGAACGGCTGCTCAACGCGGCCGGCGAGAACATCCTCGACCACCTCGACGCCTCCCGCTACACCCTGCTGCCCAACACCGCCGGCTGCTACTCGGCCGCCGACGCCGTGCGTGTGGCCAGGTTGGGTCGTGAACTGCTCAGGGACATGGGCAGCTCGGCCGCGGACTGGGTGAAGCTCGAGGTGCTCGGCGATCGGCGCACCCTGCTTCCCGATCCGGTCGGGACGCTCGAGGCGACGGAGCGACTCGTGGCCGACGGTTTCACCGTGCTCGTGTACACGAGCGACGATCCGGTCGTGGCCCGGCGGCTCAAGGATCTCGGTGCGGCGAGCGTCATGCCTGCCGGCAGTCCGATCGGCTCCGGACAGGGCGTGCTCAACCCCAACAACCTGCGCATGTGCCTGGAGTACCTCAAGGACGGCGATCCCACCTACCCGGTGATCGTCGACGCCGGCGTGGGAACGGCCAGTGACGTCGCCGCGGCGATGGAACTGGGAGTGGACGGGGTGCTGCTCAACACGGCCATCGCCCATGCTGCCCGGCCGCTGGAGATGGCGCGGGCGATGAAGGCTGCCTGCCAGGCCGGCCGCCTGGCGTTTCGGGCCGGTCGCATGCCGCGCCGGCTTCACGCCAACGCCTCGAGTCCCGACGAGGGACGGATCGGCAGCCCCTCCGACCGTCCGTAGCCACGGCCGGGCCGGCTGGCCTGACATCATGCTCGCCAAACGCATCATTCCCTGCCTCGACGTCGACCGCGGCCGCGTGGTCAAGGGCACCCGCTTCCTCGACCTCGTCGATGCCGGCGACCCGGTGCAGGTGGCGGCCCGCTACGAGGCCGAAGGGGCCGACGAACTGGTGTTTCTCGACATCTGCGCCAGTCACGAGGGCCGCGACATCATGCTCGACGTGGTTCGCCGCGTGTCGGAGACGATCTTCATGCCCTTCACCGTGGGTGGCGGTGTGCGCACCGTGGACGACGCCGCCCGGCTGGTGCAGGCCGGCGCCGAGAAGGTGAGCATCAACTCCGCCGCGGTGCGCACGCCCGAACTCGTCCGTGCCGTCGCCGACCGGCTCGGGAGCTGTGCCACCGTGGTGAACATCGACCCCAAGCGGGTGCGGCGCGACGGCCGCGAGATCTGGGAGGTGTTCGTCAACGGGGGCCGCGTGCCCACCGGCCTCGATGCCGTGGCCTGGGCGCGACGCGTGGAGGAACTCGGCGCCGGCGAGATCGTGCTCACGTGCATGGACCGCGACGGCACGAGGGACGGCTACGACCTGGAGATCACGGCCGCCGTGAGCCGGGCCGTGCGCATTCCCGTGGTCGCCAGCGGCGGTGCGGGGCGGCCCGAGCACCTCGCGGCTGCGGTCGTGGAGGGGGGTGCCGACGCCGCCTTGGCGGCTGGCATCTTCCACTTCGGAGAGTGTACGATCCGAGAGGTCAAGGAACTCTTTCTGCACCGGGGCATTCCGGTGCGCCCGCCGGCTCGTTGACGAAGCCCACCCCGCCGCCACGCCCGCCCATGGCCACGATCGACTCGCAGCACGACGCCTCCGCGGCCACGCCCATCCGCGGCCTGAACAAGAAGGGGCGGCTGGAGATCGACCGCCTGTTCGAGGCTCTCGTCAGGCTGCAGGGCAGCGACCTGCACCTCAAGGTCGGCCAGCCGCCCTTCATGCGGGTCAAGGGATCGCTGCAGCCGCTCAAGCACGAGAAGCTCGACGACGAGACCATGCAGCGGCTCTGCCTGGCGATGCTCGACGAGCGACAGAAGCGCATCCTCGAGAACGACGGCGGCTGCGACTTCGCCCACACGTGCGTCGTGGATGAGATCCGCTGGCGGTTCCGCGTCAACCTGCTCTACCAGCAGGGCTCGCTGGGGATGGTGGCCCGGCGGGTCAACAACACGATCCCCGACTTCAAGGGCCTGTACCTGCCGGAAAGCATCGAGCGGCTCTGCGTCCTCGACCAGGGCATGGTGCTGCTGGCGGGCGTGACGGGATCGGGCAAGAGCACGACGATCGGCTCGATGCTCAATTACATCAACCAGCACTACCGCAAGCACATCCTCACGCTCGAGGATCCGATCGAGTTCGTGTTCACCGAGGACAAGTGCCTGATCAACCAGCGTGAGATCGGCACCGACGTCAAGAACTTCGAGATCGGGATGAAGCACGCGGTCCGCGAGGACCCCGACATCATCCTCGTCGGCGAACTCCGCGACGTGGAGACGTTCAAGACGGCCATCCACGCCGCCGAGACGGGGCACCTCGTGTTCGGTACGATCCATGCGGCCAGCGCCTCCAGTTGCATCGGCCGCATCCTCGACCTCTTCCCCCAGGAGGAACACGCCTCGATCCGCAGCGCCATCGCCTTCAACATGAAGGGCATCATCGCCCAGAAACTCCTCAAGTCGATCAGGCCGGGAGTCAGCCGGGTGCCGATCTGTGAGGTGATGTTCTTCGACGTGCTCGTGAAAAAGTACGTGCTCGAGGAGCAGGATCACCTGCTCGCCGACCACATCAAGAAGTCGTTTCGCGACGGCATGCAGGACTTCACGCAGAGCCTCAAGAGCCTGATCGACCAGCAACTGATCGACCGCAACGACGCCATGGAGATCGCCCCCAACCGCGAGGCCCTGGAGATGGCGCTCAAGGGGATCGGGGTGTCGTGATGACGCGTTGGCGCGACGGCGTGAAGCACGCGGGGGGCCTGGCCGCGGCGATCTGGGCCACGCTGCCCACAGGCGCCTTCGCCGCCGATGCCACCGGCTGGCCCGCGCTCGTGCCGCCGGGCTGGGAGAAGCGCGGGGCGGGCGGCGGCCTGGCGATCGTGCCCGCGGTCCTCTGGTGGCTGGTGGTGCTGGGCTGGCTGCGCACGCTCGACTGGGTGAGCGCCGACAGCCGCAAGCACGGCCTGCGGCCTGCCTTCTGGGGCGCTGTCTGCGGGGTGCCGCTGCCGCTGGCGGCCCTACTCGCCTGGTGGATTCCCTGGAGTTGGCTCGCCCTCCCGCTGATGATCGGCGCCTGGCTGGGACCGGCGATCACCTACGCGTTCCTGCGCAATCCGCGCGTGACCGATTCGGAGCGTGTGCTCACCCAGGGGCATGCGCGACGGGTGCTGGCCCGCATGCTCGCGCCCTTGGGGATCGAAGTCGAGGCGGCGATGAGCGCCGAGGATCTCCTGCCGGTGATCTCCCTGGCGGCCGCGGGGGGCGTGGATGCGGAAGAGAATCAGGCCCGGGAGAAGCGTGCCGCGGCCCTCTCCGGGTTCGAGGAGGCACGCCGCATGATGCAGGCGGCCGTGGTGGCCCGGGCCGCCACGTTCGACATCGAGTGCGACACCGAGGGCACGACGGTGCGACACGAGGTCGATGGAGTCTGGGAGAAGCCCCGCATCCGCAAGCCTCCACGCACCCGCAAGGAGAAGGAATCCTGGGTCGAGGCTCCGAAGTCGAGCCGCGAGGTGGGGGAGGCCGTGCTGGCGGCCCTCAGGGCGTTGTGCGGGCTCGCGCCGGGGACCAGCGGCAATCAGCCGGCACCGTTCGTCATGCAGGTCGACGGCAAGCCGCGCATCTGCAAGCTCCTCGTCCGCGGCACGACCGCCGGCGAGCGGGCGATCGTGCAGTTCGACGCCCCGGCCACCGTGTACAAGAAACTCGCCGACCTGGGCATGCCCGCCGATCTGGTGACGCGGATGGAGAAGCTCCTCGCCTTGGAGGCCGGGATCATCGTGCTCTCCTCGCCACCGGCGTCCGGCCTGACCACCACGTTCGACGTCGTCGTACTCTCGGCCGACCGTTTGCTCCGCGACTTTATCTCGCTCGAGGATGCCGCCGCCCCCCCGCGCGAGATCCAGAACGTGAAGCCGGTTCGCTTCGACAGTCGCACCGGCGTCAGCCCGCTCGATGCCCTGGCGCCGGCACTGCGGGAATATCCCCGCGCGATCGTGACCCGCGACATCCGCGACAAGCCGCTGCTGGCGGAACTCGTCAGGCTGGCCACCGACAGCAACATGCTCGTGATCATGAGCATGAAGGCCACCGACGCGACCGATGCGGCGACCCGGCTCGTCGCCGCCGGCCTCCAGCCGGAGCACTTGGCCCGGACGCTACTGGGGTCCCTCTCGCAGCGGCTGATCCGCAAATTGTGCCCCAAGTGCCGGGAGGAGTTCCCGCCGCCGCCCGAACTCATGGCACGGCTCAAGGCCACTCCGGAGCAGCTATCCGGTATGCGCCGGGCCTCCCCCGAAGGCTGCCGTGTCTGCGGTGGCACCGGCTATCTGGGCCGTACGGCGATCTTCGAACTGGCCTCCGGCTCCACGTTCCGGCAGGCGCTGGCGGGCAACGCTCCCGACAAACTCCTGCGACAGGCGGCGATCAAGGACGGCATGAAGCCCTTCGCCGATGCCGCCCTGGCCGCGGTGCTCGAGGGCGTGACGTCCCTCGAGGAGCGGCAGCGGGCCCTGGCGCCGGCCGCAGGCGCCGCTCCGGCGGCCAAGCCGGCGACCAAACCGGCAGCCAAGGGAGGGAACTCGCGATGATCGTCACCTCCATTCTGCTCGCCG
>Ga0315900_10006749_pt1 | contig 15259 bp, 13 predicted proteins | sample LakEriMetagenome_FD_203521 | JGI IMG/M metagenome (GOLD analysis project Ga0315900, IMG submission 203521) | Freshwater fungal communities from buoy surface, Lake Erie, Ohio, United States - Buoy 12 MA114 | ecosystem: Environmental > Aquatic > Freshwater > Lake > Lake biofilm | place: USA: Lake...
CCTGTAGAGATAGCTTTGACATTAAACCTCCTTCGAATTCCATACGAACTACCCACTGGAAAAGCTTTCGAAAAGATGTTTATTAAAACAACCAAAAATAAAACTAATGGAACCATTTCATATAAAGCAAAAAATTTAGATAAATTTAAAGAGACGGTAAAGGGGTATATTTCTTTTTTTAGAGGGGCCCCACCTTATGTTTTTCCAAATACAACTATAAAATATGTCAAATGCGTTATGCAAGAGTTCCAATACAAAAGTTATGTTACTGTTCTAAAAAAGGAATTTGAAGATACATCAACAAGAGTAGAAAATATAAGATCTTTTAAAAAAGGTCAAATTATTGATCTACCAAACAATTTTTTTATAGGGACACGAATTATTTCGAATATTGCATTTCCCAATAAAAATATAAATGAGAAAGGATATAACTCATTTTGTGGTAAAAGTCTCGAAACGGATAATTTAATTAACTATTCTATTAAATTTTATAAGATTTTGAAAAAAATACAAAATTCACCAGGGCCTGTATTTGTATATAGTAATTTTTTGGAATTTGGAGGTATTAAAAGTTTTGTTAAAGTATTAGAAGCACATGATTATAGAAATTATTCTGAATATGGAGAAGGGAGGAAAAGATTTGCCATTTTCTCTGGCAACGAAAATAAACAATACAAAGACGAAATCAAAGGTGTTTTCAATCAATTATCTAATTCTAACGGATCTAAAATCAAAATATTTATTGGTAGTTCAGCTGCTAGAGAAGGGTTAAGTTTGCTTTCTGTTAGGCAAGTACATATCTTGGAACCTTATTGGAATGATAGTCTAATACAACAAGTGATGGGAAGAGCCATTAGATACTGTTCACATAAAAATTTACCCGAAGAAAAAAGAGATGTTAAAGTGTATATTTATTTGGCAACACATCCGAATGAAAAAATGACTATCGATCAATATATTTCTAAATTAGCTATCAAAAAAAAGATTTTAATTGACCAATTTGAAAATGCCATTAAAGAAGTTGCTATCGATTGCCAATTAAATTACAATGCTAATGTATACGAAGGGGAAGATGAAATTGAATGTTATAAGTAAGGTTATTAAATTATAATAGTGTTAAGAAAAGTCAAACAGAAAACAGGTATTATGATCAAGATATGAGATTAACAATATTGTGATTTTTTAGTCTACGATTAAATACCATCTTGGTGATTGATGTTCGAAACTATTAGATTAACTGTCTGGCGGAGGACCCACAATACAATAATTATCAAATAGGATAACTGAATGCTATTTGATAAAATTCATATTGTGCAATCACAGCCTGAAGTAAAACTGTTAATTAGTCCTATATTAGACTTTTCTTTGGCATTATATATTATAAAAAATTGAAATTTAATTTGTATGATTTACCTACCAGAAAATTAATATATTGTATCGATGAAAATGTATAAATATTTTTTAGTTTTCTATAACCAACATTCAGGTGAAACAAAATATAACAGTGTTGATATTTTTGGATTTAAAAAGAAACCAGATGTGCGGTTTAAATATAAAATTGCATTTGTTTCAGATATTAGTAATGTTTTGGAAGATTCTGTTACTGTTGAATCAAGTGGCAGAATAAGTAATAATAACAAATGTAATATAAAATATAAAATAAATATCACACTCAGTAAAATTATTTCAACTTTTGCTTTTTTAGAAAAATCGTCAGGTATTTATGATAATGAAGGAGATGAGGATTATGACCGCAACGACTTTTTTGTTGAAAATGGATTTCCTATTTTAATTTCTTTTGAAAAGAAGAAAATGACACTTGACAATTTTAAAAACAAATATATAAAGTTAACAGCTGAAGAAAATTTGTGCAAATGGAGAAATAAAACATTTTAATTTTTTTTTATATATTAAGTGTTTTCATTTAATATGTCTTATAATAATATAAGTATGGATAAACAAACCTATAAAATTTTACTAGCTATTATGTTCACAATTGCTATTATACTAATAATTCATTATATGCTACAGAAACCAAAAATTATGACTGAAGGTATGGATGCTTCACAAATGATCTTTCCCACTGTTCAAGATTGGATTGTACCCAAAGAATTTTATTACAAAAAAAATTATTATTATGTAAACAAAGATAAACAAAATCCAGATAGTCAACCATCTTTTTATATTAAAAGTGGCGAAGGATCATGTCTTGAAACAGCAGAACAAAAAGCAAGAGAGTTACCTAAAGATCCTTTGAATTTTTATAATTATCCGTTAGGCGATATAAAGTATAATTGGGATGCCCCTTTGCAACCAGGTGTTGATGGTAAATATGGAGATTTATTGTGGAACTATATGTCCCCAAAAATGATGCTCTTAAATACCAATTTGAATTGTGCTGATTCTATAAAATCTTCACATGAGCCCGAAGGAGTTATGTCTGATATGACTAATATGTACGATGGTACGATGCTAGATGGCAAAATAATAGATCACAAAATTTTAGGCCAATAACCATTTTTTATACTAAAAACATATATAACTATACCCAGTCCAAAATATTTTTTCCGATTAAGTGCGTCTATTACTTTTTATTACATTTAGCAAAAATACATGAGCATCATAAATAAAAGAGATGAGATAGATAATTGTATTTTTAATATTGTTGTCACATGACTTTCATAAAAAATAATATTAAAAATACAATTATTCAGGTTATCTCCTTTCATTTATTTTGGCTACTTTTTCACTTTTGTATTAACTCATAAAAAGTACTAGAGATAGTTAATCGGAAAAAATATTTTATAATAGGTATAATATGGTGTCAAAAAACATATAGTTATCTTATTAGCTAAAATTATTTTGTTATGGGATATGAAAATAGTAATTGTATTTTTTTGAATATGTTTAGTCTACATAATATATTTTATTTATAAATCATATAAAGTATGGCAGATATGAACAGAATTTTAATATTTATTTTATTAGCAGGGGTTTTGTATATTTTATATAAGTATCAACATTTAATTTTTGGCAATGAAGAAGCAAAAAATATAGGACATCAAAATACAGAACCCATAAATCAACCAAAATATATAAAATATAATAACAATGATCAAAAGAAGAGAAATATAACTATTGATAATATTAGTCAACTGAGTTTAGGTTCTTTAGATGATGAAGATGGAAATCAACACATGTACAAACAAGATTCTTTACTTGGATCTTTAGAAACAAATAGTTTTTTGTCTAATGGATCCAATGAATCTTTATTGTCAAAAAATGATTCTTTTTTTTTTAACGAACCCTAATGTTATTATAAAGTTTATGATTGATAAAAAAAAGATAGGAGAAATACAAATAGAACTATTTGAAAATATTGCCCCGAAAACAGTTAATAATTTTTTAGAACTTTTACCAAAATATAAAGGAACTAAGATGCACAGAATTATTCCCGGTTTTGTTATTCAAGGAGGAGATTACGATGGAAATGGTGGATCAAGTATCTATGGTAAATATTTTGAGGATGAGAATTTTGAACTGTTGCATGACCAAGCAGGATTACTTTCTATGGCTAATTGTGGGCCCAATACTAACGGAAGCCAATTTTTTATCACTCTTGATGAAACACATCATCTAGATGGCAAACATGTAGTTTTTGGGAAAGTGGTTAGTGGAATGGATATTGTTTATAAAATATCGGATTATGGAACACCAGAAGGCAAACCTAGGAAAACAGTATATCTTTCGGATTATCAAATTTTATAAAAAAATTAAAATAATAATACTGTTTCTGCTATAATTGACGTAACCAAATATGGATCAGCATTTGAACTGGGTCTTCTATCTTCCAAATATTTGTTTTTGGTTTTGTTAATATTAGACGGTATTCTGATGGAAGAAGATCTATCACCGATACCAAATGTGAACTCGTTGATATCGGAAGTTTCATGTTTACCACTCAATCTTTTACTATTATCACCATATACTTTAATATGGTCGTGATGTCTTGTTCCCAATTTATTAATAGCATTATATAATTCATTTAATCCTTCCGATTCTCTGATTTCTTTAGTGCTGAAATTAGTATGAAGACCTGAACCATTCCAATCTAAAAATGGTTTGGGATCAAAAGAAACATTAAAACCGTACTTTTCACATACTTTAACCAGAATAAATCTTGCTATCCACAAGTGATCAGCCGCAGTAATACCTTCGCATATTCCAATTTGAAATTCCCATTGACCAGGCAAAACTTCAGCATTAGTACCACAGATTTTTATACCTGCTTGTAAACATTTTAAATAGTGTTCATCTACCATCTCTCGACCAAACGCTCTATCAGCTCCAATACTGCAATAATATTTTCCTTGTGGTTCAGGAAATCCATTTTTTGGCCATCCAACAATACTCTTAAAATTCTTGTCGTAGATAATATACTCTTGTTCAATACCAAACCATATCTCAGATTCTTTCACTTTTTCAAATATCAAGTTAGCATTAAATCTGTTATTATTAATGGCTGGATTATCATCTTTGTCATAACAATCACACAAAACAAGGTAACATTTATAATTGTTAATCTCGTCGATCTTTCTTATTTTTTCAGTCATAAAAGGATCGATAAAGTATGCTCTTGGTTTTAATACTATTTCCGAATTTGCAACTTCAGCTTGTCCTGTACTAGAACCATCAAAATTCCATTCAGGAAATTCTAAATTACCTTGATATATAATGGTCCTATTTTTTGATCTTAAATTGCTATTGACATCAATCCAGATATATTCTGCAATAACGGTTTCCATTTTTAATATCAGTTGTTAGACTTATTAAAGATAGTATATTCAAAGAATAGAAAATTCAAATTTTTTAATAATTTTGTGTAACCATTTTCTGTTCTTTTTGACTTTTCTAACTTTATTTACAAATGCATATCGAAGCACCTTTTTATCACCTCCTTTGCCAATTTCAATGGCATTCGGAGTTGCTAATTTTACTCTTTCACCAATATAATTGTAGACTTGATTATCGCCATTTGAAGTACATTCTTCGATACTAAATTTAATTTTACCTTTGATATTGTTTTTGCAAAGAGAACAAAAAGCTTTTTTTGCTGCTGAATCAGGACCTATACCAGAAAACCTTCCATAATACTCTTCGTCATCTCCTTGAATCTTAAAAAATCTCATTTTATGAATTTTACCTTTAGGTTGTGTCGTACGACAAAATCCAAAGATTTAGTCGCGCGTCACAACCTAAAGGTTGTGACGTACTTTGTTCAGATAATAGTTGAATATATTTTAAGTGGCAAGATTTAATATCCAAAAAATGGAAAAAGAATTTGGAAACCATTGCAAGTCTACCACAATCACAAAAATTCAAAAAAGAAGCAATATGTTGAAATATTTCGTTGGGTATTGATAAATAATGAATTTTTATGTTTTGATTCATTTTTTATTGGTAATTTAGTACCACGTTTTTATATCTATTAGGTAATAAAATATAAAAGGTGTTGCATTTAAGTACGGCTAATTCCGAAAATTTCCCTAAAGATTTCGTCGCGCGTACAAACCAGGCCAGAGAATCCACAATATAAATAACCTGATATTTAATCTGGATCATCATATTGTGATTTCATGGCCGAAACTATTTAATTAACTGCTCTGTCCAATAAATCACAATACGATTATCATCAAATATGGTTATTGGATTATCGTTTAATAAAATTCATATTGTGAAATAGTTAATTATGTTAGGCATAAGTAAAAAGATTGTTAGTTACCAAATTATAAAGACACATAAATCTTTTTATTAGTGACAATCGTTACATCTTCAATAAAGATTACCAATTAAAAATCTATAAAAAGAGATGCAATATTACTCAATTTAGTAATATCTTTTTGATTTATACTAAAAAAATCAATGAATAAATGTCACTTATGAATAAGGAAAAAGTTTAGTAATCAACTAATTATTTTTAAAAATATTTATTTCATCTCTTTTTTAAGCATAATTATGATAGTTATTCAATATAATCTCCCATGTTATAACATCAACAATACAACAACCTGATGATTATCTAGATACTATATTGTGGTATTGATGGCCGAAACTGTCAGACCACTAATCTGGCTGCGATATCCACAATATGATAATCCATCAAATGATATCCTAATAACTATTTGATGGATTTCCATATTGTGATATCATAGCCTTATATTTATTATATTATCGCGTATAATTGAAAAACAAAAAAGCTAGCTCATGCCATAACATCCACAATACAACAACCTGATGATTATCTAGATACTATATTGTGGTATTGATGGCCGAAACTGTCAGACCACTAATCTGGCTGCGATATCCACAATATGATAATCCATCAAATGATATCCTAATAACTATTTGATGGATTTCCATATTGTGATATCATAGCCCTATATTTTTTATTTAGCTATCAATAATACTTTTTCTTATGTTGCATTCATTATAAAAAAATGAAAATATAACTATTTGCTTAATCGTCATCGTGACAATTGGTAATCACGATGACTGAAACGATTGTATTGTTTGCATATGGTGCAATCACTCTTGAGTATTTGAAAGGTGTTGCACAAACCTTAGGTTTCGATTCTTCTATTATTACGATAGAAGGAGGACGATTGGTAGGATATGGCAGAGGTTTCACTAATAGTCAACAAGCCAAGTTAGAAGGAAAAGGTGGCAAAGCAACATTGAGCAAAGGATTAGATTGTGATGTTTTAGGAACATTATACACTATTCCGAAAGCATTTTTATCGGAATTAGATAAAAGAGAAGGTGTTCAATTCAATAAATACGAAAGAAAAGAGTTGTTTGTTCAAACTAAATCTGGATCAACTGTTAAGGCAATTAGTTATGTGATGAGTGACTATTTTCTGGGAAATAAATCGGTTGGTGAATATGCTCCAACGAGAGAATATTTGGTTGAGATTTGCAAGAATTTGAACCAATGTTGGAAAAGAAGAGGTGGTGCAACATTTAGACCGGACGATATTAATTTACACAGAGGTGTCAATCACTTTTATTTTTCAAATTAATTTTTATATTACCAAAAAAAGATATTATATCAAGATAATTGTTTATAATTTACAAATTGTTTTTTTTATCTGTGACTATTCTTAATATGATTAATCGAATTAGTATTAGCATATGATACTTTTTTCTTAATCTACAATCATTAGTAAAAAGTTGAAAAAAAAATAGAATAGTGACAATTCCATTAATAATTAATATAAATGAGTAAATCTGCTGACAAACACGAAAAAGTTTCCAAAGAGGGACCTAATACACCAACTATTAAAGCAGGATTACATTTTAATGTCAACACCGTAAGAAATGCGTTAAAAGATTATTATAAAAATCAAGTTGGCAGTCCCCCAATGTTTGCTGGTGGACATATTGCAATTACCACTGTCATTGAAAAAGTGTACGAATTAATTTTAAGAGAAACTGTGGCAAATGTTGGCAAAGATAAAAGTGGCATGAAAGTTATTAATCATGATATTTTGTTATTGACAATTAAGACAAATGACGATTTGAAAAATTATTATTTAAATAAAATTGGTTACTATCAAAAAGATACAGTTTACAAGAACTCTATTCCAATTATTCCATCAGAAATGGAGAAAGTTGCTGATAAAGTAGATAATAATTTAGATATAAGAGATCAAGCCACAAATTTAATGTATTTTTTGGTATTAACTGTTTTTAACGATGTAGCATCTGCATGTTACCAATTCTTGGCATTTGCAAAGAAAAAATCTGTTGACTTTACTTGTGTCACATTTGCTGTAAAAAATAGGTTCCCTGATGGAATTGCTGCGATTTTGTGTAACGAATTAGCTAAAGTTGCCAAAGCTGTCGATAAAGATGATTTGTCTGCTGGCGCAGGTGATGGTGAACAAGATGATGAAACTAAAGAAGATACAGCTGGAGATGAAGATAGCGATGAAGAACCACAAGTAGAAGAGCCTAAAAAGAAAGCTGAAAAACCCAAGACAACTAAATCATCAAACGATAGCTCTAAAAAAAAGAGTTCAAAAACAATTGAAACAAGTGATAATGAAGATACTGGAGGATCAGACCACGAAGATACCAAAGATGCTAATGTTTCTGATGATGATAATAAAAAAACAAAGAAGAAAAGTCAGCCAAAGAAAAAAACTCCAAGAAATACAGCCAAAAAATAATTCTAAATAGTAATAATTACAGGTTCAAATAATTCATTTTTTTTAATCAATAATTCTACAATATAAGGATCATTACTGGGCAAACTTTTGATAATATTATCGATCGACTTAATTAGTCGATATGGCCATTTTCTTTTTGTTGCAAGTTTAAATTTTTTGGAAAATGTTGCTTGAGATAGTCCTAACATCTTTGCGACATCAATTTGCTTTAAATGCAAATAACTAGTTATATCAATTTGTTGTTTAGGGGGTTTACTAATTTTTTGTTTAGGGGATTTACTAATTTTTTGTTTATGTGTTTTACTAATTTTTTTTTCGGGTCCTTGTTTCTCTTTTGGAGCTTCGTAATTGTTATTTTGAATAAAGCTATTCCATAAACCACAAAAGTTCTGTTCAAAAGTACTTTCCATTTGCAACAATTTAATTGAATTATTTAATATATCATGCAAAGATTTAAATTTTCAATTTTTATTTAATGTGTGCATCTTAATGAAAAAAGTATCATATGTTGCTAATAATTTACCAATATTATATAACAAATATAGGGCTGCTATTTCACAATATAATATCAATCAAATGATATCTTATCATACAATTTGATGCATATCATATTGTGGCGTATCAGCCGGATTAATGATCTAATAGTTTTTTCATATGGGAGGTATTCACAATATGATCATCCAGATAATATCAGGTTGTTATATTGTAGATGCCTTCCATATGAAGATTATATTTTAGTATTCTCAGTCTTGTGTAGTTATATAATAAATATTAGGCTGTTATTTCACAATATAATATCAATCTAATGGCTTGGGTCATATTTAGTAACCATTATAATTATGCTTAAAAAAGATATGAAACAAATATAATCAAAAATAATTAGTTGTCTAGTTATCTTTTTCCTTATCCATAAGTGACATTTATTCATTGATTTTTATTTAATGAATAATCCATAAATGTCACTTATGTATAACGAAAAGTATTATAAGTGAATATATAATAAATATAAGGCTATAGTATCACAATATGGAAATCCGTCAAATAGTTATTAGGATATCATTTGATGGATTATTATATTGTGATATCGTAGCCGGATTAATGATCTGATAGTTTTGGCCATAGATAACACAATATATTATCATGATAATCATCAGATTGTTGTATTTTTGATGTTATAACATGGTGAAGTTGTCTTTTTTGTTTTTCAATTATGTGCGATAATATAATAAATATAGCGGCTACTATGGTCATATTGCGACACAACAGCCTTATTTTATTATTTAATCATTTATATTTCTTTTTTGGTTTAATATATTCAATAATTATTCTATTATAAAAATTGATTAATTTACTAAATGAATATTTTATAATAGATACAATACAAAAAATGGAAGATATTATTAATTTCTTTTTCAATAGTCCTAAATCTGGTACTAAATATTTAACAGATCAAGATATTAAAGAAATTCAAGATGTCAAAGAATTGGAATCTGTTCTTGAAAATAAGCCTGTGAAATTAACACCATTATCAATCGATCAAGCTTTTCAAGAAAATAATATCCAAAAAATTAAATATTTACATCAGAAATTTGGCCTTAAACCAAATTTCTGATGTAAATATTTAATTTTTATATTGATGTTTCTGTTGAAGAAGGTAATAACGAGATGGCCAAATTTTTGGTTTCTGAGTTTAATTGTCAACCAAGTTTATATGCCAAACAAATGGCTCACATCAATGGGTATTCGATGTTATCTTTTTGGATGGATAAATATGCCAAACAAAGATGTGATACAGGAATTGATATTCATAGAAAATTTAGCAAAGAAGCTGGACAATTTATTTGGAATAGTTGCATTCCGGAAAAACATAGGTATTAAAAATCAATAAATAATTCATAAATGTCATTTATGTATAAGGGAAAAGTTTATTTATCAACTAATATCTTTTTTAAGCATAATTGTGATATTTATCAAATATGGTCTCTCATATCATAATATCAACAATACAGTAATCTGATGATCGTCTGGATAACCATATTGTGATATTTCAGATCATTATTCACAATATGATAATCCATCAAACGATATCTGAATTTTTATTTGATGAATTATTATATTGTGACACAAATAGCCTTATATTTATTATATTATTACCTATGGCTGATAATACTAAATATAATCCAAATCATGATATCACCAATACAGTAACCTGATAATCATATTGTGAATATCCCAGATTACTAATCCGGCTATTATATTCACAATATGATAATCTATCAAATGATATCTTGATCACTATTTGATTGATTATCATATTGTTATATATTGGCCTTATATTTATTATTTAGTCATTTATAATACTTTTCCTTATACATAAGTGACATTTATGGATTATTCATTGGTAAAAAAATTGAAAATTATATTTTTTAAAAGGTATATTTATATACATAAATTAATCATATGGAGCCTTTTCTTTTGGATCTTGGTACCGATATAGGTGGTATACCACAACTATATCAAGAATTAGATTGTTTAGGAACTTGTAGTTCTTATGAAACCACTCTAGTTGATTTCATAAGAATTAAAAAAGAGAAAAACACATCTCCATTACTTACCACCAATAATCCTGATACTGTTCTTGAAAATTTTTTTGCGGAATACGATAAACAAGATCCCATTTCCGATGTATGTTTTGACGAATATGAGACATTTGATGATGATAAAACAAAAGAAAATATCCAAGATACAAATAATCAAGTGGAAACGGTACCGGCAAAAAGTGTTCATACAACACAATCAAAAGAAAATAACTCTAACGCTTCAGACGATGATATCAATAATACTAATGACCTCATAATTTGGTATAGTCATACGAGAAATAATATTTTTGTTATCAAAAAAAATTACAAGGAAAATAATAAAAGTATTCGAAAAAAAAAATGTATGGGGAAATTTTTTGATATTACCGATTTACTGACAATGAAACAAAAAGATGTAGCAAATTTATTAGGAATGCATAAAGCTAGTTTATGTAAAAAATTTAAAATGACAACAAATAGAAGATGGCCATATCGTGAGCACAAAAAAATATTGCGTTCAATAAAAATTAAAAAGAAAAATAAAAAGTCATATATCAGAAGAATAAACTATTTACTTGCCCCTGCTATTATTAAGTTATAAAAATTAATAATAGTAAAGTATTACTTTTTTTATAAATTACAAACAATGTACAACTAAATTTAATGGTTCAGTTGTGTTGTATAATAGGTTTGCTTTTGGTAGAATTTATATTGTGGAATAACAGCCTATGATATTCTTAAGATAATTTATCAAATTGGGATTACCACTTATGAATAAAATAAAATGTGTTATACAACCAAAAATTTTTATGAATCGGATAACTATAATATTCCAAAAGAATCGATTCCACAATAAAATATCAATTAAATAGTTTATATCTATATCATTTAATGGATAATTATATTGTGATAGCTTCAGCCAAATCAGTGATTAAATAGTCCAGGCCAGAGTATTCACAATATAGATATCTAAATGAAATATTAGAATACTGTATTGTGGACACTCTGGCCTGAACATAATCTTTAGATTCTATCAATATGTCTAAATATAATCAACTAATATACTTTTTCTATTTTTAATAAAAGTAATTTACTGGCAATGATTATGGGTCCACGCAGGAGTTTTCACAATAAAATAACCGAAAAATGGTCAATTATAATCTATTTTTCGGTTATTTTATTGTGAAAACTTCTGCGTGGACCTATTATATAGTTATTGTTGTCATATTACTTTCATATAAAATAGTATTTAAAATACTATTATTCAGCGTGTCTCTTTTTATTTATCTATTTTGACTGTTCTTTACTTTTATATTTACCCATAAAAAGTAATAGGGATAATTAATCGAGAAAAATATTTTATAATGGGTATAATATGTTATGGTACTTTTTTCTTGAACTGCACTCATTATATAAAAATTTGATTAAAAATATGTATGGTAATACAAAAATAAATACAGTGGATGAATATATTCAATTATTTTCCTCAAACAGATGAAATAGTCAAACCGGTAAAAAATAGTTGTAAGGATATTAAAATTAACGTTATGAATAAATTGAATGGTTTTATGAATAATGGCACAATTGATATGACTGAATATACATTCTTAAAAGATTTTATTAAAAAGGATGGTACAATTTGCAAAACCAGAAAATTCCACAAGCTGTTATTAAAAATAAACGATGAAGATTTTACAGGGATAACAAAGCAACTTTTTCCATATTTATACGATATGGTCGATAATTCTGGTAAAATTAAGATAGATGACCTCATTAGCAGTATTGAAAAACACAATGAAGATAAAATGGTTTTTACACAAGATCAAAAAAATGGTATAGAGGAACTGTGTAATTTTTTATACGATGACAACGTTAAAATTTTTGGAATTTATGGATATGCTGGTACAGGGAAAACAACAACAATCACGAAATTAGTTCACTATTTAATATTCCATAAATATATTAACTCCGTCGTATTTTCGGCTCCAACAAATAAAGCTGTCAATGTAATAAAATCTAAATTTAGAAACGATTTGGAAGAGTTAGTAGAAAAAAAATTATGTATTAAATATGATCAAAATACATCTTTTGATAGTATAATTGACAAGTTAAAAGAAATAAATATTAATATTGATTTTATGACAATACACAAACTTTTGAACTATCAAAACGATTATAATATTGAAGGAGAAAAGGTATTTACTAAAGCGGGTTCCAGTGCTATAAAAAATTACGATTTAGTAATAATTGACGAATGTTCGATGATACCTTGTCAAATAGTAGCAGATATTTTTGAAGATGCTTATAAAAATAATATTCAGAATGACAAAATCCCAAAAATATGTTTTTTAGGTGATCCGGCTCAAATACCACCCGTTAACGAGAAAATTAGTGCTATTTTTGCTAAAAATGAGTCTGACTTCGATTTTAAATTATTCAGTCAATCATCACCAAATCAAGAAACTAATCTTTCAAATTATTCGGGATTGGAAGGACAATTGGCCAAATTAACAGAAACAAGATTCCAAAATTTTAAGAATTATATTATGGGAATGAAATATGTGGTTTTAAAACATGTCATGAGAAGCCATGATAATAATGTAGTAGGCTTGTGTAACGAAGTTAGATCGTGGGTCTTGGAAGAAATAAAAGCTCCCATGTCTTATAAATTTAAAGGCAATAAAGTACATTTTTACAAATGTCCAAAAAATAGTAAAGGGGTAAAAATAAAAACATATAATGATTGGGTAAAGAAATATATTGATTATCTTCAATCTAACGGGGATTTACAACATGGTAGTAATATAATATTAACATGGACAAATAAACAATCTGACGAATATAATAATATAATTAGAAAAATAATATATGGTAAAGAAAAATTGAATAAATTTGAAGTTGGTGATATATTAATTTTAACAGATTTTTATAATATTAAAGAAACACAAATCACAGATAACGACAATAAATCAAAAAGATTTTATACATCAGAACAAATAAAAGTTACAAAAATAGATCGCGTTACGAAAGGGATAGCTGAATTTACTGAACAATTGCCTACCAAAAATAATAAAATTAAAAATTTACATGATATAGTAGAAAAATATATAAGAACAATCAAAATAATTAACAAAAGTACAATTCGTAAATATAGTTCATGGAAATTACATGTTCAAAAATTGACAGAAGTTGTTGTCAAACAACATCCAGAAACACATATTTTGTATGTCATTGATGAAAATTCAGCTGAAATACTTAAAAACGATAGAGTAAAAGCTTCTGATGAAATTAAAAAATTAAGAGATTATTATAAAAGTGTGCATAAAGAAAATATATCAACAATCGAAAATATTATTATTCGGCCTCTTTGGAGAGAGTTTAATGAAAAATTAGTTGATACATTTGCAAATGTAAGTACTGCTATGAGTATCACTGTGCACAAAAGTCAAGGATCAAATTTTTATAATGTTTTTGTTGATGCAGATGACATTTTAAAGAATAATAAAATTGATGAAGCCAAAAGAGCATTTTACACAGCTTTGACTAGGGTTTCTAATGAGCTACATATCTTGATATAGTTATAAATTGACCAAATATTCAACATATTTTTTATCTTTATAAAAATCAACTAAAAGATTTTTAGTTGTTATATCGCTACATATATTTTTGATAAATATTCTAATATTGAATATCTCTTCGCTATTATCTTCATTTTCTAAAAAATCCTTTTTGGTTATCATTTTGTGGATACTGTTAAAAGTTTTGTTAACATCTGGATATGCATAGTTATATATCTCTAAGAAAAATATAACAGACTCATATAATTTTTTGAATTCATCAGGAATAAATCTGATAAAATTATACAAATTATTGCCATCAAGATCCCAATTTAACTGTTGACATAATTGGTAGCTTAATGTCTCAATATCACAGTTGACTTTTGTTGCAATATAACATTGTTCCTCTAATTTATCTTTTGTAAATATATTATTGGAAATTATTTTGCTGGATAACCAAAAAAGGACAATAAAAGTATTCAATAAATTTTCCCCTGAATATTTGTAAATATCGTTAGTATAAACTATTTTTTTTGCATTATATATTGTTAAAAATAGTATTTCGGGTTCCATATTGTTAATATCAATAATTTTTTTTATCAAATTATTGACAATAAATTTATCTCCTTGAGATAATATTTCATATATATTATTTTTAATTCCACAAATATTCGTTTTGACAATGTAATTAGTGGAATTTTGTTGATCGTAGTTAAGGTACGATAATAGCGTATTTTTTTGTTCCGGTGTTAAAGAGACATCTAAATTTTTAATTTTTTTATTTAATGCATCTTGATTACCCAAATTGTTCGGATCAATAAGAAATTCAGAAGTTATAAATTTATAATAATGACATCCTAACCCCCAATAATCAATATTTTCACCTGACAAG
>Ga0315900_10006751_pt1 | contig 15257 bp, 12 predicted proteins | sample LakEriMetagenome_FD_203521 | JGI IMG/M metagenome (GOLD analysis project Ga0315900, IMG submission 203521) | Freshwater fungal communities from buoy surface, Lake Erie, Ohio, United States - Buoy 12 MA114 | ecosystem: Environmental > Aquatic > Freshwater > Lake > Lake biofilm | place: USA: Lake...
GGTCGTGGCTTCCGGACTTCGAGGGGTACTGGCCAGAGACAGCCCAGATCAAAGCCTCGGCAGCTTGGACGTCCACGAACCTGAGCGTCCGCGAGGGAAACTTCTACAGGCTCAGTGTCACCGGCTCCTGCAAAGACAGCTCTGGCATGACTTTTGGCCCCGAGGGAACCGACCCGCCGGACCCCATGAGCCTGCTTGGACCGCCGGCAGAGGTTCTAAACAAGCGCATAGGCAACTCATACGGACAGGACATTCCGCGTCGCCTCTTGATCGCCCAGATTCGCGACTCCAGAATCCTCCTTCCTGTGGGTCCGTCCCTCACGTTTGTGGCCCCTTGGACGGGTCCCCTCAGTTTTCGGGTCAACCATGAGACCGAATCACCGCAGGCCGTCACCGGAGACCTTCGCGTGACGCTTGAAAGGGTTTTCCGTCCGGCCCTCGTGGACAAAGACGGCAAGACAACGATCGCCACTCGTGTCGGCAAGACCAAGTACCTGCTGTTCGAGCCCGAGGGCATTCGCTGGAAGTTTTCAGGCGTGCAGAGTGCCCTCGATGAGCCCGACTATCCGGTGCTGCTCAACGGTATCGCGTGGTGGCCACTGCCGGACAAGCCCAACACCGAAGGCTGGCGCGAACTGATGGAAAAGTCCCGCACGCCGCTGCTGAAAACCCGGGAGTTTGCGTGGGCAGCGGATCCAAATGGCCCGAAGCCCCGAGTCTCAGTGCTTTCATCCAATAGCAGCGCCGTTACCGCGGGAGGACCCTCGCCGGAGCAGCCGGGACTCACGTTCACCAGCAATGCGAGTCGCCCTCACAGGGTTGACTGCGTCATCTCCACTCACCGTCTCGCCCGTTACTAAAACTGCTCTCGCACGACAAGGAAACATACGCCGATGACCGATTCCGGCATGAAAGAAAAACTCGCTGCGACAAAGCAACTCTTCGGTTCCGCAGCGTCGTTGGCAAAGAAGAAAGCTGCTCTCGCTGCACTCAACAACGTCACGCTTCCCAAGATCTATTACGCGATCGGCAAGCGTCTTGCAGGACTTGCTCAGTTGCCCCCAGAACTAGTGGGCCTCAGGGACAAAATACAGTCTCTAGAAGCACAGATTGCGGCAGTACCTGCCAAGGAGACGAGTGAAGCCGCCACAGGTTTGGCCGCCAAAGCCAAACAACTGGCCCAGCAGGCTGCCAAGGCAACTTCTGATGCTGCGGCTACGGCCCAGATCCACGCAGCCTATGTGTCACTGGGGAAGGCGGCGATCGACAAGTACGGTGATAAGTGTGTCCCGAAAGAAGTTCTCCCAGACCTACAGCAGGCCAACCGAAGTATCGCCGAGCTGAAGGAAGAGATCGCAGCGCTAGGTGCCGCATCGGGCAAGGGATTAGTGACGCCCCGCAGGCTGTTGCTAGGGGGAGGTCTTGGGACTGCCGTTCTGCTGTGTTTTTTGTTCCTTGGTTTCCCGCACCGCAAGAACCCCACCGCGGAAACCGGGACGACGGCGGCTAAAAAGCCCGTGGCCGACAATGCCTTGGATTCTGGGGGCGCAAATCCCGCACTAGACAAAATGCGGGCAGATACGCAACGCAAATTAGCAGCGATCAAAAAAGGAGGCGACATCAACCGCTTCCGATCTCAAATGGAAAGCAAGTTACACGGCTGGCAAAAAGAGGCCGAGCGTCTCAAGGGATCACTGCTTCGCGAGCAAAAGATTTTGGCCAAGGCTGATGATAGCGGCTCTGGCGGTTGGGGAAATCTCGCGCATGGCAAGGAGCAAGCGTTGCTGCATCTATACAACTTGATGTGGAAGCAGTTGCGTTCTGATTTCGATGCAAGGACGGGCAATGACGCACAGCTGGAAGGGGCGGCGATCGAAGACTTCACTGAGTCGCTCGCTGCTTTTTCTGCAGCATGCGACGTAGAGATAAAGAAACTGTCAGAGGCGCGTGAAGCGGCGATCGATGAAATCAACACGTTTCGCTCGGGAGTGACTGCGTCTAAGCGGTCCGCCGAAGCCGAGCTGGAGAAACTGCACAAGGCTGAGGAAACCCGATGGAAAAATACGGCGTCTTCACTGCATGAGCCGATTGCAACCGATCCAGCCGTGGCGCGCCTTGAAAAGCCGACTGATCCAGCAGGATTCGCAGAACTTGCCAGCAACGCTCAGATCGACATGACGCAGGCATTATCCGACGAGCAAGACAGAGTGAGAAGTGCGCTGGACGGGATTCGGAAGGACGGCGTGCAACGGCTGCGTGATGCCGGAAGTGAGAGAGAGATCCGACAAGTCGTAGATGTGTCGCAGCAGCGGGCTGTGCGAGAGGTGTCTGAGTCACTCTCGCGCCTGACATCACGTCGGCAGCAAGCACTCGCAATGCTTTCTAAAGTTATCGCTCGTGAAGCGGAGCAGAAGGCCGAAGCAGCGCGCCAAGCAGCAATAGAGCCTCGCGAGTTCATCGGGCCGGACGATCTAGATGACGAAACGCTGAAGGAAATTCTTCGGGCGGCCCCAAACATCACAGACCTGCTTCTTCGCAAATGCAAGAAATTATCCAACGCTTGTGTCAGCGATATTGCAAAACTCGCGCGGCTGCGCAAGCTTCATCTTCCGGAAAGCAGCAGTATTACGGTAGATGGTCTTCGGCCACTTCGCGGAAAGCAAATCGAGTTTGTGTGGCTGCCCGAGGGAACGCTTGATAGTGAGGAAGGTTTTGCCATTTTTGCGTCCATGCTTGCAGATGCGTCGGTGTCGCAACCTCACTTTTACCGTGACGCCTTCCATGGAATGGGAGGCGGCTGGGATCTCTATCCAGCGAAAATTGGTGACGCTGCCCTAACATCGCTGCGTGGTGTCAGCAAGATCCGGTCACTGGGAACACCAAAAACGACGACAGACGAAGGGCTGGCTGCGATAAGTCATATCCCGGATGTCGAGGTGCTATATGTAACTCTTAACAAGGAAATATCCGACAAGGGCATTGGTAGTCTTGCGAAGTGTGGAAAGCTCAAACTGCTAGTGCTCGTCGATGACCGCTCAGTTGGGAACTCCGATCACCGCGAGAATCGCAGCGGAAGCAGGGTCGGCGCGGCGGGTCTGCGCGGGCTAAAGGGCCTTGGACTTCTTGGCCTCGATCTGCCGGGGCATATGCACACCGAGGAATGCTTCGAACCATTCCTTGATGCTTTGCGAGCCGAAGACGGCCCAAGACCTAATATCAGGAACGCAGGAGTGTCGCGATATTACCTGCACTTCACGGATCCGCGCGATGCTTCCGATGGCAACAAGTGGCCTTGTACACCGAAGACGATGAAAGCAATGGCAGGCAAGGCTGGTATCCGCAAGGTAGAAATCGAGAAATGCGATGCAGACGAAGATGCACTTGCTGCTCTTGGTGACTTGCCAGACCTTGAGGAACTTCATTTAAAACGGGTTGGGACTAATGGTGCGGGCCTGCGATGGCTTGCACGCGCACCAAAACTACGCTCAGTGTCAATGGTTGACTGTGAGCACTTTACGGACGAGGCGCTGGAGGGAATTGCCAACAGTCAAAGTGTTACTGAGCTGCATGTTCTGACACTTCCTCGCATTACGGACGTCGGTGCCCTATTGCTAGGTAAGTGCAAAAGTCTAAGACGAGTCTTGCTCGACGAGACAGCATGCACGCCTTTGGCGAAAGTGAAGCTGGAGAACTTGTTGCCGGATGCAACAGTGTCCGTGCTTAAGTGACTATCATAAGTTGAAGAGAGCCACGCCACCACGTTCGCTAAGTTGCCGGAAGCACATGCCGAGCAGGAAGGGGCTGCTGCTAGTCGCTGAATGCTAAAAAAAGCGGCCGAGGTGTGTTTCAACCCCGGCCGCCGTTATTGCGGTTGTCCCCAAGACCGTAGCGGGTCACCGGTGCTTTGACCTATAGTTTGCCGGAAGTCACAATGCCGATGTTGGGGAAGATGGTACTCGTAGTCATCGCAAACACTGCGATTCATTGAAAAGGAGGCCGCAATGCGTTTTTGGATACCAATGAGCGTCGCAGTCGTCGCTGCTGCTCTTCTGCCCACCGCCGCTTGCGCACAGGGGTTTTCCTCTTCCGGCAATGTCTTCGGCGGCCAAAACTTCAGCAACGGCAGTTACACCATGAAGAACGTGTTCGGGGGATACAACTACCACTCGCCCAGCGGCGGCTCTCCAATCGTCGGCATCCCAAATCCGATGGGTGGGATGTCGTTCGGACAGCATGGCTACAGCACGTCCAACGTCTTCGGTGGCCAAAACTTTTACTCGCCAAAAGGCGGGTTCATGTCGAGCACACCCAACGTATTTGGTGGATCGAACTACAGTTTCGGTGGATATAGCACTTCAAACATCATGGGCGGGCGCAATTTCTACCGATGACCCCTAGAAGGAGATGCCACCTTGACTCGAACGACAATTACACCGCAGTCCGTGACCATCATCGATTCACCGGGTGGAAACACTTCTGGTGGCGGCCTGATGAGCCGGGCAATACAGGGCGGCGCTCTCGCTGAGCGGCTGACGACGAACCTCGCCATCAAGCCAACCCCATCGCGTCTCGGATTGTGGATCGAGAGTGGATTCGATGTCTACTACGCGAAATTTCCGCAGCTGATTCTGATGGCGGCCGTCGGGCTTGGGCTTGGTGTCGTGACATTTGGCTTTGCTATGCCTATCGTTGCGGGAGTAATGGCGCTGTTCGCACTCAGGTGCATCGGTGCGCCGATGCCTAATGCACGGCTTTCATTGACGCCGCTAATCGGCATACATGCGGTATTCGTGATGGTGGCTCAGAATCTCTTGGCTTATGGCGGCACGCTGCTTTTGAGCAAAGTGCCTTTGGTGTCCAGTTTCTTGGTCGCTAGTTGGGCAATCGTTGTCGAAACACTTTTTGCCTTTGCGCTGCTCTTGGTTGTTGGTTACGGAAGGTCGGCCATCGGTGCGGTGATCGGAAGCGGCTTGCTCGCCTCTAAAGCAGGGCTTTCGCTGCTTTGGCTCTACATCATGGGTGCGGCAGCAAGTAATGTCGGAGGTGCCTTGTTCGGAGTTGGCGCGATACTGACGGCGCCGATTCTGACGTGCGTGTTGACGGCAGCTTTCGTTAGTCTTGCGACAGAGCACCTTAGCCCGTCTGCTGAGGTGGCCGGTGCCTGAGGCTTCCGCGAGATGTTGACATAATTGTCGGTCTGGTGAGGTGAACGACATGCTCTCCCATCCACGCCCGACACGCAGCCCGATAGCCACATGACGCGCAGTTCATCGTGCTCGGCGCCGGATAGAACACGCCACTCTCAATCGCCCGCCAGACCCGCTCAACGCTCGCCAAGGTGCGTTTCACGGCGACTGGATTGACTTCGCGGACGTGCTCCTCGACGACCGGTTCTCGGGTCTTCGTCAAAACCAGAAACCGCGTCTGGACCTTCTTCCCGGGTGAGATCTCGCTGGCCAAGTGCGAGTACAGCAACAACTGCTCGCCTGAATCCTCGACCTGCTCCTGACTCCATTTGCCACGCGAGGTCTTGATGTCCGTGATGACCAGCGAATCCGAGTCTTCTGTGAGCAGGTCCACGCGGCCATACAAATCCGGCACGCCCTTCATCAAGACGCCGCGCAACTCTTCCTCGACGCCCAGCACCCGCCCCCGAACGCTCGCCGCTGGGCTATTCAGGAAGGCCGTGAGCATCCGCGAGGCCAGAGCATCCAGCGAGGCCCGAGTTTCCGTGCTGCCAAACTGGATCGCGTCCGGGTCGTGCGGCAGCCATGCGGACCGATAGGCGAACATCAAGGCGTCGAGGTCGGGCTTGGGATCGCCGGAGAGGATCGCTTGGTAGTGCTGCTCGACGGCCGTGTGAATCCCGGTGCCGAAGACGAGGGCACTGGACACGGACTCTTCGGGCAGGCCGTCGACATAGCGAAACCGATATTTCAGCGGGCATGTCCGGAACGTGGAGAGCGCCGACCAACTCACGTAGTCCCGGCCGGTGAGTTTCTTGGCGACCTCGTTGGCGGGGTTGGCAGGCTTCGTGGGCGTCAGCACCGGCAGCAGGGCTTCTCCTACCCCGGCGATCATCGAACACCTCCAGTCGTCGCGTAGGCCCCGTTGCCGTTCGTGTGGCTGCTGGTTCCCTCATCGCCCTTCAGTTCATCGATCAGCGTAGAAGCCTCCTTGATGCCCAAAGCGTCCGCCGAGGTGAGGCCGTAACGCTCGCGAAGCAAGGTCACAAGGTCGATTCTCCGGCGGCTGCAGATCGCCCTGATCGCCCGGACCTGCGAAGCCGTGGCGGGGCGGGGACTGGGCTGGTTCGTGAACTGCGGGGCCGCGAGCCTGTTCACGCTCACCCCAGTGATGGCCGGGCTGGTGCAGACCTCGACGACCTCCTGCGGCTGGCCGGTATCGCTCTGGTCCTCGTTGGTCAGCCGGGCGATCTGGTCCTGTACGGCCTTCTCGCAGGACTGGTAGGCCCGCTGGACGACGACCTGAAAGCCCTCGTGGTCTTGCAGCAGGCTGGAATCGAGTTCGGCCTCGATGGTGCAGGAGGCCGAGGCGCTGGAGAAGTTTGGCAGGCCGACCTTCTTCGAGACGCCTGCATGGAGTTTCAACATGGGGATGAAGTTCCTGTTGGGTGGGTGGTTGTTTATTTGTTGGGAAAAAGCGACGGGCGTGGGTGCAGGGAGGCTTGGGCACCTCCACCACAATCCACGCCCGCCGCTTGCTAGGGACGCTGGGAATCTTCGAGCCGGTCAGTAGGTCACGCCGCTCGGGTCGCCTGCTTGGTGATACCGGCCCTCATGTCGGCCTTGGCATTCCGGCGGGCCTGCTGCGCTCGCGTGTAGAAGGGCGACCGGAAGCCGCCGTCACCGAGCACCGCGTCCCAGTCGACCGTGCCCGTCTCCGGGAGATCGACCAGCAGAACGTCCAGCAGGCACTCCGGGTCCAGATCAGAGCCAGAGTCCTCAGGGCCGGTCAGCACGAAGCCACGGCGCCGAATCTCATGGGAATCCTCGCCGGTCTTGCGGGCCACGGCGTCGAACAGGTCAGAGTCGCTCATGGGTTCTCGATCTCCTGAAAAGTGGGAAATGGGAAACGGGAAACACACAGGGACACCGGCCGCCAACGCAGCGAGCCGGAAGAGGGGAGACACGCCCGGCAGCCAGAGGGGCGGACGGGAGAAAGGGGAGGGCCGCCCGCGGGCACAACCCGGGTTGTCTAGACGATCACGTGCTCAACGTCACTCCGCGCCATGAGCCGACGGCATCTATCGACTATCCCGCGACCCGGCGCGGGAAGGGCACGCAGAACAACGGCGACGAGATTCACAGTGCGTTCCCACCGGAACCAACCGCACCGCCCCCTCTTGCGACCCCCCGCGGGTAGGTACACAATACTTAGTGTTCCCGGTTGTTCTTGAGTGGCCTGCAGGCCGGTGGAGGATAAATGGCTGCCGAGTGGCACATCATGCGTCAAGATAAGCAATATGGTCCGTTCACAGACGACAAACTTCATGAATTGGTTGCCACCAAGAAACTTTTGCCAAACGATCTCGTTTGGAAGCAGGGAATGCCGCAGTGGATAACTGCAGGAACTATTCCGTCGCTGTTCTCGGCTAGAGTCACCCAAGTATCTTTATCGCCGTTGCCTTCTGCCGAAACGGATTCTGGCCCTACGCCGTTTATTCAGATCGACGCAGGTTCCTCTGGGGCGTCGGCTAGAGGGTCACGCTCGCAGGTATCGCGAGGGGGAAAAAATCCCAAGAACTACCTGCCGTGGACTTTAGGCGGGGTCGCAGTCCTTATCCTTGTTCCTGTTGGGTTTCTGGCGCTGAACCGCATGGCTGGAACTGGAGGCGCCGGATTCTCGATTGTGGAATCAAGAAGCATCAAGGATTTGCCGAGTAGCCTGCACGGAACTTGGAGGCAGATTGAACTTACTGGCTATCAACCTAAGGATATTCGTGGCAGGAGCATTCAGGCCGTCCGAGAGGGATGGAAGGGCGAGGACGATTGGGTCGGGGATGTGAAGTCGCACAAGATCATTGAGGAGGACGAAGCATTGACGATGTACTTTGATTCCAAGGCGGACCCAAAGTCACTTGTGCTTGTTTGGCCCAGTGGCAACACGGAATCGAAGTACTGGATTCCGGCCTCGAACAACAACAAGACTGGGAGAATTGGCCTCAAAGTGTGGGGGCAGTCCGCGGGCCGAGAGCCGCCGTCCAAAGCAGGCATATGGAAGTTTCATTTATCACGTGATCGCAAAACGCTTGAGTGGATAAATGATTACTCGGATGGAATGTTTAAGCACAAGTGGATTAGTGGAAACACGTTGCCTGAGTAGGGTGACAGCCTTACGAATGTGCTTGTATTGCTGTTGCCGCATCGTTAAGCACTTCCTTCTTATTTCCCAGTAGCCACCCCCTCTCCGCGTGCAGCGCCTCCGCCCGGCCCCTGAACGGCCCCAAGGCAGGTCCATCAACAGGCCCCATATCGGCCCACCAGTTGCCGTCTTGATCAGGCTCGACATGGCTTGCCCGGGTGATCCGGAGTTTTCCGAGTTCCCGCAGGTCAAACTCTTCGCCATACACACAGCGAACGTCACCAGCAGCATCCACGACCAACTCCATCTCGTTGGTCATGTCGCACCTCCAACACCCCCGCGCCTGAGAATGTTCCTGCGGGGGCGGTCTACGAGCAGGTCAACGACGGCCGCCTGAATCTGCTCGAAGTCCCGGGCGACCATCTGCCGGAGCCTGTTGGAGTCCCTGAGCGTCTGCGGCTCGATGCCATTGATCGTCTGCTGGGCTTGTTCCACGAGGGCATCCAACTCGGGACTGGACCGAATGTTCAGCCGCCGGAACCGCTCGAAGAAGTCCCGAAGGTTTTCCACGGCTGAGTCCCTGAAAACCTTGGGTTGGCCGTCATGCAGGCCCGTGAGGCGTTCAGCCAGATGGGCCGTGAGCCGCTGAAGTTCGACGGCGAAGGCTTGTTCTGCGAGTTCAACGGCTGACTCGAACCGCTCACGGACCCGGGCTTGCTCCTGCTGATAGACCTCCGGGTGTAGGGCCATGAGGTAGTTCGGCGGCTCGATGGTCGGGTACGAGACCTCCAGATCGAACAGGCCGTCGAGCGTGGAGGGGTAGTCGCTGGCGTTGAAGAGCGTGCCGAGTCGCCGCTGGGCTTCTGACTTGATCTGGTCGTACTGCGCTGCGAGTTCCCGGGCGGCTTCTTGGAGCCTCTCGCGGTACGTCTGCATCGTGCTGGCGAACATGCCGAGGGAAGACTGGGGCAAGAGCCGAATGCCAGCCTCGGGGAACGGCAGCGTGACCGTCCGCCAGTAGCCGGATGCTTCTGAACGAACGGCGGCCACGGCACGGTAGGCGGGGTTCTTGGTGTCGAGGATGAGCTTGCTGGCCGAGAGAAGTTCCCGGTCGGCATGGAACGCTCGGGCCGCTGTAGTTCGCTGCTCCGGGGCGAGGGTCTTTCTGACGCCCAGCCACGTGAAGGAGAGTTTCACGGCCGCCATCGTGGTGCGAAGCCTGTTGGCGGCGGAGCGTTCGAGTTGGGTTGTCGGGGTGTTGGTGGGTTGGGTTGTGGTCCGGCGAGAACTGGTCTGGCCGGTTGTGGGTTCGGTGGTGGTTGCGGTGGACATGGGTACGTGCGGTCTCCTTGAAGGTTGGATGGAAGGCCCGGCCGCGCAGACTGCTGGCAGACTGGCGGCGGCTTTGGCTGGGCACCGCCTCGGCTGGCGACGGTGTTCGGGCGTTGGAAACCCCGATCAGCCACCGAAAGGGACGTGGAACCGCCTGTCCCCGTAGGCTGGAATCTAGGGACAGAAGTCCCAGATAGACGCTGACTGACAGGGCGACAGGCTTCTATCAGGCAGAGGCATAGGGGCCGCGCAGGGTAACCTATTCGGAGATAGAAGAAGATACGAAAACGACATAAAACAGATTAAATCAGTTCACAGTGTTACCGTTGTTTGTCGGCAGGGGGCTGAACTCGGACGGAGTGGCACGAAGCTTACAGGCAGGGATTGACTCAGGCCGCTGCCCATCCCCCTGCCCAGCGGCCGACTCGGATGTGTTTGTGGAGACCTACGAAACTTAATCTTTTTTCAAGAAGTCGCGTGACCAGCTGGGCGTAATAGGCATTAACAGCTTGTGGCGGCATTTGATGCAGCCGTGCGAACGGCCCACAAGAAGGCCGGCTTCAGGTTCAGCCTGCTTTAAAGCCAGTTTTCTAGCCGTGAGCGCGAACATAGACTTTTCGGCAATTCGAGGGTGTGGTCACATCGATTCCGACCAGTCCCAGCCCCTGCTTATCCTGATGTGCCGTGCTAGGCCGTTGCTTGTTGAATCGCCATTGGTCGCCCTATCCAGAGCGATCGCAAGCGGAGCGGATCATTTGCCACGAAGTTTTGCACATAGAGGCACATTCCGTTAAAAGTCACCTCCCACAGTTCGCTTGCCTTCATTAACACGCTGGTCACTCTGTCGCTGAAAACTCTCTGAGTTTTTCAGCATTGCTTCACGCTGGAGGTCTCCATGCACTGCCGATACAGTTGGCCATGAATATGTCACCACAATGTTCTCGGCAGCGGTAAATTGTTGATCGTATGTCTCAATACTCTGGTACCGCCCCCCAATTTTAATCTGCTTGGTTTGCTTGACCAGCGTAGGCTTGCCGTACTTCTCTTTCAGCATATCGCTTAGTGCTAACTGAAGATTTTGGCCCTGTTCGCGTGATCGCTCAAACATCGCTCTGGTTGCCTCCGGGCTCTCTCCGAGCGCACTCCTTCCAGACAACAGTCCGGGGGTAAAGTTAAGTCGCACTTCATACAACTTGTCGTCTTGGGTAAAAGTCAGGAATGTTTGACTTGCGCCCGTTAGCTTTGGGTTGCCCTCGATACTGATCGCCTTTGTGGTCCAGTGATCCATCGCTGGCTTCACTTCCTGTGCATGCGGGTTGCCGTAGACTGCAAGTGCTTCTCGCATGGAGCATCCCAGCCGCAATCCCGCAAATTCGGCAATAGTGTGGCCGTTGCGAGCAGGAACCACTGCCTGCGGGCCAGAAGGCCGTGCCGAATCGGATTCCGAGTTGGAACTCCGTGAGCGTTCAGCAGCATCGCCCGAAGCGGCTAGTTGCTTGGCTGCATTTACAGCGAAGCGTTTCGCCTTCTCGGTGTGTGGCTTAACGTCAATTAGGCTGCGCCACGTCGGCCTAAGTAACTTATTATCTTCGTCCTCGCTTTCGAAGAGGCGAACAACATACTTGCCATCATCTTCGGTGGCGTGGACAACAAGGCGTATTCCCGCTGTGGGCTCCACAGCCCACGCCGACTTACCATCAGAATCAGGAAGTCGCCAGATGTTCGTAAAGGTGCTTAAATCATCCGGATCAGTCAAGTCGCTGCGACCGAAGCAGAAATGCTTGCCGAACATCAGAAACTCAGCATGTTGCTTACACTTTGATCTAGTGTATGTCTGGCCGTCGTCGCCACTCATAAAAACGTCGACCCATTGCCCTTGGAGTTCCTTGGGCATTTCGGTCAACAGTTTGCCATTGTGAAACACCGGGAAGGCTTGGTACCGCTTCAGCCAACGCGCTGGACCATCATCAGGGCCTGCGGTCGTAGCTGCATCATTTGCCTGTTCCTTTGTAGCTACTTGCTGCTTCTTGCCACTTTTGAGACTGTTTGCCGAGATGAAGCCAATCGCGAAGCACACAAGTCCCGCAATAGATGCGATCATCAAATTGGACAGCAATTGAGGCCTGCGCTGAGCGGAATCCTTTTTGCGAGCAGGGCTCGCCTTCCTGAAGCTGCTGGCCGCGTCAAATACAGGCATCTGCGGCGAGGAGTCAGATGTCGCGCGGGGTAGAGTGGCGCTAGAGGTATCGCTACTGGCCTGCGAAGGCCTGATTTGAAAGACTCCTTCGCATTGCCCGGCGGCAAGCCAAGTATTCCCGCCTACAGCACGCACGAGATCATTCTGTACTAGGGCTCCTTTTGCCGCCATTGCCTGTAGTTGTGCAGTCGAGAATGGTCCGTACTGCTTTTTGTTGCGACTAACATGCCACATCTTTTCCGCAGACATCCAGAACGCTCCTCTATCGTTTCAAGGCCATCGGGGTTCATCAGTCAGGAACCCCAGATAAGAATAACTGGGCCCCAGATGAGGGGGCAAGCAGTTCGCGCGGCCGGTGGATTTCTAGAGTCTTCTGCTATCGAGCGGATTTCGCCGCTTACCAGATTCGACTGCTTCTTCGCGTTCCGCCCCCGTTTGCAAGCTGATCTTCAGGATTCTCGGCTGCCCTACCAAACCTCTCCCCGTTTTGCTTCATCCATTGTTAGCCCGGTGAACTTCATGTGGGCAAGTGGGGCAAGGCTCTCGCAGACGGACCGCTCTAGGCGGGGCATGTCGACGCCGTTGTCGGTTGTGATTCATGAGACAAGTTCGATCCAAAGACATTTTGCGGGTCGCCTAGGTCGAAACAATGGCTCGGGCAGTCGAGGACTTTCCCGCTGGACTGCTATGAGGGGTGGCGGGCAGAACGGGATTATTGTGTTCATCGAGAAGCCGGGGGCGATCGGGAAAAGTCTGACGTTTGCTTCACCCCCAACTCCCGCACCACCCTCCGCATCCGACCGCCACTTCCCGCTTCCAACCGCGAATAAACCCCCGCCCGATCCGCCGACAAACATCTTCCCGAGGCCCACTGCCGTAACCCCTCGATCTTGTCGCCCGCAGTGACAGCCACAGGCACGACGTTCTGCGCGGCCTGAACGAGCGGTACGTCCAGAAGACTCGCCAGCCTGCAGCACGACTTGATCTCGGCGCCGGTCCAGTTGGCGTCGTCGGGCCGGGCCTGTTTCGCGTCCAGCCCGTAGTGCCGCGTGTAGATGCCCCAGATCGCATCCTTCTGGTCACGCCCGGGCAAGTCCACGAAGAACACGCCGTCGAAACGCTCTGCACGGGCGAACTCGGGCGGCAACTTCGAGGCGTCGTTACAGGTGCCGACGAAGAAGACGTCTGATTCATGATCGTTCAGCCATGTGAGCAGGGAGCCGAACACGCGGGCCGTCACGCCGGAGTCTGACTGGCCCGATGAATTGGAACCCGCCAGCGCTTTTTCCACCTCGTCCGCCATGAGCACGCACGGAGCCATCGCGTCGGCCAACTTCAGGGCCGCGCGGACGTTGGACTCACTCTGGCCGACGAGCGAGCCGAGCAGGGCGCCGACATCGAGCACCACAGTCGGGCGGCCAGTCTCGTTGCCCAGCGCCTTCGCGAACTGGGACTTGCCGCAGCCGGGAGGAGATAGGAGCAGGACGCCACGAGGCCGGTTGCTGACGGTGCCTTCGCTCTGGCGGCGCATGGCCCGGAGACAGAACGCCTTGAGGTTGTCGAGGCCGCCGAGTTGGTCGAACGACTCGGTGCCGCGGTGGATCGAGACCAAGCCAGACTTCTTGAGTTGCCCGGCCTTGATCTCCCACAGGGTTTCGGCCTTGAGGGTGCCGTGCCTGACCAGCGAAAGCGAGTAGGCATTTTCGGCTTCGCTGCGCGTCAGGCCCTTCGCAGCGTCGATCACCCGGGGGAGTTCATCAGGATCGGGAAGTTCGCCGTCCTGTGTGGCAACTCCGCGGGCGATCTCCTCCAGTTGCGCATGGTCCGGCAGGTCGTGATCAAGGCACACGAACAGTTTGTCGAGTTCCGGGGGTATCTGCGTCACGGGGGCCAGCACGACGATGAAGGCCCGGTTGTGTTTGCCCGTGATGGCCTGCCTCGCGATGGCTTGGATGAGTTCCACGCTGCCCAAGAATCTATGCAGGTTCTCGAACAGTAGGACCGTCGTGCCGGAGCCGTGTGAAACCTGCGGCATGGCCCTGATGACGGCGAGCGGGTCTTGGGTCTCTGTGACGCCCGGGATCGCGATCTGCTCGACAGGAAACTGGACCCCGGAGTCGCAGTTCCAGATGCCCAGCCGCCAGTTCTCAGCGCGGCACAGGTCGGTGATTTCGCGGGCGGCTTCGTGGGGTTCGTGAGTTTGGACCCATATCCCGGTGAAGCAGGCCGAGATCAGTTCGTGGAAGCGGGAGGTGAGCGTGGGGGTGTATGGAGCAGGTAGAGTTGGGCGGCGGGTTGTGGGAGCGGTGGTTTTGGCCATTGATATCTTTATCCGTGGTTGGTGGGTGAATCGGGCGACTGGAACCGGCCGGGATTGGGAACTGGGACAGCGGGAAAACTGGGAAATTGGCCCGGCTGCCGGCTGTTTGGTTTCCCCGCGGCAGCAAAAACGGCGGCAGCTCTCGATTGGCCGTTTCCCCGGGGGCCATAAGCTCATTGGCCGGCCGGGATGGGGGCGGAAAACAGCCCGAGGAGAGGGCTGCCAAAAAGCCCCTAAAAAGCCCTGTGCCGCCGGTAGGCGGTGGTGGGTGCCACGCGGTAATTACGGCCGCCAGAAGGCCAAAAATGGGCCTCCGGCAGCCTATTCCCCGACCGGCTCGCGGTCTTTTCCGAGCATCCAGCTTTCGGGCTGAATCTTGCCGAGCCAGTCTTGGAGTGTTGGGATTCTGCCCAAGTCTTCGAGGACGTGCTGCTCGCCGATGAATCGCACGGGAAGAACCCTGCCGGTCGAGAGCACCGTCGTGATGCCGAAAAACTCCTCCATGAGGAAAATGCCCTCAGAATGGTGCCTCAGGGCCCGGTGCCTGAAGTCCGCCATGTGGCTCTTCGAGCGGTCCAGAAAGTCATGAAACTTCAGGTACTCCTCAGGAATACCGCCGAACTTCTTGGCGGACGAGACAGCGTGGTGGTAGGGGTGCGCCATTACAGGTCGAACTCCCTCGTGCTTTCCCGGACGGCGACGTAGTTTTCTTCGTGCTCGACCGTGAGTGTCTTGGCATCGATGTCGATCGTGACGTCGCCTTGGCCGCCCTGACCCGCCTCGAAGTTCTCCGGCAGAAACTCGTGCACGACATGCTCGATGATTGGGCTACAGGCCGGCCATCCTGAAGAAACATCCACAGGCTGGCTTTCGGCGTCAAAGTATTCCACGTAGTTGATCGCCCGGGTGTTGCCGTAGCCGGAGTACTCGACTTTGATCTTGGCGACACCGATAGCCTTGAGCCGGGGAAAGACCTCCTGCCGGATTTGGCTGGTGAGCTGTCTTTTCAGCTTGCGGCTTTGGTTGTTGTGCCCTGAAGTGAGCTGTGTAGCCTGAGAACCTGCCTTCTTCATGGCACTCGAT